>Ga0081540_1003633_pt1 | contig 12107 bp, 10 predicted proteins | sample TabmetS2T1R1_FD_71024 | JGI IMG/M metagenome (GOLD analysis project Ga0081540, IMG submission 71024) | Tabebuia heterophylla rhizosphere microbial communities from the University of Puerto Rico - S2T1R1 | ecosystem: Host-associated > Plants > Roots > Rhizosphere ...
GTTGCAGAAGCCCAGCACGGCATTGACCTGCAGCCCGTCGGACTTGCGGGTCAGCGGCGGCAGCGCGTGATAGGCGCGGAAAATGTAGGAGGAACCGTCCACCAGGAACACATGATCGCCCTTGGCGAGTGCTTTTCCGGCGATGGGCTTCGCGGTGGATTTGGCGGCGGGTTTTTCGGCGGCTTTGGGGGCTGTCTTCGGCATGGCCGAAACTTAAGAGTTTTTGCGCCGAATGACAGCCTTGACCGGCGAATTTTGGCTCTATCCCGGTGTCTTTCCCCCGCTGTCATCAGCTGCCAAGCGGGGCGGTGGAGTTACTCCGCCGCCTGCAGCACCGGGCCCGGCTTCTTCGGCGCGATCCAGAACGCATCGGGGCGTTCGAATAGGAAGTTGGCGTGCACGGCGAGCGCGGCGCGCCAGATCAGGAGCGCACCGGCAACACCGGCACACGTGACGATCAGCGAGACCGTGCCGATATCTGATATCACGCCGGTCTTGAGCAACAGCGTCCGCGTCGCCGCCATCGGCAGGAAGAAGGCGAGATAGATGACGATGGAGTTCTCGCCGCAATAGCGCAAAAAGTCGAGCCAGCGCATGTGCGCGAGCAGCGTGCCGCCGACGATGATGGCGCACGCGCCCGCGAGCCCCAGCGCCAGCGAGATCAGCGGCCACTCGCTGTAGCCATATTCAACCAGTGCGCCATTGATCAGTGCCCACAGCGCAAGGCCAATCATCGCCAGCGCGGGATTGCCGCGTGCGCGATCGGACAGTGCGAACACGTACGAGGCGAGCCAGTAGCCGACGAAGAAATAGACGAAGCGCGAGCAGAACTCGTCGATCACCGTCCAGCCGGTGACGACATGCGCGCTCTCAAGCAGAGCCGCAATGGCGAAGATCAAGATCGGCGCGATTCGACGTGTCAGTTTTGTGACAACGAAGAAGATCGGCAGCAGATAGATGAACCACAGCGTGCCGAACGGTTCGATGAAGGATTCCAGATACAGATAGCCGGCATGCGCCCAGTTTGATTCCGCGGCAAAAGCGGGCGCCTTGAAGCCGAACTGGATGGTCACCCACAGCACATAGAAATAGGCGAAGTGCACCACCTTGCGGTCGAGATAGGTGCGCCAATCGCGGTCGATCACGACGGCCAGGAAAAGCCCTGAAATCAGGAAGAAATCCGGCATCCGGAACGGCTTTGCGAAGGCCACCAGCGCATGCATGAAGCCGGTCTGGCCGGCTGCGGCCTCCACCCCCAGCACCGAATGCATCATCACCACCATGACGATGCAGATGCCCTTGGCATAGTCGACCCAGTCGACGCGGTTTCCTGCGGGACGGCTGGCTGTCATGGGTGTACCGTTAACTGTCATGGCTGTTCTGTTTTGGCGCGCAAAGGCGCATCATCGGGCCGATCGGTTTCTTTCTCCTTTATTCATTCAAAGGACATGCCGTTTTTTGCCGAGCCGGGCCTTCCCTTGGGGCTGCGAATTTCCTAAGAGGCGGGCGCGTTAACCATCACAAAAGCAGGTTGATTCCATGCGGATTGCCATGATTGGCACGGGCTATGTGGGGCTGGTCTCGGGCGCCTGTTTTGCGGATTTCGGCCACCAGGTCACCTGCGTCGACAAGGACGAGAGCAAGATCGCCGCGCTTCACCGCGGCGAGATCCCGATCTTCGAGCCGGGGCTCGATGCACTGGTCGCCGCCAACGTGAAGGCGAGGCGCCTCGACTTCACCACGGACCTCAAAGCGCCCGTCGCGGAAGCCGATGCCGTGTTCATCGCGGTCGGCACGCCGTCGCGCCGCGGCGACGGCCATGCCGATCTCACTTACGTCTACGCCGCTGCGCGCGAGATCGCGCAAGCGCTGCAGGGGTTCACGGTTGTTGTCACCAAATCGACCGTGCCGGTCGGCACCGGTGACGAAGTCGAGCGCCGCATTCGCGAAACCAACCCCAAGGCCGATGTCGCGGTTGCCTCCAACCCGGAATTCCTGCGCGAGGGCGCGGCGATCCGCGACTTCAAGTTTCCCGATCGCATCGTGGTGGGAACGTCCGATGAGCGTGCGCAAAAAGTGCTCGGCGACGTCTACCGCCCGCTGTCACTGAATCAGGCGCCGATCATGTTCACGGCGCGGCGAACCGCGGAGTTGATCAAGTACGCCGCCAACGCCTTCCTCGCCACCAAGATCACCTTCATCAACGAGATCGCCGATCTTTCCGAGAAGGTCGGCGCTGACGTGCAGGAAGTCGCGCGCGGCATCGGGCTCGACAACCGCATCGGCTCGAAGTTCCTGCATGCCGGCCCCGGCTTCGGCGGCTCCTGCTTTCCGAAGGATACGCGCGCGCTGGTCAAGATCGCGCAGGACCACGATGTGCAGCTACGCATCGTCGAGGCGGTGCTGGGCGTCAACGACAATCGCAAGCGCGCGATGGCGCGCAAAGTCGTCAACGCCGCCGGCAATCTGCGCGGCAAGAAGGTCGCGGTGCTCGGGCTGACCTTCAAGCCCGATACCGACGACATGCGCGAGGCGCCCTCGATCCCGCTGGTGACGGGGCTGCTCGACATGGGCGCCAAGGTGCGCGCGCACGATCCGGTCGGCATGGAGCAGGCCCGCAAGGAGCTGCCCGACATCGAGTATTTCGACGATCCCTATGACTGCGTGAAGGGCGCAGATGCCATGGTCGTGGTCACCGAATGGGTGCAGTACCGTACCCTCGACCTCGATCGGCTGAAGGCGGAGATGGCGCAGCCGATCGTCATTGACCTGCGCAACATCTATCGACCGGAGGACATGGAAGCGCACGGCTTCACCTATGAGAGCGTCGGCCGCGCACCCGAGCCGAAGGTGTGACGTCTCTTACCTCTCCCCGCACTCGCGGGGAGAGGTCGGATCGTCGCGCAACGATGATCCGGGTGAGGGGCTGGCGCGGCATTTTGCGCCGCCTGAATTCCGGGATAGAAGCCCCTCACCCCAACCCTCTCCCCGCAAGAGCGGGGCGAGGGAGCTTCGACACCGGACCAAACCCTTGCCGCGCAGTTTCGACACGCCCCTGCCGATCGATGCCGTGCTCGACGAGCTGTCGCGCACGCTGGCGAGTCGCAACGCGGCGGTGCTGGTGGCGCCGCCCGGCGCCGGCAAGACCACGCGCGTGCCGCTCGCGCTGCTGGATGAGCCCTGGACCAGGGGCAAGAAGATCATCGTGCTGGAGCCGCGGCGCATCGCAGCGCGCGCCAGCGCCGAGCGGATGGCGAAAACGCTGGGTGAGCGTGCCGGGGAGACCGTCGGCTATCGCGTGCGCTTCGGCTCCAAGGTTTCGCGTGCGACGCGGATCGAGGTCGTCACCGAAGGCATCTTCTCGCGGCAGATTCTGGACGATCCCGAGCTGAACGGTATCGCTGCCGTGCTGTTCGACGAGTTTCACGAGCGCTCGCTCGATGCCGATCTTGGCCTTGCCTTAGCGCGTGACGCGCAGACCGGCTTGCGCGAGGATCTGCGCATCCTCGTGATGTCGGCAACGCTCGACGGCGCGCGCATTGCCAGATTGCTCGGCGATGCGCTGGTCGTGGAAAGCGAAGGCCGTGCCTTCCCGGTCGAGACGCGCTATCCCGGCCGCAAATCGGACATGCCGCTGGAACGGCAGATGGCGGACGCGATTGCAACAGCGCTGCGTGCCGATCCCGGCTCGGTGCTGGCCTTTCTCCCCGGTGCCGCCGAAATCCGCCGCACCGAGAGTTTTCTGAAGGAGCGCGTGCACGATACATCGATCGAAATCGTGCCGCTGTTCGGCGCACTCGATGCCGCCGTGCAGGACCGCGCCATCGCGCCGGCACCAAGGGGCACGCGCAAGGTCGTGCTGGCAACCTCGATTGCCGAGACCTCGCTGACCATCGAGGGCGTGCGCATCGTGGTGGATTCCGGCATGGCGCGGCTGCCGCGCTACGAGCCCGACATTGGCCTGACGCGGCTGGAAACCGTGCGCGCCTCGCGCGCCGCCGTCGACCAGCGCCGCGGCCGCGCCGGCCGCACCGAGCCCGGCATCTGCTACCGGCTGTGGGACGAGCCGCAGACCGCCTCGCTCGCCGCCTACACGCCGCCGGAAATCCTCTCCGCTGATCTGTCCACGCTGGTGCTTGATCTTGCGCAATGGGGCGTGACCGATCCATCGAGCCTTGCCTTTCTCGACCCGCCGCCCGCCCCGGCGCTGAAGGAAGCCAGGAGTCTCTTGAACGAACTTGGCGCGCTCGATGCCGACGGCCGCATCACCGCCGAAGGCAAGAGCCTGCGCGCGCTGGCGCTGCCGCCGCGGCTGGCGCGCATGATCGTGGACTCCAACCGGTTCGGTTCAGCCGAGGAAGCCGCCGAAATCGCCGCCGTTCTCACCGAGCGCGGCCTTGGCGGCGACAGCGCCGATCTCGACGCGCGGCTCGACCAATTCCGCCGCGACCGTTCGCATCGGGCCGGCAGCGCCCGCGACCTCGCACGGCGCTGGGCGCAGCAGGTGGCCTCGGCCGAGAAGCCGAAAGGCGCGGGCGATCTCTCGACCGGCGTGATGCTGGCCTTCGCTTTCCCGGACCGCGTCGCGCGCAACCGCGGCAATGGCAGCTTTGTGCTGGCCAACGGCCGCGGCGCTGCCGTCGAGCAGACGTCGTCGCTGGCGCGCGCGCCCTATATCGCGGTCGGCGAACTGACCGGCACCGCCGCAAGCGGGCGCATCCTGCTGGCGGCGCCGATCACGATAGGCGAGATTGAGCATAATTTCGCCGACCAGATCGAGAGCGCCGAGGAGATCAGTTTCGATCGCGGCGCCATGGCATTGCGCGGCCGCCGCAAGCGTACGCTGCATGCGGTCACGCTGTCGGAAGCGCCGATGTCGCTGTCGCCTTCCGCCGCGACGGCGAAGATTCTTGCCGATGGCCTGATCGCCGCCGGCCTCGACAAATTGCCATGGTCGAAAGCGCTGAAGCAGTGGCGCGACCGCGTCATGTTCCTGCGCAAGGCGGAAGGCGAAAACTGGCCGGATCTTTCCGATGCCGCGCTGGCAGCGACCAGCGACGATTGGCTGGTTCCCGCGCTCTACGACAAAACGTCGCTGAAGGATTTTTCCGCCGGAGACCTCTCCGATGCCGTGATGAATCTTCTGTCCTGGGACTTGCGCGCGCGGCTCGACCGCGAGGCGCCGACCCATTTCGAGGCGCCGACCGGCACCATGCTGGCGATCGACTACGAGGCTGAGCAGGGGCCGACCATTGCCGTTCGGCTGCAGGAACTGTTCGGGCTCAACAGCCATCCTTCAATTGCCAAGGGCGCGGTGCCGCTGGTTCTGGAACTCTTGTCGCCCGCGCAGCGGCCGGTGCAGGTGACGCGCGATCTGCCCGGTTTTTGGCGCGGCAGCTACGCCGCCGTGCGTTCCGACCTGCGCGGCCGCTATCCCCGGCATCCCTGGCCGGAGGACCCGGCGAGCGCGATGCCGACGCGGCGGGTCAAGCCGCGCGGCACTTGAAGGCAATCCGTTAACGCTTCGCTCATCCTTTTCGCCAAAATGGCAGCCTTCGTGTCAGCGGTTTAGTCGCGACTTGGCGGCCGGCATGGTGAAATCGACGGCCCTTCCAACCCGCGTGAGTGCGTGATGCGTAACATCCTGTTTGCAGCTGCAGCGATTGCCGGCGCCGGCGCCTTCATGGCCGAGCTGGCCGATCGGATGACCCCTGCGTCCGCCCACACCAATGCGCCGCGCAAGGAGGTGACGGTTGGCGTCGCCGCGGTGCCGGCCAGCGGCCGCAGCATCTCCATTCCGCGCGATGCCCGCGGCCATTTCCAGACCGACGCCCGCATCGACGGCCAGCGCATCGATTTCATGGTCGACACAGGCGCCTCCGTCGTTGCATTGAACGAGAGGTCGGCTGCAAGCTTCGGGCTCCGTCCCTCGCGCAGCGACTACAACGCCACCGTCACCACCGCCAACGGCACCATCAAGGCCGCCCGCGCGCGCATCGCCATGATTGATGTCGGCGGCCTGATCGTGCGCGACGTCGATGCCATGGTGCTGCCGGACGAGGCGCTGTCGGAAAACCTGCTCGGCCTGTCCTTCCTGTCCAGGCTGAAGCGCTTCGAATACGCCAACGGCCGGCTGGTGATGGAGCAGTAGGCTGCCCGGCTGCGTCCAAAAGCGCCTTATTTAATCATCAAAAGCATTTAACCATCAAAAGCCCGTATCCCGCCTTCCGTTACGGCGCGGCATTCGCTATGGCTGCCCCGTTCCATTTTTCCTGTTTTCCCGAGGCCTTTCCCGATGTTTCCCAAGCCGAAGCCCGTGCTGGTTCCCAATACCTATGCCTATGAATCCGAGCCGATGGTGAAGGCGACCGGTTTTCGCGAATACGACGCGCGCTGGCTGTTCGGCAAGGAGATCAATCTGATGGGCGTGCAGGCGCTTGGCATGGGCCTGGGCGCGCTGATATCCGAGCTTGGGGCCAAGCAGGAGATCGTCACCGGCCACGATTTCCGCGGCTACTCCGCCTCGATCAAATATGCGCTGATCTCGGGCCTGCTCGCCTCCGGCTGCAGGGTGCACGACATCGGCCTTGCCGTGACGCCGATGGCCTATTTCGCGCAGTTCGATCTCGACGTGCCCTGTGTCGCCATGGTGACGGCCTCGCACAACGACAACGGCTGGACTGGCGTGAAGATGGGCGCCAACCGCCCGCTCACCTTCGGTCCCGACGAGATGACGCGGCTGAAGGAAATCGTGCTCAACGCCGACTTCAAGAACAAGGTCGGCGGCTCGTACCAGTTCCATGAGAACTTCCCGGCGCGCTACATCGCCGACCTGACCAACCGGGCGAAGCTGAAGCGCAAGCTGAAGGTCGTGGTCGCCTGCGGCAACGGCACCGCGGGCGCCTTCGCGCCGCAGGTGATGGAGAAGATCGGCTGCGAGGTGATCCCGCTCGACACCGAGCTCGACCACACTTTCCCGAAATACAATCCGAACCCGGAAGACCTCGAGATGCTGCACGCGATCCGCGATGCGGTGCTGGAGCATAAAGCCGACGTTGGCCTCGGCTTCGACGGCGACGGCGACCGCTGCGGCGTCGTGGACAACACCGGTGAGGAAATCTTCGCCGACAAGGTCGGCGTCATGCTGGCGCGCGACATGTCGGCGATCCACAAGGATGCGCAGTTCGTCGTCGACGTGAAGTCGACCGGCCTGTTCGTCACCGATCCCGTGCTGCAGAAGCAGGGCGCCAAGGCGACCTACTGGAAAACAGGCCATTCCTACATGAAGCGGCGCACGAACGAAGTGGGCGCGCTCGCGGGCTTCGAGAAATCCGGCCACTTCTTCTTCAACAAGCCGTTCGGCCGCGGCTATGACGACGGTCTCGTCTCCGCCATTGCGATCTGCGACATGCTCGATCGCGCCCCCGGCAAGTCGATGGCCGACCTGAAGAACGCGCTGCCCAAGACCTGGTCGTCGCCGACCATGTCGCCGCACTGCGCGGACGAAGCCAAATACGGGATTGTCGAACAGGTCGTGAAGCATTTCGAGGCCGCAAAGGCCAAGGGCGAGAAGGTTGCGGGGCAGGCCATCCGCGATCTCGTCACCGTCAACGGCGTGCGCGTCACCGTCGAGGATGGCAGCTGGGGGCTGATCCGCGCCTCATCCAACAAGCCCGAACTGGTGGTGGTGGTGGAGAGCCCGGTCGCCGAGAAGCGCATGCGCGACATGTTCGAGGCGATGGATTCGGTGCTGCGTACCCATCCCGAAGTCGGCGAATACAATCAGAAAATTTGAGTTTCCCGGCTGGCTCACGCGCCGGGCGGTCCGAACAGGGCGCGGAGCCTTGAGCCCGCGCCCTTTGCCCGGCGCGCGTCGCGCAGCATCACGGCCCATTCGCCGAGCGCCGTCGTGATCGGATTGAACGAGGGCTTGCCGCCGACAAGGCCGTAGCGGAGTGGCTGGCCAACCGGCGGTTCGGCGAAGGTACCGAACAGGCGATCGAACACGATCAGGATGCCGCCAAAGTTCCGGTCAAGGCACTCTTCGTTGGATGCGTGATGTACGCGATGATGATTTGGCGTGTTGAGCACCCATTCCAGCGGGCCCAGCCGCGGAACGAACTCGGTGTGGATGAAAAACTGATAGAACAGGTTGATGCCGAGCATGGCCACGATCATCAACGGATGAAATCCGAGCAGTGCCAGCGGGAGGAAGAACAGGAAGTTGCCGGAAATGCTGCCGGTCCAGCCCAGGCGAATCGCCGCGGTCAGGTTGAAGCGCGTCGTCGAGTGATGCACGGAATGGGTGGCCCACATCCAGCGGATGCGGTGCGAGGCGCGGTGCTGCCAATAGTAAAGAAATTCGCTGCCGACAAGCAGTGCGGCGAGCGCCGGCATGCTGGTCTGGTCGAAGTCGAGCAAGCGATGCTGGTACAGGAATACGAAGGGGACAGCGATGACGCCGGCTTCGAGGCCGCGCAGCAGCGTCTGTCCCAGGGCGACGCCGAATGATGCGGCGCTCTCGCGCCAGTCGTGTGTATCGTGATCGGTCAGCCGGCTGATCCCGTATTCCAGTGCCATCAGGCCGATCGCCATCGCGAAGATCAGGAAGCGGATTTCGGCGCCAACCAGTTCGGCAGCACGCGACATGGCTCGCTCCTATTTCGGCATCACGCCGGCCGCGGTGGCGCTGTTCCTGAGCGCTTCGGCGCGCGGCATCGCCTGCGCACAGGCCGCGCTGAGCTGACTTGCGTTGGATTGCAAGCAGGCAATCACGCGACCGCCGCCCGGCATCACGCCGCTGCACAGGCGATCGTAATCGCCGCGGCAAATCTGCATCAGCGTCATGGCCTCGCTGCGCATTTGCGGTGTCGGCTGCGACTGGGCACGCGCCGGCATGGTGGCCGCAAAGGTCAGGAGTGCCGCAATGGCGGTTGCGAGCTTGGGCCGTCGAAGGGCGTGAGACATGTGGATTCCTCTGGAGTTGGGTGATCGTTACCGGGTGATCCCGCCGTCCGGCCAGGGCAAGTCCGGACGGCGGGCGCGCGCGTGTCAGCGGGAGACGGTGCCGGTGCGGGTGTAGGTATTTCCGGCAGGACCGGTGCGCGTCACGTTTCGGTTGCAGCTGCCGTTGGCGCAGCTTCCGGACGCCTGTACGCTTGAGGTCCCGCGCGGGCTCGTGGAGGTGGCGGAGCGGGTCCAGGCGCTGGCGTCGGCGGCTGCGGCGATCGAAAACGCGCCGATCATGATCGTGGTGAGCAAGAGCTTCTTCATGGTCGCAGTTCTCCTTGATGAGCCGGATGGCGAGGCAAGGCTGCCGTTGCCGGAGCCCATGAGGAGAATGCGGGCGTGATGTCAGCGCCGCTTTGCGCGCGCGAAACGATTTTTGTCGTGTTGTCCATGGCGTGTAACAGTGTGTAACAACCGCGCCGCAGGCCTTGCGCGGCGGCGGGCACCGGCCACAATGCCGCCATGACAACCAACGCGGCGACGATTCTCATCGTGGAGGACGATCCCGAGATCAGCCGGCTGGTCGCCGATTTCATGCGGCGCGAGGGGTTTGAGGTCGTTTGCGCGAACGACGGTGCTGCGATGAACGCTGCCCTGCAGAAGCTGCGGCCCGACATCATCATCCTCGACCTGATGCTTCCGGGCGAGGACGGATTGTCGATCTGCCGGCGGCTGCGCGCCGACGACAGCATTCCGATCCTGATGCTCACGGCCAAGAGCGACGAGATCGACCGCGTTGTTGGCCTCGAGATGGGCGCCGACGATTATCTGGCAAAGCCGTTCGGGCCGCGCGAGTTGCTGGCACGGGTCCGCGCGATCCTCCGCCGTGCAGGCGGAGCGCCGGCAAGATCCGTGGTCCGCCGCTTCGCGTTCGACCGCTTCGTCGTCGACATGGACACGCGCAGCGTCGAGATGGTCGACGCCGATCTCTCGTCCCTGCAATTGACCAGCGCCGAATTTGATCTGCTGGGCTGCTTCGTGCAAAGACCGCGCCGCGTGCTGAGCCGCGACCAGATACTCGACTGGACGCGTGGCCGCTCGGCCGAGCCGTTCGACCGCACCGTCGACATGCTGATATCGCGGTTGCGCAAGAAGCTCGATGCTGCAAGCCCGGGCTCGAACCTCATCACCACCGTGCGCAACGGCGGCTATCTGTTCACCGCCTCGGTCAAGCAGGTGTCATGATGCTGCGGCTCACGCTGGCGACCCGGCTCGCTCTGATTGTCATGGTGGGATTTTCCACCGTCGTCATCGTCATTGTCGCCATCTTCTACCGGACGTCTGTCCGCGAGAGAGAACTCGTGCATCCCTCGCCGGCCCGGCTCGATGCGCTCGCATCGCTGATCGAGCAGGCGCCGCCCGCGTCGCGCGGCCCCCTGCTTGCTGCAGTGGCCTCGCCGCAATTTATCGTCAGGATCGAGTCAAGCTCCAGCGATGCTCCGGCGACCGATCCGCGGCGGGCAACGATGCGTGAAGCCTATGCGGCCGGACTCGGGGGGCGTGCGGTTGAGATCGTTGCGCCACCCGATCGGCGGCCGAACCAGTGGTTTCCCCGTCTGGCGCGATTGATGGCGAATGCGGCGGAATTTCGCATTGGGCTTCGAACCGGCGAAACGCTCGTGGTTGACGCCTATACCCGCCTGCCGGTCACGCCGCTCGGCCTGCCGGTTGGTTTTGGTGCCGGGCTGTTTGGCACCATCGTCGCATTGCTGGCGCTGCTGGTGATGCAGCGCGAGACGCGTCCGCTGGCACAACTGGCCGCGGCCGTCGACAGGGTCGATCTCTCGGCCGATCCTCCGGTGCTGGTGGAGGCGCGGCGCAGCGCGCCGGAAATCCGGGCCGTGGTCACCGCGTTCAATCGCCTGCAGGGACGCTTGAACGAGATGCTGCGTGCGCGCATGACGCTGATCGGCGGCATCGCCCACGACGTCAGGACGTTTGCAACCCGGCTGCGGCTGCGGGTCGAGCAGATTCCGGAAGCTGAGGAGCGGCGCCGCGCGGTCGTCGATATCGACGACATGATCCGCCTGCTCGACGACGCGCTGCTGTCAGCCACCGCCGGCGCGGGGGGCCTGTCCCAGGAAATGATCGAGTTCGCCGCTCTGGTGCAGGCCGAGGTTAGGGATCGGCAGTTGCAGGGCGATGTCGTCGACTTGGCGGCGGAAGCGGGCGCCTGGGGCGCGATCGTGCTTGGCGACCGGCTGGCACTGCGCCGGATCGTTGCCAACGTGATCGACAACGCCATCAAGTACGGGCGCGCTGCCCATGTCCGCATCGCGCTGCGGCCGCAGTCGGTCGTCGCGTCGATCGACGATGAAGGCCCGGGAATCCCGGTAGAAGCGCGTCAGGCCATGCTCGAGCCGTTCAACCGCCTTGAGGCGTCGCGCAACCGGGCCACCGGCGGTGCAGGGCTCGGCCTTGCGGTGGTCCGGGCGCTAGTCGAGGCCCATGGCGGATCGATTGACATCACCGCAGCACCCGGCCGAGGCGCGCGGGTCAGCATCGTGCTGCCGACGTTCAATTCGGCCTGATCGACGTCTCAGAGCCATTGCTGTCCGCGTTTGCGGGCGGCTGCGACAATCACCTACGCGGCGCGCAGGGAGCCCAGGAAGCCGTCGACCTCGGCCTTCAGCCGCTCCGACTGCGACGACAGGCCGTTCGCAGCTTCCAGCAGCTTCGCCGCCGCCTGACCGGCCTCGTCGGAAGCCTTGCTCACGCTTGCGATGTTGGCGTTGACCTCGCGGGTGCCGCTAGCGGCCTGCTGCACATTGCCGGCGATCTCGCGCGTCGCAGCGCCCTGCTGATCGACGGCGGCAGCGATCTCGTTGGAGATGCTGTCGATCTCGGCGATGGTGGTGCCGATCGCCTGGATCGCGGTCACCGCCTCGCCGGTCGCATTCTGGATGCTCTGGACCTGCGCCGAGATTTCCTCGGTCGCCTTCGCGGTTTGGTTGGCCAGCGCCTTCACTTCGCTGGCGACGACCGCAAAGCCGCGGCCGTGCTCGCCGGCACGCGCGGCTTCGATGGTGGCGTTGAGCGCCAGCAGATTGGTCTGGCTGGCAATATTCTGGATCAGCGTCACGACCTCGCCGATCTTC
>Ga0081540_1003634_pt1 | contig 12104 bp, 14 predicted proteins | sample TabmetS2T1R1_FD_71024 | JGI IMG/M metagenome (GOLD analysis project Ga0081540, IMG submission 71024) | Tabebuia heterophylla rhizosphere microbial communities from the University of Puerto Rico - S2T1R1 | ecosystem: Host-associated > Plants > Roots > Rhizosphere ...
GCTACCTGCGGCAAGCGTGGGCCGACATCAGGGCCTAGCTTCAACTGGGGCAGAAAGCCTGCGGGAAGTATGGACTACCGTCTTGATCGCTTGAGTTCGGCGACCTTGAACTTATTTCCGGCGGACAGGCTGGTGCAATACCACCAGGCTCTATTTCGATCCCAGCCCGTGAACATTTTGGTGTCCATGCACCCCCTGTAGCTCGCGTAGGTGAGTGTGTCTCGGCACGTTGCCGAGAAAACTGAGTCATACCCTGCCGACTCGCTACACCCAACCCACGGGGCATTTCCGGTTTTGAAGCTTGTTTCGCAACCACCGTTGCAACTGCTGCTGAGCTTCTCCAGCCTGGCAAGCTTCCCTAGTGTTGAACCTGGCCCCTCTATGATTGCTTCTGGCGAAGCCGATGACGTTTGAGCGGTTTGCGTGCGAACGGTTGACGATGTCGGGCGAGATACCACCCGCTCCGGCCTATGTGGCCTTGCCACCTGCTTCGGCGCGTCGACCGTGATGGAGGGAAGCGAGGCGCCGGATCCCGTTGCGGTTTGCGACGTTGCCGGGCCGCACAACAAGATAGTTGACACGACAGCGACGGCTGAGGGCGCGACAAAACTTGACGACAATCTCATGACCATATCCTCCCGAGGGCGGACATGCCGCCCAATGCGTATGCACATTACTGCACATAGCCGAAATTTCCGAACTTGGCTACCGAAGGTTGAAAAGATCTCTGCCGATGACCGCCCATAGACATGGTGGCCAAGGGGAACGCGGACTACTCGCCTAAAGCCATTCCATGTCTGATTTTGGCTATGTCTGATTTTGGGCCCTTGGCAGACCTTCGCGGCCGTCAGGACCATGTCGGCCAATGGACCGTAATGCGGACATCACCAGGTACATGGCCCTTTTTGGATTTCTGAGTATACGCTCTAATTCAGCTCAATCGAGAAGCAGGCGGCCGACAGGTTCAGCCCGATCGCTTCCGCTTTTGACAACGACGATCTCGCCGCTGAACGGCGAGATGCCGGTCAGCGCAAAAATGTTCGCGCCGTGCGTCACGACGAGAAGATTTCCGCGCGCCGTCCATTTGGCGATGAGCGTGCGGGCGCCGGAGGTCAACGTCTCCCTCTGATCACGCAGCACCACGACATTGCCGAATGTCGCCTCGGTCTCGACTGCTCCCAGGTTCGCCAATTTGGCGGTGTCGATGCATCGGCACCACGGCGAGCTCAGGATTTTTTCGAACGCGATCCCTTCCCGCTTCAGCCGCGCCCCGATTTTCTCGGCGTCTGCCCTTCCCTTGGCGCTGAGATTGCGCTGGGTGGCGCAGTCCTCGACGCGGAAGCCGGGCGGATCGCCGACGTCGCCCGGCGCATCGGCATGGCGCATCAGCGCCACATGCCCGCCGGCGCGCAGCGCGTTCCAGGCACTGGCAGCCTCATCGGCGCTCGCGTCCGCCACGCTGCAGAATCCGAGAACGATTGCGACGATGGCGAAACGCATGCGACGCATCGAGCCCTCCATCAGAAATACGCGATCAACCGTCCGGCGCAGACCGCGCCGAGCCACAGCAGAACCGACACGAGCGCGGTGACTTTGGCTCCGCCGCTCGCTTCAGCGCGCCAGCCTTCGATCTTCCGCCATGGGCCGGCATGCGCGATCACGATGTTGACCAGCGCCGCCGCGATCAACAGCAGCTTGGCCTGAAACGCAGGATTTTTCACGACATGCGACGCATCGGCGCTGAACAGCAAAAATCCCATGCTGATCGCGAGCAGAAAGCCTGCGCGCGACAACGGCAGCAGCAACTGCGCCATCGGCTGGATCGCAATCGCGCGCCCGAGCCCCAGCAGCCTCAAATCGAGGGCCAGGATCGATCCCACCAGAACGACGAAGCCGATGATGTGCAGAATCTCGACCGCGGGATAAAGCGCGGGCGAAGAGCGCATCGCATGCCCCAGCGCGCTTTCCTGCAGTGACAGGAATATCGATGCGGCCGGCTGGTGTTCCACTATGGCCTACCGCAACTCGATGCGTTTGCCGTCGAGCACGATATACTCGATCCGCGCCTCGTCCGGCTTGCTGGTGTGCGGGTAGCCGAACACGGTGCAGGTCTTGCCGGGGGCAATCAGGTCAGCGGTCGCGCCGCGCGCCTGCATGCGCGAGGGCGGAGCCAGCACGAAGTGCCAGAGCTTGCCGTCGACCTCCATCTGGATTTCGCAGTGCGGGTTTTCGAAGGTCGATTTCAGGATCTTGCCGGTGACGGTGAACGATTTCGACGTATCGTATCCACCCCAGCCGTGATGGGCGATGGCAGATGCCGGCGCAAGGCTGGCTGTCAGCGACAGGAACAAACGACGGGTCATTGAGGTCATGGCGAGCCTCCGTCGATTGGATCAGTAAGGCTTTGATGGAGCGCCCGAGACGGCAAGGTTCGCCCCGGGCGCTCGGCTTCTGCAACTGTGGCCGCAACGCCCGTTCCGTTACAACCCCGTATATCCCGCCTTCACCGGATCGTTGCTGCCGTCGAGCTGGCGCAGATATGTCAGCCCGCACACGGTGAGCCGGTGCGGGTCCTTCTCGCCTGCTTCCACCAGCTTGGTGACGTATTCGGTCACCTTGACCCGCGCCTCGTCGCTGGCTGCGGTGGTGCTGTTCACAAGCAGGTCATAGGTCTGCATGATGCGGTCGATCGCGGCTTCCATGGATTTCTCCTGAGTTGCGTGATGCGCGTGATGCGGTCAGGCCGGCACGCTGGCTTCGTATTGGGCGATCGCCTTGTTGGCGAGCCGGAGCCTGTTGAGTTCGCCCTGCTGGAACATCTTCACGATGATCCTGAGCAGCCGCTCGTCGGTGACGAAGCTATCGGCGATGGCGCCGGTCTTGCGGAGGTAGTTCGACGCGATGGCGTAGGCATCGCCCACCACTTCGAAGTTCATGACCTGAATTCCACGCTCGACCAGCATTGCCCCTCACCTGTCCCGTGACAGGCGCGATAATGCGTGGGCACCGGGATGGTTCCATGCTTGTGGAACCCGATTCTGTGAATTGTGGTCGACCCGGCTGCAACGGGGGGCGATTCGACCTGATTTCACCCCGAAATCGGCAATTCCGTCTCGGGATCGAAAAAATGCAGGCGGCCGGCCTGCGCCGAGAGGCGAACCTGGTCGCCACGCGCGATGGCGGTTTCTGCCGGCACACGGGCGGCGGTGACGCTGGCGCCGCCCACCCTCGTCTCCAGCAGGATTTCGGAGCCGAGCTGTTCGACGACCTCGACGCGGGCGTCGAAGCCGAGGCCCGGGGCGCCCTCGCCGAGCATGAGGTGCTCCGGCCGCACCCCCATGATCACGCGCCGGCCGCTATGGGCCGCGAGCGCCGAGGCGTCGGCAGGCCCGACCCTGAGCCGCAGCCCTTCTGCCTCGATCGACGTCACGCCCGCCGCGCTGCGCACGGTGACGTCAATAAAATTCATCGCGGGCGCCCCGATGAAACCTGCGACAAACTTGTTGGCCGGCTTGCCATAGACCTGCAGCGGCGTGCCGATCTGCTGAATCCTGCCGTCGCGCATGATGACGACACGGTCCCCCAAGGTCATGGCCTCGACCTGGTCGTGGGTCACGAACACCGACGTGGTCGGAATCTCCGCATGCAGGCGCTTGATCTCGATGCGCATCTGCGCGCGCAGCTTGGCGTCGAGATTCGACAGCGGCTCGTCGAACAGGAACACCTGCGGATTGCGGACAATGCAGCGGCCGAGCGCGACGCGCTGCTGCTGGCCGCCCGAGAGCTGCTTGGGCTTGCGCTGGAGCAGATCATGCAGCCCGAGCATGCCGGCGGCGCGATCGATGGCCACTTTTATCTCGGCTTCCGCCGTCTTCTTGTTGCGCAGGCCGAACGCCAGATTGTCGTAGACGCTCATATGCTGATAGAGCGCATAGTTCTGGAACACCATGGCGACGTCACGGTCGCGCGGCGGCAGATGGTTGACCACCTGCCCGCCGATCCGGATGTCACCGCTGGTGACGTCTTCCAGCCCTGCGATCATGCGCAGCGTCGTGGACTTGCCGCAGCCGGACGGTCCGACCAGCGCCACGAACTCCTTGTCGGCAATCTCGAGATCGACGTCCTTCACGGCGTGGAACAGCGAGCCATAATGCTTGTTGAGCTTGCTGAGTGAAATTGCTGCCATTGCACCGCCGTTACCTGAAGCCTGTTTAAGAGGCCCGCCGCGAGGTGACGCGGGCTTCACGTTCTCGATTATTGCGCGGCCTTGCTGACCAGCGGCGCGTTCTCGGCGAGCACCTTGGCGATGTCCTCGCGCTTGCCGGTGACGGCCTTGGTGACGGCGTCGTTGAACGCCTTGTGCACGGCAGGCCATTGCGGGAAGTAATAGGCGCCCCGCACCTTGTCCGGGGAATCCAGCACCGACTCCTTCAGAAGCTTCATGAACTGGTCCTGCTCGGCGATCTTCGGCCAGAACGTGGTGTTGGGCGGCGGCGCGCCGGTCGCCTTCCAGAGCTTCATCTGGCCTTCCTCGTCGAGCATCATCGCTTCCAGCATCTGCTTGGCGAGCTTCTTGCGCTCGGGCGCGATCGACTTCGGAATCGCCCAGCCCCAGATATCGTCCCAGGCGAAGGGTTTTGTGCGGTTGGGGCCGAGCGGGAAGCGCGCGGCGGCGATCTTGCCTGCGATCTTGGACTTCGCCGGGTCGTTGAAGGTGCCCCACCACAGCGTATCCGCGACGGTGAAGGCGGCGTCGCCGGACATGAAGATCGCGTTGGCCTCGTTGCGGTCATAGGCCGGCATGCCGCGCGGCACGATCTTGTGGGTGTTGATCGCATCCCACCAATATTCGACGGTCTGCTGCATGCAGGGTTCGGTCAGGCCCGACTTCCAGCCCGCTTCCGCGAGCTTCTTGTTGTCGCGCTCATAGGCCGGCAGCAGCACATCGCAATTGTTGCCCCACATCGACCAGAGCCAACTGAACCAGGTGTGGTTCATCGCCATGCCCGCGACAAAGCCGAACTTGACCTTGCCGTCGGCCTGTAGCTTCTTGCTCATGGTGACGAGCTGCTCGAGCGTCTTCGGCACTTCCTCCGGCTTGACCAGATCGGAGCGGTAGAAGAAGACGCTAAACGTCTGCCCCATCGGCACGACGGTGTTCTTGCCTTCCGCATTGGCGAACACGACCGGAGCCATGCTCCATTTGTCGGCGAATTTATTGGCGTCGACGTCGTCCATCGGCTCCAGCAGATGCGCCCAGGTCTGTCCCCAGTCGTCATTGTGCCAGATGACGTCGTACTGATCGGCGTTCGAGGTCAGCGAGGCCGTCATCTTCTCGACGTAGACGCCGTAGGAGTTCGGCACCTTGACGATCTTGACGCCGTTCTTGGCGCCCCAGGCCTCGAACATCGCGATCGAGGCATCCTGGATCGGGCTCGGCTGGTAGCCGATCCGCAGCTCCTTCACCTGCGCGGCGGCGCTCCCGGTCGCAGCCACCAGGGCCGCGGTCGCCGCCACAAACCATCTCGCCAATCCATGCATCGCCTCTCCTCCTCGTTTTTGTCGTTGTGTCGTCTCGCTTGTTTAAATCCTCAAACCCCTGATGACGTATTTCTGCCCGAAGAATGCGATCAGAAAAGCCGGCACCAGCGCCAGCACCGCGGTCGCCGCCATCAGGTTCCAGCGCAGTCCCATCTCGGTGACGAACTGCGCCATGACGACCGTGATGACAGGCACGCGGTTTCCGGTCAGGATCAGCGCGAACAGAAACTCGTTCCAGGTGAACAGCCAGCACAGCACGGCGAGCGCCGCGATCGCCGGCAGCGCCGACGGCACCGCGACGCGGATGAAGGCGCCCCACCGGGTGCAGCCGTCGATCATGGCCGCGTATTCCATCGACGGATCGATGCCGTCGAAAAAGCCCTTCATCAGCCATGAGAAGAAACAGATGTGCACGGCGATATGCGGCAGCAGCAGCCCGGTATAGGTGTCGTAGATGCCCCAGCTCTGCGTGACGAAGTACAGCGGCAGGACCCAGGAGATGTAGGGCACGCAGCGGAATACATAGATGGTCCCGAACCAGAGCCGCGAGGCCGGCCCGGTAAAGCGCGACAGCATGTAGCCGCTCGATACCGTGACCAGGAGCGAGAACACGGTGGCGAGCGTGGCGATCAGTGCGCTGTTGAGGAAGGCTTCGACGATCCGCTCCTCGCGCAGCACCTCGGCGAAATTGCCGAGCGTGAATTCGGTGCCGCGATGGACATAGTAGACGCCGGATTCCGGCCGCAGCGAGGTCAGGATCAGCCACAGCACCGGAAAGGCGAACGCGAAGCAGATGAAAGCGAGCGCCAGCGCGAAGAGCGCCTTGCGGCCGATCGGCGGCAGCCACGGCAGGAATTCGGAGCGGTTCACCATGGGCATCGGGTCACGCCTTTGCGATACGGTCGACGAGGCGATAGAGCACCACGCCGATGACCAGAATGATCAGCCCGCCGATGATCGCCGCCGCCGACCCGCGGCCGAGATCGAGGTTGAGGAAGGCGTGGACATAGGCATAGAGGCTGAACAATTCCGTCGAGCGGCCGGGGCCGCCGCCGGTCAGCGTCCACACGATGTCGAAGGTGCGGAAGGCATCGATGGCGCGGATTACCACGCAGACCACGATCACCGGGCGCAGCATCGGCAGCGTCAGGAAACGAAACACGCGCCATGTGGTGGTGCCGTCGATGGCGGCGGCCTCGAACGGCTCCTTCGGCAGGCTTTGCAGGCCGGCGAGCAGCAGCAACGTGAACCACGGCGTCCACAGCCAGATGTCGGTCAGAAGGATGATGCCGAACGCGCTCCAGCGCTGCACCAGCCAGGGCTGCCCTTCGAGGCCGATCGCCTCCAGCACCACATTCACGATGCCGAACTGGTCGTTGAAGATCCAGCGGATCATGATCGCGGCGATCACCGGCGCCACCATCAGCGGCACCAGCAGGATCGTCTGCACCAGCTTCTGCCCGCGGAACGGGCGGTTAAGCAACAGCGCCAGTGCAAGGCCCGCCACCAGCGCGCCGGCGACGCTGAGCACCATGAACAGGAAGGTGTTCGGCAGCACCACATAGAGGAACGCCGGATCCGTGATCACGGCGACATAGTGGTCGAAGCCGATCCAGGTCTTTTTGGGATTATAGATCGCCCAGTTGCGAAAGCTGGCATTGGCGCCGATCACGATCGGCACGACCTGAAACAGCAGCATCAGCAGCGCAGCCGGCGCGATCAGAAGCAGCACGAACCGCTGTTGCTCGCCGAACATGGGACGCCGCGATGCCGACAAGCCCGTTTTCCCCATTTGGGCGTCAGGCCGTCACGACTCGTGTGGCCGCTACGTGCATGAAGCCTGTATTTTTTTGAGATTATGGGCGTGGCGTCGAAGGCTAGTCAATCCGGATTGTAGAATAGGGCAAGCAGCCGCCGGATGCTGAGCGATCAGTTTGCGCCAACTGCGCGACGTGAAGTCGCAAAAAACAAAACGCACCGGACCCGGAAGACCGGAGCCGATGCGCTTCGAGCAGGGCTTACTGCCTTGCCAGTTCATGGTCCGCTGTTGGCTGCCGGTCTTTTGAGTGGCCGGCTTGACCGCGAGCGGAAAGAATCCTTGCTGACGCGTTTTTCTTGATGCGAACCGGTGTGCGCCCCCGGATCAGGTCCGAGGGCGTGCTTCGCTCGAAAACGCTTACGTAATTCTCAGAGCCGATACAGGATCTGGTCGGTCCAGAACCGCTCGAGGCGGTGCAGCGACTTGTTCAGCGTCGCGAACTCCTCGTTCGAGATGCCGCCGACCTGCTCCACCGTCTTGACGTGCTTCTGGTAGAGCGCATCGACGATCTTGCGGATTTCCTGGCCCTGCGCGGTGAGGCGGATGCGGACCGAGCGGCGATCGACGCGGGAGCGCTGATGATCGAGGAAGCCGAGTTCGACAAGCTTCTTCAGGTTATAGGAAACGTTGGAGCCGAGGTAATAACCGCGCGTGCGCAGCTCGCCCGCGGTCAGCTCCTTGTCGCCGATGTTATAGAGCAGCAATGCCTGCACCGAATTGATGTCGGCGCGGCCGCGGCGATCGAATTCGTCCTTGATGACGTCGAGCAGCCGGCGGTGAAGCCGCTCCACCAAAGTCAAGGCTTCCAGATAGAGCGGCTGCACCGGAGTTTGACCGGCAGAGCGTTCAGCGGTTTCCACCGCCGTTGCAACGGCTTTGATCATGACACTTCCCCTGTCGTCGTTTTTCGACTTATTTCGACGAAACTTCTGTCCCGCCTGATAGCTTCAACTTAAGGGGCCGGTTTGAAGATCCGCTTAAATAAGAGAATAAAGAGATCATGAATTTAAGACAGTGAATCGTCGATTAAGCCCATGGATCAAGGGCTTTTCGCAACCCTTCATTGACAGTGGAGGCGCAATGTTCACGCTTCGTCTGCATGGCCTGTCGCATTCCAAAACAGGTGCGCCTGAAATCGAAACGCTCGCGTAACCGATGTGGTGGAACCGTTTACGGCCCTTAACGGTGAGCGAAACGTTACCGGCAAAATTCCTGAAAATTGTACGGGATCGCGACGCGGTTTCTGCACCCGGCTGAATTATGGCGGGAAACTGACAAGTTGATGCGGCGGTGGCTTTCATCCTTCGAGACGCAGCCAAGCGGCCGCTCCTTCGGAATAAGCGCAAGTGCGCTTGTTCCTGAGATGAGGTCTGAGACCCTCATGGTGAGGAGCGCGGCAGGGCCGCGCGTCTCGAACCACGAGGCCACTGGACGCGCCGCATGACCCTACGGCGGGCGTTCGCGGGCGGCCATCCAGGCGAGCGCGAGATAGGCGGCCAGCATCACGGCCTCAAGCCCCACCACCGTCAGGCTGCCGCCATAGATGCCCGGAAACATCAGTTCGATCACCGCCATCGACACCACGGTGGTGAGCCACACCACCGCGCCCCAGGGCGTCGCGAGCCACAGCCCGACAGCGGCGACGAGTTCGATGACGGCGAAGTAGACGGTCGCGGTCTGCCAGGCCATCGACTGGTTCTCGAACGCCTCTTCCTCGCTGCCGATGAAGCCGGTGACCTGCGCCCAGTGGTAGAGGCCCTTCAGGATCGACAGGACCGCCATGATGCGCAGGAACATCACCAGGCGCCGCGTCCACACATTGTCGTCGGGCTCGATCCGCTCCGACGACATTGCCGCCATCGACATGGCGTCCCTGCCCTTGTCCCGCGCCTGGTCGCGCGCCGAAGCATCAGTCATGGGAGAAGACCTTGGAAGAAGACCCCGGAATCGGGACTCAAGGCGTGCTGGAATGTCCTCATGGCCTCATCTCTTGGCCCGGCGGGACGGCAAAATCAATTGCTGATGAGACAGATCAAGGCTCGGTGACGGGCGGCGGGCAAGGTGCTAGAATTGGAACAAGTCAAATTCTACCCGCCGCCTTCAGGAGTACCATCATATGGCGATCAAATTCGGCCGTCCGATCGAAATGCGCGACGCGCCGCGGCGGCAGACCGCCCTCGCCTCCACCCCGCTCGACCTGGCGACCCGCCCCCGGCGCAACCGCAAGGCGGAATGGGCGCGGCGGCTGGTGCGCGAAAACGTGCTCACGACAGACGATTTGATCTGGCCGATGTTCATGGTCGACGGCCACAATACGCGCACGCCTGTGGCCTCGATGCCCGGCGTCGACCGCCTCACCGTCGACCAGGCGGTGCGCGACGCCGAGCGCGCGGCCAAGCTGAGCATCCCCTGCATCGCGCTGTTCCCCTATACCGAGCCATCCTTGCGCGACGAGACCGGTTCCGAAGCGCTCAACCCGAACAACCTGGTCTGCCAGTCGGTGCGCGCGATCAAGAAGGAATTTCCTGAAATCGGCGTGCTCTGCGACGTCGCGCTCGATCCCTTCACCAGCCACGGCCATGACGGGCTGATCGAGGACGGCAAAATCCTCAACGACGAGACAGTGGCGGTGCTGGTGCGGCAGGCGCTGGTACAGGCCGAGGCCGGCTGCGACGTCATCGCGCCCTCCGACATGATGGACGGCCGCGTCGGCGCGATCCGCGAGGCGCTGGATGAAGCCGGTTTCCTCGACGTGCAGATCATGTCCTATGCGGCGAAATACGCCTCCGCCTTTTATGGCCCGTTCCGCGATGCCATCGGCTCGGCAAAAACGCTGACCGGCGACAAGCGCACTTACCAGATGGACAGCGCCAATTCGGATGAGGCCTTGCGCGAGGTCGAACTCGACATCGCCGAGGGCGCCGACATGGTGATGGTCAAACCGGGGATGCCCTATCTCGACATCGTGCGACGGGTGAAGGACACGTTTGCGATGCCGACCTTCGTCTACCAGGTATCCGGCGAATACGCGATGATCGCAGGGGCCGCCAACAATGGCTGGATCGACGGCGACCGCGCGATGATGGAAAGCCTGCTCGGCTTCAAGCGCGCCGGCGCGGACGGGATCTTGACGTATTTTGCGCCGAAGGCCGCGGAGCGGTTGAAGGCAGAGAAGTAGTTCCGCCGTCGTCCCTGCGAACGCAGGGACCCATACGCCGCGGCCTATCGATAGAACGATGGAGCCAGTTGCCTTTGCAGCAATGGGCATCTGGGGTTATGGGTCCCTGCTTTCGCAGGGACGACGAGACATTGTCACCCTGCGCCGGCGACCCCCGAATATTTGCACGCTGTTAATGGTCGCAGGCCCTTGGCGACCGCTTGGCCGGTTCCCATGTGAGCCCCGGGATATTCGGCCTGGAGGACGGACCATGTCTTATAGCGGCTCTGGCAACACCGGCGGCGGCGCTTCAAATGCTGGCGGCGGCTCAAATGCTGGCGGCGCCTGGCGGAACGACGGCGGGGTGCCGCCGCATGCATTCGATCCCGATCTGCAGCCGGAACTGTTTCGCGGCGTGCTGACGCGGCGGGTATTTGCGTTCCTGATCGACCTCGTGGTGCTGTCGGTGCCCGTCATCCTTGGCTACATCTTCATCTTCCTGTTCGGCATCGTCACGCTGACATTGGGCTGGATGCTGTTCTGGCTGGCGTGGCCGGCCACCATCGTGTGGGCGGTCGTCTATTACGGCGCCTCGATCGGCGGACCCCATTCGGCCACCATGGGCATGCGTGCAATGGATCTGGAGGTGCGCACCTGGTACGGCGCACCGGGCTATTTCGTGCTCGGCGCCTGCCATGCCGTGCTGTACTGGGTCTCGATGTCGTTCCTGACGCCGCTGGTGCTGCTGGTCGGCCTGTTCAACAGCCGCCGCCGGCTGCTGCACGACATCATCCTGGGAACCGTGGTCATCAACAGCTCGGTTCGTACTCAGGTAGCGCCTTCGGCTCGCAGCAGCTACTGAGCGATCAGCAAACTATTTGACCGTCAGCCCTCGGGGCGCGATGTTAGAGCCGGTCGGCCCCGTATTGAATCGGGCCGGACCGGCACTTTTTCGTTATGAGGCGTTTTCTTAACGCGACCAGTGTCTACTTCGCCGGAAAGCGCTATGGTTGACTGTTTCGGAGGCGTGACGACCCGACGTGACCCAGCACTCGCGTGATACCCCGCAATTCTATCTGACCGCACCATCGCCCTGCCCCTATCTGCCGGGCCGGCACGAGCGGAAGGTTTTTACGCATCTGGTCGGCGACAAGGCCGGCGACCTCAACGACCTGCTGACCCATGGCGGCTTCCGCCGCAGCCAGTCGATCGCCTACCGCCCGGCCTGCGACCAGTGCCGCGCCTGCGTTTCCGTTCGCGTCGTCGCCAACGAGTTCCGCCCCTCGCGCAACTTCAAGAAAGTCTTGGCGCGCAACGCCGACATCGTCGGCGAGCAGCGCAGCGCGGTGCCGACGTCTGAACAGTATTCCGTGTTCCGCGCCTATCTCGACAAGCGCCACCGCCATGGCGGCATGGCCGACATGACTGTGCTTGACTACGCGATGATGGTGGAAGACAGCCACGTCGAGACCCGCATCATCGAGTACCGCAAGCGCGGCGTCGATACCGGCATCACCGGGCGCGGCGAGGAGCTGATCGCGGTGGCGCTCACCGACGTGCTCAGCGACGGGCTGTCGATGGTGTACT
>Ga0081540_1003635_pt1 | contig 12104 bp, 11 predicted proteins | sample TabmetS2T1R1_FD_71024 | JGI IMG/M metagenome (GOLD analysis project Ga0081540, IMG submission 71024) | Tabebuia heterophylla rhizosphere microbial communities from the University of Puerto Rico - S2T1R1 | ecosystem: Host-associated > Plants > Roots > Rhizosphere ...
TCGCAGCCAATCCCGAACGCTGTCAGCGTCTCGGCGGCGTGGCGCATGGTCTCCCAGTCGGACTGGCTGCCCATGATGATGGCGATGGGTGCGGTCATCTCGTCAATTCTGTTCGGGAATCCAGAAACATAGGCCGATTATAGGGTCGGCCCGCGGCTCATCCAAGGCGTGGCAAGGAGTCAGGAATGGACTATCCTGTCTTGGTGAATCCCGGCAAGCCTTGATAAGCGAGCCTGCACAGGGAAGGCCATGAGGAAGAAAACCAGGGCGACTGCCTCCAAGGCCGGAAAACGCCCCAAAAGCGCGGCTTCCGGGCGAAAAATTGCCCCGCGGCGATCGTCTGCAGCGGGATCCCGGCCGTCGGCAGTGTCCAACGGCACCAAGGCGACGATTCGCCGGCTGAAAGCGCAACTGGCCCGGACGCAGGCGCAGATCGAGGAACTTCAGGCCTCCGCCGATACCGACTTCCTGCTGGGCATTCCGAACCGACGGGGCTTCGAGCGCGAGCTCAATCGCGCGATTGCCTATATCAAGCGCTATCGCGCCGGCGGTGCTCTGGTCGTGCTCGACGTCGATCGCTTAAAGCCGGTCAACGACGCCTTCGGACACGCCGCGGGCGACCAGGTGCTCAAGGCCATCGCCACGACGCTGCTCGCGCAGGTGCGCGCTTCCGACGTGGTCGGCCGGCTCGGCGGCGACGAATTCGCGCTGCTGTTGTGGAATCTCAGCGAGACCGATGCCAGGGCCAAAGCGGCCGCGCTGGAGGAAGCGATCGATCGGCTCACCTTCGACTTCGATGGCCGCACCATTACCGCGGGCGCCTCCGCAGGCGTCTCTGTTCTCGATATCCACTCCGAAGCGGGCCGTGCGCTGGAGGCTGCCGACAGCGCCATGTATGTGCGCAAGGCGCTGCGGCGGCACGAGGCGTCGTGAAGCATCCGTCATTGCTGCGAGCCACCGGGTCGCGCGGATGCGCGCGAAGCAATCCATCGTGCCACAAAGGAGAAATGGATTGCTTCCGCCTTCGCTCTTCGAGCTACGGCGGACAAGTCGTCGCTAACGCTCCCTTGCGCAAACGCTTCGCGTTTGTCGCAGGCAATGACGCCTCTACAGCCCGCTGAGATCATCCGGCACATTGCCGAACTTGCGCAGCAATTTCGCATCGCCGAATTCGCCGATCATGGGATCGCCGCTGCGGCTGAAGGCGACGGCGCCGATGCTGCCGGCCATCCGCGACATCGTCTCGGCGCGCCGTAACGCGGTCGTCGGGCTCTGGCATTCTTCAGCGGCTCCCGCCATCGGCGAACCGCTATCGTCCTGCAGGAATGGCATTGCGACGTAATAAGTGACATCGGCCATTGGTTCGCTCCGGGTTTGATGGATCAGGCAGCGTCGCTCTCCGCATGGGAGATTCGCGCCGGCACACAGCCGGCGGCGATGGCCGCCTGCAATTCCTCCAGTTCGGTTTCCAGATACTCGTTCGCCATGATCAGCGCCTTGATGGTCGAGCGCAGATTGCCGTCGCACATCGCGATGGCCTGATCGCAGGCCTGCTCGTAGCGGTTGTTGTCGGACAGGGGCGGTGTGACGGACATGGCGGGACTCCCGAGGCTGGCGACAGGCAGATATGTTCTCTTTTTGTTCTCAAAAAGTCAAGCCGCATTCATTCACCGGAAACCATTTTTTCTGGCAAGCCGCCCGGCAAGATCGTCGCGGCGACTGGTCGTGTGTGAATGTCGGGGAAAAGTCCTGCGCGGAAGGCGAGCCAAGCGCAACGGTCAGGCGATGATATCAGGCGTGATCTGGTCCTCGATGAAGGCGATACGGTCGCGCAACTGCAGCTTGCGTTTCTTCAGCCGCTGCAGCCGCAGCAAGTCCGGCGCCGGCGATTGATGCAGCGCGTCGATCGCCGCATCGAGATCACGATGCTCCTGCTGCAGCCGGGCGAGCTCGTTTTCAAGCTCGCGCTCATCATCGTCGGTCATGGTGTACGTTAGCTGAAAGCGCGATGAGGTTGTGAACAGATTATCCTAAAGCGCGATGACTCTTCTTCGAACAGTCATCCCGCTCTATCTCTTTGATCTGGGCATGATCTTTTCGGAAAACCGCTACCCGCTTTTTTCGGATCATGCTCTGGGCTGGCAGTGAATATCGTCCCTGCGAGGCCAGTCTGCAAGCTGACCGGGTTCCCATACTCACGTTTGGTTACAGATAAATCCGAAAATATGACAGGCGCGATTTTGGATAACCATCGACAGATTCGTCGACTGGTGTACACTCCCTCGTCCGGATCGAATCTGAGGTTCACCCACCGAGGAGATTTCGTATGGCACTACAGGCGCATCTTGTTGAACTTGAACGTAAACACAAGAGCCTCGAGAATGAATTGCACGAAGCGCTCGTGCACCTTTCCACAGACGACCTGCAAATTGTCGAGTTGAAGCGCCGCAAGTTGATGGTCAAGGATGAGATCGAGCGGTTGAAGCATACCGTCGGCGAGACTCTCCACTAATCAGTCCAGCAAAGTATCGAAAATCCCCACACGGCCGGATGGGTGCCGCTGCGCTCATCCGCCCACACCTAGCTTTTGTCACCGCGTGGCCTTGTCACAGCGTGGCCCGTGTCACCGCTGTGCCAACGCGCCGATATGATCGGCGATCGCGAGTGACGACGTTAGTCCCGGCGATTCGATACCGAACAGATTGATCAGTCCGGCGACGCCGTGATCGGCTGGGCCCTGAATCAGAAAATCCTGGGTGGCGACGGCCGGCGGCACGATCTTCGGCCGGATTCCGGAATAGCTAGGCATCAGCGCGCCGTCCGGCAGCGTCGGCCAGTAGCGCCGGATCGCAGGATAGAAACGCTCCGCGCGGGCAGGATCCACCGCATAGTCGATACTCTCGACCCATTCCACGTCGGGGCCGAAACGTGCCTGTCCCGCCATATCGAGCGTCAGGTGCACGCCCAACCCGCCGGGCTCCGGCACCGGATAGATCAGGCGTGAAAATGGTGCTCGCGCGCTGCAGCTGAAATAGCTGCCCTTGGCCAGATAGGCGCAGGGGATCAGCCCGATCGGCATGCCTTCGATGCTGCGCGCCAACGCAGGCGCGCTTAAGCCCGCCGCGTTGATGAGCAGGTTGCACGCAAGCGTCATCGGCGCGTCGCCGCCGGCTTCGATTTCGATTCCGTTGGCGCCGGTCCGGGCGCTCAGCAGTGGCGTATGGAATGCGTAAGCCGCGCCGGCTTCTTCCGCGTCGCCCCGCAGCGCCAGCATGTAGGCGTGGCTGTCGATGATGCCGGTCGACGGCGAGAGCAGGGCCGCCTCGCAGTTCAGCGCCGGCTCCAGCGCCCGTGCCGCCTCGCCCGCCAGCAACTGCAGATCGTCGACGCCATTGGCTTCGGCATGCGCCCGGATCGACTGCAGTTTTTCGGTTTCGCCCGGCGTCGTCGCAACGATCAGCTTGCCGCAATTGCGATGGGGAATGCCGTGGTCGCGGCAATATTGGTAGAGCGCGCGCTTGCCGCTCACGCACATCTGCGCCATCAGGCTGCCGGCGCGGTAGTAGATGCCGGCGTGGATCACCTCGCTGTTGCGGGAGGAGGTGATGGTGCCGATGCCCTCAGTGGCCTCGAGCACGATCACTTCGCGGCCGGCCTGGGCCAGCCGCCGGGCGATCGCAAGCCCGATCACCCCCGCTCCGACGACGACGCAATCGACCTTGTCCATGTCAGCTTCGGACCTGAGAATCTGGCGTGGAAATCGGCCCTTGCCACGCCCGGCAATCACCGTTTCGCCCGTCGGAGCAGTCAAACAACCCGTTGGTCTGCCTCGAAATACGCCGCGAGCGCAGTCCCGTTAGTGAAGCATTAATCATGTCAGGCCAATTGCCGTAATTTGGGTCGCATTTTAGAATTGTACGGGTAGTCATTTACCCGATCCAAACCCGTCAAGCCAGACACTCCGCCCGCAAACCTTGGGTGGGTAATGGCTGACAGGAACCGGCAGGCAGAACGGAAGAATTCGATTCCGGTGCAGGGCCTCGTCTGTCTGCTCGCCATTGCTGCGCCGTGCGGATTTGCCTGGGCTGCCGCGCCTTCCGCGGGCTTCGCCCCGGCGAGCTATATCGGCGAATTCGATCCCAATCTGGTGTGGGAGCTCCTGCTCGGCGGGATCGCCGCCGTTTCCTTCCTGGTAGCGATCGGGATCTGGATACTGGCGGCGTTGCGCGGGGCCAAGAGCGCACAATTGCGTCGCAGCGCATTCATCAGCTCGGCGCTCAACACGCTCAACCAGGGCGTGATGATGACCAATGCGCAAAACCGCGTGGTCTACTGCAACGACCGCTTTCTCGAAATGTACGGGCTCAGCCGCGCCGAGATTTCGAGCGCCATGACCGGCCGCGAACTGGCCGAACTGCGCCTCGCGCGGGGCCTGATCAATCTTACCGTCGATGAGTTCAGCAAGCTTGCCCGCCGCCCGGAAGGCGTCGTCACCGAACTGCCGGATGGGCGATCGGTGCTTTCGAAGATCTTCAACCTGCCCAATGGCGGGACGATCGGCACGCACGAGGATTGCACGGAGCAGCGCCAGCTGTCGCGCAAACTGGCATCGACCACCAAGTTTCTGGAATCGGTGCTCGACAACGTTCCGGTCTGCGTCGCCGCCAAGAACATCGAGGACGGCCGCTATATCTTCGCCAACCGCGCGTTCGAACGCTTCTCGCGCTTCTCCCGCGATCACATCATCGGCAAGCGCGCCGACGAAATCTTCCGGCCCGAAACCGCGAAGAGCATCGAGACGGCGGACCAGGCGGCGGTAACGGCGCCGGAAGGCTATCATCGCAGCGAATACGTCGTCGAACGGGGCGACGACACGCGCGTGCTCTCCTCCAATCGCGTAGTTGCGCGCAACGAGAACAACAAGCCTGAATTCCTGATCGCGCTGTTCGACGATGTCACCGATCGGCGATCGCTGTCGCGCGAGCTCGAAAACACCAAGAAGTTCCTGGAACTGGTGGTGGACAACATTCCGGTTTCGCTGATCGTGGAGCGCATCAGCGACGGGCGGTATCTGCTCGCCAACCGCAGCGCCGAGACCATTCTCAATCGCCGCCGCGAGGATGCCACCGGCCTGACCGCCGCCGACATCTTCAATCCGCGCGAAGCCAAGCTGATCATGGCGCGCGACGAGGCCGCCATCAAGAAGCGCGGCCTGCTCACCGAAGAGCACCCGATCTCCACCAAGGATGGCTTGCGGCTGTTCCTGACCCGCCGCATGACCGTTCTCGACGAGGCCGGCGAGCCGCAATACCTGATCAAGACCCACGAGGACGTCACCGACCGCCGCCAGACCGAATCGCGGATGGCTCACATGGCCTATCATGACGGCCTGACCGATCTGCCGAACCGCGCCGCCTTCCTGCAGGCGCTGGCGCAGATGATCGAGGCCTGCGCCGGCACGGATGAGGAATTCGCCGTGCTGTGCGTCGACCTCGACGGCCTGAAGGAAATCAACGACGTGTTCGGCCATGCGATGGGCGACAAGCTCCTGATCGAGGTGGCCGGCCGCATCCAGGCATCCGCCCGTGGCGGCGTGGTGGCCCGTCTCTCCGGCGACGAGTTCGGCCTGATCATCGACGGCAAGCAGCCTGAGGCCGGCAAGGCGCTGGCCGAACAGCTCGCGCAAACGATGTCGGACGAATTCATGATTGACGGCAAGTCGGTGCGCACCGGCGTCACCACCGGCATCTCGGTATTTCCGCATCACGGCTCGGACGCGGCTTCGCTGCTCGCCAATTCCGGCGCGGCGCTGTTCCGCGCCAAGCAGAAGTCACGCGGCTCGATCAGCATTTTCGCGCCCGAGATGGACCAGCAGATCCGCGACCGCCGCGTGCTGCATCAGGACCTCTCGATGGCGATCAGGAACGGCGAATTGTCGTTGTACTATCAGCCGCAGGCCGCGTCGGGTGCAACGGTCGCTGCCAGCAAGATCATCGGCTTCGAAGCGCTGGCGCGCTGGATGCATCCGGTGCGCGGCTTCGTCTCGCCGGGCGAGTTCATCCCGCTGGCGGAAGAAAGCGGCCTGATCGTCGAAATGGGCGTCTGGATCCTGCGCGAAGCCTGCCGCGAGGCCGCCTCCTGGCCGGTGCCGATGCAGATCGCCGTCAACCTGTCGCCGGCGCAGTTCATGCACGGCGACGTGGTCAGTCTGGTGCATTCGATCCTGCTCGAGACCGGGCTGGCGCCCGACCGGCTCGAACTCGAAATCACCGAAGGCGTGCTGATCGAGGATTTCGATCGCGGTCTCGCTTTATTGAGACGGCTGAAGGCGCTCGGCGTCCGCATCTCGATGGACGATTTCGGTTCCGGCTATTCTTCGCTGAGCTATCTGCAGGCGTTCCCGTTCGACAAGATCAAGATCGACCGCGCCTTCGTCATGAATCTCGGACGCAATCCGCAATCGGCGGCGATCGTGCGCGCCGTCATCGACCTCGGCCACGGCCTCGAAATGTCGATTGTTGCCGAGGGCGTCGAGACCCAGGAACAGCTCAGCTTCCTGTCGGAAGAGGGCTGCGACGCGGTGCAGGGCTATTTCCTCGGCAAGCCCCAGCCGATCGGGCACTACGATGCGCTGGTCGGCCGCAACGTCGTGGGCGTCGCGGAGCACGCGCGCAAGACCGGCTAGACTCACGAAGCGTCGGCTTGCCTTCCATTGCAGGCCCGGTTACTTTACCGACATATCCGATCGAGAAAGGAGGGCTGCGCGGTGACGACATTTTTCCGGCACTATCGCCAGCGTGGCCCCGTCAACGCCCTGCAAATGCGTTTGCAGGGCTGACCAGAGACTTTTTCGAAAAATCTCTTCCTGGTCTGCCCCGGTGGCAATGCGACGCCGAACGTTTGATCGTTCGCGCCTGCATTTTCCGTAACTCGCCGTACTCCGACACGAACATCCGATGATGGCTGCATGCCCCGGACCTCGTGATCGCCGGCAAGACCAGGGAACGATCATGACCCTTATCAATATTCGTAATCTTGGCGTGACGCTGAACGCTCCGCTGTTTTCCCGGCTCGACCTTTCCGTCAATGCCGGCGACCGCATCGGGCTCGTCGCCGCCAATGGACGCGGCAAGACCACGTTACTGCGCTGCATTGCCGGCATAGTGGAGCCAAGCGATGGCGAGATCACCAGGTCGCGCGGGCTGGCCATCGGCTATGTCGAGCAGGATCTACCGCCCGCACTCGCGGATACGCCGTTCTATTCGGCGGTACTCGACATGCTTCCCGTCGAACGACGGGCAAGTGAAGGCTGGAGGGTCGACGTTGCCCTGGAATCGCTTGAGGTGCCCGAGGCGCTGCGGCAGAGGCCGCTGAAGCAGCTGAGCGGCGGCTGGCAGCGGTTTGCCATGCTTGCCCGCATCGTGGTGGCCGAGGCCGATGTGTTGTTGCTCGACGAGCCGACCAACCACCTCGACCTCGCCAGGATTTGCCAGCTTGAAGCCTGGCTGAACGCGCTGCCACGGGAAATGCCGGTCGTGATATCGAGCCATGACCGCGCCTTTCTCGATGCAACCACGAACCGCACGGTATTTTTGCGGCCCGAGCGGTCGCAAATATTTTCGTTGCCCTATACGCGGGCCCGCGCCGCGCTCAGCGAGGCGGATGCATCGGATGAACGGCGCTATCGACGTGACCTGAAGGCTGCCGAGCAGCTTCGTCAGCACGCCGCAAAGCTCAACAATATCGGCGTCAATTCCGGCAGTGACCTTCTGTTGCAGAAGACCAAGCAACTGAAGCAGCGGGCCGAGAAGCTGGAAGATGCGGTAAAGCCCGCGCACCTGGAACGATCCGCGGGGGCGATCAAGCTCGCCAACCGCGGAACGCACGCCAAGGTTCTGATTGCGCTGGACGATGCCGCTGTTGCTGCTCCCGACGGCAGGTTGCTGTTCAAGACCGGCAAACAATTCATCTGCAAGGAAGACCGGATCGTGCTGCTGGGGCCGAACGGGGCGGGCAAGACCCGGTTCGTGGCGATGCTGCGTCAGGCGATCGAAAACCCGGAAGCCGCGCAAGCCGGCATCAAGGTCTCGCAGTCGCTTGCGCTCGGCTATTGTGAGCAGAATCTTGCCGATCTTTCCGATGCCGACACGCCGATGCACACGGTCGTCAGCCGTTTCGAGGTCGGCGATCAGCGTGCCCGCGCATTGCTCGCCGGCGCGGGCCTGTCGGTTGCAATGCAAAGCCGTCCGATCGGCCGGCTTTCCGGCGGACAGAAGGCGCGTCTCGGCATGCTTTTGCTGCGGCTTGCCCAGCCAAACTTCTATCTGCTCGATGAGCCCACCAACCATTTGGATATCGAGGGGCAGGAAGCGCTGGAAGACGAATTGCTGGAGCATCAGGCAAGCTGCGTGCTGGTTTCACACGACCGCAACTTCGTACGAACGGTGGGAAGCCGGTTCTGGCTGATCGAAAAAAGGAGGCTGATGGAACTGGAAGGACCGGACGGCTTTTTCGCATCGATCGGCGCAACCGGCTAGCGCGCGGTGGCGGCTGCCCGGTTTTCGCCTGGACTTGATTCGTTTACAGGAGCGACATCCACTTTTGGCCATCATGCCCTAGTGTAGTGAAGTCAGATTCTCTCCAGTAGCGCTTGCGTATGGCGGACTACGATCTCGCGATCATTGGCGGCGGGTTGAACGGCGTCAGCATCGCGCGCGACGCCGTTGGACGCGGCCTGCGCGTCATCCTGCTGGAGCAGGGCGATCTCGGCGCGGGCGCCTCCTCGGCCTCGCCGCGGCTGATCCACGGCGATCTGGCTGATCTGGAGCGCCGGCATTTTCTTCGCGTCCGTTCGGCGCTTGCCGAGCGCGACGTCTGGCTCAGGATCGCGCCGCATCTGGTGCGTCCGATGCGCTTTGCTATCCCTGCCCATTCCGACGAACGTCCGGCCTGGCAGTTGCGTTCATGGCTCCTGTTGTACGACCGGCTGGCCTCGCGCAGCGGTCTGCCGGCCTCGGCGACTGTCGACGTCACGCATCATCCCGTCGGCAACGCGCTGAAACGGCCGTTCGGCACCGCCTTTGAGTATTCCGACTGCGTCGTCGACGATTCCCGGCTGGTGGTTCTCACCGCCGCCGATGCCGCCGCGCGCGGCGCCGTGATCCGCACCGGCGCGCGCTGCACCCGGGCCGAACGCGGCAGGGAATGGCGGCTGGTGACGATCGATCGCGGCTTTCGGCAGATCGTCACGGCACGGGCGGTCGCCAACGCCACCGGCGCCTGGACGCCGTCCGTCGCCGAGACGGTGTTGCGCGTGCCGCCGCCGAAGGTGGCTGCCATGCAGATGGACCAGATCGTCGTCCGCCGCCTGTTCGACAGCGACAACGTCTATGTGTTCCAGAACAGCGACGGACGGCTGATTTTTGCAAGTCCCTATGAACGCGATTTTACCCTGATCGGCACCGCCGGCCATGCCTTCAAGGGCGATCCCGCCATCGTCGCGATGGCAGCCAACGACGTCGCCTATCTCTGCGACGCCGCCAACCGATATTTTCGCGAGCGGATCGAGGCGGTCGATGTGGTGCGCACGGTTTCCGGCGCCAACATGACGATGAAGCCGGCAAGCAGGCAATATCAGCGGGACGGGGCGCTGACGCTCGACCACGGGCGCGGCAAGGCGCCGCTGATCACGATCTTCGGCGGCGACGTCACCACCTCGCGGCTGCGCGCGGAGCGGGCGGTCGCCAGGCTCGCGCCGTTCTATCCGATGTCGGCGCGCTGGACCGCGAAGGCGCCGCTGCCCGGCGGCGACTTTGCATGGGACCGATTCGAGCGCGAGGTCGACGAGGCGCGCGAGCGCTGGCGTTTTCTCGGCGACGAGCAGGCGAGGCGCCTGGTCGCCGCCTACGGGTCGAACGTCAAGGCAATCCTCGGCGACGCCAAGGCGCGCAGCGATCTCGGCCCGGCCTTCGGTCCGGAACTGACCGGCGCCGAAGTGCGCTACCTCATGCAGGAGGAATGGGCGCGCTTTCCGGACGACATTCTGTGGCGTCGCACGAAGCTCGGCCTTACCATGCCGCCGTCCGACCGCGACGCGCTGGCGGCGTTCATGGCGGCGGCGGTGTGAGCATGAGTTGCCTATGTCTCGTCCCATCCTCCCGAGTGTCGTCATCGCCGCGTCCGGCATGCTGTTCGGGATGATCGTTCGCTATCTCGTGGACAACCCGCTGGAGGCGACGGTCGCGAACTATCTGCGAAGCGGCGTTCACGGCATGGGCGTGGCGCTCGCCGCCTGGGCTACTCATCTCTATTTTGTTTCGCGGCGAAGTGCCTGGATCAGCAGATGGCCGCTGCTCGTGGATCTGGCGGTGCGTTCCGCGGCGACGGCCGTCGTCGTTGCCCTGGCCATTCTCAGCCTGGAGCCGCTGATTTATTGGCGCGGGATCGACGCCGATTGGCTGGTTGAAAAATTTCCCACCATCGTGGCGATTTCGTTTCTCGGAGCCCTGCTGATCGGAGCAGTTTTCGAACTGGCGCGACTGGTCGGCAGCCGGGTGCTTCTCAATGTGGCGCTCGGCCGATACCGAACGCCGGTCCGCGAGGAGCGCGTGCTGATGTTTCTCGATCTCGCGGGCTCCACCTCGCTTGCCGAATCAATGGGGGAATTGCGCGTGCAAGGTCTGCTGACACGCTTCTTCTTCGATATTGACGGCGCGATCGTCACGCATGGCGGCGAGGTTCACGCCTATGTCGGCGACGAGGTCATCGTGACCTGGCCGCTCGACGAGCGGATGTCGGGCGGGCGTTGCATCGACTGCTTCTTTGCGATCGCCGACAGCATCGCGCAAAAGGCGGAGTCTTACCGGCAGGAGTTCGGCACGGTGCCGAATTTTCGGGCCGGCCTGCATGCCGGCCAAGTGGTCATCAGCGAGTGCGGCAGTTCGCGCCGCCAGCTTGCCTATTTCGGCGATACCGTGAACGTGACGGCGCGGCTGCAGGAGCACTGCAAGGAAGTCGGCCGCAATTTGCTGGTGTCTTCCGACCTGTTGCGCCACATGAAACTCAAGCCGGCTCTGGCGGCCGAACCGCTCGGACAGGTTCGCTTGCGGGGCCGCGCGGCGGCGATCGAGGCGTTTGCCGTCGAGCGCCGCATCTGACGCCAGAGGGCCTCAGTGCTTCAACCGGACGAGTCTAGAAATCCAGCCGGTCGCGCACAGCGTCGATGCCTGCCTTGGCGCAGGCTTCGTCCGCATCGCCGCCGGGAGCTCCGGAGACGCCGATGGCTCCCAGCAGCGAGCCGCCCGCTTCAACGGTCAAACCGCCGCCAATGATGACGGCGCCGGGCAGGTTGCGGATTCCTGCCTGCATCGATCCGGGCTGGCTCATGGCATTGAGTTCGGCGGTGCTGGTGCGAAAGCTGACGGCGGTCCAGGCCTTCCCCGTAGCGGTCGGCACGGTGTGGGGGCCAGCAAAGCGGTCGCGCAGCAGCACTTGGGTGACGCCGAAGCGGTCGACGACGGCGACCGTCACCTGAAAGCCGCGCTTTCGGCAATCCGCCAGCGCTGCCCGCGCCAGATCGAGCGCCAGTTCGGGGCTCAGCGATTTGTAGGTCACGACGGCTTCCTGGGCGGTGGCGGAGCCGGCGACCAGGCAGGAAATCGCCGTCGCAGCCAACAGATTCCGGACGCTCATCTTGTTTCTCCGTGATCCTGCACACTGCGCGGGCTTCCAAGTGCAACTTTACCAGAGCGACGAGCGGCGGCATCCACAATATTGTGGCCGCTCGTTGCGAGGCGGTTGAGCCGGTGCCGATCCGCCGCTAGCGTGCGGCCACGATGGGCCGGCAGACGACATGACCGAGGAATCACCTGATATCGATACGCCGGGAAACGACGGGCCGGCGAGGCGTGCGCCGCCGGCCGATGCAGCCGCCGACGCGCCGCTGCTCCGCATTGAGGAGGTCAGCAAGAGTTTTGGCGGTTTCCGTGCGGTGGACCGGCTGTCGCTCGATATCGGGGCGGGTGAGTTCTTTGCGCTGCTGGGCCCGAGCGGCTGCGGCAAGACCACGCTGCTCAGGATGCTGGCCGGCTTCGAGACGCCCGACG
>Ga0081540_1000728_pt2 | contig 12103 bp, 12 predicted proteins | sample TabmetS2T1R1_FD_71024 | JGI IMG/M metagenome (GOLD analysis project Ga0081540, IMG submission 71024) | Tabebuia heterophylla rhizosphere microbial communities from the University of Puerto Rico - S2T1R1 | ecosystem: Host-associated > Plants > Roots > Rhizosphere ...
CTTTGAAGTGCAACGAAGTGCCTGCTTGGTACTGCTTGCCCTCGTTGGTGAAGTCGCCCTCAACCACATAGAGTGCCTCGGCCATGCCTTTGTGGAGATGTGCAGGAATGACCGCGCCGGGCTTCATGGCGATGTGCAACATCACCGGCCCTAGCGTGTAGTTCGCATTGCGGACCGCCAGCGTGATGTCGCCCTCACTCTGGAAAGGGAAACGATCCGTCTTGAGCTGACTGCCAATTACTTCTTGATCGACCATGATTCTGTCTCCTGCGAAGAGAGCCACACTAAGGGTAATGCGATCTGTGGTGCTTCTCTCCGACCTTCAAGTCAGCTTCGCGACAATCCAGCAAGCTTGAAAAAGTCACCGCAAGCGGGCGGTTCAACAGAGCCACCATCTCGACCCTTGAGCCTAGTGCCGCCCAGCACATGAAGAAGAAATGCGGCATGGAACGAGAGTCAGTCGGCATTGTCGTTCGAGCAAGCCTTCTAGTTCGAGCACGACCGAAACAATCGCAGCAAGCGGCCCGACGCGGTTACGGCCACCATCTGATAGAAGCCGAAGCAAGATCTACCTCTGCGATACGATCTAAGTGGGCGCATCCCGCATCCATGGTGTGACCGGTGAGCGGGCCGCGGCTTCCACGCACGAGCAAGGAAGCCAAATGAACATGGCTCATCAGCATGCGGCGCGGGATCTCACCGAACGCGGCCATCGTTGCGGATTTCCGACGCGGGTTTCGCATGCGTCGACCAGTCCGGTTCTTGCGCCTTCGCCCGCCATCCGAAGAGTTATCGGCTTAAATCGGATTGCTGCCTTTGACTGTTGCTATGCAACGCTCGCTATTTTCGCAGTCATGCTGTTGGTCTCTACGATTGCTCGCGCTCACGATCACGAGCGACCTGAGTTAAACGCGTGGTATGAGAGCTTGCGCAGTGGAAAGGGGCCGTGCTGCGATGGCAGTGATGCGAAGCGCGTAGACGATGCCGATTGGGAAAGCAAGGATGGTCACTATCGCGTGCGCATCGATGGCGAGTGGGTCGATGTTCCGAGCGAAGCTGTAGTAGACACACCGAATCGCGCGGGTCGCACGATGGTTTGGCCCTACTACAAAGATGGTCATCCGAAGGCGCGCTGCTTCATGCCGGGAAGCATGAGCTGATGCCTCGGCGGGGCATCACATTCGCAAGGCGCATCACCTGCCTGAATCAAGAGCCGCTTCCGGCCGATTCGGAAGGTTCGTGGCATTTGGAGCACAAATAGATCCGCCCATTCGGTGACCAGAGACCAGCCTTGGAAGCTCGCGGGAGAACGCGGGCGTCTGTTCAAAGCCAGAATTGCGGCGGGCGGTCCCGACGATGGGCCGCGAACCCGAGAAACCAAGGACGTATGAGCTACGCCGTGTGTGTAGTGGCGGGAGACGTTTAATCCGGCTAGTAACTAGCTCCATTGGATCTTAGCTGAGCAAACCTCGACCGGCCTCTGCTTACAGCAAAATGTCAATTCCTGTCTGACAGGTTATCCGGTCCAAGGGGAGCAGCTTTGATCCAACCTTAGTGCTTTCGCGGGTTGCCTCGATTTGGTTACAGACGCACAAAGAAGTGACCCGCCAACCTCGGTGCAGTCGCGTGACGGGATGCGATGACGCCAGGCGTTCCGGATGTGTGCATCTACGGCCGCATGCCGGGATGTTCCGGCTCTGGTTGAGGGTGAGAGAAGTCTCGCCATGAGGCTTGAGAGCGAAACGCATGAACTAGAGGCGATCGCCAAAGCATTCCAGATAATCTCAAAAGAGATTAGCTACGAGGGCTTGGCCAAAGCTCTCCTGAAGGAAGCGCTCAGCTATTCTGGGGCCGCCCGGGGCGGTGTTTTGCTTAGCGAGGAAGGTGAACTGCTCGCCAAGGCAGATGCGAGCTTTCCTCGTGCAAGGGAAAAGTTGTTTATCTCGCACCCCGCGGCCGGTGAATTCCGCTTGCCGGCGGATCTCAGCGAAGCGGTCCTCGTCCGGCAACAGACTGTCGTCAGGCAAGCCGATGGCAAAGGGTCGGCGCTCATTGATCCGGTGGAGCCGCCGCCGCGAAGCATGACACAGCTGTGCCTGCCCCTGGTTCATCAAGAGCGGACAATCGGCGTCCTCTACTTGGAATCAGAGCGCAAGGAGACATTCACACCCAGGTGTATCTCGATGATATCGATGCTGGCTTCGCAGGCTGCCGTCTCTTTCGAATCCACGCAGCTTTTCGAGGCGCTCCGTGAGACCAATTTATGGATGGTCAAGGGTCAGCAGATCGGACGAATGGGCAGCTATCGCTGGAATACGCGGACTCTGCTCTCGCGAGCGTCGCGCGAATGCTACCGCATGTTCGATATCGATCTCGATGTAAATCCTGTACCGTTCGAGGTGTTCCAAAGCCGCATATACCCTGATGATCTCCCTGCTCTGGAGCAGGCGCTCACGGAGGCGGTCAGTACCAAGTCGCCGTTCAGTCACGAATACAGAGTCGTCCATAGAAACGGCTCGATCCTGCATGTCGCCGCTGTAGGACAATTCGACCTCGGCCCGACCGGCGATGTCGAGTTGGAGGGGATCATCACGGATATCACGGAAAGGAAGGCCGCCGAACAGGCGCTCACGGACGCGCGGAATGAACTTGCGCGAGCCGTCCGCCTCGCATCGCTCGGCGAACTCGCAGGCTCCATCGTTCACGAGATAAATCAGCCACTGACCGGAATCATCATGAGTGCGGAGGCTTGCCTCCGATGGCTCGCACGAGACCCTTCCGAGCCCGGTGAAGCCCGCAAGTCTGCTATGCGCGTCATTGAACAGGGACGCCGGGCGAGAGACGTCGTTGCTGGCCTCAGGTCCCTGGTGCGCGACGCACAGCTCCGATTTGCCGACGTTCAGATCAATGACGCCATCGAGGAGATCCTTCTTCTTTTGAAGAGAGATATTGAACGTGCTGACGTCACGCTGAGGACGGTTCTCGACAGGTCGAAACCTGTCGTCGAGGGGGATCGAGTGCAGCTTCAGCAGGTCGTCCACAACCTCGTGCGGAATGCAATTGACGCCATGACCGCCGCCAGCGGCAGGCCTCGCGTTCTGACCGTGTCATCAAAGGTCGCAGGCGGCCATATCTCTGTTGAAATCACTGACACCGGGGTCGGCATCGCCGCCGCGAGCAGGGAACGACTGTTCGACGCGCTCTACACGACCAAAGGTGACGGTCTGGGCCTTGGCCTGTCGATCTGCCGCAAAATCATCGCTGTCCATGGAGGGCGTCTATGGGTGGAGGAAAACACGGCTCATGGTGCGACGTTCACTTTCACCCTCCCGCTTCGCCAGTCGAATCCGGTAGCGGTGGGCAACTGAAAGTGTCATCGCTAGCTTTTGTTCACGTCGTCGACGACGACAAGGCGGTCCGCGAGTCACTCGGAGACCTGCTCCGGTCCATGGACTATCAAGTAACGCTTCATAGATCTGCCTCGGAGTTTCTCAATGCGGAACTGCCCGATGCGCCCTCATGCCTGGTACTCGATGTTCGATTGCCGGGGACGGGTGGGTTGGAGCTGCAAGAGCATCTTACGCGCATCAATATCCGAATGCCTGTCATTTTGATGACGGGCTTTGGAGACATTGCAATGTCCGTAAAAGCCATGAAGGCGGGCGCGGTCGACTTCCTCACCAAGCCGATACGGGAGCAGGACTTGATTGACGCCGTCGCAACGGCGGTTCGAATGGACCGGGACCGGCGCCACGACCTCGTGCAAATCGTTCGATTGCGAGAGCGGCATGCACTCCTGACGCCGCGTGAAAGGCAAGTGATGGTGCTTGTGGCATCCGGCCTCATGAACAAGCAGGTCGCGAGCGAGCTTTCCATCAGCGAAGCCACTGTGAAAATGCATCGCGGCAGCGTCATGCGAAAGATGGGAGCAAGATCCGTAGCAACGCTCGCCCGGATAGCTGAAGCTCTCGACATCAGGAAGTAAGGACGACTGCAACGTTGGTGCAAAAGTACATACCAAGGTAGGGGCCTCGGTATCACAACCGAGAGATTGCGGCCATGCGCGGCCGGAAGCATGGTTCGGCTGAACCTTGTGCGGCCAATCGGCACTGGGTAGCCGCCTGCTCACAGGGGAGATGATGCGATGCGCATCCCTTCTCGATCACATAACAGCCCCCTTCGGTTCGAATGCCGGATGATCAACAATTCAGCTTCTGCGGGGATGGCATCTCTGCCTCATTGCGCGTCCATGATTTCGCGCACTTGGCCAGGTTACCGCCCGTGACAAGCCCGCTCGTTGCACTCGTGGACGACGATGGTGCGCTGTGCTCATCACTTGTGGATCTGATGCGCTCGATCGGCTATCGCGCCGAGCCCTATTATTCGGCAGAGACGTTCCTGACGTCAGTCAACCTGCTCAACGTGCACTGCATCGTGGCTGACATTCATATGCCCGGGATGAGCGGACTCGATCTCGTTAGAAAGCTTCGCGACCAGGGCATCATGACGCCGGTGATCCTCATCACGGCGCTGCCTGACACGCATCTGGATAGCGAGGCGATCTCGGTCGGCGCCCAGTATCTTCTCAGAAAGCCGTTCGAAACAGAATCCATGCTTGATTGCGTCGAGAGGTGCCTTCCCGATGAACGCCCGATCCGATAACACCGCTGCCGCTCTCAAGCTCGTGCAAGCGAGCATGATCCGCCTGGTAAAATTGAGAGGTCTCAGTATCACGCGTGCTTCCGGTGCAACCGGTCAATTGGCTGCGCGTGTCACAATCAACATGCATCGAGGTCTGAAGAAAATGGTTGCCTTGGCGGCAACAAGAGATCGGAGCGCGTCTAACGCAAGCGAGTGCAGAGTAATGCTGCGAGAGGACACATGAATTACGCTACCGGCAAGGCACAGGAGCCAGCGCGAGCTAGCACGGATTTGCGGTTACCAGGCCGTGGCAGTGTCGTAAATCCGACCGTGAAGATCACCGCTGCCGAATCTATCGAACGCGCCGGCACAGGGTGCGACTTATGGTTCTCAGAAAGCGTACGCATTCCGATTGGATGCAAAATCGAGTTTCACTTTCAAGGACCCCGGCATTTACTAGCATTGTATATTGAGGGCACACGCCGGAACGGCGAAACATGGATCGACGGCCTTCCTTCATCGAGGCTTCGAAGTCTTGCGCACAAGCTTACTTTCGTGCCAGCGGGACGCGCCTATCGGGAATGGCATGAGAGCGGCGCTTCGACTCGGGTAACCTTCCTGTATCTGGATCCTGCTGCGTTCCAGAGGTCGGACGACAGTGAAGGGGCGTTCCAACCTAGAATACATTTCGAGGATTCCCTTGTCTGGGAGACAGCATCGAAATTGAAAAACACGATTGAGGGCGGGCAGGCCAGATGCATGCCGTACCTGGAGTCGCTCTCCGGAGTCCTTGCCCATGAACTATCTTGCGTGAACGACGAGGTGGTCCGCGTGCCGCAACTGAATCGGGGAGGTCTCGCCAGCTGGCAAAAGCGCGCAGTCGTCAGCTACATTGAAGAACATCTGGGGAAGCAGATCTCGCTTTCAAAACTTGCGCAGCTTGTGCGGCTCAGCCAGCACCATTTTTGCCGGGCGTTCAAGCAGTCATTTGGAATTCCACCGCATCAGTATCAAGTGCAGCGTCGCATGGAGGTCGCAAAGTCGCTCCTGGTGGATCGAACGAACACGGTCACAGATATCGCCATTAGCTTGGGGTATGCGCAGACCAGTTCCTTCAGCAGCTCTTTTCGAAAGATGACGGGATGGACACCCACGGTGTATCGCCGGGAATTTGAATGAACCCAGTCGGCGTGCGCCCTGAAACCAGGGCAGTGCAACCCACGAGAACGATCATGACTAGGATTCACTACCGGAAGGCTGACGTTGATGGGCTCAAGGTATTCTACCGGGAAGCCGGGCGGGCTGATGCGCCGGCACTGCTGCTGCTACACGGCTTTCCAAGTGCCGGCCATATGTTTCGTGACTTGATCCCCGCCTTGTCGAATCGCTTTCGCATCGTTGCGCCGGACCTGCCCGGCTTCGGCCAATCGGACATGCCGCCTCGCGACAAGTTTTCGTACACATTCGGCAAGCTGGCGGAAGTCATCGAGCGTTTCACCGAGACTATCGAGCTCGCTCGCTTCGCGATCTACGTCTTTGACTATGGTGCACCAACCGGCTTTCGGCTGGCCATTCGCCATCCGGAGCGGATTGCGGCAATCATCTCGCAGAACGGCAACGCCTATGAGGAGGGGCTGAGCGAGGGCTGGAACCCGATCCGCGCCTATTGGCAGGATCCTTCGCAAGCCAATCGGAAGGCTCTCCGATCCTTTCTCGCCCCCGAGACGACGATTTGGCAATACACGCATGGCGTGCCCGATACGAGCCGTGTGTCTCCAGACGGCTATTCGCTCGACAACTTCTATTTGGCACGCCCCGGGGCCGACGAGATCCAGCTCGACCTGTTGGGCGACTACAAGAGCAACCTCGCGCTTTATCCGGCGTTCCAGGAGTACTTCCGCAAGCATAAGCCGCCGTTCCTGGCGATTTGGGGCAGGAACGATCCATTCTTCCTGCCGTCGGGCGCGGAGGCGTTCAGGCGTGACATTCCGAACGCGGAAGTGCGCTTTCTCGATACGGGCCACTTTGCCCTTGAGACGCACTACGAGGAAATCGCCGTTGCGATCCGCAGTTTTCTCTCGCGTTCGAAGTGAGATCGGCGGAGCGACAGCAATCAGGCTCGTTCATGACTTTTCGGCGCGATCTCAACGACGGCATCCAGGTCCACCTGGCGAAGGAATGCTGCTTCTCCATTCCAAAATGTGCAAAAAGGAATAGTGCTGATGGCCGCACTTCCCCTGATCGTCTTTGATGTCAATGAAACGCTTCTCGATCTTCAAACGATGGAGCCGACCTTTGAGCGGATCTTCGGGGAGAAGAGAGCCATGCGGCTGTGGTTTGCCAACCTCATCATGTATTCGGCGGCTCTGACCGTGGCGGGCTGTTACGTTCCGTTCACCGATATCGGAGCGGCCGTGATGAAAATGCTGGCAGATACGCAGGGTATCGAGATCAATGAAGCCGACAATAAGGAGCTTGCGGAGAAATTCTCGACGATGCCGCCGCATCCGGAGGTACCGGCAGCGCTGCGAAGGCTGCGCGATGCTGGATTCCGGCTGTTCACCCTCACGGACAATTTGCTCGAGGTGCAAACCCGACAACTCGAACATGGCGGCATCGCCGATCTTTTTGAACGGCGCTTCAGCGCGGACGGCGTGAAGCATCATAAGCCGTCGGGTCAGGCCTACGGCTATGTCGCGCGCCAGCTTGGAGTTGAACCGTCCCAGCTCTGCCTGATCGCGTGCCACACCTGGGACACGCTCGGCGCAGTAGCGGCCGGCTGGGAAGCGGCGCTAGTCAAACGGGTAGGCAACGATGTCCTGGGAGTCGGGCCTCAACCGCAGATCATCGGCGATGATCTGAATGACGTTGTCGATCAGCTGATCACCAGGCGCAAGAGGCAGGCCACTTAGCCCGTCAATGCGCGGTGACTACTGACAACCGTCGATCGCGACGGTCACAGGGGCCGTTTCCTTTCCAAATGCACATCATCGTGAACCTGGCGATTGCGCATAGGCGTAACGAACACCCCGCAGACGCGTATTCATCGCAATGAACGCGCGTCATCTCGCCTGCTGCATTCAATCTCAATCCACGAAAGAGTCATCCGCATGAACATGTCCTTCAACATCGCTGAGAGAGGCGATGGGTCCTATCGTCTCCTTGCCATTCTCCGTTGGGTCATGGTTGTCATCTTCGTATCGTTTGGCATGCAGAAATTCACATTGCAGTCGGCACAGGGCATCGTCCAATTCATCAGCAACAGTCCATTTGTTTCGTGGCTATCAATATTCGGCTTCAGGGGAGAAGCGTACTTCCTCGGTGTTGTCGAGTTTATCATTGCGGCGCTTCTCGCGGTGGGCGCATTCAGCCCGATCTTGTCAGCCACGGGCTCACTGATGGGCGTGGTCACTTTTGCCATTACCTGGTCGTTCTTCTTCACAACGCCGGGTATCGTTAAGTGGAGTTTGTCGACTGACCCGATGGCCTGGAACCTGGCCGGCGAGTTCATATTCAAGGATATTGTCTTGCTCTGCGTCTGTGTCGTGCTGTTTCTGGCCTCCTTGCCCCAATCTGTCGTCCGATTACGTCAACCATGACGTCTGAGCCATCGACGCCGGCAGTTTGCGCTTAGGCAATCTTGCTCTCATTGGCGCAGTCTTGCTTGCATTCGCGGCATGCGAGGACGTTTTTCAACCTGGCGGATTGCGAATGCTGAGCGACAAAATATAGCTTGCTCGGAGACGCGACGGTTGGCGTCAGTCGCAAGGACACGATTAAGACGGGAAGAGCACGAACAAGCCGCGATATCCGCCGAGATCTTGCAAACCACGAGACGACGACGATGAACTCTCTTCTGCAGACGTTAGCGAAGTCCAGCCTTCTCAAGGGAGATCTCGACTATCATCTGATTCGAGCGTCGATGGTGATCATATTCCTGTTGTTCGGGTATCAGAAATGGTTTGAGTACGAGGTGCAGGTGTTGGTGCCGTATATCAGCAACGGGCCGTTGGTCTCGTGGCTATATCCTGCCTTCGGCATTCGCGGGGGCAGTTGGTTTCTTGGCGTCATGGAATGGCTATTCTGTCTGCTTCTTTTCTGGGGATTTTGGAACAGGCAGGCGGGAATCCTTGGAGCTCTCGGATCATGCGCTACCTACGTGGCGACTGTTACGATCATTCCGTTCATGCCGAACGGATGGGACGAGGTGGCCGGCGGCTTTCCAGCAATGACCGGCAACGTTCCGTTTCTCATGAAGGATGTCGTGCTGCTTGCCGCTTCGTTCTACCTGTTGAAGCGGGATGTCGTAACGGCGATACAGTCTCCCGACCGTGCCGGCACAGCTAAATATCCTATCCAGTTGCTCGCAAGGGCGATGGCCGCGCTTGGCCTTCTGCGCGAGGATCTGGAATACCATTTGCTTCGGGCCGCGATGGTGATCATTTTCGCGTTTTTTGGTTATACAAAGTGGCATCAATACGCGGCGCAGACGATGATCCCATTTATCAGCAATAGCCCTTTTATTTTCTGGCTCTATCCGGCCTTTGGGCTGCGCGGAGGCGCCCGGTTCCTGGGTGCGTCGGAGTGGACGATCCTGGCTCTCTTGTATGCGGGGTTCTGGGACAAGAGGCTCGGACTTCTCGGAGCGATTGGTTCAACCGTAACCTTCGTTACGACCCTCACAATCATCCCCTTCATACCGAATAAATGGGATCCGGCGGCCGGGTTTCCTGCGATGGCTGGTCTCCTGCCGTTCCTGGTGAAGGATCTGGTTCTTCTTGCAGTATCGATTTATTTGGTGAAGCAGGACGTCATCAGGCTAGCTCTTTCGAGTAGGGATGCCGAGATGGTTTCCAGCCGGCCGCGCGTCGAGGAAATTGCCGCTACAGTTTGAATGGCGGCTCTTGCCCGTACTTCGCGATTTCAAGCTCTCGCGCCACGTCGATTTCATGGATTGAGCTGCGCCACCTTGTCGGCATTAGGCAATGCTCCCAAAATTCAAGCAATTCGGCAACAGACGCCACATTCAAATTGGACTACCTTCTTGCGAAGGCAGCTTGGCTTCACGGACTATCCGCAGACGGAGTCGAGTCGCCCGCGAATTTGAAATCAGTACTGCGGCTCCAGGTGGGCTCATGAATTATGAGACGTATTTCTGCGAGCGGCTCGATGAGCTGCGTAGGGAGGGGCGGTACAGGGTCTTCGCTGATCTGGAACGAAGGGCTGGCAGGTTTCCCAGCGCAACCCTGAATTCCGGCCGCGGGAAAAAGGACGTGACGGTCTGGTGTTCCAACGACTATCTTGGAATGGGACAGCATCCGCTCGTCCTGGCAGCCATGCACGAGGCGCTCGATAGTTGCGGAGCCGGCGCCGGCGGTACGCGCAACATCTCTGGGACCAATCACCATCATGTCCTGCTCGAGCGCGAGCTCGCCGATCTTCACCAAAAGGAAGCCGCACTTCTGTTCACATCGGGTTACGTCTCGAACTGGGCTGCGCTCGGCACGCTGGCGTCGCGCTTGCCCGGTTGCGTCGTCCTCTCCGACCAATTGAATCACGCGTCGATGATCGAAGGCATTCGCGGCAGCCGTGCTCCGCTCCGCATCTTCGCGCATAATGATCCCGCTGATCTTGCGCGCAAGCTGGCCGAAGTCGACCCGAATGCACCGAAGCTGGTGGCGTTTGAATCGGTCTACTCCATGGACGGCGATATCGCACCTATCGCAGAGTTGTGTGAAGTAGCCGAATCATATGGCGCAATGACCTATCTGGACGAGGTGCATGCTGTAGGTCTTTACGGACCGCGCGGTGGTGGTGTTGCCGAGCAGCAAGGTCTGAGCCATCGGCTCACGGTGATTGAGGGAACGCTGGCTAAAGGGTTTGGGGTCGTCGGCGGCTATATCGCGGCATCCGCAGCGTTGTGCGATTTCATACGCAGCTATTCGTCCGGCTTTATCTTCACAACGGCCCTGCCGCCACACGTGGCCGCTGGGGCGCTCGCAAGCGTGCGCTACCTGAAATCAAGTTCTGCAGAGCGTGAAAGCATGCAAGATCGCGTTGCCTTGCTGAGGCGCCGACTTGATGATCACCGCATCCCGCATTTGCGCAATCCAAGCCACATTGTACCCGTGATGATAGGAGATGCACACCTGTGCAAGCACATCAGCGACGTGTTGCTGGATCAATACGACGTCTATATTCAGCCGATAAATTACCCGACCGTACCCCGTGGAACGGAGCGACTTCGCATTACGGTTTCACCATTTCATTCTGACAAGGATATCGGCCACTTGAGTACCGCGCTGGCAGAGATCTGGTCGAATGGCATGTTGGACTATCTTCCCGCCCGGCGCAGCGCGGCGGGGACCCGGTGAGCGAGCCTACGGCCACAGACGCACCATCGCGGCGTCAGCCCTGGCTGTTGGCGCTGCCGCTGTTGGCATTTCTCGTGCTCGCCGCGATCTTCTGGTTTCGCCTCGGTGATGGCGACCCCTCACGGATCCCTTCCGCCTTGATCGGCCGTCCGGCGCCGCAAACTGCATTGCGGCCGCTGCAAGGCCTCGTCAAGGATGGTGCACAGGTGCCGGGGCTCGATCCTGCCGCCTTCAAGGGGAAGGTCAGCATCGTCAACATCTGGGCATCCTGGTGCGTGCCGTGCCACCAGGAAGCGGCGCTGTTGACCGAGTTGAGCAAGGACAAGCGGCTGCAGCTCGTCGGCATCAACTACAAGGACGCGCCAGAGGACGCCCTGCGCTTTCTCGGCCGCCACGGCAATCCATTCGGCATCGTCGGCGTCGACGGCAACGGCCGAGCCGCGATCGAATGGGGAGTCTATGGCGTTCCGGAGACGTTCGTTGTCGGCCGCGACGGCAGGATTGTGTACAAGCTCGTCGGTCCCCTCACGCAGGAAAATATTGGCGGTGCGCTCAAGAGCGAGATTGACAAGGCTGTCAAGGCGATTTCGGTCGCCGAAAGCCCGCAACCGAAGCCGTGGCCGCCGCCAAATCAGGACGCGTTGACCGAATCCACGGGTACCGTGAAGTGAAAGATCGCGCCGCGGCCCTTATCGGCGGTCACCCACAATCGCCCTTCATGCGCCTCGATAATCGACCGGCAGATCGACAGCCCCATGCCCATGCCGTGCGCTTTGGTCGTAAACATTGGGTTGAATATCCGATCCACGGCACCGGGCTCGAAGCCTTTCCCCGTGTCTTCCACCGACACCATCACATATCCGGAGTGATGGACTTCAGACCTTATGGATAGCACCCGCTCTCCATTCATTGTGGCCATGGAATCAATTGCGTTGGTGATCAAATTCACCAGTACTTGCTGAAGCTGGACCTGTTCGCCTCTTATCCGCGGCAGCCGTTCGTTAGAGCCGACTCGAACGACGACCCGAGGTGTCTGCAGTTTGTCGCGAACGACGGCCAAAGCTTCCTGGATGACATTGTCGATATCA
>Ga0081540_1003636_pt1 | contig 12103 bp, 11 predicted proteins | sample TabmetS2T1R1_FD_71024 | JGI IMG/M metagenome (GOLD analysis project Ga0081540, IMG submission 71024) | Tabebuia heterophylla rhizosphere microbial communities from the University of Puerto Rico - S2T1R1 | ecosystem: Host-associated > Plants > Roots > Rhizosphere ...
CCATCGCGGCCGGCGACCCGGTTGTCGAGGTCCGGGTCAAGGCGCTTCGCGGCCTCGATGGCCGCGATCTGGACCGGACGATCGGCGAGCAGCTCGTCGAGCTGATCGACGACCAGCAGCACCCGCAGATCCGGCTCGCGGCGCTCGATGTTCTCAAGAGCACCCGTCCCCGCGGAATCGACCTGGACGCCGTCTTCCGCGAGCGGACGGCCCACGACACGGTGGCCTACGTCTTCGCCGCGGCCGCGGCGGCCGCGGTGGAGAACGCGGACAGCGTCGCCCAGTTGTGGGAGGTGATCGCGGCGCGAGCCGCGGCCGACGACAACCCGCGACTGCGCTCGGCGGCGATCACCCTGCTCGGCACGGCCGCCGGCTACAGCCAGGCCCTCGACGTGCTCAGCGAGCGGCTGCGCCACGATCCGGACCCGGCGGTGATCGCGGTCGCCGCGCCCGCCGTGGCCCTGCTGGCGCCGGACCGCGCGCGCGATCTCCTGATGGGCCGGCTCACCGCGCCGGATCCCGAGGTGCTCGCCGCGGTCGTTCAGGCGCTCCGGCCGTGGGTCGACGCCGACTCCGACGTGCGCCTCGCCGTCGGCTCCGCGGCTCAGTCAGCCGCCTCACCCGTCGTCCGGCGCGCCGCGGTCGAGACGCTCGCCCCGGCCGTCAAGCATCCCGAGGTGCAGGCGACACTCGCCCGCTGCGCCGAGGACGCGGAGTTGTCCGTCAGCGAGGCGGCCGAGCGCCTGCTCCGCTTCCGGCCGCTCTAGTGCCTGTCCTGGTCAGTCGTCGAGCAGGTAATCGCTCGGATCCTCGCTGATGAAGTAGTAGTCGATCCGGTCGAGCAGCTTCGCGGGCAACTTGTACCGCTCGCCGATCGCCCGGTCCTTCAGCTGCTCCGCGACGGCCGGCGGGACGCCGACCTGGCCGAGGATGACGCGCGTGGCCGCCTCGATCTCGAGGAAGCGGGAACCCAGGATCGACATCGTCCGGTAGGCGCAGAACGGCTTCGGATTCTCGGTCAGCTGCACCACCGGCGGCAGATCGGTCCACAAGGCCGGGTACGGCTCCGCCATCTTCATCGGATGAACGACCTGCCGGCCCTCCTTGCGGAGCAGCCCGAGCCGCAGGCATTGCCAGACCGCCGCCAGATAGGCGCACGACCACTGCTTGCCGTCCGAGAGCTCGACGTCCATGAAGATCGCGTGCCGGTTGGGCGCGCTCTGCGACGGCGGCCGCCATTTCGTGTCGGTCATCGCGGGGACGCCGCCGACCTCGGGCGTACGGTCGTGGTTGGAAAGCCATCCGGTTTCGGTCGCGGGCGGCCGCTGGCCGTGGAAATCGGGTGTCCGTTCGCCGTTGGACAGCCACCCGATCTGGTCCATCGGCGGCAGGCTGCCGTTGCTGTTCGGCAGCGGCTCCGGCACCAGATAGTCCATGAGCAGCTTGGCCAGGTCGACGCGGCCGGAGTGGGCGCAGCCCGACTCGCGTGCCAGGTAGTCGATCGACAGGTGGCTGTGCTCCGCCGCCTCGCGGATCATCCTGATGATCTTCTCTGGCGACTCCAGCTGACTGAAATAGTCATCCACCAGGAAGCACGTGCTGACCCGGGGGGTCTTGCCATGAAGCTGGCGCGCGATCGTCTGCTGGGCGGCGGCGACCCAGGGGGCGATCATCTCGAAGTAATGGGTGAGGTAGGCGACGCCCCCGCGGAAGTCGTCCATGTAGAGGTGGCCCAGCTCGAGAGAGACGTGTGCCAGCGCGACCGATTCCATGGGCGGATCGGCCGTCTCCTCCATGTAGGTGACTCCGTCAGCCGCCTTCATAGAGTCTCCCAGGCTGAGTCGTCGATGATGCGCTTGGCCAGCGAGTCGAAGGCATCGCGGGTTTCCCGGTTGGCGATTCCCTGAGCGATGTCGTCATCGGTGATGAGCTGTTCGTGCCATTGCAGCATAGGATCCAGCGGGACGCTGCCCAACAGTAAATCTTTACCGACTCGATGCCGGTCGGCCAGGTCGCGCAGACGGTTGTCGCATTGGCCGAGCCAAATGCTCTGCGGCGCGGTGAGCCCGCGCTGCGAGGGCGCCGTCAAGTCGATGATCGCGGTCCGGACGAAACGGAGGCGATCGGCGAAATCGTAGGCGTCGTGGCCGTACTGCTCGGCCGAGTCGATCAGGCCGGTGCTCCGGCCGTAGACCAATCCGCCCGCGGCGACCACGTGCTGCCGTGTCCACCGATGAAATACCAGCCACCGACTTTGTACGCCGCGCAGCTCGGGCGCCGCCGTCGCCCGCAGCGCCAGTTCCACGGCCAGATTGCGGCCGGCGCTCAGATCGATGATGCAGAGGCTGAATTCGGCATTGAGCGTCAGGAACAGGTCCACGCACCGGCGAAGATTCGGTTGGGCGTCGCGGGTGAAATCGCTGCCGCCTTTGTCGCCGGGGAGCAGGACGAGCCGGCCGGCGCCCGGCGGGCGCTGCCGCACCGTCGGCCGATCGGTATCCGACCAGACATCGATGCGCTCCGGCTGCGAGGCGTCGAGCCGAAGGTACCGGTGGGTGCCGCGGCCCGACATCGTGCCGTTCTCGGCGCCCTCGATGCCGAAGATCGCCCCGGCCGTGGGAGAACCGAAGTCGAAGTCGACATAGCAGACATCGTTGCCCTGCAACGCGCTGCGGTACAGCAGGTTGCTGCTGGTCACCGACCGTCCGGTGCCGCCTTTGTCGGATGCCGCAAAAACGAGCATCAGAGCGCCGTACTGTCGTTGCTGCGGACCGCGTCGAGGCCGTCGAGCGCCTGCAGTACCGAATTGACCAGCGCCCCGGCGGCGCCAGGCCGGGTGCGGATCGTGGACCGCGCCCGTTCGAGCTTGATGCGAATCTCGGTCAACACGTTGTCCACCCCGGGGCTGGTCTCGGCGGAACCGCGCATGCGTTCCATGTCGTACAGGTGCTCGGCCTCATAGAGGAGATCGGAACTGCGCTCGACCACTCGCTCGTTGACGATCGGCTCCTGGGTGAGCAGATTAGCGGTGCTGACCAGACCTTGGACCACCCGTTCGGTGTAGTACCAGGACGGCAGTTCGAAGGCGGACACACCATCGAACACATTGGCCGGTTGATCCCAGAGCCGCGACGCCGAGCCGGGACCGAGCCGGCGCAGCTCGAGGTGGTCCCAGATGCGGTCGGCCAGGCGCAGCAGCTGGGCGCGCTGCTCCACGTCCGACAGCAGGTCGGCGATGGCCACGCTGCGGTGCAACAGCAGCGACGCGAACTCGCTGACGAACCACGCCGCGCGGAACTCCTCCTTGGAGTAGTCCGGGTCCTCGACCAGGCTGACCACGAGACCGGGCGCGTGCAGGGCGGCCCCCGCGTCGCCGGGCTGGTACTTGCGGGTGACCCGGGACTCGTTGGCGAGGTCGGTGAGCACCGAGCCGATGCGGGCCAGCTGGGTGTCCGCTCCACGCTTGCGGACCAGGTCTTTGACGACGATCGAGGTGACCAGCAGGGTGTAATAGTCACTGCGCTGACCGTCGGTGGTCTGCCAGGGCGGGTCCTCGAGCGGCCACAGCGGGCCGTCGGCGAACGTCGCCACGGTCGACCAGTACGACAAGGTGAGGTCCCAGCGCAGCTGGAGCGCACGAGCGAGCCGCTGTTGTTCCTCGTTGAGCAGGCCGAGCACACGCGTCCGCTCGGAGAAGAGGTCCTCGATCGCGTCGACCGCGACCACGGTGAAGTAGAGGTAAGGCTTGTTCTCCGCGACGCCTTCCGGCTGCTGACCGATGTAGTCGATCAGGTCGGCGGTGGCCGGTTCCTCGCCCGCCTTTTCCTTGTCGGTCACCGGCTCGGGGGCCGGCGGCGAATCGGCCTCGGCGAGCTCGACCCGCGGCGCGCCGGCGACGACGCCCCAGGACCAGCCGCACTCGAAGAGGAGGTTGTCGCCGTCGAGGTTGTCGGTCTGGCCCGACCCGATCAGCACCTCACCGAACGACGCGATCGTCTCCTGCAATGCCGTGCGCAGCTGGGTCACCACCTGCCGAGCGGGCAGGCCGTTCTTGTTCATCGTGCTGATGAGGATTTGGCCCGGTGACTTGTTCGCCTCGAACACGTGCGTCGAGAAACTGCGGAGGAGCCCGACCATGGCCGCGGTGAGCCGGGCGCTCGCCATCCGCTCCAGCGATCGCAGCTCCCGGCGGAGGTCGTACCGCCGGACGGACTGCCGGAAAATGCGCACGAAACCGATGGTGGCCAGCGACAGCGTCACCGAGATCGCGAACGAGTCCACGATGTCGCGATCGCGCTGCTGGTCGCTGAGCTGCGGGTTCTCGTCGTCGCCGACGCTCTCGGCGTCGAGCCCGAAGTAGCTGCCGCCGGCGAAGACCGGACGCCCGTCCTCGGAATACCGCTCGAAGTAATCGGCGGCGATCCGGATCAGATTCAGCGGGATGGTCTTCTCATTGCCCATCAGGGAGAGAGCTTCGAGCATGCTGTCCGGCGTGGCGTTCGGCCGGTCCAGACCGAACGCCGGAACCTGGGTCGCCGGCAGCAGAATGCACAGCAGCTGCTCGGCATCGGAGATCGAATTGGACCCGTCCCGGCCGCCCCAGCGCCATTTCCCCTCGCGCCATGAGGACTGCACCGTCGCCTTCCAGGTCTCCAGCAGCTGCTGTCGAGGTTCGATCCTCACCGGTGTGCACCACCATCTTCGCTCGCTAGCCACGGCCGGCGATCTCCGCCGTCGTTCGGGTCGGCTCCGACAGAACTAGTACGCAGACCGAACGTGTTTAGCTCAACGCTGAACCACTGTTGTCGGTTCCGCCACCAGGGAGGGGCCCACTGACTTATCATGGCGCACCTCGTCGAGCGACTCAAAGAGGCGGCCCGGCAAAGCCTGCCTGGTGAGAGAAAAGGACATGATCCACAAGCGACGGTGGTGATCGTGGAGCTCGCCCGCGGTGGCTAGTTGGCCTGCTCGGCCAGCGCCAGGAACTGCTTCTTCGAGGAAAGCGCCTGCTCGGCCTCCCGGATGCGGCGGGCATCGCCGGCCGCCTGGGCGCGGGACAGCTTCTCCTCGGCCTCGGCCACCTGCTCGCGCATCTGCTGCAGCAGCGGGTTGTCCTGGGGGGTGGTCTTGCGCCACGCCGAGTCCATCGCCACCCGGATCCGCTCCTCGGCGGCGCGCCAGCGGCGGTCGAGCGAGGTCGCCGACTCGCGCGGCACCCGGCCGGCGTCGTGCCAGGCGGCCTGGGCGTCGCGGAGCTTGTTCTGGGCGGCGCGGGGGTCGGCGTCGACGTCGATGGCCTCGATCTCGGTGAGGATCGCCTGCTTGCGGTCGAGGTTGCCCTTGTACTCGGCGTCGCGGGCGGAGAAGACCTCGCTGCGGCGGGTGAAGAAGGCGTCCTGCGCGGCGCGGAACCGCTCCCAGAGGCGCTGCTCGGCTTCCTTGGCGGCGCGGGGCGCGGCCTTCCACTCGGTCATGAGCTCCTTGAGGCGGTTGGCGGTGGTCGACCACTCGGTCGACTCGGCCAGCGTCTCCGCCTCCTTGACCAGCTCTTCCTTCGCCGTCTGGGCCTGCTTGCGCTGGCCGTCGAGGGCGGCGAAATGGGCGCCGCGACGGCGGGTGAAGCCGTCGCGGGCGGCGGCGAAGCGCTTCCACAGCTCGCCGTCGGTCTTCTTGTCGACGCCGCGGATCGTCTTCCACTCGTCGAGGATCTCCTTGAGGCGGTCGCCGGCCGACTTCCAGCCGGTGGCCTCGTTCGCGATCTTCTCGGCCTCCTCGACCAGCGCGGTCTTGCGGGCCAGCGCCTCGCCGCGGGCCGCCTCGCGGGCCGCGCGGGCCTCGCCGGCCTTCTCGTCGGCGACGCCGGCAAGCGCGTCGAGCCGGGTCGCCAGGCCGTCGATGTCGCCGACCACGTGGGCCTCGTCGAGCTGGGTGCGCAGCCGCTTCACACTGGCGAGGGAATGCGACGCGTCCGCCGCGCCGGACTTGAGACGTGCCTCGACCAGGTCGACCTCGGTGACCAGGTCGGCGAACCGGCGGGCGAAGTGGGCAAGTCCCTCCTCGGGGGTACCCGCCTGCCAGGAGCCGACAACGCGATCGCCCTCCGCGGTCTTCACGTACACGGTGCCGTCGGCATCCACGCGCCCGAAGGCCGTCCAGTCGTTCATAACCCGTCCTCAAGTCTCCCGGCAGCCGCGACCCGGAAGGGCCGGCGACCGCCGCCACAGCGCAGCCGAATGCCAAAGCCTCTCATCGGCATTCTTTCTCGCGCATTGTCACAGGTCCAACCCGGTTATGGGGAAGCGCCCGCCGATGACCGTGACACAACCTTGTCCTTTACGGTTGCCGGGTGCCGTACGAAATGGTCCCGCCCGTGATCACCGTGGTGGGGCCCACCGCGGCGGGCAAGTCCGCCCTGAGCATCGCCCTCGCCCACGAGCTCGGCGGCGAGGTGGTGAACGCCGACTCGATGCAGTTGTACCGGGGCATGGACATCGGCACGGCCAAGTTGACGCCGGCCGAACGCGACGGCGTTCCGCACCATTTGCTGGACATCTGGGACGTGACCGTCACGGCGGCGGTGGCGGAATATCAATCGGCGGCCCGCGCCGCGATCGACGCCATCCTGGCCCACGGCCGGGTGCCGCTGCTGGTCGGCGGCTCGGGGCTGTATATCCGGGCGGTGCTGGAGGAGTTCGAGTTTCCGGGCACCGATCCCGACGTGCGCGCCCGGCTCGAGGCGGAGCTGGGAGAGCCGCTGTTCCACCGTGATCAGCGAGGAGCAGTGCTGACCGAGGCGGGCAGAGCGCTGCTTCCGCACGCCCGCTCGGCATTGGCCGCCGTCGAGCACGGTCACCAGGCGATCGCAGGGCTTCGCGGGCTGCTGTCCGGGCGGCTGCGGATCGGGGTCTCCAAGCCGCTGGACCGGCAGGTCGTCGACGCCCTCGGTGCCTTCCACCGCGCTCACCCTGCGGTGGAGATCGTGCTGCGGGAGCAGCACAACCAGCCGCTGATCGACGCGGTCGCGCGCGGCGACCTCGACGCGGCGGTGGTGGGCCTGCCGGCTGGCTCGCCGCCGGCAGGTGTGCGGGCCCGGGTGTTCTCGGTCGAGCCGCTGGTGGTCGCGGTCGGCCACGACGACCCGCTCGGCCGGCGTACGACGATCACGCTCGGCCAGCTACGCGAGCGGCCGATGTTGACACTGGTCCGAGGCAGCGGGCTGCGCGCGGTGCTGGAGAGCGCCTGCGCCCGCGCCGGGTTCCCCCTGCGGGTGGCCGCCGAGTCCGGCGAGCTGGATTCTCTGGTCCAGCTCGCGGCGCAGGGACTGGGCGTCGCGATACTGCCGCGCTCGGCCACGGCCCAGGCCGAGGTCGCCGTGCTGGAGCTGACCCGGCCGCGACTGCGACGTCACGCGGCGATCGTGTGGAATCCGGACGGTGCGGGGCCTGCCGGACGCGCCTTCATCGTCCACGCCAAGCGCCGGCTGCCACCGGTGGGCGACGGCTGATCCGACGCCGCCCGGCCCCGTGCTCGGCCACGGTTCTCCGCGGCCGCGGTCTGCGGCGCCGCCTGGCGCGCGGTTGTCCGGGTAGGGCCTGATGTCCGGATCGAGGAGACGGCGGTCGGTGATGCGTCGAGGGCGAGGTACTCCTCGATGGCGGGACCTGTCGGAGTCCAGCCCCGCTGGTCGATCATGGTAAGGACGGCGTCGTAGGAAGCGGCGATCGTGTCGGGGCTGCCGTCGTGGAGGGCCGTTGCCGCCTGGGTCGCCGGTAGCCAGGCGGTCTCGAGGGCGGGATGGTCCGGTGGCCGGTTGGTGCGGGTGAAGACAAAGCCGCTGACCTGCTCGGTGATCTCGAGTGGGAAGGTCGCTCCCCACGGACCGGTTCGGTCAGAACCCGCGCGTCGAAGCATGGACCGTAGGCCGGCGATAGCGCGCAGCACGGTCGCGGCGATGTCAGAGTGTGCGCCGACGAAGGGCGCGGTTGCCACCTGCTCGAGCCGAAGGGTGACCAGCTCGACATCATGCGCAGGGTGGTGGGCAAGCAGGTCGTCGAGCGCCGCGGATTGCTGCAAATTGCGCAGGCCCGGCGTGTTCGGCGAGGAGACGTTGACGGTGAAATAGCTCGCGACCGGCGCAAACGTCTCGATCAGCTTGACGTAATCAGCGACGCGGTCGGACGAATCCTTGTTGGCCCCGACATTGACGCCGACGATGCCGCCATGATGGGCGCGCGCCGCAAGCCGGCGCAGCGCGGCCTCGGCGCCGTCATTGTTGAAGCCCATGCGATTGATCACGGCTTCATCGCGTTCGAGGCGAAACAGCCGCGGCCGCGGATTGCCGCCCTGCGGCTTCGGCGTCACCGTGCCGATCTCGACAAAGCCGAAACCGAGCCGCAGCAGCGCGTCGGGCACCTCCGCGCTCTTGTCGAAGCCCGCGGCCATGCCGATCGGATTGGGAAAATTCAGGCCGAAGGCACGAACCGCCAGCTTGTGGTCGTCGGCGCGCGGCTTGACCGGCGGCAGCAGCCGCAGGCCTTGAATGGCCATGCGATGCGCGTCCTCCGGATCGAACCAGCGCAGCAGCGGCAACGAAAAGGCGTCGAAGGCGCGGATCACGGCAGAAGCTCCGGAATGTCGTGAGCGCCGTCGGATCGCGCGCGCAGGTCGAGGATGGCGGTCACCGCGCCGAGATCGAGTTCGCCGTAGAGATGCGGGAACAGTTCATCGTTGCGCGAAGGCTCCCAGCGCAGCGCATCACCCAGCGCGTCGGCATCGACCGCGACCAGGAACAGGCCGGTCTGGCCGAAATAATGCTTTCGCGCCGTCTCGGCGACCTGGGCTGCGGTGGAGAAATGAATGAAGCCGTCGCGCAGGTCGTCGCTGCTACCCCGGTAGACGCCCTGCCGTTCGGCCTCGCGCCAGGCCGAGGCGGGAGTGATTTTATAGATGGTCGTCGGCACGGCGTTTCGGGTTGTCGTTGAGACGGTTGGGATTTTCCCGGAAAATGGCCGGGAAGGCGGCCGACCGTAAAGGCGGCAGGCCGCCAACTCAAGCGCTGCCGCATCATCGCTGTGCCTGTTCGGCTCTGATTCGACAGAACCGGGCGCCAATTTCCTGTTTTGACGCGGTTTCTCCACACGAACCGGTATCCACCCCGCATCAAGTGCGGGGCAGGCTTTCGCTGGAAACGCTACGCGCGATTTGCGCAAACCGGCCGAATGAGGCAATAATTCCTAGGCGATTCAGAGGTTTTCGATGGCGAGACAATCCAAGGCGCAACGGGTTCTGACCCACAGCCAGGTCTGGACCGCGCTCGACCGGCTGGCCGAACGCGCCGGGATGTCGCCGTCCGGCCTTGCCAAGCGCTCGGGACTCGACCCCACCACCTTCAACAAATCCAAGCGTGTCACGGCTGATGGTCGCGAGCGCTGGCCTTCGACCGAATCGGTCTCCAAGGCGCTGGCCGCGACCAATTCGTCGATCGACACCTTTGTGCAGTTGATCGGCGATGGCGCGCGCGGCCTGGTTGTCGCTCATTTCTCGCTCTCCAGATAGGCCTTCAAATTGCCGAGGCTCACCTGCCAGAACGTGCGGTAAGGCAGGATCCAGTCGGCGACCTCCTTGAGTTGCTCGGGCTCGAGCCGGTAGAGCCGCTCGCGGCCGTGCCTCTCCTCGCTCACCACCTTCGCCTCGCGCAGGATGCGCAGGTGCTTGGAGATCGCCGGCCGGCTCTGCGCGAAGGCCGAGGCCAACTCGTTCACCGCCGTCGGCCCGTGCCGCAGCCGGTCGAGCATGGCGCGGCGCGTCGGGTCGGCGATCGCTCGGAAGACCGAGCGCTCCGGTTCGGATGCAGGCATAATACGTATCCGTTTGGTTACAAGTTAGAGCCGCCGACGTTGCGGGTCAAGGCGGATTGACGCTCACCGCTCCTGGTCGGACGGCCGGATCAGGATCTCGTTGATGGAGACGCGCTGCGGACGCGAGACGGCGAAGAGGATGACATCGGCAATGTCTTCGGCGTGCATCCCTTCCATCGTCTTGCGACGATGGGCCAGGTCGGTCCGTGCCTTGGTATGCTGCATCTCGTCGCCGAGCTCGGTGTTGACCAGGCCGGGCTCGACGACGGTGACGCGCACGCGATCGGAATAGACCTCGCGACGCAGCGACTCCGAGAACGCCACCACGCCGAACTTGGTCGCGGCATAGGCAGACGCCATCGGATTGGCGATGCGGCCGGCGACCGAAGAGATGTTGACGATGTGGCCGGCACTCGCCTTGAGGTGCGGCAGCGCCAGCTTGCTGAGGTTCATCAGCGCGACGAGGTTGATCTCGATCATCTGGCGCCACTCTTCGGCGCTGGCGTCGGCCACCGGCGCGAGCAGCATGACGCCGGCATTGTTGACGAGGATGTCGAGCCGGCCCCACTCGGCGATCGTCGCCTTGACGATGCCGTCGAGGTCGGCCGGGTTGGCGACGTCGGCCGGCAGCTTGAGCGCCGCGCCGCCATGCCCCGCAATCTTCGCTGCCAGCGCGTCGAGACGCTCGGCCCGCCGCGCAACGACGGCGACCTTCGCGCCGGCGCCTGCGAGTGCGAGGGCGGTGGCCTCGCCGATCCCCGACGATGCGCCGGTGATGATTGCAACCTTGCCGTCCAGAGCCGAAGCCATCGTGCATATCTCCATGGAACGGAGCTTACATAGGCGCAGGCGTCCGGTTGGTCAGTGCCGGGGATAGCTTACTTTTGGCCTCGGGGCGGCAAGTTTCGACGGCGGGCAGCAGTCGGCGAAAGCAAACTGCCCCTGCCGCCCCCGCTCCTTCACTCGTCCGGCGAGGGCTCGGGCCACGGCTCGGCAGCGGCGGCCGCATACCATTCTCGCATGGCCGGCATGGCCAGCACCGCATCGACATAGGCACGGGTCACCGGCGCAAGCTCGCCGCCATAGGTGTCGAAGCGCGTGACGACCGGCGCATACATCGCATCCGCCGCGGTGAACTCACCGAACAGGAACGGTCCGCCCTTGCCGAATTTCTCGCGGCATTCGCCCCAGATCGCCTCGATGCGCCGGCGCTGTTTCTCGCCTTCGGTGTCGAGCGGCTTGTGCGATCGCGGCCGGCGCAGATTCATCGGCCAGCCGTAGCGCACCTCGCGGAAGCCCGAGTGCATCTCGTTGGAGACCGAGCGCGCGAAGGCGCGCGCGTCGCGATCGGAGGGCCACAGCTGCTTCTCCGGGAACAGTTCGTTCAGATATTCGAGGATCGCCAGCGAATCCCAGATCACCTTGCCGTCATGGTGCAGCACCGGCACCATCTCGTTAGGCGATATCTTGGCCAGGTTGGCGGCGGTTTCCGGCGTGCGCAGCCTGACGAAGCCTTCCTCGAACGGGATCTCCAGCTGCTTCATCGTCAGCCATGGCCGAAGCGACCATGACGACATGCATCTGTTGCCGATATGAAGCCTGAACGCCACGCGGTCCTCCCGAATGCTCTTTGCCCGATGGGAAGCATAGAGCAGGGCCAGCCTCAACTGACAAGGAATTGCGACATTTTCCGTGATCGCGGCATTTCGCTCGCGGCCGGAACCATTGCGGGCAAGTGTCGTTGCGCACCCCGAGGGACAAATATCCCAAGGGAGCTGAACACATGGCATTCCGCAAACTGCTATCGAGCGTCGCGCTGGCGGCGCTGGTGAGCGTCCCGCTCACCGCAGGCACCATGCCGTTCGTCGCCACCGCCGCGCACGCGCAGGACGCGAACGTCTCGATCAACCTCTTCTTCGACAAGCTCGGCGATCAGGGCAGCTGGGTCCAGCACCAGGACTACGGCTATGTCTGGGTGCCCGAGAACGTCAGCGCCGACTGGGCGCCCTACACCAACGGTCATTGGGCGAACACGGAGCGCTACGGCTGGACCTTCGTCTCCGACGAACCGTTCGCCTGGGCCGTCTATCACTACGGCCGCTGGGGCTATGACCAGGACATCGGCTGGTTCTGGGTGCCGGGCACCGTCTGGGCGCCGGCCTGGGTCAGCTGGCGGCGCGGCCACGATGCGGTCGGCTGGGCCCCCTTGCCGCCGGAAGGCCATGGCTATGCCGTGTCAACGAAGG
>Ga0081540_1003637_pt1 | contig 12101 bp, 12 predicted proteins | sample TabmetS2T1R1_FD_71024 | JGI IMG/M metagenome (GOLD analysis project Ga0081540, IMG submission 71024) | Tabebuia heterophylla rhizosphere microbial communities from the University of Puerto Rico - S2T1R1 | ecosystem: Host-associated > Plants > Roots > Rhizosphere ...
GCCGTCGGCGTCGAGCCCGATCCCCTTCAGCTCCGGGATCTTGCTCAGGTCGACCAGGATGTCGGGCGCGGCCGCGCGCGCCTTCATCACGTTCAGCAGCGTCTGTCCACCGGCAAGGGCGCGGGCGCCGGGGTTCTCCGCCAGAACCCCGAGTGCCTGCTCGAGCGTCGCCGGCCGCGCGTACCGCACCTCGCTCAGCAGCATGGCGGCAATCGTATGCGGACGCGCCGCGCCCCTGCAACGAGGTCGAACCGCTAGGCGGCGATCGAGCGCGTGTGCTGCTCGAGCCGCGTCAGGAAGACCGGCCGTGCCGAGCGCAAGTAGTGGACGAGGGCCTGCGGATCGTGCTCGCAGGGAACGAGCGTCGTCCAGCCGGGAAACTGATCCGGACGGTGCAGGTCGCCGGCCGCGACGGGCCGCAGCCCCTCTTCCGCCACCCAGCCGAACAGCTGGCTGCCGTTGAAGAGCTCGACGCGGTGGTAGAGGCCGTGGAGCTCGCGCCAGTGCCGTGCGAAGTAGCGCGTCTGCGCCTGGACCGCCGACCGGTGGCCGAGGTCGTACGGGTGCGCGACGACCACCGCCGCGCCCGCGTCTCGAGCCACCTCCATGGCGGCCGCCGGGCCCCCGTCCATCGAGACGAGCCGTTCGAGGCCGACCGCGACGGCGTGGCAGGCCACGTCAGGATCCGGGTCGTTGTAGGTCAGCTCGAGGCCGGGCACGACGAGCAGCCCGTAGGCCGAACGGGCCCGGTCGCGCTCGCGCGCGATCGCCTCGAGATAGGGCGCGAAGGACTCTTCGTCGACGCAGGACCGGCCGTGCAGCGCGGGCCAGGGATCGTCGCCGCGCAGAACGTGGTCGGTCACGCAGAGCACGTCGAAGCCCGCGCTCCCGTAGAGGTCGACCAGCTCCGGAAGCGACAGCTCGCCGTCGCTCCAGGTCGTGTGAGCGTGGAGCTCGCACAGTAGAGACGACACACGAGCACGCATCACACCCGAAATGTGCCCGAAGCTCCCGGAAACGGGTGTGGAAAGGTGGTGACGGTCGGGTTACGACCCGGTCAGCCGCCGACAGGCTCCACGATGAGCGTCAGGCCCTCGCGGCCGGTCACGCGCACGCGATCGCCGATGCCCGCGCCCGCCTCACAGCGCGCCTCCCAGATCTCGCCGTTGAGCCGCACCTGCCCGACCGGCCTACACGGCAACGAGACGGCGGCCTCGCGCCCGATCAGCGTCTGGGCTCCGACGGACTTCCGGTAGCGCTTCGTCGTCCGGTTCCAGCCGAAGAGCTCGAGCACCCACAGCGGCAGGATCACGAGGAAGGCCACGACGTTCCACGGCGACGAGAGGATCAGGAGGAGCGCGACAGCGAGGAAGATCAGCATCGGTCAGTGTGAGATCAGGAGCTTCAGCCCCACCAGAACGACTCCGAGGCCGAGGTTCAGCGCGACGACTCCGACCGTCGCGGCCAAGCCCAGGCGCTCGACGCGCGCGAAGACTATCCCCTGCGCGCCCAGCACGATCAGGCCCAGCGCAACCGCGAGCCAGACCGCGGTTCGCGGCTCGAAAAGCCCGATACCGCCGAGCAGGAGCGCCACGATCGACGGCACGGCCGCCTCGACGATCGACCACTCGCGCCGCCCGATCCGCCCCAGCTCCGCGAGCGAGAGGTGCTCGCCGACCGCGGCGGCATGGCCGAGCGCATGTGCATAGACGTGGGCAATCCAGAAGACGAGACAGGTGACGCCGGCGAGCGCAGCGACGTTCTCCGGGTCGTGGGGGTACGCCTTCGCCCCCGCGACGACCACCGAGAGCGTCACGATCGTCCCGTAGATGAAGCCCCCGAGCCGCTCGCCCATCGCCGAGCGCCCGAGCCGCGCGGCAGCCGAAGGCCGGTCCTTCACGGCGCTCACCAGGCCGACTTCAGCAGGCTGCGCGCCGCCGATCATCGCCCGATTCGGATGATGCGTCCGGTGCGACAGGCCAAGATGCTGGTGCAGTGAGCGTCGCCGCTCCAGCAATCGAGTCGAGCCCCAAGCACCGCTTCCAGTGGCGACGTCTGCTCACTCTTGCCGCGGTCATCCTCGTCATCGGCGCCGCCGCGCAGCTCCTGGGCTGGAACATCCGCGAGTGGCTCTCGGACGTCTGGGACACGATCACCGAGATCTCGTGGACGTACATCGTCGCGGGGGTCGCCCTGAAGACGGTGCAGACCACGCTGACCGCCTTCGCGTGGTACTCGATCCTGCGTTACGCCTATCCCGGCAAGGTGCGCTGGCTCGACATCCTCGCCTGCTATGCCGCCTCGGTGGCGCTGAACGGCGTCCTGCCGGCCAACCTCGGCACGCTGGCGCTGCTGCTGATGTTCACCGCGATCATCGCGGGGGCGACGTTCGCTGCCATCCTCGGCGCCTACGCGGTCGAGAAGATCTTCTTCACCGTCATCGGCGCCTTCACGTACCTGTACCTCTTCCTGAGCGTCGGCGGGTCGTTCGACATCAAGTTCGGCTTCGTCAAGGACCACCCGTGGGCGGTGGCGATCTTCCTGCTCGCGAGCGCGTACCTGATCTTCTTGTTCGTCCGCCGCCTCTGGCCGCGCGTGGTGCGCTGGTGGGAGGACGCGAAGGACGGCGGCGCAATCCTGGCCAGCCCCCGGAAGTACATCGTGCGCGTGTTCGTGCCCTCACTCCTGGGCTGGATCGCGAGCCTCGGCGTGATGGCCGTCTTCCTGTCGGCCTACGACATCCCCGTCAGCTTCGACACGCTGATGCGCATCGCCGGCGGCAACTCGATCGCGAATGTCACCTCCGCGACGCCCGGCGGCGCCGGCGTGAACCAGGCGTTCAACGTCGCCTCGCTGAAGGGCGTGGCGTCCTCCCAGGACGCGACTGCGTACTCCGTCGCACAGCAGCTCGTAACGACGGCGTGGAACATCATCCTCGGGATCGTCCTGATGGCGTGGGCGTTCGGCTGGACAGGCGGCAAGCGGTTAGTCAGCGAGTCCTACGAGGGGGCGAAGGAGAAAGCCGCGGAGCAGAAGGCGGCGCACGAGGAGCGCAAGGCCGCGAAGCGCGAGGCGAAGCTGTCCGAGCAGGAATAAGTCGTGACGTGGATCGACGCGGAGCTCGCGCTGACCACCCTTGCGGCAATGCTCTCTCCCACGACGCTGACGTTCTCGGTGCTTGCGCTCGTGGTCGGCGACCGGCCGCGCTGGACCGGGCTCTGGTTCTACCTCGGCGCGCTGACCGCCACGCTCGCGATCGGGATCGTGGCCGCCTTCGTGATCGGCGACGTCGCCGCTTCCGGCACCTCCACCCCGAAGACCTGGGTCGCGGTCGTGGACGTCGTCGCGGCCGCCGCCATCCTCGTCTGGGTCCTCCGCATTTGGCGCAGCCCCGGCGATCCGCTGCACATGGATCAGGCGCTCGACCGCATGAGCAGGCTCGCCACGGCACCGATTCTCGCCATCGCGGGAGCCGGCGCCGCGCTCGCGAACCCCGGCGGCTTCATCCCGCTCGCCCTCAAGGACATCTCCGAGACCGACCCGAGCGCTTTCGGCTACGCGGTCCAGTGGCTGTTCTTCACCTTCATCTCGCTGTTGCCCCTGGCAGTCGCCCTCCTGCTGCTCGTCGTCGCCGAGGACTGGGCCCTGCGGGTGCTCGGAGGCGTCCGCCGCTGGCTGGAGCGCCATGCTTCTACGATCTTCCTGGTGCTCCTGACCCTGATCGCCGCGTCGCTCCTTCGAAATGGGATCGCAGGTCTCACCAGCTGAGCCCGAGGAGCGCCGCGCCCTGCGCCGCCCCTTGACGCGACAGCCCGGCGAGCGCTGGACCCGGTTCGCCACGCGGATCGCGAACGCCTACGGCCTCGTGCTCCTGCTCGTCGTGACGATCTACGTGCTTGCCTCGCTCGTCTCCTTCCACGGGTGGGGCGCAGTTGCGCTCACCGCGGCGACGGCGGCCTGCACCACGATTGCACTGATCAGCTCGGAAGCGCGCGCGCCACTCGAACGCGTCTCGATCGGAGTCGGATCGGCTGCCGTCCTGGTCGCGCTCGCCTCCGCGCTCGGGGCGAGCGGCAAGCTCCTGGGGATCGCGGCACTGGCCCAGGTGGTGCTGCTCGCATTCGCCGCCGTGGAGATCCTGGGAACGATTCTCCAGGAGCACGAGGTCAGCTTCCGCACGATCCTCGGGGCGATCAGCGTCTACGTGATGCTGGGAATTCTCTTCACCTGGCTCTACGTCGCAGTGGACAAGCTCCAGCCCGGTTTGTTCTTCGCTCAGCCCCTCGAGACCGGCGACTTCGTCTTCTTCAGCATCACGACGCTGACGACCACGGGCTACGGGAACCTCGTCCCCGGCGGGCAGCCGGGCCGGATGTTCGCGGGCCTCGAGATGCTGGTCGGGCAGATCTTCCTGGTGACCCTGATCGCCGGGCTCGTCAGCCTGTGGCGGCCGGGGATGGCCCGCTCGAAGTAACCGCCTTCGCCGAGCCTGGCTGGACCTCGGGGATGCGCCCCGTGAGGAAGAGCGCGACGATGTCCATCAGGGCAAGGATCGCGAGGGCCGACTTCAGGCCGACGATCCGCGCGTCCCGGTAGGCGTTCGTGGCGGCATCCGAGGCTTCCGGGGGCACGTTGGCCTCGTCGAGTGCCTTCTCGAGGTCGGCGTCCGAGATGAAGGCCACGCCACCGGCCAGTTCCACGCTCGCCTGCGACTTCACCTGCTCGGGGATCGCGTCGCTGTTCTGGATGTTCGACACGAAGGACGTCGTCAGCGTGGCGATCAACAGCGCTCCGGCAAGGGCAGTTCCCAGCGATGCGCCGAGGTTGGTCGCGGTGTTCTGGATCCCGCCGACCTCGGGCGCCTGGTCGTCGGGAACGGACGAGACCGTCACCGAGCCGAGCTGCGAGGCGAGCGCGCCGATCCCGAAGCCGATCAGAAGCATCGGCAGCAGCACGATCTCGGGCCCGGAGTCCGTGTCGAGCGCGGCGAGGAGCACGACTGTCCCGAGGAGGAGTGCGAGCAAGCCGAACCGCACCACCCGGCGCGGGTTCGCGTTCGGGCGCAGGCGCGGGATCCCGATCGCGGCGGCCAGCAGCGTCAGTGAGAGCGGCGTCAGCCTGGCACCGGTGGCGAGCGCCGACAGCCCGAGGCAGACCGAGAGGTAGAGCGGCACGACGAAGAACAGCCCGGCCTGGGCCAGGTACTGGAAGAAGAACATCGTCAGCCCGCCGGTCAGCTGCTTGTTCTTCAGCATCGCCGGCTGGACGAGGGGTTCCTTGCCGCGCTCCTGCCGCCAGGTCTCCCATTGCAGGAAGAGCCAGAGCACGCCGAAGCCGGCGAGCACGAGCCAGATCGTCGGCGAGAGGCCCGCCCAGGACGTGCCGTCGGGCCGCGGCTTGATCCAGCCCCACTCGCCCGAGCGCAGCACGCCGTAAACGACCAGGGCCAGCCCTACGGCCGAGAGCACGGCGCCGACGAGATCGAGCTTCGGCCGCGTCTCCGGAGGCGCGTCCGCGATCTTGCGGGCGAGGACGAGGATCGCGAGCACGATCAGGACCTCGCCGGCGAAGACCCACCGCCACGAGAAGTAGGTCGTGAAGAACCCGCCGATGAGCGGGCCGGTCGCGACGGCGATCGCGCCTGCGGCGGCGACGAGCCCGTATGCCGCCGGCCGCCGCTCGACCGGGAAGTTCCCGGCCACGAGCGCCACGATCGCCGGGAGGATGAGGGCTGCACCGACACCTTCGAGAAACGACCAGCCGAACAGGAGCACCGGCAGGTTCGGCGCGATCGCCGTCGTGAACGAGCCGCAGCCGTAGATCACGCAGCCGATCGCGAACGCGCGCTTGCGCCCGATGATCGCGCCGAGCTTCGCGCCGGTGATCATCAGCGACGCCATCACGAGCGTGTAGGCGGTGATCGCGCCCTGGATCCCGGTCACGGTGGTCCCGACGTCCTCGGCCACCGTCGCGATCGAGACGTTCATCACCGAGGTGTCGAGCGTCATCAGGAATTGCCCGAGCGCGAGCGTCAGCAGCACGACGGAGGTTGCCTTCGTCTTCGCCGGCGTGGCGGCGGTGACGGTGGTCACGGGCCGGCTTCTGCCATTTCGGCGACCGGCTCAACCTGCTGCGGCTCGCCCTGCAGGTCGCGGCGCCAGCCGCGCAGGATCTCGTTGACGACAGCCGCGCCGAGGATCGGCCGCGAGGGCGGAGCGAGCGCGACCGGGTAGAGCAGGAAAGGCCGCGTCTGCGGCCCGCCGAGGCCGCCGTGGAACGAGATCAGCTCCTCGAACGCGCACCCCTCCTCGAGCGTCGGGTCGTAGAAGCTGCCGACGAAGATGTCGGCCGCGTGGGCGAACCCGTCGCTCCGCGCGAGGTGGCTCGCCGCGTTCGGCGCGAACTGCGCCAGTGGGTCCTCGCCCTCGATCTCGCCGGTGGCGAGAAACCGCGTGCCGCGCGGGCCCAGGACGAGCGCGCCCTGCTGCTCGGAGCGGATCAGGAGCCAGCCAACATGCGGATGCTCGCGCAGGGCCGGGACGAGCCGCGGATGCGCCGCGTCGATCTCCTCGAGCGTCAGCCTGCGCCGCTCGCCGAGCAGGTAGATCAAGCCGAGGTTCCCCGACCCGAGCACGACGACGCCCTGGCCGCTGACGTCCTTCTTCGACGGCTTCTTCTTCCGCCTGTGCCCCGACGCCTCGTCGACCGCGCGGCCGACGGTGGCCTTGTTCTCGTCGCCGGATCCCACGTCTGCGACCTCGGCGTGCTCGACCGAGCGCTGCACGAGCTCGTCGAGCCCATAGCCGTTGCGCTGCTTGAAGGTTGCGCCCTGCGTCTGGCCGTGGTCGGAGAGCACGACGATCTCGTACGGCCGCGCCGCATAGCGGCGCGCGCGCTCGATCCGGGCGAACTGCTCGTCGAGCTTGCGCAGCGCCTCCATCGTGTCGGAGCGCTCGAGCCCGGAATGGTGCGCGACCTCGTCGTAGCTCGAGAAGGTCGCGTAGATCGCGGGCCGGCCTTCCATCATGTCGGTGAGGACGCCGAAGACGATCAGGTCGCGGACGACGACGCAGAGCGCTGCGCGCAGGAGCGGGTAGTAGCCGCCCCGGTGGCCGCGGGGCCGCACGTCGCGGCGATGCGCACGCAGCGCCGCTGAAACCTCGAGAACGACCTCCCAGAAGAACAGCACGAGCGAGCGCAGAGCGTTGAAGCCGTTCGCGTAGAAGGCGCGGTAGCCCGGGTTCGCATGGCGCTCCGCCTCGCTGCGGCTGGCGGTCAGGATCACGTGGTCGGCCTCGCCCGAGAGGAGGTTGCCGCGGCTCGCGCCGCCGTTCGCCAGCAGCCCGCGGCCGCAGCGATGGCGCCGCTCGATCTCCTCGCAGTCGGCGGGATTCGAGCAGACCATCAGCGTCGCGGTCTCCTTCTCGACCCAGCGGAAGGCGGGGATGTCGTCGTTCGAGCCGAGCAGGATCCCCGCCTGGCTCGCTCCTGTCTGCGAGGACAGGTCGGTCTCCCACTCGACGAGGTGATGCGACCCTTCCTCGAGCCAGCGGCCCATGGTCGGCGCGCTGCCGTTGCGGATCGCGCGTTGGAGGACCGGCAGCGCGAGGCCGTCGATCTCCAGGAAGATGATCCCCGGGACGTCGGTCTCCTCGCGCTCGTCCGAGCGCCGGGCGATCCGTTGGATCACCTTGAACGTGTAGGTGTCGTCGTCGTTGGTGCCGACGATGATGTCGAGGACCACCCCGATCGCGGCGGCGGCCAGGGCCACGGCGAGCGCCGACCAGAAGGAGTCGAGTCTGAGGCCGCCGTCGGTGATCGCGTCGGCCGCCAGCAGCATCAGCGCGTCGACGACGAGCATCAGCAGGAAGCCGAGCGCGGCGACGAACGGCAGGCGGATCGCTGCGACAAGCGGCGGCAGGATCGCGTTCAGTGCCGCGATCACGGCTGCGACGACGAGCGCCGAGCCGAAATCCCTGATGTGGGCGCCCGGAACGATCGCCGCGGCGCCCAGCAGCGCCAGCGCGGACAGCACCCAGGCAAGGAGCAGGCGGAACGCGTGGAATCGCGGCCGCACGACCTGCCAGGCAGGCCGCTCGCCGTACGCGCTTCCTCTTGTTGCCATCACGGACGATCCTGACGCTTGGCCATCGACGGCGCTAGTGCCGGAACCCGGAGGCGCTCGAGGCGTCGTGCACGGGCTCGGGCTGCTGCTCGAGCCGCGGCAGCTGCCGCTTCAGGTCCGCGAGCAGCAGGTCGGCCATGTCGTGGGTGAAGCCGCGCCTCACGACCACTCGCAGCGCGGCGAGGTCCTCGCGGTTCTTCGGGAAGGTGTAGGCAGGCACCTGCCAGCCGCGCTCGCGCATCGCGTTCGACACGTCGAAGACGGTGAAGTTGTCGACGTCGTCCTTCACCTTGAAGGCGAAAACGGGTAGCTCGTCCCCGCGCGTGAGCAGCTCGAACGGCTCCATCTTCTCGATCTCGCCCGACAGCCGCGTGGCGACGTCGCGCGCGTATTGCTGGACCCGCCGGTAGCCGTCGAAGCCGAGGCGGAGGAAGTTGTAGTACTGCGCGACCACCTGGGCTCCGGGACGTGAGAAGTTGAGCGCGAACGTCGGCATGTTGTCGCCGAGGTAATTGACCCAGAAGATCAGATCGTCCGGGAGCGCCTCACTGTCGCGCCAGACGACCCAGCCGACGCCCGGGTAGACCAGCCCGTACTTGTGCCCCGAGGCGTTGATCGAGGCAACGCGCGGCAGCCGGAAGTCCCACACGAGGTCGGGGTCGACGAACGGCGCGATGAACGCTCCCGAGGCGCCGTCCACGTGCACCGGGATGTCGAGGCCGGTCTCGGCTTCGAAGGCGTCGAGCGCGTCGCAGATCTCCTGGATCGGCTCGTACGAGCCGTCGAAGGTCGAGCCGAGGATCGCGATCACTCCGATCGTGTTCTCGTCGCACCGCTTGACGGCCTCCTCCGCCGAGATGATGTAGCGGTCGCCCTCCATCGGCACGAGGCGCATCTCGACGTCCCAGTAGTTGGCGAGCTTCTCCCAGCACACCTGGACGTTGATCCCCATCACGAGATTCGGCTTGTCGGTCGGCTTGCCCTCGGCCTCGCGCCGCTTGTGCCAGCGCCGCTTGAGCGCGAGCCCGCCGAGCATCGCCGCCTCGCTCGACCCCGTGGTCGAGCAGCCCGTCGCCTGGTCTGCCTCCGGGGCGTGCCAGAGCCGGCTGAGCATGTTCACGCAGCGCGCCTCGATCTCCGCGGTCTGCGGGTACTCGTCCTTGTCGATCATGTTCTTGTCGAAGCACTCGGTCATGAGCGTCTGCGCCTGCGGCTCCATCCATGTCGTCACGAAGGTGGCGACGTTGAGCCGGGCGTTCCCGTCGAGCATGAGCTCGTCGTGAATCACCTGAAAGGCGACATCCGGGGGCATCTCATGCTCCGGGATCTCGTGCCGCGGGATCGTCGTGCCCTCGAGCCCGAACAGCGGTTGCACCGCGACCTCGTCGCGGCTCGCGTGGTTCGCCTGGGGGTGGGTCAGCGTCATGGAGTCCTTTCGTCGGCGTCTGCGGCCAGGCTCTCCCTCCGCACGCTGCTGCGCGTCACCCGCACGGGACGAAACGGGTTTGCCCCAGCCTTTAGCCCAGTGACGGCTGAGGCGCCGGAACCGCCTGCTCGGCCTCGTTCTGCTGCTCCCGGGCCGACGAGATCACGACTGCGCCGAGGAGCGCCAGGCAGAGCGCGCCGACCGCGACCACCGCGTGCCAGGGCGGGCTCTTGTCGAGCCGCTCCTGGAGGACGAGGGCGCCGAGCAGCACGCTGACGACCGGGTTTGCGACCGACACCGTCGCAACCGAGGGGACGAGCCGGCCGGTCGCGAGCGAGAGCTGCTGCACGAAGAAGCCGACGATGCCCGCGCCGGCCCAGACCCAGAACTCCCAGCCGGCGATCACGTCGGCGAGCCCGTCGGCGTGCAGGCCCTCGACGACCGGCTTCATCAGCGTCGCCGAGAGGCCGTAGAGGAGGCCGGCGATCGTGCCCAGCACGGCCGCCCGCGCAGAGAGCGAGCCCCGGTTGGCGAACAGGAGTAGCGCCCCACAGGCTGCGAAGATGACCAGGATCGCGGCGGCCCAGTCCGATCCCGGTGCGTTGTCGAGCCCCGCCGCCGGGTCGCCGAAGCTGGCGAAGAGCGCGAGGCCGACGACGATGATCGCCGCGCCGGTCACCTCGCGGGCGCCGAACGCCTGATGCGTGAGGAAGTGCCCGAGGGGGAGCGCCCAGATCACGGTCGTGACGAGCAGCGGCTGGATGATCGACACGCGGCCGCGGTCGAGGGCGGCCGCCTGCAGGACGACTCCGCCGATCTGTGCGGCCAGCCCAAGAAGCCAGAGCCACCTGGTGAGCAGGACGAGCAGCGACTTCGGGTGGCGAATGGACACGCTGGTGAGGCTCAGAGCAGCCTTTTGCCAGAGCGTCGCGGCAAGCGCGAAGGAGACCGAGGCTAGGACTGCAAGAACTGCAGCGAGCTCATCCACGGACGTTCATCCTCGCGTAGACGATAGGACGCGTATGCGACGATGCGCGAGTGACCTCTGCGGGCGAGGCCGCACCGGCAGTTCCTGCGGCGGAGACGTCGATCGGCGAACCGCGCTGGCCCGTCGCGGTTGCGCTGCTCGTCTACCTGACGCTCAACGTCACAGTGCGGATCTGGTTGCCGCACAACACACCGGTGCGCTTGCCATGGCTGCTTCCGTCGATCGAGGCAGTGCTGATCGTGCTACTGCTCGTGGGCGATCCGAGCCGGCTGGCCAAGCACACGCGACGCGTCCACCAGGTCGCGCTGACGATCGTGGTCGTGCTCGTGGCCGCAGCCTTGTGGGCCACGGCGCTGCTGATCTACGACCTGATCAAGGGCACCGGTGTGACGAACTCCCCGAGCGAGCTGCTCGCGGAAGGTGGGCTGGTCTGGCTCGGCAACAACCTCGCCTTCGCGCTGCTCTACTGGCTGATCGACAGCGGCGGGCCGCTCGCACGCTCCCACAACGCGGCGCCGGTCGATTTCGCCTTTACCCAGCACATGAGCCCGGAGCTCGCACCGCCTGGCTGGCGGCCGGTCTTCCTCGACTACCTCCACCTCGGCTTCACCAACGCGACGGCGTTCAGCCCCACTGACGTGATGCCGCTGACCCACCGCGCGAAGCTCACGATGATGGTCCAGTCGACCGTGGCGCTCGCGCTCTTCGGCCTGATCGTGGCGAGAGCCGTGAACACCTTCACCTGAACTAACGGCGACTCGGTCCCTGCGCGGCGGGAGGGAGCGCCATCGAGGCTCGAACATCCGCCAGCGCCGTCGGCGGAACTCTGATCAGGCCGCGGGTCGGGCGATCGAGATCGAAGGTCACTAGCAGGAGCAGCGTCACGAGCACCGCGGCCGCGAGCATCGCGACCAGCCCGCGCCCGAGAATCGAGATGTGCAGGGCGAGCAGGCCGAGCGCCGCCGCGGCGCCGAACACCTCGAGCGCCAGCACCGCCCACGGAACGCGGTTGTTGAGCGCCGAGAGGCGTGTCGCCTGGGAGTCGATCGTGGTGTTGAGGCTGTCGACGTAGAGCCGTGGCGCGGTCGCGACCGGCGCAACATCCGTGGCCTCGCCCGCAAGGCGCCAGAGTCGCCGCTGGAGGACGTCTTCGGCGGCCGTCGTGCGTTGCATCCCGTCGCTGCCCGGCACTTCCTTGTACACCCGCAGCGCCAGGTCGGTGTAGCGGCGCAGCAGCTCGAGCGACCTGCTACGAACGGGCTCGGCGAGAAGCTGGCCGCGAAGGTAGGTCGTCCCGATCGCGTTCGCCTCGCTAACCGAGGCGGCGCGGCGGTCTTCGTAGCGGCCCACCGCCAGCGTCAACCCGAAAGCGAGGATCAGGCCGACGACGCCGAGCAGCGCTGCCTGGAGGACGCCGAACGGCTCGCGCAACGTCGCCTGGTGCTCGCGCAGGTACCGACCGGTGAGGTACCCCGCGGCCGTCGCCGCGCCGATCACCGCGAACACGATCAGCCCGACGGCCCAGCTGGGCAAGGAGAAGAACATGCGCGATCAGGCGGGCA
>Ga0081540_1003638_pt1 | contig 12095 bp, 13 predicted proteins | sample TabmetS2T1R1_FD_71024 | JGI IMG/M metagenome (GOLD analysis project Ga0081540, IMG submission 71024) | Tabebuia heterophylla rhizosphere microbial communities from the University of Puerto Rico - S2T1R1 | ecosystem: Host-associated > Plants > Roots > Rhizosphere ...
GGTCCGCGCCGCCGCCGCCCGCTAGGGACCGCCAGGATCGTGGGCCGCGCCGGTACGCTTCCCCACATCTCGTCTGCCCCCGGTTCAGCGATCTCGGTCCGGCTCCTGGGTCCCGACGACGCCGGTCTCGCCGGCCGCCTGGCCGATCTCGTCAACGTCGTCTACGCGGCCTCCGAGGCGGGGCTGTGGCGCGACGGGACCCAGCGCACCGACGCCGTCGAGATGGGCGAGCTCGTCGCCGCGGGCGAGATCGCCGTCGCGACGATCGACGGTGACGTCGCCGGCTCGATCCGGGTCCACGACGTCGCCGAGGACGCCAGCGAGTTCGGGATCCTGGCCGGCGATCCCCAGCGCCGGGGGGTCGGCGTCGGGACCGCCCTCGTCGCCTTCGCCGAGGCGGCGAGCCGCGATCGCGGGATGCGCGCGATGCAGCTCGAGCTGCTCGTGCCGCGCGAGTTCGACCACCCGAGCAAGGTCTTCCTCGACGACTGGTACCGCCGGATCGGCTACCGGGTGATCGACAGGCGCACGCCCGAGGAGTCGCACCCCCAGCTCGAGCCGCTGCTCGCCACGCCGTGCGACTTCCTGCTCTACGAGAAGCCGCTGCGCTGAGGGCTAGCGGCCCTTCCAGCGCGCCGGGCGCTTCTCGCCGAACGCCCGCACGCCCTCGCGCAGGTCGTCGGAGTGGAAGCTCGCCTCGCGCAGCTCGACGAGCTCGCGCTCGATCTCGGGGTCCAGCGCGCCCTCGGCGGCCAGCAGCTCGCGGATGACGCGCTTGTTGCCGCGGACGCTGAGCGGCGCGTTGGCGGCGAGGTCCATGGCGAGGTCCAGCGCGGCGTCCTCGAGGTCGGCCGCGCCCACGACCTCGTTGACCAGGCCCCAGCTCAGCGCCGTGCGCGCATCGACGTTGCGCGCGGTGAGGAACAGCTCGCGGGTGCGGGGCGCCCCGATCGTCTCGAGGAAGCGGCGCAGCCCGGTGTGCGAGTAGACCAGTCCCAGCTTGGCGGGCGGCATGCCGAGGAGGATCCCGTCGGCCGCAAGTCGTAGGTCGCAGGCCAGAGCGAGCTCCAGGCCGCCGCCGATGGTGTGGCCCGGCAGCGCCGCCACGGTCGGGATCTCGCACTCGTGCAGCGCCTCGAGCGCGGCCGCGAACGGGTGCGCGACCAGGCGCTCGGCCTCCTCGGCGAAGACGTCGTCGGGGATGTCGCCGATGTCGTAGCCGGAGGAGAACATGCCGTCGGCGCCGGTCAGCAGCACGCTGCGGGCGTCGCCCACGCCGCGGATGGCGGCCGCGATCGCATCGAGGATCGCGTGGTCGAGCGCGTTGCGCTTGGCCGGGTTGGAGATCGTCAGCCGTAGGACGCCGTCCGCCGGCCGGTCGAGGAAGAGCTCGCCCGCCATGGCCGGCGGGAGGCTAGATGATCGATTCCCGAGGACGCGCGGAGGGAGGCCCTACTCCAGCACGACGAGGGTGTCGCCCTCGTTCACGGCCTGGCCCTCCTCGCACAGGATCTCCTTGACGGTGCCCGCGTCCTCGGCCTCGACCGGCATCTCCATCTTCATCGACTCGAGGATGACGACGGTGTCGCCCTCCTGGATGTCGTCGCCGACCTGGCACTCGATCTTCCACACCGTGCCCGTGATGTGGGCCTCGACGTCCGCCACCGCGTCCTCCTGTGCTGCTCGGGAACGCGGCCACCATACCCACCCTCCTGGACGCCTCGACCGGCGGTCGGAGGACCTTTCGACCGCGGGTCGGTGGGAGGCTGGGAGCCTGCCGCGTACCTTGCCGTCCGTGGCCATGAGCATTCCGGACCGAGGGCCGTCAGGGCCCGCCGTCTCCTCCTGCGACGACCGACCGGGGTGCACGCCACGCATGAGCCTGCGGGGGGCCTGACCCACCGTCCGCAGGACAGACGGTCGGGCCGGGGTCCCGGGGACGCCCGTGCCGGCGAGGGACAGCGCCGGCGCGGGTACTGGATCTCGGCCCGACCGTTCATTCGCCGGCGGTACGTTTCCGCCATGGCAGACGCGCCGGAGCAGGAGCTCGGCCCGATGAAGGCGCAGGTCTACAAGGACCCGCGTCCCAAGGAGTACTTCGACCGCTTTCACGAGCGCGCCCGGCGCGACGAGCCCGATCTCATGTACGAGGTGGTGCGCATCGTCACCTCGCTGCTGTCCTGGGTCGTCTTCCGGGTGCGCGCGATCGACGCCGACAACGTGCCGCCCAGCGGCGCCGTGATCCTCGCGCCCAACCACTTCTCGTTCATGGACCACTTCTTCCTCGGCGCGTCGATCCGGCGCAAGGTCCGCTTCATGGCCAAGTCGCAGCTGTTCAAGCGCCCGATGCAGTTCGTCTTCAGCCATGGCGGCGTGTTCCCGGTGCGCCGCGGCCACCGCGACGAGGAGGCCTTCATCACCGCCGAGACGATCCTCGCCCACGGCGGGTGCGTGGCGATGTACTGCGAGGGCGGGCGGTCGCGGACGGGGAGCATCGGCGAGGTCGCCCGTCCTGGGATCGGGCGCCTGGCGCTCGAATCCGGCGCGCCGGTCGTGCCGGTCGCGGTCCACGGCTCCTCGCGCGTGCGCAACTGGCGCCGGCTGCAGTTCCCCAAGGTCACCGTGCAGTACGGCGAGCCGTTCGCGTTCGAGCGCGTCGAGACGCCGACCCGCGAGCAGCAGCAGGCGGCGGCCGACGCCATCCTCGCCGAGATCCGGGCGCTCTACGGGCAGCTCGACGAGGTCGGCCGCGAGGCGAGCCTCGCGGCCGCGCGCGCCGAGCGGCGCGCACGCCGCGCCAAGCGGGCGGCCGCTGCGTAGGCGAGATTGGCGCGTCGCGGGTTCGGGGATCATGCGCGCCATGCGTCGAGCCCTGGGTCTGGTCGTGCTGCTCCTCGCCGTCGTGCCGGCCTGCGCGCAAGGCGCGACCGTCACGCTGGCCAAGGTGGGCGACTTCACCGCGCCGGTCTACGTCGCGGCGCCGCCCGGCGACACGAGCAGGGTCTTCGTGGTGCAGCGGGGCGGGAGCATCGCGCTGGTCAAGGACGGCGCCGTGTCGACGTTCGCCGACATCAGCTCGCGGGTGCTGGCGGGAGACGAGCGCGGCCTGCTGTCGATGGCCTTCGCGCCGGACTACGCGACGAACGGGCTCTTCTACGTCTACTACACGGCCCGGAGCCCGGCCGGTGAGATCACGATCCAGGAGCTGCGCCGCGACCCGGCCAACCCCGATCGCGCCGACGCGTCCTACGCGCGGACGCTGCTGACGATCCCCCACGACCAGCAGTCAAACCACAACGGCGGCCAGCTGCAGATCGGTCGCGACGGGTTCCTCTACGCGGGCACCGGCGACGGCGGCAGCTCCGGCGACCCGAGCGGCAACGCCCAGGACACGACCCCGGCGCCGCCGAGCGTTGTCGGCGGCGTCAACCACGACTACCGCCTGGGCAAGATCCTGCGCATCGACCGGGCGACCGGTGGCTTCACGATCTTCTCCTACGGGCTGCGCAACCCCTGGCGCTTCTCCTTCGACCTGGCCACCGCAGACCTCGTGATCGCCGACGTGGGCCAGGACCGCTACGAGGAGGTCAACTTCGCTCCGGCGCCCGGCAACAACGCGGGGGCCAACTACGGCTGGAACCGCTACGAGGGCCTGCACACGTACCCGGGCGGCGCGCCCGCCGCCAGCGCGCCGGGCACGGTGCTCCCGGTCATCGAGTACCCCCACGGGCCGGCCTGCTCGATCACCGGCGGCTACGTGGTCCGCGACCCGGCGCTGCCCGAGCTCGCCGGGACCTACGTCTACGGCGACTACTGCACCGGCGACCTCTCGGGCGCGGTCCTGCCCGGGGGCACGCCACACGCGCTGGGCCTCAACGTGCCGGGGCTCTCCGGGTTCGGCGAGGACGCGTGCGCGCGCGTGTACGCGGCGTCCCTCGACGGGCCGGTCTACCGGCTGTCGACGACGGGTGCGTGCGTGCCGCCGGGGGCGGCGGCGACGGGCCCCGACAAGCGCGCGCCGGCCTTCACGCTGCTGCGCGCGGCCCGGCGCCAGCACGCGCTGCGCACGGGTTTCGTCAGCCTGCGCGCGCGCTGCGACGAGCAGTGCGCGCTGCGCGCTTCGGGGCGGATCTCGATCGCGCGCACGCGCGCGCACAAGGCGGTCGCGAGCGCGTTGCGCACCCGGACGGCGAGGACGACGGTGGTCGCGAACACGCGCACGACGCTGCGCCTGCGGATCTCACGGGCGACGCGGGCGGCGGTGAGGCGCTCGCTGGCGCGCGGGCACCGCCGCGCGTTCGTGCGGATCACCTTGCGCGCGACGGACGCGGCGACGAACGCCCGCACGCGGACGCTGCGCGTGCAGATCGTGCGCTGAGCGCGTGCACATCGTGCGCTGAGTCCGTTGCAGATCGTGCGCTGAGCGCAACTTCTCGCGCGCCCGACTCGTCTGGAGGGTGATGCGGCATCGCGCGCAGTCCACCGACCGTGCCCTCCTGCTCGCGACGGCCCGCGGGGACGAGGGCGCCTTCGGGGTGCTCGTCGCGCGCCATCGGCCGCGGCTCGTGCGCTACGCGACCGCCCGCTGCGGGCGCGACGCCGCCCTGGCCGAGGACGCCGTCCAGGACGCGCTCGTCCGGGCCCACCGCGCGATCGTCGCCGGCAAGGTGCCCGAGGACGTTCAGGCGTGGCTGTTCGCCATCGTCCGCAACCGCTGCCACGACTACTTCCGCGCCGGCCGGCCCACGGCGCCGCTGCCGCCCGAGCTGCCCGGCGGCTCGCCGTCGGCCTTCGACGAGGTCGAGCGCGGCGAGCGCCTCGCCGGCGCCCTGAGCGCGGTCGACGCCCTGCCGAGCGCCCAGCGCGCCGCGATCCTGGGCCGCGAGCTCGAGGGCCGCACCTACGAGGACATCGCCGCGCGCCAGTCGACCACCGTCGGCGCGGTCAAGTCGCTGCTGCACCGCGCGCGGGCGACGCTCGCCCACCAGGCGTCGCTTCCCGCGCTGGCGGCTCCGTTCATCGCGCGGCTCGCGCGCGTCCGTCCCGGCCAGGTCGTCGTCGGCCTCATCGCCGAGCAGACCACGGGGGTGGCGGCGATCGCGGCGCTCGCCCTGGCCGGGACGAACGCGCTCGGGTCGATCCACGTCGGCGCGTCGCCGCAGGCGCCGACGGCGGCGCAGGCGAAGTCGGCCCTGACGTCGGTCGCCGAGCAGCCGGGCCCGCCGCCGGCCCAGGCGGCGCCGCACGGCCCGTGCTCGACGGCCGACGCGGAGTACGCGGGCTGCCGCGACGGCGACGGCGACGTCGCGGCGACGCCTACCGCCGCACGTCCTCGCAGTTCGCGTTGACCTGATCGCCGACGTCGGCGAAGACCACGTCGGCGCCGTCGCCGCAGCTGACGCGGTCGAAGCCGCCTCCGACGGCGTTGATGCGGTCGTTGCCGGGGCCTGCCTCGATGACGTCGTCGTCGAGGTTGCCGTTGATCGAGTCGTCGCCGTCCTCGCCGTTGATCGTGTCGCTGCCGCGATCGCCGGTGATGGTGTCGTTGCCGGGGCCGCCGAGGATGAGGTCGTCGTCGTTGCGGCCGTGGATCTCGTCGTCACCGTTGCCGCCGCGCAGCGTGTCGTCGCCGTTCTCGCCGTCGACGTAGTCGTTGCCGTCCTGGCCGAACAGCGAGTCGTTGCCGTCGCTGCCGAAGAGCGAGTCGTTGGCCGGCGTGCCGAGCAGCACGTCGTCGCCCGGCGTGCCGAAGATGTTGCTCGCGGTGGAGGGCGCGTCGGTGGCGGGCTCGGGCGGGACGCGGACGACCGTCTCGCAGTCGACCAGCTCGTCGCGCGCCGGCGCGGTGTCCTCGACGTAGACGGTGTCCCGGCCCGGACCGCAGTTGACGTAGTCGGCGCTGTCGTCGGCCGCGCGGATCTCGTCGTTGCCGGTGCCGGCGACGATCTCGTCCTTCCCCGGCCCGCCGATGATCTCGTCGGAGCCGAACGAGCCCGAGAGCGAGTCGTCGCTCGAGCCGCCGTCGAGGGTGTCGTTGCCATAGGACCCGTACAAGCTGTCGCGGCCGGCGTCGCCCTTGACCGTGTCGTTGCCCTCGCGGCCGTAGAGGCGATCGCCGCCGGTGCCGCCGTCGATCGTGTCGTCGCCGATGCCGCCGTCGATCAGCTCCGAGCCCGACCCCCCGAAGAGCGTGTCGTTGCCATCGCCGCCCTTGATGGTGTCCGAGCCGCGGTTGCCGTCGACGAAGTCGTTGCCCGGGCCGCCGTCGAGGAGGAAGTCGTTGCCGAGGCCGGCCTCCTTGATCTTGTCGTCGCCCGGCCCGCCGAGAACGCTGTCGTCGCCGTCGCCGCCGTCCAGCGAGTCGTTGCCGTCGCCCCCGTCGACCTTGTCGTTGCCGGTGCCGCCGTTGCCGTAGTCGTTGCCGGGACCGCCGAGCACCTGGTCGTTGCCGGTGGAGCCGAACATCCGGTCGTCGCCGTCGCCGCCGTCGAGGACGTCGTCGCTCGAGCCGCCGGTGAGGTAGTCGTTGCCGGGGCCGCCGAGGACGGTGTCGTTCGCGCGCCCGCCGCTGGCCTGGTCGTCGCCGGCGCGGGCGTCGATGCGGTCCATGCCGCGCGTGCCCCTGAGCACGTCGTTGCCGTCGGTGCCGGAGATGAGAGCGACGCCGGGCTGGACCGCGACCGCAGCCGGCCGCGCCGCCAGTGGCAGGCGCTGCACCGTCAGGCGCCGGAAGGAGAGCGCGCTGAGGACCGAGACCGTCGCCGAGCCGCGGTCGCCGACGTACGCCCGCGTGCCGTCGGGCGAGACCGCCGGGAACCCAGGCCCGCGGCCGGTGTGCACGCGCGCGGTCACGCGCTTGCGCGCCAGCGAGAAGACCGCGGCGACCGTCGCGCCGGCGTTGCCGCCGGCGATCGCGTGGCGCCCGTCGATCGTCCAGGCCAGGCCGCCGCCGCCCACCGAGCGGCCCAGCGACCAGCGCCCGAGGCTGCGGCCGTCGGGGCCGAGGCGGTACAGGCGCCCGTGCGCCGAGCTCACCCAGGCCTGCCGGCTGCCCGCCCGGAAGGCGACCCCGCCCGGGTCAGCGAGCGCGATCCGCTTGCGCAGGTGGAAGCGCACGAGGTCGACGAGCGCGGCGTGCCTGGAATCGAGCGCAACGACGGCGAGCGTGCCGTCGTCGGAGACGGCCAGCGAGCTCGGATGTGAGCGGCGGCCGAGCGCGATCGCCGAGCGCACCGTCATCGTCGGCGCGTCGATGACCTCGAGCGCGCCGCCGCGCGCGGCGTAGAGGCGCTGTCCGTCCGACGAGGCCGCCAGCGCCGTCACCGTCCCGCTCGCGACTGACGTGCCGGCGATCGCCCGCGTGCCCAGGTCGATCGCCACCACCCGCCGCCCGCTCGCGACGTACGCGCGCGTCCCGTCGGCGGCGACCGCCGCCGCCCGGGTGCGACCGCCGATCGCGATGCGCGCGGCGACCTTGTTGGTCGTCACGTCGGTCAGCGTCGCGGCGCCATCGCCGGAGGCCACGACGACCACCCGCGCGTGGGCCGCCGGCGCGACGGCCAGCAGCGCGAGGGCGAGGGCGAGCGGGACGGTGAAGGGTCGCGTCGAGGGCATCGAGGCTCCCAACCGCTCCAACCGCCCGTAGGTTGCGGTCCGCTACTCGTAGCGCTCCCGGACCTGCGGCCAGGAGTCCGGATCATGACCGCAGATGACCAGCGCGCTCGGGGTCAGCTCCAGGTAGCGGCGGATCTCTCGCAGGGAGCGCATGTAGCGATGCGGGTCCTCGCAGAAGGTGGGGAGGAGCTCCTCGTCGATCGTGCGCCGCGAGTAGGCGGCGTCGGCGGCGAGCAGGAGCTCGCGGCCCGAGCGCAGGCGCAGCAGCACGCTCATGTGGCCCTTCGTGTGACCGGGCGTGGAGAGAAGGCGCACCGAGCCGTCGCCGAACAGGTCGACCGCACGCCCGAACGAGGCGAAGGAGTCGACCTGGGGCGCGCCGAAGTCGATGGTGCGCCAGTCGTAGCCGTGGTCGAAGAGGCTGCGACGGTAGCCGTGCAGGAAGCCGCCGTGGATCGCCGCCTCCCACTCGCGCTCGTCGACCACGAAGGTCGAGCGCGGGAACGCCTCGACCGAGCCGGTGTGGTCGTAGTGCATGTGGGTCATGACGATCAGGCCGATGCCGAGCGGGTCCAGGCCGCGCGCCAGCAGGCGGTCGGCGACCGCCGCGCCCTCTTCCATGCGGATGGTGAAGAGCGCCGCCGCCCGGGTGCCGTACGCGCGGCGGACGCTCTCGCCGGCCGCGCGGTGCAGGCCGGTGTCGACCAGGAACGGGCCCGCCGTGGGGTGCTCGACGAGGAAGGCGGGGATCGGGACCCACGTCCACTTCGAGCGCGGGGTGACGATCCCGCTTCCCCGCACGGTGGTCAGCGGCCCGGACGGCCGCTGCCAGAAGCGCGGAGGCGCGAGCATCTCGCCCGTTCGCATCGGGGTGACGACGACACCGGCGCCGTCGCTGCCACCGGGGAGCGGCAGGCTTGCGCGCTTGGGATGCGTGGCCGCGGCCATGGTCGTCTCGCGCAGAGTAGGTTGCCTCGCGGATGCTGCGCGCCGGGCTGCTCGAGGGAACCGTCGTGGCGACCGCGGGCGGCGCGCAGGCGGCCGCCTCGGCGTGCGCCGCGCTGGGCGCCGCGACGCCCGCGCTCGACGCCGACCTGCTCGACGAGGACGCGGTGGCGGCCGCGGCGGCCGCGCTCGGCCCTGTCGGGACGCTCGTCTGCGACGCGGCGGCGGCGTTCGCGGCTGCCGGCGGCGGCATCGCGGGCCTGACCGCCGGCCTCGAGGGCGCCTGGAACGCCGCCCGGGCGGTGGCCAACGCCGTCTGGCGGCCGGGGGAGGGGGGAAAGCTCGTCCTCCTCGGCCCGCGCCCGCGCGACGGCGCGCACGCGTCCGCGCTCGGCGCGGCGCTCGAGAACACCGCGCGGACGCTGTCGATCGAATGGGCCCGCTACGGCATCCGATCGACCGCCGTGCTGCCCGCCGACACCACCGGCGACGACGAGCTGGCGACGCTTGTCGCCTACCTGGCCTCGCCGGCCGGCGACTACTTCAACGGCTGCGCGTTCGACTTCGCTGAGAACGTCGGGGGGCCCGCCTTCGCCACCCCTAGCGCGGGCACGGCAGCTCGCTGACCATCGCGTCCAGCTGGGCGCGGGTCAGCGGCTTGCTCGGCAGCGGGTGGGCGCCCTCGGCGCGCAGCCCGTCGATCACCAGCGCGAGGTGGCGCTCCCACGACACGCCGCGGCCGGTGGACCGCGCGACCCCGACGCCGGCCAGCAGCATCGGGATGTCCTCGGCGACGACGTCCTCGCGCATCGCGCCGGCGTCCTGCGCGCGCGCGATGAGACGCCGGAAGGCGTCGAGCGTCCGGCGCCGGGCCGCGCTGACCTCGGGCAGGTCGAGCGCCTGCGGCAGGCACTGATGGAAGGCGCGGTCCTTGGCGTGCAGCGCGGCCGCCTTCCAGACGACGTCGGTGAACGCCGCCCACGGGTCGGCGGCCCCGCTGGCGGCCTCGACCTCGGCGGCCAGCCAGCGGAAGCGCTCGGCCATCACGGCGCTGAGCACGTGCTCCTTGTCGGGGAAGGCGCGGTAGACGGTCCCGACCCCGACGCCGGCGCGCTCGGCCAGCTCCGGCATCGACGCGTCCAGGCCGCGCTCGGCGAAGAGCTCGCTGGCCGCGGAGAGGATGCGCTCCCGGTTGCGCGCGGCATCGGCGCGACGCGGGCGTGTGGAGGTCGAGGTCGGCATGAGCAGCGGTTCGCGAGGGTACTTGGCGTTGCGGCGCACTTGAACCGGAACGCGCTTTCCGTATCATACCCGGAACCCCCTTTCCGGTTACGAGCTTGGAGTTCCGACGATGGCCGCGACCACCTATCTCTCCCTCGGCGCCTTCTATGCCGCCGACAAGCGCCGGGACATCTCCCGCGAACACGACGTCGGGCTGTGGTGGCTCGGCGACGACTGGCACGCTCCCCGCTTCCGCGCCGCGTGGGTGGCGCAGACGAGCGAGCTCTACCTCATGCAGCACGAGGGCACGCCCGGCGGCGGGCGCGTCGACGTCGTCTTCGAGGGCAGCCTCGAGGAGATCGAGCGCCGCCTGGACGGCTGGCGCGACGTCGTCGGGGAATGGGGCTCGCTGCGCTGGCTCGTCGAGCGCCTCCGCGACGGCGTGCCCGCGCACATCATCGCCGCCGCCGGCATGAGCCCGGCTGCGGCGCCGCCCGACGAGCCGCGCTTCGCGCGGGCCGTCGAGTCCGACGTCGCCTAGCCCTCCTCGGCCCAGGGGACCTCGACCGAGTCCTCCGTGGGCGAGTCGCGCGCGACGACGTAGTCGGCGGGCTCGTCGTCGGAGAGGTTCTCGACGACGTGGGTCTCGCGCGGCGGGACGTACAGCAGGTCGCCCGGCTCGACCTCGAGCGTCTGCTCGAGGTGCTCGCCGAACCTGATGGCGATCCGGCCCGAGAGCATGTACAGGGCGCTCTCGCAGCCCGCGTGGTAGTGCGGGCGCGACCGCGCGCCCGCCGGCACGCGGAACTTCGCCATGTAGATGTTGGTGGCGCCCGTGGTGGCCTGCGAGACCTCCGAGCCGCCGAGGATCCCTCGCGGGACGGCGTGCTCGGGGCCGGGTTTGACGATCTTCATCCTGCCTCCTCCGCTGCGGGCAGATCGTAGTCAAGCCACTGCGAGCGCCTGCCTCCGATGCGGTCGTAGACCTTCTGGGCGCGGTGGTTGTCGGGCGCGGTCTGCCAGGCGAGCACGACGGCGCCGCGGCTGCGGGCGCGCCCGACGCACTCCTGGATGAGCGCCTCGGCGACCCCGGTCCCGCGCGCGGCCGGCTCGACGAAGAGGTCGTTCATGATCCCGATCCGCGCCGCGTGCGAGGTCGACCACGACCAGAAGATCGTCGCGAACCCGATTGCCTTTCCCTGGGCGTCGCGGGCGACCAGCTGCAGCCCTTCCCGCGCGGGGTCGGCGATGAGGGCGCGGCTCATGGCCAGCAGCGCTTCGTCGCTGGGCGCGACCTCGTAGAAGTCGCAGTAGCCGCGCATCAGCGGCAGCAGCTCGGGGAGATCGGACTCGGCGGCAACCTCGATGGTGGTCATCGACCGGGACGCTACCGCCGCCGCGCCACGCGCCCTACGTCGTCATCCCGGTGAACTGACCGCCGGTGATGTTCAGGACCTGCCCGTGGACGAAGTTGCTCCACGGCGAGCAGAGGAAGAAGACGCCGCCGGCGGCCTCCTCGGGCGTGCCGGGGCGGCCGAGCGGGATGAGCATCGAGGCCATGCCGCGCATCTGGTCGGGAATGCCGAGCTGGACCTTCTCGCCGCGGATCTCGGCGACGTTGGACTCGTCCTTGGACGCGGTCAGGCGCGTCTCGATGTAGCCGAAGGCCACCGCGTTGACGTTGACCTTGAACTGGCCCCACTCCTTGGCCAGCGTCTTGGTCAGTCCGACGACTCCCGCCTTGCCGGCCGAGTAGTTGGCCTGCCCGGCGTTGCCCATCGTGCCGCTGATCGAGGAGACGTTGACGATCTTGCGGAAGACCTCGCGGCCCTCCTCGCGCTCGGCCTTCGCAGGCTCGCGCAGGTGCGGCGCGGCGGCGCGGATGACCCGGAACGGCACCACGAGGTGGATGTCGAGCATCTTCTGGAACCAGTCGTCGCTCATCTTGTGGACCGCGGCGTCCAGGGTGTAGCCCGCGTTGTTGACGACGATGTCGACCCTGCCCCATGCGTCGATCGCCGTCTGGACCAGCGCCTCGGGCGCGCCCTCGGCGGTCAGGTCGCCCGCGTAGACCGCGGTCTCGCCGGCGATGCCGTCGGCCGTCTCCTTGGCCACGTCGCCGTCGAGGTCGTTGACGACGACCTTGGCGCCGTGCTCGGACAGCAGCTCAGCGGTGGCCCTGCCGATCCCGCGGGCGCTGCCGGTGACGATCGCCACCTTGTCGTCGAGGACTCCCATGCACGTCTCCCTACGTTCGCTGTGTCAGGAAGGCGAAGATCCTATTCAGCGTCGCGCCCGCATCGCCGTGATCGACG
>Ga0081540_1003639_pt1 | contig 12090 bp, 10 predicted proteins | sample TabmetS2T1R1_FD_71024 | JGI IMG/M metagenome (GOLD analysis project Ga0081540, IMG submission 71024) | Tabebuia heterophylla rhizosphere microbial communities from the University of Puerto Rico - S2T1R1 | ecosystem: Host-associated > Plants > Roots > Rhizosphere ...
TTGAGTCAATATTTTCGCGAATGTTTAATCCATTTCCGTAATTGAGGCCTGCCAAGAGTAAGCAGGCCTAAATCTTTGTTGAAGGGGGTCGGGTCGGAAACGTCGGTGCGGGCCGTGGTCAATCGACCTTCACCAGCTTTTGCAGGCTGCGCAAATCAGGCGGCAATGCCTCGCCTTTGGCCCTGACGCGACGCCCCCAATTGGTAAAAGACACTTCGCCGACATAAATGTCGCCGCGCGAATCGACGGCGAGGCCGTGCGGCGAGATGAATTGGCCGGGGTTGAGCCCGGCATGCATGTCGCCAAGCCGCGCCAGCAGCTCTCCTTTGTCGGTGTAGATGCTGACCCGAGGTCCGCAATTCGGAATGTCGATATTGACCGCCATATCCGGTCCGATCTCGCCAATATAAAAGCGTGGATTCTTCTTGCCGGCCTCCATATAGAGCCCGGATGGGCGGTGCATGTTGTTCCACTGGCTCTCATATTTGCCATTTCCGTCGAATACTTGGACGCGGTGGTTTTCCCGGTCGGCGACATAGACCCAGCCGTCAGGATCGCAGCAGATATTGTGGGCTATGTTGAACTGGCCCGCATCGGTCCCCGGCTCGCCCCACGAGAACAGCCGCCTGCCGTCCGGCGTATATTTATGGACGCGGGAATTACCATACCCGTCCGAAATATAAAGCTCGCCCTGGGGCGACAAGGCGGTGTGGGTACAGCGGTGGAACGGCTCGCCGCTCATGTAAGGCGCCGGCTTGCCGGGAACGCCGATTGTCAGCAGCACTTTGCCGTCGAGCGCGCATTGGCGAACCGTGTGATCGCCGTCATCGGTCAGCCAGATCGTGTCGTCCGGGGCCATATGGACGCCATGCGGACGTGTGAACACGCCTTCGCCCCAGGATCGCAGGAAATTTCCCTGGCGGTCAAACACGCACATCGGATGAGCGCCCCGGTTGAAGGCATAGACATTGTCGTTCTTGTCGACCCCGACCGCGGCGACGTCGGCGTTGAACGCCCACCCATCCGGCAGCTTCGCCCAATCGTCGACGACCTGATACCTAAAACCGTCCGTTCCCAGTATTACCGACACGGCGATCCCCTTCTTTTTTGTCGAATTCATGAATGGTTGGCGGCAATTATAGAAGCCGATCCTCGCCGCACAATGCTGATCGGGATTTCTCGTCGATCTCCGATCGGGACATGTCCGATGAGCCGTCGGCCTTTGACAAGCAGAGCGGGGGTCCCCAAATGCCGTGATTGCCAGACGGCCGGATGGCCGCTTTCCGCCGCGCGCGGAAAGAGGAAAGTCCGGGCTCCACGGAGGTGCGGTGCCGGGTAACGCCCGGCGGGGGCGACCCCAGGGAAAGTGCCACAGAAAATACACCGCCAGTCCGTCCCGGGATACCCCGGCGGCCGGCAAGGGTGAAATGGTGCGGTAAGAGCGCACCGCGTCGACGGCAACGGCGGCGGCAGGGAAAACCCCACCGGGAGCAAGACCAAGTAGGAGCGGCGGGCACCCGGTATGTTTCGGGTGCCAGGCGGGACCTTCGCGTTGCCGCTCGGGTCGGTTGCATGAGGCGCTCGGTAACGGGTGTCCAAGAGGAATGGCCATCCCCGCCCACGTGCACGCGCATGGGCGGGACAGAACCCGGCTTACAGGCCGCCTGGCGCGATTTCTCGGATTGTAGAACATATAAAGAACAATTCGGGCTTATTGTGCGCGTCATCTCCAAGACAACTACATGAGGTAGTTTCCGGCTCACTTGCGCGGGTGCCAAAGAAATCGTCGGTTTTATTTATAAAACCCATTGACGACCACTTGGTACCATGATATCCCATTCTCACCCATGGACGGGCGTGGCCGATGGGGGGAATTTCGGCAACGCCTATCGGGCGCCCCTTGCCGAGCGTCCAAGGGGGAGCGTTGGGGGAAGAAGTGGAATTGTTCCTATCCACTTTCGTGAATAAGGTCGACCGCAAGGGGCGGGTTTCAGTGCCGGCGACCTTTCGCGCTGCAGTAGCAGACCAAAGCTTCCCCGGGATCGTTGTCTTTCCCTCGTTCAAGTACGAAGCGCTCGATGCCAGCGGTATAAAGCGGATAGAGGAGATGACAGCGCGACAGAATACGCTCGATGAGTTCTCTGACGAGCATGAGAACATCGGAATGCTGTTTGCGATGTCGCAACCCCTGCCCTTTGATACCGAGGGGCGGATTGTTCTTCCCGAGAACCTCGCGGGGCATGCTCATATTACCGACAGCGCGGCGTTTGTCGGCTTAGGCAAGAGCTTTCAGATCTGGGAACCGAATCGCTTCGCCGATCACCAGGCCGCCCTGATCGAGCGCGCCCGCCTACAGGGAACAAGGCTGCCGCCATTGGCCGGCTCTAACTCGCGCAGTCGCGAATGACCGAAGCCTCTCACCCGACCGGGCATGTCCCCGTGCTTCTCGATGCTGTCCTTGACGCGCTCGCCCCGCGCGACGGCGCCGTCTATGTCGACGGGACGTTTGGCGGCGGCGGTTACAGCCAGGGGTTGCTGGCAGCCGCGCGTTGTCGAGTGTTCGGCATAGACCGTGATCCCGAGGCGGTGTGTCGGGGTCTGGTTTTGGCCGAGCGGCACGGTGGGCGCCTGCGGATCCTGGAGGGGCGATATGGCGATATGGCGCGATTGCTCGCTCCTCTGAGCAATGATCCGATCGCCGGGATCGCGCTCGATCTCGGCGTCTCCGCGATGCAGCTCGACGCACCCGAGCGAGGGTTCTCGTTTCGCAACGACGGGCCGCTCGACATGCGAATGAGCGCCCAGGGGGAAAGTGCGGCGGATCTCGTCGCAAATCTTTCCGAGCCTCGTCTTGCTGAACTGATCCGCGATTTGGGCGAGGAACGCTTCGCCCGGCGGGTCGCGCGCGCCATCACTGCGGCGCGACGCAGCCGGCCCATCCGGCGCACCACGGAGCTCGCCGAGATTGTCCGCGCAGCGGTGCCCAAATCGGAACCCGGACAGGATCCGGCAACCCGGACTTTCCAGGCGCTGCGTATCGCCGTCAATGACGAGCTTGGCGAACTTGATCGAGGCCTCGCTGCGGCCGAGCAGCTGCTCGCGCCGGGCGGCCGTTTGGCTGTCGTTTCTTTTCATTCTCTCGAGGATCGGCGGGTCAAGGAGTTTTTGCGCTCACGTAGCGAGCGGGCGCCGCGCTTGTCGCGGCATCAGCCGGTTCGCGCCGGAGTGGCTATGCCGGCCTTCAAGTTGCTGTCCCGTCGCCCGGTCAGGCCGAGCGCGGCTGAGATCGCCTGTAACCCGCGCGCTCGCTCGGCGCGCTTACGGACGGCGGAACGAACGGGAACCTCGCCCTGTGTAGCAGAGTATCGCGAGAACGCCGGCATGGGGCCGCGAAGCGGGCTTCGGCCATGATCAGGCTCGGCAGCCTGTTTTGGCTTGTCCTGGTTTCTGCGACCGGCCTCGCGATGTTCGGCGTCAAGTATCAGGTCCAGGCCCTGGAGGACGAGCTTGCACGGACTCGGCGGGTGATCACGGCGGAGGAGCGTGAGATCCGCGTGCTCGAAGCCGAGTGGGCTTATCTGACTCGGCCGGAGACGCTCGACACGATGAACCGGCGCTTTACGTCGTTGGCGCCAATCTCGACAAAGCAGCTCCACGCCACAGTTGCAGATATCCCCATGCGCCCGCCGCCTCAGGCCCCACAGCCGGCGCCGGCGCCGCTTGAACCCCTTGTCGCTGCGGCGGAGCCGAACGCTGCGCCGAGCGTGTCGCTCGGCCTCGCGGAGGCGGTGCCGCAGGCTCCGCCAGCAGAGATGCCGGTCAATACCGTCGCCGAGCCGCCTCCAACGCAAAGTGCGTTGCGCGCGATGCCCGCTTTATTGCAAAGGCCGGCGGCCGCGCCTCAGCTGGCCAGGGCAGTCCCCGCCAAAGTGGTCGCCAAGCCCAGCCCATCTCGCCGCGCCAAATCTCTCGACGATTTGATCGCTCAGATCATGGCGAGCCGATGACGATTGCAGCCCCGTCCTTTGACAACAATCCGTGCCGGCCGCGGCACTTTAAACCTCCGCCTTGTGCGCCCGTAATTCCCGAGGGGCCGGCGAGGAAGGCCCTCGAAGCCTGCCGGGCGAGGCTGTTTCTGACGAGCGTGTTGTTCGCCTGCGTCTTCGCGGCCGTCGCGTTGCGGATCGTCGAAGTAGTGCTGCTCGATAGCGGTGGTGCCCAATCGCATATGCCCCGGTTTCGAATGCCGGCGCCGCCCACACCGGCCCGCGCCGACATCGTCGACCGGAACGGGAAGCTGCTCGCTGCGACGCTCGACAGTCCCTCCGTCTATGCCAATCCGAAGCAGATCCTGGACCCCGCCGCCGCGACTCGCAAATTGGTAAGGGCGTTCCCGAGCCTCAACGCCGCCGAGCTCTATACAAAGCTCACCTCGGGGAAGAGCTTTGTATACATAAAGCGTCATCTGACACCCAAAGAACAATATGAAGTCAATCAGCTCGGCATCGCGGGGGTACAGTTCCAGCATGAGGAACGCCGCGTTTACCCGGATGGAACCTTGACCGCCCACGTCGTGGGCTACACTGGCATCGATAATAACGGCTTCGCCGGAATCGAGCGCGGCCTCGACGACACGTTAAAGGATCGGCGGGATCCTTTGCAGTTGTCGCTCGATCTGCGCATCCAATACGTCTTGCGGGAGGAGTTGCAGCGAGTCATAGACGACTTCACTGCCAAGGGGGCCGCCGGGTTAATCATGGACGTTAACACCGGCGAAGTGCTGTCGATGGTGTCGTTGCCCGATTTCGATCCGAACCGGCCGGGCGTTCCCGATCCGGAATATCCGGCGCTTCCCCTTGCCGACCGGATGTTCAACCGGAATACGCTCGGCGTTTACGAGCTCGGCTCGATTTTCAAGATTTTCACCGTAGCAATGGCGCTCGATTACGGGACCTCGACACTTGCCAGCACCTATGACGCGAGCCGCGGCATCAATATCGGCCGCTTCACGATCGGCGATTACCACGGCAAGCATCGCGTGTTGAGTGTTCCCGAAATTCTGATGTATTCGTCAAACATCGGCGCCGCCAAGATGGCGATGGCCGCGGGCGGCCAGAGACAACGCGAGTTTCTGGCTCGGCTTGGTTTGCTCAAAACCCCAAAGATCGAGGTGGCCGAGATCGGGGCGCCGCATTTCCCGGCGAAATGGCGCGAAGTCAACGTCATGACGATTGCCTTCGGTCATGGCATCTCCGTGACGCCATTGAGCTTCGCCAGCGCAGCTGCGGCACTGGTGAATGGGGGGATCCTCCGTCCCGCGACGCTGATCAAGCTGCCCCCTGGTTATGCTCCGCCGGGTCAACAGGTGATAGCGCCGAAGACATCGGAACAAATGCGTAAACTTATGAGGTTAGTAGTGGAGCACGGGACCGGCACCATGGCCGCAGCGCCGGGCTATGTTGTGGGCGGCAAGACCGGGACGGCAGACAAGATTTCTGGCAGGCATTATGCGGAGAGGAAGCTACTCTCGAGCTTTGTAGGGGTCTTCCCAATCAACGATCCGAAATATCTCGTTCTGACGATGGTCGACGAACCGCACCCGAACAAGCAGAGCCATGGCTACGCAACCGCGGGCTGGACCGTGGCTCCCGCAACCAGCCGGATCGTTCAGCGTATTGCACCGCTTCTCGGGGTGCAGCCTGTCGATGAAGCCTCGCCCGAGATCCAAAAGGCGCTGATGGTCGAAAGCCTGCAAGGCAAGCGGGTTGAAAATTACTGAGCTGATAGCTCCCATGCCGGCTCCCGCCGGGTTCTCCGACCTCGACATCGTCGGCGTTACCGCCGATTCAAGAAAAGTGGAACCGGGATTTCTATTCGCCGCATTGCGGGGCACCCGGCAAGACGGCCGCAATTTCGCCGCCGATGCAGCAGCCCGCGGCGCCGTCGCGATACTGACCGACCCCGACGGAGGGCTCGCTCTCTCGCCAGAGCAGCGCAGCCGGGTCGCGATCTTGACCGACACGGCGCCCCAACGCCGGCTCGCGTTGCTGGCGGCGCGGTTCCACGGCAGGCAGCCGCGGACGATCGCGGCGGTGACCGGGACCAATGGTAAAACCTCGGTGGTTCATTTTGTGCGCGAGATCTGGGCCGCGACCGGGTATCCGGCGGCCAGCCTCGGCACCCTGGGGCTGGTAACCGCTGCGGAGCGCCGACCCGGCGCTTTGACTACGCCGGATCCGGTCGCGTTGCATTGTGATCTCGCGACTCTGGCGGCAAGAGGCATCGAGAATGTGGCGATCGAAGCCTCGAGCCATGGCCTCGACCAATGCCGGCTCGACGGTCTTTCAGTGTCCGCCGCGGCATTCACGAATTTGACCCGCGATCACCTAGACTATCACGGCGACATGGAGCGGTATCGTGCCGCAAAGGACCGGCTGTTCACGACCCTCTTAGCGTCCGGCGGTTCCGCTATCCTCAACCGGAACAGCGACGAATTTTGGCGTCTGCGATCACTCTGCCGCGATGGCGCTCATCCAGTACTCGCTTTTGGCACCGAGCCGGGGGCCGATCTCCGGCTCGTCTCCCGTGAAGCTGAGGGCGAACGCCAAGCGCTCGTTCTGGAGATACTCGGTCGGCGGCACGAGCTCGTATTGCCGCTTGCCGGGGATTTCCAGGCAATGAACGCGCTTGCGGCACTCGGTTTGGTCATTGCCACGGGCGGCCCGGTTTCTGGCGCAATCGAGGCGCTCGCCGGTCTGACCGGTGTGCCGGGCCGGTTGCAATTTGTGGCTCGATCGGAAAGCGGCGGGGCAATCGTCGTCGATTACGCTCACACCCCGGACGCTCTGGCTACGGTTCTCGGGGCATTGCGCCCGCATGCCCGTGGAAGACTCCTTGCCCTATTTGGCTGCGGCGGCGACCGTGACGCGGGTAAGCGGCCGTTGATGGGGGAAGTGGCGACGCGCTTGGCCGATCGCGTTTACGTCACCGACGACAATCCACGAACCGAGCCGCCAGCCAAGATCCGGCGCGCCATCCTCCAGGGGGCCCCGAATGCAATCGAAATCGGCGACCGGCGCTCGGCGATCGCGATGGGAATTGCCGAGATCAGCTCGGGGGATATCTTGGTCATTGCCGGCAAGGGACACGAAACCGGTCAGATCATCGGTAGCAAGACATATCCGTTTGACGACGCCGTGATTGCTCGCGAATTAGCCGGGGCGTCCGGGCGGCGTCAATGAGCCAGGCCCGGCCATGACTCCGCTTTGGACCGCCACCGAGGCCGCGACCGCTACTGGCGGGACGAACGATCGGGACTGGACCGCAACGGGTGTATCGATCGATACTCGCAGTCTCGTTGCCGGCGATTTGTTCGTGGCGCTACGCGGTCCCAATCACGATGGGCACGATTTTGTCGCCGGTGCACTGGACCACGGCGCCGCCGCCGCGCTGGTAGATCGCAACATTGCAGGACTGCCGGTTGCGGCGCCGCTGCTCCGCGTTGCCGACACCCTGGTGGGTCTCGCTGCGCTCGGTGCGGCGGCGCGCAACCGCAGCGACGCCCGGATCATTGCGGTCACCGGCAGCGTCGGTAAGACCGGGACAAAAGAAGCGCTGCGCTTGGCGCTCGCCGCTTCGGGACTGACATATGCCTCGGCGGGTGGCCTGAACAACCACTGGGGAGCGCCGTTGTCGCTCGCGCGGCTGCCGGCGGCGGCCGGCTATGGCGTCTTTGAGCTCGGCATGAACCACCCTGGGGAAATTGCATCTTTGACCCGGTTGGTACGACCGCATATCGCGGTTATCACGACGGTCGAGCCGGCTCACCTTGGCTTTTTCCCGTCGCTCGGTGCAATCGCCGATGCCAAAGCCGAAATCTTTCTCGGGCTCGAGCCGGGCGGCGTCGCGGTCATAAATCGTGACAGCCCCCACTACGCACGATTGGCGTCAGCGGCAGAGCACGCCGGAGCTGCCCAAGTGATCGGCTTCGGCAGTCATTCTGAGGCTCACGCTCGGTTGCTCGACTGTGTGCTGGACTCTCTGGGCAGCACGGTCGAGGCGATGATTTGCGGCTCCGCTCTGCGGTTTCGGCTGCCGGTGCCGGGACGGCATTGGATCACGAACGCTCTTGCCGTGCTCGCCGTGGTCCGCGCTGCGGGAGCAGACATCCTGCGCGCCGCCGAAGCCCTGTCTCGGCTCGAACCGTTGCCGGGGCGTGGTCGCCGATGTGAGCTTGCCTGGCGGGGCGGCACTTTGACCCTGATCGACGAAAGCTACAACGCGAGCCCGGCAGCGATGCGTGCTGCACTGGCCGTGTTGGGTGCTACCGAACCCGGGCCGAAGGGCCGGCGTATCGCTGTGCTTGGCGACATGCTGGAGCTGGGCTCTTCGGCCGAGCAGTTCCATCGTGAATTAGCCGAGCCCGTTGCTGCCGCAAAAGTCGACCGCGTCTTTCTTGTCGGAGTGGCAATGTCGGCACTCTTTGAAACCCTACCCGAGGAGAAACGCGGCGGGTATTGGCAATCGTCCGAAGAGGCCATCCCTGCGCTGCTCCAGTTTCTCGAACCCGGCGATGTCGTAACGATCAAAGGCTCCCGCGGTGTGTGCGTCAGCGACATCGTGGAGCGGCTTTGCGCGGAAGCTGGCCGACGAGAGATATAGCCCGATGCTGTACCCACTACTCTACCCGTTTGCCGACCAGTTTCAGCTGTTCAACCTTTTCCGCTATATCACCTTTAGGTCAGGAGGGGCGGTCGTTACTGCTCTCTTGATCAGTTTCGTTGTCGGACCTCGGCTGATCCTCTGGCTGCGCCGGAAGCAGAGCAATGGGCAGCCGATTCGACCTGATGGTCCCAATGGGCACTTGTTGCGCAAAAAGGGAACGCCGACGATGGGTGGCTTCCTGATCCTGCTCGCGCTCAGCATCTCGACCTTGTTGTGGGCCGATTTGGGCAATCCCTATGTTTGGATTGCCTTGCTCGTCACTGTTGGGTTCGGGCTGATCGGCTTTTTCGACGATTACCGCAAACTGACGCGGAATTCCCATCGTGGTCTGTCCGGTAAGGCTAAGCTTACCCTGGAAGTCCTATTTGGCGCCATTGCATGCATCGCAATCGCCTACGTGATGACGCCGGCGCTGGCAAACACGCTCGCCGTGCCATTCTTCAAGAATGTGTTGTTTCAGTTCGGCTGGTTCTTTCCGGCCTTTGGCGTGCTGGTGATCGTCGGGGCATCGAACGCGGTCAACTTGACGGACGGTTTAGACGGCCTCGCTATTGTGCCGTCGATGATTGCCGCGGGGTGCTTTGCTTTCATCGCTTATCTCGCCGGCAACGTCGTCTTCGCCAATTATCTGCAGATTCATCACATTGCGGGGGCCGGGGAGCTGACGGTGTTCTGCGGCGCGATGGTCGGGGCGAGCCTCGGATTCCTATGGTTCAACGCGCCGCCGGCGATGGTTTTCATGGGAGATACCGGTTCGCTGTCGATCGGAGCCGCTCTCGGTACGATCAGCGTTGTCACAAAGCACGAGCTGGTTCTTGCAATAATCGGCGGGCTTTTCGTCCTCGAGGCAATCTCGGTCATCGTTCAGGTCGCTAGCTATAAGATGACTGGCAGACGCGTCTTTCGCATGGCGCCCCTGCACCATCATTTTGAGCAGTTGGGATGGCAGGAGTCGACGATAGTTATCCGCTTCTGGATCATCGCCTGGATATTGGCGATCGCCGGTCTCGCTACGCTGAAGCTGCGGTAAAGTCGCATGGGGCGGAGTCCATAGCCATGAACCGCGCTCCATGCGAGTGCGAAGACAGCGCAGTCGGCACGCAACGGAAGCCGATCCATGAACCACACATAGTAGATGGACGAGCGGAGATACGCTATATCTTCGGCCTCAACTCTATCGGGTCCAAAAGTAAAACTCGCCGATGAAATTCGCTCGAATCGATCAAAGCCCCGTGGCGCGGTGGTGGTGGACAGTGGACCGGTGGAGCCTCGCCGCGCTCGGCATGCTCATCTGCTTTGGCGTGGTTATGAGTTTGGCGGCGAGCCCCCCGGTCGCCGAGCGCATCGGCTATGACGGACTTCACTTCGTCCGGCGGCATCTTGCGTTGCTGCCGCTGGCGATTGCCATAATGTTCGCGGTATCGCTGCAGCCTCCCTCGACGATCCGTCGAATCGCAATAATCGGCTTCGGACTCTCGCTTGCACTGCTCGCCTTGACCTTTCTTATCGGGATGGAGATCAAGGGGGCGCGGCGATGGATCAATCTGCCGGGCTTGTCGTTGCAGCCCTCCGAATTCGTCAAGCCGACCTTTGCAGTGGTTGCCGCCTGGTTGTTCTCGGAACAGAAACTGCACGCCCGATTCCCGGGAAACCTAATCTGCACAGTGTTGTTTCTCGCGATCATCGGGATGTTGATCAAGCAGCCGGATATCGGCATGGCAGCCGTAGTTGCCGCAGTCTGGTTCGCTCAATTCTTTATGGCTGGCCTGCGGCTCTATTGGGTTGCGGCGGGAGCGCTCGCCGGCGTCGGCGGGCTGGTCGGGGCCTACATGTACCTGCCGCACGTCAGGGTCCGTGTGGACCACTTCCTCGACCCTTCTACCGGCGATAGCTATCAGGTCAATCGCTCGATCGAAGCTTTCTCCAATGGCGGGCTGTGGGGGCGCGGTCCTGGCGAGGGCACGGTGAAGGATGTCCTCCCAGACGCTCACGCAGATTTCGTATTCGCAGTGGCTGGCGAGGAGTTTGGTGTCGTCGTTTGCCTCGCCATTGTTGCATTGTTCGCGTTTGTCGTGCTCCGCGGATTTTCGCGAATGTCCCAGGAGGGCAGCCTGTTTGTCCTGCTCGCGGCAACCGGCCTTTTGGTTCAGTTCGGGCTCCAAGCAGCCATTAACATGGCTTCGAGCCTGCATTTGATCCCGACCAAGGGTATGACCTTGCCGTTTCTGTCTTACGGCGGGTCGTCGCTACTGGCTCTCGGGCTCGGCATGGGAATGATGCTCGCCCTGACAAGGCGGCGGCTGGGAGGAGGCGAGCTGTGAAAAGGCCCTTCGTGCTCGCCTCCGGTGGCACTGGCGGACATCTGTTCCCCGCCGAGGCGCTCAGCGCCGAACTCGTCGGCAGCGGGAACAACGTTCATCTCATCACTGATGCGCGAGCCGAGACTTTTCCCTTGGAGGTTCCCCACATCGAGGTGCATCAAGTGCGAACCGGGCAGTTCGGAGGCGGGCCTGCCCATGCCGCTCATGCGCTTGGCGAATTGGCATTGGGCGTGCTGCAGGCACGCCGCCTGTTGCGGCGGCTTGCTCCTTCCTGCGTGATCGGTTTCGGCGGTTACCCCTCAGTGCCGACGATGCTCGCTGCGGTCTATCTTGGCCTTCCCACCGTGATCCATGAGCAGAATGCCGTGCTGGGTCGAGCCAATCGGCTGCTTGCGCCGCGGGTGCGGCGGATCGCCACCTCTTTTCCGCTAACTGCAGGGCTGCGCTCGGCCGACCGTGCAAGGACCGTTCATACCGGAAACCCGGTACGGCGGGGGGTGCTGGCCGTCGCGCAGACCAAATACAAACCGCCACAGCGAGGCGGAGAAATCGAGCTGTTGATCCTCGGCGGCAGCCAGGGAGCGCGAATTATGAGCGAGGTAATGCCGCCGGCACTTGTGGCGTTGCCAAGCCGACTGCGCGAGATGTTGCGGGTCAGTCATCAGGCCCGTCCGGAGGATCTCCCAGCCGCCGAGGCAATCTATCGGGGGAATCGAATCCGCGCCGATCTGCAGAGTTTTTTTGACGATGTGCCGGCGCGATTGGCGCGAGCGCAGCTGACGATTTGCCGGGCTGGTGCCTCGACTATCGCCGAACTTGCGGCTATCGGCCGACCCGCTCTGCTGATCCCCTATCCGCACGCGACGGACGATCACCAGACCGTGAATGCGCGAGCATTTGCCGAGGCCGGCGGCGGTTGGGTCATATCGCAGGGCGAGCTGCGCCCCGATACGCTCGCGTTGCATCTGGAAAATCTGCTAGGCGACCCAGCGGCCCTGGGTGAGGCTGCCCGTCGTGCCGGCGCGTTTGGCCGGCGCGACGCGCC
>Ga0081540_1003640_pt1 | contig 12090 bp, 9 predicted proteins | sample TabmetS2T1R1_FD_71024 | JGI IMG/M metagenome (GOLD analysis project Ga0081540, IMG submission 71024) | Tabebuia heterophylla rhizosphere microbial communities from the University of Puerto Rico - S2T1R1 | ecosystem: Host-associated > Plants > Roots > Rhizosphere ...
CACGCGCCGCTCATCGGCGTCCCCCTGGGTCGGGGGGCTGAGCCTCGATCGACGGCGCGCCCGCGCCGCTCATCGGCGTCCCCCTGGTTCGGGGGGCTGAGCACGGACGCGCGCTGAGCCGAGCCGCGCCTGTGGTGCAATGAACAGGCGCGCCCTCGCGGCCGATTGCCGCGACGCACGTCGTCCGAAGAGAACCGGCGTTCCCCCTCGGGTCGGGCCCGAGGCCTCTGTGGAGGGCCTCCGCCGAGCAGGCATGCGCGCGCTGACCGGGGGAACGGTGAAGGGCTCCGGGCATGCCGTGTCGACCAGCAACCGGAGCGTCTGGCGAGTGTCATCAGGGAGATCCTGGGCGCGGAGGACCCGCCCCGACCGGCCGCCCGGCCGTTCTGAGCCTTCCTCCGTGGTCAGGGCGTTGAACCCGGGGAATCCGCGCGTAAGATGCCGGAAACGCTCGGACCGGGCGGAGGCTGAATGGCCTCTTTCCCGGGGCCGTCCGAGACCCACATGTTCCCTCCCGTCGCCAGCCCGGAACTCTGCGGAACGTTCCGCGGCGCCCGGGCGTTGGTGCGGTGCGGAGGAGCGTCTCGCGGATGAGCCTCGAGGGCCGGCACCTGGGGCGCTATCGGCTGCTCGAGCCTCTCGGCTCGGGTGGCATGTCCGTGGTGTACCGGGGGCTCGACACCTCGCTGCAGCGCGAGGTCGCGGTGAAGGTGCTCCATCCGCACCTGGCCCGGCAGCAGGAGGCCCGGGCCCGGCTGGCGCGGGAGGCTCGTGCCGTCGCTCGGCTCCAGCACCCCAACATCCTCGAGGTGTTCGACTTCGCTGACCCGTCCACCGAGGACGCGTTCCTGGTCACGGAGCTGGTCCGCGGGGAGACGCTGAAGTCCTTCGCCGAGCGGGAGCGGCTCTTTCCCCCGGAGCTCGCCGCGCTGGTCATCCAGCAGCTGGCCCGCGCGCTGGGGCACGCGCACGAGGCCGGAGTCATCCACCGCGACCTCAAGCCCGAGAACGTGATGGTGCGCGACGACGGAGTCCTGAAGCTCATGGACTTCGGCATCGCCCGGGTGCTCGACCCCGCGGAGCGGATGACCGTCACCGGCGCCCTGGTGGGCTCTCCGGCGTACATGGCCCCGGAGGTCATCGACGGCGAACCGGCCACGGCCGAGTCCGACGTCTTCTCGCTGGGCACCCTGCTCTACTGGCTCTGGACGGGAACCCTTCCCTTCGCCGCCCCCAGCACCCCGGCCACCCTCAAGCGGATCCTCGCCGGGACCTACGAGGACCCCCGGGGGATCTGCCCGGCGATCTCCGACGCGCTGGTGACCATTCTCGACACCTGCCTCGCCCACGATCCCGTGGACCGGTACGCGAGCGCCAAGGAGCTGGAGCAGGCCCTCTCCCAGGCGCTGGACGAGCTCGGCCTCAGCGACGGCGAGGCCATCCTCGCCGCGTTCTTCGCCGACCCGGCCGCCACCCGGACCACTCTGGTCCAGCGCCTCGTCTCCACCTTGCTCTCGAAGGGCGCCGAGGAGGCCGCCGCCGGACGCCTGCCCCGGGCTCTGGCCCGGGTGGACCAGGCGCTCGCCCTCGAGCCTGACGCACCCGCTGCCCGCGCTCTGCTGGAGAAGCTCCAGAGCAGTCTTCGTCGAGGACGCGTCCGCCGCCGGGCGGCAGCCGTCGCCGGGGGAACCGTCCTGGTGGCGGCGCTGGCTCTCGGAGCGACGGCGATTCTCCGCGGCAGGACGGGCTCCTTCGAGCCCACGGCGCCCGCGGTCGGCACCGCCTCCGCTGCTCCGGCGATCACCGCGGCCCAGCCCACGCCGGCCGCTGCCGCGCCTCGGCCCGCGAGCGTGGTCCCGGTGAGCGTCGAGAGCCCCGCCGATCCCGCGCAGGGGAGCGTGCTCCCCGGGGCCGCGGCCCCCCGGCCCGAGGGCGCCGCCGAGGCTCCGTCGAGGTCGGTCCGGACCGCGCCGCGCACCGTCCCGGTTCGTTACCAGATCTTGGTCCGCCCGTATGGCTCGCTCCAGGTGGATGAGGAGCGGAAGAGCTCCGAGGCGCTCAGCGTCCACACCCTGGCGCTCACCCCGGGGCGCCACGTTCTGCGCGTGAGCTGCCAGTGGTGCGAAGATCAGGTCGTGCCCATCGAGGTCGTCGCCGGCAAGCCCGAGACCCTGGCCATCCCCGCCCGGCTGAAGTCGGCCGAGCTCCGCTTCGCCTTCGAGCCCGCCTCGGCGGAGGTCCGGATCGGCGAGGTCAGCCGCCCCGCGGGCGAGTCCCTCTCCCACCCCTTCGAGATCGCCTCGCCGCGGGCGCCCACCCGCTTCGTCCACCGGGTGGAGTACGAGGTGACCGCGCCGGGCTACCGGCCCGTCCGCTCCAGCGTGGAGCTCCTTCCCGGCGCCACCCGGACCCTCAGCGGAAAGCTGGTGCCGGAATGAGCCGAGGCGCGGGGTGGGTGCTCCTCGCCCTGCTGGCCGCGTCCACGGTGCAGGCGCAGGGGACGCCGGCGGCCGGGGAAGAGGCGGACCTCGCCGCCGTGCAGTCGGAGTTCGAGTTCGGCCACTACCGCGAGGTCCTGGAGCGCTCCGAGCGCCGCATCGACCGCGGCGGGATGGACGAGGCGTCGCTCATGCAGTGGCACAAGCTCGCCGGCCTCGCCGCCTTCAACCTGAAGCGCACCGAGCAGGCCCAGCGGCACATCGCCGCGCTGCTCCGGCTCGACCCCGACTTCGCGCTCGATCCCTTCGTCTACCCGCCGCCGGCGGTCGCCTTCGTCGAGAAGCAGCGGCAGGTGCTGGCCCCCGAGCTGGACCGCATCCGCGCCGAGCGCCGCGCCGCGGCCGAGGCAGCGAGGCGGGCCGCCGAGGAGCGCGCCGCGCTGGCCCGGCAGGCCGAGGAGCAGCGCCGGCAGATCGAGGAGATGTCCCGCCAGGTCACCGTCCGCACGGTGGAGAAGCGGAGCTTCCTGGTGAACTTCGTCCCGTTCGGGGCCGGTCAGTTCCAGCAGGGGCGTGTCGCCGCGGGGACCGGCTTCGCCATCGCCGAGGCGCTGCTCGGCATCACCTCCATCGTCGCCTACTTCGCGTACGGATCGCTCATCGACACCAGGACCATCTCGGTCGACAACCGCTTCCCCGGCGCCGCCCCGATCGTCGAGACCGGCATTCCCGCCAACCGCGAGGACGAGGCCAAGGTGTGGCGGGCTCTGAAGATCGGCGCGGGCCTCGGGTTCTACGGAGTGTGGGCCGCCGGCGTGGCGGACGCGATCATCCATCACCAGGACACGGTGGTGACCACCCGGGTGGAGAAGCCGACTCCGCCGCCCTCTCCGCCACCGGGGGCGCGGATCGGCCCCGGCCCGGGCACGGTCGGCGCCTCCGTGACCATCCGGTTCTGATCGATGGCCCGGCTGGTTCTCACCTCTCCCGGCGGCGGCGTGCGGAGCGTTCCCCTGGTCAAGCGGATCACCAGCGTCGGACGTGGCGCAGAGGTCGACGTCCGCCTCGAGGACACCGGAGCGCCGGACCATGCGCTCACCCTGCTCTGGGACGGGCGGAGCTACCGGGCGGGCAGCGTGGGCGCGCCGTTCCTCGTCGACGGGAAGAAGCGTGATGCGCACGTGATGAAGGACGGGGACGTCATCCGGGTCTCGGACACCTGGATCGCGCTGTCGCTCTCCGACCTCCCCGCGGATCCCGACTCGCCCTCGGATCGCGGCCGGGGGGCACACTCCACGCTGCAGCGGCTGACCGACTTCTCGGCCCGGCTGCTCCAGTCCGGCGACGTGCCGGCGCTCCTCGAGGCGCTGCTCGACGAGGCGATCGACCTGACCGGCGGCGACCGCGGATTCCTGGTGCTGGTCGAGGGCGAGCAGCGCTCGGTCAAGGTGGCGCGGAACGTCGCCAGGGAGAACGTGGCGCGAGATCTGGAAACGCTCTCCGACACGGTGGTGGAGCGCGTCCTGCGCACCGGCGAGGCGCTGCTGGTCTCCGACGCGACCGCCGACCCGGATTTCTCGGCCAGCACCTCGGTGGTGAACCTCAAGCTGTCCAGCGTGCTCTGTGTCCCGCTGATGCACCGGGGGCGACCCTTCGGGCTGGTGTACGTGGGCAGCGATCGGGTGGGAACCCACTTCGACCGCCGGGGCCTCGACACGCTGACCATCTTCGCGTCCCAGGCCTCGCTCCTCGTCCAGAACGCGCTGCTCCTCGACGAGCTGCGGGCCGACAATCGCGGGCTCCGGGAGCAGCTCGAGCAGCAACGCTTCGGCGAGCTTTTGGGGAGCTGCCCCGGGATGCAGGAGGTCTACCGGCAGATCGAGAAGGTGGCTCCCACCGACCTCTCGGTCCTGGTGGTGGGCGAGACCGGCACCGGCAAGGAGCTGGTGGCCAGGGAGCTCCACCGGCGCAGTCCCCGGGCCGGCGGACCGTTCGTGGCCATCAACTGCGGCGCCCTTCCGGAGACGCTGCTCGAGTCCGAGCTCTTCGGGCACGTGAAGGGCGCCTTCACCGGCGCGGTGGCCACCCGGCCGGGCCGCTTCCAGCAGGCCAGCGGCGGCACGCTCTTCCTCGACGAGGTGGGCGACATGCCGCCCGTGCTGCAAGTGAAGCTGCTCCGGGCGCTCCAGGATCGCACCGTCCAGAAGGTGGGCGACCACCGGGAGGAGCCGGTGGACATCCGGGTCCTCGCCGCGACGCACCGGACGCTCGAGGACGAGGTGAAGCGGGGCACCTTCCGCGAGGATCTCTACTACCGCCTGGCCACCCTCACCCTGCGCGTTCCTCCGCTTCGCGAGCGGGGGGAGGACGTGGCGGTGCTTGCCCGCGGCTTCCTCCGCACCTTCTCCGAGGCCTACCGCACCGCGGCCCGGGGATTCACTCCCGCGGCGCTGCTCGCCGTCCGCCGGCACGGCTGGCCGGGAAACGTCCGCGAGCTGGAGAACCGGATCAAGAAGGCGGTGGTGCTCTCCGAGGGCCCTCTGGTCCGGGCCGAGGATCTGGACTTTCCACCCGAGGAGCTGCCCCCCCTCACCCCGCTGCAGGAGGCGAAGGACGACTTCGAGCGCCGGTACGTGCTCGAGGCCCTGAAGCGCCACGGGGGAAATCGCGCGCGGACGGCGCGGGCCCTGGGGGTGGACCCGCGCACCATCTTCCGGCTCCTGGAGAAGATGGATGACGTGCCTCCGGACCAGGAGGAGGAGCCAGGGTGACCGCCGGCCGCGTCGCGGGGCTTCTGCTCGGGGGCGCGCTCTTGCTTCCCGCGTGCCTGCTGTCGCAGGAGGACCACATCATCCAACCCCTCCCTCCGGCGGCGAACCAGCCTCCGAGGATCCTCGAGAGTCTGCTGCGGCCCCCGAGCCGCTTCGTCACGGTGCGGAACGGCCTCGACTGCCCGAACCTCGCCTTCAGCGCTGCGGTGTCGGACCCCGACGTGGGGGACGCGCTGATCTACAACTTCTACGTCGACCCGGACCTGTTCCCCGCCTTCGTCAAGCAGGCCCCCATCGCCCCCAGCGGGCAGGCGGACCGCGCCGACCCGGCCACCTACGAGGTGAGCTTCGCCACCCCGGGGCCGCTCCAGCAGCCCGGAGAGCACGTGGTGGAGGTGCTCGTTTCCGACGGAGCGCTGGTGAACCGTGATCCGCAGCCGAGGAAGGTGACGCTCCTCGACGGCGGAACTCTGCTCGAGCCCACCTACGCGGTGACCTACGCCTGGACGGTGACCGCGGTGGCCGGACCTTGCCAGTGAAGCGCTCGACGCTGCTCCTTCCGTTGCTCGTCCTCGGCGGCTGCAACCTGTTCGTGGAGCCCAGCCCTCCTCCGGGCAGCTGCAACAGCGACCAGGACTGCCCGAGCCCGCAGCGCTGCTACGTCGATGGGTGCGGCACGCTGCCGGCGGACCTCCTCGCCGAGGTCATCACCTCGGCGCCCACCGGCGTGACCAGCGTGGACTTTCCGCTCGGGCAGCCGGTGGCCAGCATGCCGCTCGTCCTCCCCGACAAGCAGCTGCTCCAGCTCACCGTCCGCCGCGGGCCGACTCCCTACCCCGCGAGCGTGCAGCTGCTCGCGACGGGGGAGAGCTCGCTCCTCCCCGGCGTGATGAGGACTGCGCAGACGGCGGGCGCGGCGGCCAACGGGTTCTTCGAGGTGGGGCTCTCCACCGGTCAGTACACCCTGGTGGTCAGCCCGCTGGATCCCTCCGTTCCCCCGGCGACCCTGACGGGCGTGGAGATGGACGCCGGCGTGGCCTCGCTCACCATCGACGTCTTGCCGGCGGCTCAGGTCCAGACGGTCAACGGAACGGTGCTCGCCGGGCCGGGCCAGCCCGAGCCCGTGCCACCCATGGTGCAGCTGCTGGCCACCGATGGACGGCCCCTCTCGGTCCGGACCAGCGCGAACGCCGCGGGTGGGTTCTCGCTGTCCTTCGGCACCGGCAGCCTCGCGCCCGGTGCGCTCCTGCAGGTCTCGCCCGGTCCGGGTGCGCTGGGAGCGGTCGTGGCCTTCCCGGTCTCGGACCCGGCGCAGTTCGGGTCGCCCTTCGTCGTGGGCGACTCGGCCGCGCCGGTGGAGGTGTCGGGACAGGTGCTCGGGCCCGATGGGACCCCGGTCGCTGGAGCGAGCGTCTTCATCCAGGGCACCGTGGTGGGGGGTGGGACGGGCAACGTCGGGCCTGCCTTCTCCGGCGACGCGGGGACGTTCTCGCTGTCCACCCTGCCCCAGGCGAGCTCCGGGACGCTCCAGCTGTGGATCATCCCGCCGTCGGGCTCGATCGCCGGGCTGGTGAAGACTCCGGTGGAGGTGCCGGCCGGTGCACCGGTGGCCGGGAGCTGGACCTGCCCTGCGCGGCCGGTGCTCAGCGGCGGCGTTCTGCTCCCGGATGCAGGGCCCCTCACCGGCGCGACGCTGCGCCTGGACCCGGTGGTCGCGCTGGACGCGGTCACCCCGCTCCCCCCAGCCGGGGCGTCCGGGCAGACCGGTGAGGCGGGGACCTTCCTCCTCCGGCTCGACCCGGCGGTCTATCAGCTGGAGATCCAGCCCGGGGGGTCGCTCCCGGTGCTCCGGCGCCTGGTCCGGGTGACCGGCTCGGGCAGCCAGCTCGCCCCGCTGACGCTTCCCACCGGGAGGACGCTGACCGCGCGGATCCTCCGAGACGCGGGGACGGCGCTCCCCCAGGCGCTTCTTCGGGTCTACCGCCGCGAGACGCTGGACGACGGGACGCCTCGGGCGCTGCTCGTCGGCCAGGACGTCTCGGACCAGAACGGCGTCGTGCGGCTGCTCCTGCCCGAGCAATAGGGTGGGTCAGCCAGCGTCCAGGCTCAGGGTCCGCCGCGGGCGCGGGCGACCATCCGGCGGAACCGATCGAGAGCCGGGCCGATCTCGCCGGAGTACTGCACCGCGGAGGTGGTGTAGAGGTCCTCGAGATGCTCGAGCTGGCGGAAGAGATCGGCGAGCTCTCGCCTCTCGGGAGCACCGACGCCGCAGCTGCTCTCCGCCTGTCGCAGCCGCTCCAGCCACTCCACCCGGAACGACATCCAGCTCGTGTCCGCGCGTGACGCGGGAGCGATGCCGGTGAGCGCCCGCCGCCGCGACTCCATCTCGTCGAGGAGCGCCGAGGCCCGGTCCACGCAGGCGTCAGGCGTGAGGGTGGCGGTGCGGACCGGCTCCCGGCGCGGGCTCATCGCGGCGACCGACCGGGCGACGCTCGCGGTGACGAGGATGCAGAAGACCGACACCACCACCAGGTAGACCGTGAGCACCGCCACCCGGAACGGGCGGTAGCGCGGGTCACGCACGGCGGCGGTCCGGGCCATGGACGGGCGGTCAGGGCTGGCGCGCGGGGGGGCTCGCCGGCCCCGGCGCCGGAGGGAGCAGGCCCGCGGAGGACTCGGCGGCGGTCTTGAACACCGCCGTCCGCCCGCGTGCGCCCGGCGTTCCCGCGTCGCCCCGAGCGGCGGGCGCTGCGGCGGCGGCCTGGGCGGGCGCTGCGGCGGGGGTGACCGTCGCCGCCGTCGGCGGGGACGCCTCGCCGCTGGGTCCGGTGGTGACGCCGGCGTCAGTTCCCTCGGCGGGAGCCATGGCCCGCTTCGCGGCGGAGAGCCGGGCCTTCAGCATCGGGGTGAACTGCGAGGCCGGGTACATGCCCAGGGCCTCCCGGGCCACCGCAGCAGCCTGGTCCGGCTTCCCGGTCTGCTCGTAGGCCTGGGCGAGCAGCGTCATCGCCCACTCGCGGTTCTTGCTCCGCCGGTCCTTCTCCACGAAGGTCTTCAGCGGAGCGATCGCCGGCTCGTACTTGCGCTGCTGCACGAGGGCATTGCCGAGCATGAACGAGGCCTCGATCTGCTCAGGCTCCGTGGGCTGCATCGCCAGGAAGCGAGAGAGGTCCTCGGTCGCCGCGGCCCACTCGTTCCGGCGGAACGCGGCCTTGCCTCGCTCGAAGGCGGTCTGTCCCAGCTCGCGGCGGAGCGCCGCCGCCCGGTCGGCCAGGGCCTGGCGCTCGAGAGGATCGAGCTTGCTCTGGTCCACCTTGGCGAGCGCGCTGATGCCCTCCAGCCGCCGATCTCCGGGCAGCTCGGTCATCATCCGGTAGGCCTCGGTGGCGGAGCGGCGAGCGGCGGCGACGGCGGTCTGGTCGGCCCGTTCCTTCTCGAGGGTCTGGGTGAGCGTCTTCAGCTCCGCCACGGCCTTGTCCCGCTCGCCATTGGCCGCGGACGCACGGGCGCCGGAGAGGAGCAGCGCCGCGCCACCGGCCAGCAGGGCGAACAGCGCATAGGCAGCGGCGGAAGACACCATCTGCCGGCGCTCGAACTCCTTCTGCCTCGCCCCGAACGCCTTCACCTCGGAGTGGAGGGTCTTCAGGAGGTTGTCGGTGCGGATGACGAGGTTGCGCCCCTCGATCACCTCGCGGCGGATGTCCGCCAGCTCTCGTTCCAGGTCCGTCGCCAACGTGTCCTCTCGTGTGCCGGGTATTGGCTCGGAACAGACCATCTCGGCGCCCGCATTCCAAGCGTCGCTCGCTCGCCCCCCTGGTCTTGCAACATCGCGCTTCAGACCTGCTCAGGAAAGCAGCGCGAGGACCGCGCGCTCCTCCACCACCACGCGGCGATGCCGGACCCGTGCGCCGGGATCCGTCGCGTCGAGCGCGGCGAGCAGCTGGCGGATCTCGTCCGCAGACGGCTCACGCGCCTCGCCCGCGGCGGCGCAGGCGAGTGCCGCACGCACCTCGGCCGTACCTTGCCCACCCTCGACCGCCGCCACCGCCGCCTCCACCAGCGCCTCGGGCCGGTGGCCGACCAGCGAGGGCGGCACTCCGACCAGCCGCCACGCGTCCGGACCGAAGGGCTCCACCACGATGCCGGCGGCGGCGAGTCCCTCGCGACGGGCGGAAACCCGCGACTCCATCGCCGGGGTGAGCGCGAGGGCCGCGCCGAGGAGCGGTGCCTGCACCGCCGCCGTGGCCTCCTGCTCCAGACGATGGGCCAGCACCCGCTCACGGGCGGCGTGGAGGTCGATCACCACCAGCGTGCCGCCGGGGCCCTCGCACACCAGTGCCCGTCCGCGGAGCGTCCCCAGCGCCCGCAGACCGCCGAAGTAGCCCGGCGCGGGCGCGCCATCGCGATCGGGAAGCGCCTCTCCGTGGGCAGCGGGCCGGTCCTGCGCCTCCGGCAGCGGCAGCGGTGCGGCCGACGCACGGGAGAGGAATCGCTCCACCGCGGCGGCGTAGTCGCTCGAGGGAGGAGGCCGGGCCGGGCTCCCGGTCAGCGAGTCCCGGAGCACGGCGCGGGCGATGGCGGCCTGCACCGCGTCGGTCACCTCGGCCGCGTCGGCGAAGCGCACCTCCAGCTTCTGCGGATGCACGTTCACGTCGACCCGCGAGGGCTCGATCTCCACGAACAGCACCCCGACCGGCTGCCGTCCCGACGGGAGCGACGGCGCGAGCCCGCGGTGCACCGCGAAGTGCAGGGTCCGGTCCCGCACGTGCCGGCCGTTCACGAACACGTACAGCGACCGCGCGGTATTGAGGCTGAACTCAGGCGAGGCGATGACGCCGTGGACACGAAGCCCGAGCCTCCGCTCCTCGACCGGAAGGAGGAAGGGGCTCACCTCGGGGCCGAGCGCGGCCGCGATGCGCTCGCGAACGTCCCCGGCGGACGGCGGAAGCACGTGAAGGGTGCGCCCCTCGTGCTCGAGGCGGAAGGCGACGTCGGGGTTCGCCAGCGCGAGGCGCAGCACGGCATCCTCCACGTGCTTCAGCTCGGTCTCGGCGCGGCGGAGGAACTTGCGGCGTGCCGGCACGGCGCCGAAGAGCTCCTCCACCCGGACCTGGGTCCCCGGACGCGCGGCGGCCGGAGCGACCCGGGGCTCACCGTCCTCCACCAGGACCTCCGTGCCTTCCGGGGCGCCGTGCTGCGCGGTCCGCAGGACGAGCCGCGACACCGAGGCGATGGCCGCCAGCGCCTCGCCCCGGAACCCGAGCGTGCGGATGGCGAGCAGATCCTCGGCCGTGCGGAGCTTGCTCGTGGCATGGCGCCGGACGCTCAGCACCGCGTCCTCGCGGGACATGCCCGAGCCGTCGTCGGTCACCTCGATGAGCCGGGTGCCGCCGCCCTCGATCGCCACCCGGATGGAGCGCGCCCCGGCGTCGAGCGCGTTCTCTCCGAGCTCCTTCACCACCGAGGCGGGGCGCTCGACGACCTCGCCGGCGGCGATCTGGTCGATGAGCGCGTCGGGCAGGACGGCGATGCCGGGCATGCCTTGCACGCGCTACACCGGGGCGCAGGGGAGGCGCAACGCCCGGGTCGCAGGCAATCGGCTCCAGCCCGCTCGCTGATTCGCCCTCCACGACGCCGGTCTCGACGCTGGCCGGGTGAACGGGATACATGCGGTCGAGCGGGATGGGGCAAGAGCGCAACGGTTCCCTGAGGGTCGCGGTCACCGGCCCGACCAGCGAGTTCGGAGCGCTGCTGCTTCCGAGGCTCCTCGCCGAGCCACGCATCGACCAGCTCCTCACCTTCGGTCCCCGTCCGGTGACCGGGGCGCGCCTCATGCACCACCGGGTGGACCTGACCCGCTGGGACGTGGAGTCCGAGCTGGAGACGGCCCTCACCGGAACGCCGGTGGACGTCCTGTTCCACCTCGCGTTCCTGCACGGCCGGACCCGCTCCGCGGCGTTCGCCCACGAGCTGGAGGTCATCGGGACCCTGCACACCCTCGCCGCGGCGGTCCGCGCCGGCGTCCGCCACGTGATCGTCCCCTCGACCACGCTGGTGTACGGCGCGCGACCCGGAAATCCGGTGCTGATCGACGAGGACGCGCCGCTCCACGGCTCGCCCGGGAGCCGCTTCGTGACCGACCGGGTGGAGGTCGAGCGGCAGCTGATGGGCTTCCGCAAGGATCACCCCGGCGTCGGGCTGACCGTCCTGCGCTTCGCCCCCGTGCTCGGCCCGACGGTGGACAACCCCGCGACCCGGTACTTCCGGCGGCCCCTGGTGCCGACGCTGCTCGGGTTCGATCCGCTGTGGCAGGCGGTGCACGAGGACGACGTGCGCGACCTCCTCCTCGGATTGCTCGAGACGCCGGTGAGCGGGACCTTCAACGTGGTCAGCGAGGATGTGCTGCCCCTGTCCTCGCTCATCCGGCTGGCGGGCACGCTGCCCTTGCCCTTGCCCCCGCCCCTCGCCCGGGCGGCGCTCCGGGGCCTCAACTCCGCCGGAATCACCGCCACCCCGGGCGCCCTCCTCGATTACCTTCACTACTCCTGGGTGGCAGACGGGACGCGGGCGCGAACCCGGCTCGGCTTCCGTCCCCGCTTCGGGACGCGAGAGGCTGCGGCCTCGGTGAGGAGCTGACGAGCGATGGGGAGTGGCAGGCGCGTCCTGGGGAACGACCCCTTCCAGCGTGGCGCGGCGGAACGGACGCCGCCGGCGGCGTCCCGCCCGCCCGCGCCGGAGGGGGCCGCTGCGGCCGGAGGTCCCGGGACTCCGAGCTCGACCGCCGGCGCTCCGCCGACCGGTCACACCGGGCGGAAGACGCCGTCTCGCCACGGAGGAAAGAAGCCCGCCACGAAGCCGACCCCCGCCTCGGCGCGGACGCG
>Ga0081540_1003641_pt1 | contig 12088 bp, 7 predicted proteins | sample TabmetS2T1R1_FD_71024 | JGI IMG/M metagenome (GOLD analysis project Ga0081540, IMG submission 71024) | Tabebuia heterophylla rhizosphere microbial communities from the University of Puerto Rico - S2T1R1 | ecosystem: Host-associated > Plants > Roots > Rhizosphere ...
CCGAGGCCGGTGATCAGCACATCGACGGACTCGGTGACGGTATTGACCAGCTGCCAGGAGCCGGGGGGCGTGTAGCTGGCGTCGTAGTAGTCGGTGATGCCTGCGGTGAAGATGTCGTAGGGGCCGTTGATCTGCGTGATGTTGCAGCCGCCGAAGACGTTGTCGCACCCGGCACCGCTTCCCGAGTACGGGCTGGGCTGTCCGCAGAAGTCCGTGAACGTCGCGGTGGTCGGCCCGGAGCGGTTATAGGTCGCGGTCGCGTTGGTGTACGGGTCGCCGAGATCCGTTCCCGAGCTGAACGAGGGGAACGGGGTGGTGTGCTCACCCGTCAGCGTCAGGTCGCAGGGGTCCGTCGCGCAGGCTCCGCCGGTGTAGCCGATCAGCGGATCGGCGCAGACGGGAGTGGTCTTCGTCAGGCTGATGCCACCCCAGCCGGAGACCCGGGTGTACCAGTCGTACTGGAACGTCCCGCCGTTGAGCGTCTTGGTTCCGCCCGGCGAGACATCGCCCGGCAGGAGCGAGACGGTGATGTTCGTGCCCGCGCCGCCTGCACCGTTGCCCACGTTCTTCGCGATGATGTCACCGGTGCTGGTGGTGCCCACGACGGTCCCGACGGACCACTTCCGGGTCGGGTGGCTCGCGGGCAGACCGGGTGGGGTGAAGGTGAAGATCGGTGCCCCCAGCCCGAACGGGCCCGCCGTACCGGAAGCGGTGGGGTCGAGGTCGTCGAGCAGCGGGGCGGCGAAGAACCACGATCCCCACGAGTTGCTCCCGTAGGCGATCTTGTCGTAACGGCACTGGGTCCCGAGGGTCGAGGGGCGGGTGGTGAGCTGGTAGTACTGGCTGTAGCCCGAGAGACCGAGCTCGAGACGCGGGGTGTACTGGGGCAGCGCCTGGTAGAGGGCTTTCTTGGCGATGCAGAACTTGTTGCGGCAATTGGCCGTCGGGTTGTTCGGGTCCCAGTCGTCGGCGACCGCCGTCGGATCCGCGTTCGGGTCTCCGGCGCGGTATCCCATCGACTTGCTGGTGTCGAAGATGATGAAGACCTTCGGCGTGTAGAACGACTGCTGCAGGCCGGGCAGGTCGGTGATGGCAGGTCCCGCTGCCTGAGCGCGCGGGATGCCGAGCGGGAGCGGGCCGGCGGCCATCACGAACACCAGCACCCACATCACCGAGAACTGGGAGAGGAGCTTGAGGTAACGCATCGCGAGGAGGGAGCGACAGCAAGCCACACGCCATCTTCGGCTCCCTTTTTCCGATGTGCTCCCGGGTGGTTGCCTCGACCCGGCCCCCTCGGCGGAGGTCAGCGCAAACTTTGCCTCGCAAACTTTGCGTGCGCTCGTGCGGTGTGCCCGCTGCCTACACCGAGGAGCGGCGGCGCCGCCGCTCGCGCGCGCGCTCGCGCCGCGTCTGTCGCAGCCCGAGCTCGCTCGGTGTGGGCGTTCCCTCGCGAGGCAGCTCCGGGACGCGCGGCGCGCCGGCGGCGGCGTGCGCCGGCAGGCGCACCACGAACGTGGAGCCCTCGCCGACCTTGCTCTGCACCGAGATGCTCCCGCCGTGGCTCTTCACCAGGCGCTGGCAGATGGCGAGCCCGAGGCCCGTCCCCTTCTGCTTGGTGGTGAAGAAGGGCACGAAGATGTTCGGCTGCTGCTCGGGCGGAATGCCCGGCCCGTCGTCGGCGACGTCGATCTCCACGAACTCGCCCGAGGCCCGGATGTCCGCGAAGCGCTCCGGTCCGCGGGTGCGCACCCGGATGGTCCCCGGCGCGGTCCCCAGCGCCTGGATGGCGTTCTGCACCAGGTTGATCAGCACCTGCTTCAGCTGCTCGGGGTCGCCCTCGACGGAGGGGAGGTTCTCTCCCAGCTCCACCACCAGCGAGACCCGGGCGGGGACCTCGTTCTGGATGAGCCGGATGGTCCGGCCCACCACCTCGTTGAGGTCCACCGTGCCGAAGCTCTGCTTCAGCGGGCGGGCGTAGTCGAGGAACTGGGTCACCACGCCGTTGAGGCGGTTGACCTCCTCGACGATGACGTCCAGGAACTCGCCTTCCTCGCCGGCGCGCGGGCGGGGCTCGAGGCACTGCGCGGCGCCCTTGATCGCCCCCAGCGGATTCCGGATCTCGTGCGCGAGGCCGGCCGCCATCTCGCCCAGCGCGGCGAGGCGATCGCGCTCGCGCATCCGCTCGTACAGCTTGCTGTTCTCCACGATGGTGGCCAGACGCTCGGCGACCTCGAGGACCATGGCGATCTCGTCCGAGGCGAAGGCCTCGGGCACCCGCTCGTCGAGGAGGTTCAGGAAGCCCACCACCCGGTCGCCGCCCACCAGCGGGACGGTGAAGGCCGACTTCAGCCCGAGGAGCGCGTTCCGGGTGTCGAGCGCGCGCTTGAGCTCCTCGCGGCTCCGCCGGCCCTCCGCGGTGCGGGTGCGCATCTCGATGATGCGCCGCTCGAGGTTCTCCAGCAGCAGCGCCTTCTGTCCGCCCGCCGCAGCAGAGAGCAGCCCCCGGGCCGCGGCCGCGTCGAGGAAGGAGACGGGCTCGGGGCCGCGGAAGTTCAGCCGCTGGAACCCCGGACGGTCCTCGGCGAGGAGGTACACCGAGGCGTGGGTCACCCGCCGGGTTTCCTCCAGCGCGTCGAGGATCAGCTCGGTCGCCTCGCTCGGGTCGATGACGTTCGCCAGCCGGGTGCGTAGCGCGGCGAGCGATCGGAGCAGCTCGCTTCGCTCGCGGAAGAAGATGTGCACCACCTGCGCCTCGACCTTCGCCCGCAGCGGCTCCAGCAGGATGCCGATGACGAACGCGGCCAGCACGGTGTTGAAGAGGTAGAGCGAGGTGTTCCCCTTCACCCACGCGGTCAGGACCAGGAACACCGCAGCGAGCATCACCGCCAGCACCGTCTGGCTCGCCACCTTCCCCAGCAACTCGTGGAGGTCCATCAGCCGCAGACGCAGCAGCGTCTGGGCGAGGAAGAAGAGATAGAGCGTCGTGACCACCGGCCCGAGCGTCGGGAAGGGCAGGCCGAGGGTGACCAGCGCGTCCAGGGCGGTGAACAGCAGCGCCGCCGCCGCGCCGATGGCGAGGTAGGTGAGCCGCGCACGCTCGGTCTTCGAGTCGCTCCGCCGGACTCGCCGGACCAGCAGCGAGAGCGACAGCAGCATCGTCCCGAAGCTCCACACCGCCACCGCCCAGCGCCCCCACGCCGAGGTGGCCAGAGGAGTCACCGCCACCGCGAGCCCCAGCACCACCGAGAAGGTGGCCACCCGGCGGGTGGTCCTCCGACCCTGGCTCTGCCCGCCGAGGAACTCCAGGAAGAAGCCCAGCGCCGCCGAGGGCACCACCGCCGCCGCGAGGAGCCGCACCCCGACCGCGACCCGCACTGGCCAGCCGGTGAGTCCTCCGGAGAGGAAGACGCTGCGGAGGAAGTCCGCCAGGTAGAAGGCGCCCGCGGCGAAGGCGAAGATCGCGTACGCGGTCAGGACCCGCGCGCGGCCGCTGCGCAGCACCAGCGACAGCCCGAGGGCCGTGGCGACGATGCAGGCGAGGAGCGCGGTCTGGGTGCGGATGTCCATCGTTCGTTCGGACGCTGGTCCGGAGTCTAATCGCCAATGGTTGCGCGCGGTGGGCGGACCCTTCACACTCCAGGGGCTCGCCCGGCCCCCCGTGCTCCTCCCCCTCGTCGCCCTTCTCCTCGCCGCAGCCCCCGAGACGTCCCCGGCCACCCCCACCGAGCCCGCCCCGGACGTGGAGCAGGGCCTGGTGCCAGACGACGTCGCCGAGGTCTGGAACCCGGCCTTTCCCTCCGCGCCTCCGCCGGTTGCGGCGCGTCCGACCGGCCGCCGCCTCGAGCTACGGACGCTGGATCCGGTGTTCACCGGTGAGCTGGCCGCACCCCGAGCCGAGTTCGAGGCCGGACGCTACGAGCAGGCGCTGCAACTCCTCGCGAAGGCGAAGGACACGCCGTGGGTCCGGTACCTGCGCGCCCTCTCGCGGCTGCGGATGGGCCCCGCGCCGGCGCAGGCGGCGGAGATGGAAGCGCTGGCCACCGAGCTGCCGGCGATCGCGGACCGCTGCCGGCTCCAGGCGGGGCTCGCGCGCGAGGATCTCGGAGAGCTCGAGCCCGCCCGGCGCCTCTTCGCCGCCGTGCCGCCCACCTCGCGCGTCTACCCCGACGCCCGGTTCGGGCTGGCCCGCATCCTCCGCCGGCAAGGAGATCTCCGCGCCGCCGCCGAGGTGCTCGACCCGCTGGCCCGCGGCGCCACGCCGCTCTGGGGGCGAGACGTGGCGGCCGAGGCCCTGGTGACGCAGGCGGATCTGGCCCGCGCGCGGCGAGACGGCGAGGCCGAGCGACAGGCGCTGCTGACGCTCTGGAGCAGCCATCCGCGTTCGCCCCTGGCCGCGCAGGCCGAACGGCGCCTGGGGAAGGCAGCGCTCACGGTGCCGGCGACGGTGACCCGGGCCGAGTCGCTGGTCGAGCTACACCGGAACCGGCAGGGGCTGGACGTGCTCCGGCAAGTGCTCCCGAGGCTGAAGATTCCGGACCCCCTGGCCTGTCGGGCACGTCTGGTGGAAGGCCGGGCGCTGCGCAAGGAGCGGCGACACTCCGAGGTGCAGGAGGTGCTCCAGACCGTCGTCCGGGGCTGCGCCGATCCGGATCTCCGGGTGCGCGCGCTCTACTTGCTCGGCACCTCGCAGTCGGTGGTGGCGCCGGCCTCGGCGGTGAAGACGTTCGATGCGCTGGCGAAGGAGTTCCCGGAGAACCCGCTCGCCGACGATGCGCTGTTCGTCGCGGCGGATCTCCTCGCCCAGGACGGCGACACGGCGGGGGCGCTCTCCCGGCTGGACCGCATCGCCGTGCGCTACCCCGAGGGAGACCAGCTGGGCGAGGCGCTGTTCAAGGCCTTCTGGCTCCGGCACGGAGCGGGTGACGAGAAGGCCGCGCTCGCCTCGCTCGCGACCCTCGAGTCGGCCCGCGCCTCGGCCGAGGAGAGCTACGACGTCGAGCGCGCGCGGTACTGGCGCGGTCGGGTCCTGGACCAGAGCAAGCGGACCGGCGAGGCGCTGGCGATCTGGGTGGCGCTGGCGACCGAGCACCCCGGCACCTACTACGGCCTGATGGCCCGGGAGCGGATCGCCGAGCGCGACCCGGTCCGAGCAGTGCGGGTGGCCGCCCAGCTCGCATCGCTCCCCCCCGCCGAGAGCCCGACGAGCTACGACGCCGGAACGCTGCTCGAGGACCCGCACTTCCTCGCCGGCGTGGAGCTGCTCCGGCTCGGCTTCAACGACGCGGCCTCCTCCGAGCTCCTCGCCGCCCGCCGGAACGGCCAGCCCCCCGAGGCCCAGCGCCTGCTGGTGGAGGCGCTCGCCCGGACCGGCGACGTGCGGTCGGCCCACGGCGTGGCCCGCCTCGCGCTGCGGAAGGACCTGAGCGGCCCCGTCGCCCCAGGCTCGCGCGAGCTGTGGACCATCGCCTACCCCGACGCGTTCCGGGACCTGGTGGTGCGCTACACCAAGGGCTCGCCGGTGGAGCCCGAGCTGCTCCAGGCGCTCATGCGCGAGGAGAGCGCGCTGGACCCGCGGGCGCTCTCCTGGGCGGGCGCGGTGGGCCTCACCCAGCTCATGCTTCCGACGGCGCGCGAGGTGGCCAGGGCGCTGCGCCTCCGCGCGCCCAGCGCCGAGCAGCTGCAGAATCCCTCGACCAACATCCAGCTGGGAGCGGCGTACCTCTCCCGGCTGCTCCAGCGCTTCGACGGGAACGTGGCCTTCGCGCTGGCCAGCTACAACGCCGGAGAGGGCGCGGTGAGCCGGTGGCGCTCGGCACGGCCGGAGTCCGAGCTCGACCGGTGGGTGGAGGAGATCCCTCTGTCGGAGACGCGCGGCTACGTGAAGCGGGTGCTCCGCAGCTGGAACACCTACCGGCTGCTCGGCGGACGGCCTCTGCCCGGCGTGGTGAAGACGACGGCCCCGGCCGCGCCGCAGGCGGAGCGCGAGCGATGAGCGACGGCGGCCTGCCGGCCAGTACCCGGGAACGCCTCCGGGCACTTCCCTCCGTCGAGTCCGTCCTGGTGTCCGAGGCGGGCAGGGCGGCGCTGCAGATTCACCCCCGGCCGCGGGTGGTGGAGGCAATCCGCCGGGTGCTCGCGGTCCTCCGCACGCGGATCCTGCAGGGCGAGGCGGCCAGCTTCTCCTCGGACGCGCTGGGGCCGGCGCTGGTCGCGCTCGGCACGCCGGGGCTGCGGCCGGTGCTCAATGCCACCGGGGTGGTACTGCACACCAACCTCGGCCGCGCACCGCTGGCGCCCGAGGCGCTCGCCCGGGTGGAGGCGGTGGCCCGCGGATACTCGAACCTCGAGCTGGACCTCGAGACCGGCGAGCGAGGCTCGCGCTTCGCTCCGCTCCTCGAGCCGCTTCGGGCACTGACCGGCGCCGAGGACGCCATGGTGGTGAACAACTGCGCCGCGGCGACGCTCCTGGTCCTCACCGCCCTGGCCGAGGGGCGGGAGGTGGTGGTGTCCCGCGGCGAGCTGGTGGAGATCGGCGGCGGGTTCCGGATCCCGGACGTGATGCGTCAGTCTCACGCCACGCTGGTGGAGGTGGGAACGACGAACCGCACCCGCCGGGCGGACTACGAGCGCGCGCTCTCGCCGGCCACCGCGCTGGTGGCGAAGGTGCACCGCTCGAACTTCGCGCTGGTGGGCTTCACCGAGGAGACGACGGTCGAGGAGCTCGCCCGGCTGTGCCAGCCGCGAGGGGTCCCTCTGTTCGTCGACGCCGGCAGCGGTCTCCTCTCCCCGCTGGACCTGCCGGGCGCCACCCCCGAGCCCACCATGCGCGGCCACATCGAGGCGGGTGCCGACCTGGTGGCCTTCTCCGGGGACAAGCTGCTCGGGGGACCGCAGGCGGGGATCGTCGTGGGGCGCGCCTTCTGGGTCTCCCGCCTCCGGGCCCACCCGCTGGCGCGGGCGCTCCGGGTGGACAAGCTCACCGTGGCCGCGCTCGAGGCCACCCTGCGGATGGTCCAGGACGGGCGAGGCGACGAGATTCCGGCGCGGGCCTACGCGCTCGCGCCGGAGACTGCGCTCCGCTCGCGCGCAGACGCGCTCCGCCGGCACCTCGAGGACGCCGGGGTGGACGCCCGGATCCTCCACGTGGAGGGACAGGTGGGAGGGGGGACGCTGCCCCTGGCCCGGCCGCGCTCGTGGGCCTGCGTGCTGGAGGGGGAGGCCGAGGCACTTGCGACCCGGCTGCGCACCGGTGAGCCGTCGGTGCTGGCCCGGATCGAGGAGGGGCGTCTGGTGCTGGACGTCCGGTGCATCGAGGACCCGGAGATCCCCCTGCTCGCGGCCGCGGTGGTGGCCGCCCGCACGTCGCTTCCTGGCGCGTAGGTCGGAGTCCCCACTAGAATCCGCAACGCGACCGCTGCCGAACGTGAAGCGCTACGGCCTCAACAACGTGGTGGAGCTGACCCGGCCCCGGCCACGCCCGGATGAGCTGCCCGGGGGACGTCGCGCGCGCCGGATCGTCGCCGTGGGCGGGGGCAAGGGCGGCATCGGCAAGTCCCTGGTCTCGGCGAACCTGGGCATCGCCCTGGCGAGGGCCGGGCACCGGGTCACGCTGGTGGACGTGGACCTCGGAGGGGCCAACCTCCACACCTGCCTCGGCATCAACCAGCCGCAGGGCACGCTCTCCGACGTGGTGACCAAGGGGACCCGCATCGACTCGCTCGCGGCGCCCACGGGCATCGAGAACCTCAGCCTGGTCTCCGGGGCGATGGACGCGCTCGACGCGGCGAACCCCCGCGCACAGGCCCGGGCGCGACTGGTGGAGCAGCTTCAGACGCTCGACGCCGACTACCTCGTACTGGACCTGGGGGCCGGAACGTCGCTGCACACCATCGACTTCTTCCTCCTCGCGGACCATGGCGTGCTGGTGCTGCTGCCCGAGCCGACCTCGGTGGAGAACGCCTATCGTTTCCTGAAGGCGGCGCTGTTCCGGCGGCTCCAGCAGACCGCCCAGTCGCTGGGGGTTGCGCCGCTCGCCGAGGCGGCGCTCGGGAGCCAGGGGAGCGCGATGCGCACCCCGGCCGAGGTGGTGAAGGCGGTGGCGGAGAGCAACCCCGATGCCGCGGCCCAGCTGGAGCGGTCGCTGCGCGACTTCCGGGTGAAGCTGGTGGTGAACCAGGTCCGCTCCCCGGCGGACAACGGCGTGGGGCGGGCGGTGGTGGCGGCATGGAAGAAGTTCTTCGGCCTGGACATGGATTACCTGGGGGCGATCGCCTACGACGACTCGGCGTGGCAGACGGTCCGGAAGCGGCGGCCCCTGCTGGTGGATGCGGGCGGGTCGGCGGCGGCGTCGAACCTCACCTCGGTGGCCGAGGCGCTCGTTGCGCTCGATCGGCCGAGGGCCGCGGGCCGATGACCGTGACCGAGGAGCCAACGCTCTACGACGTGCTGGAGGTCGATCCGGCGTCCTCGATCGACGAGCTGCGGGCGGCGGTGGACCGGGCGCGCGAGACGTTCGGGACGGAGTCCATCGCCGTCTACGCGCTGGTGGACGAGGACCAGCTGGGGGAGCTGCGGGCCAGGCTGGACGAGGCAGCGGAGGTGCTGCTCGATCCGGCACGGCGCGCCAACTACGACCGGTCCATCGGGCGCATCGGTCCGGCGACGCTCTGGGCCGAGGACGACGACGAGGACGAGCGGCCGCTGCCGCCGGTGGAGCCAGGGCCGCATGCGCGCGCGGCGAGCCTGGAGATCGAGGACGAGGAGGAAGAGGTCGAGGAAGACGAGCCCGAGGAGGCAGCGCCCCGGCAGCACGCACTGGCCCTCGAGGTGACCGAGGCGCCGGGACCGTTCGGGCGGACCGCGGAGAAGAGAGTCGCCGCCGGGGAGGCAGTGGACGCCGGAGGGCAGTCCACGCGGCCCGAGGCGCTCCTCAGCGGTGATTGGGCGGCCGCGGTCCCCGGCGAGCACGCAGTGAGGCCCACGACGCCGGTCCCCCCCGCGCGGACCGAACGAGCGAAGGACGAGGCTCCAGCCGGGGCGGATGTTGCCGCGGCGGACGCGGCGCCTGCTCGTCCCGGTCTCCCCGCGGCGCTCGGGTTGCGGGTCAAGCCCGCACCTCCGGAGCCTGCAGCCAAGCCGGAGGTTCCCGAGGAGATTCCGCCTCCGCCGCCGGCTGCCCCGGCGGTGAACCTCGCCGCCGAGCGGCTTCCGGAGCCTCCGTCGCGCCCCCGCGAGGGCAGGCAGCGGCTGGACATTCCCTCCGATGCGGAGTTCAACGGCGAGCTGCTGCGGCGGGTGCGCGAGTCGTACGGGCTGTCGCTGCAGCAGGTTGCCGAGCGGACGCGCATCACCCGGATCCACCTGGAGAACGTGGAGGCAGATCGCTACGACCGGCTGCCGGCGACCGTGTACCTTCGGGGCATCCTGGTGAACCTGGCCCGCGAGCTCCGGCTGGACCCGGCGCGGGTGAGCAAGACCTATCTCCTCGCCGCCCAGCGCGGGCACTTGCGGGGCTCGTGAGGACCGGAGGACCTGACCGATGACCGACGAAGAGCGAACCAAGGCGCTGCGGCTCGCCCGGGCGATTGCCTCCGACATCTCGCTCTACAACGAGCAGAAGATCATCAAGGGCATCGAGCAGGACAACCTCTTCGACGTGCTCAAGGAGGAGCTCGACGAGGGGAGGGACCTGTACCGGAGCCGGGTGAGCCAGGAGGTCTACACCGCCACGAATTTCTTCGACCGGGCGGTGGTGGACATCATCGTGCGCGGCAAGGCGCATGTGAGATCCAAGATCTGGTGAGGGCGCTCTGGGGCCGCGCCGGGCCCGGGGGATCGGATCGGGAGAGATGATCTCGACCGATCAGTCCGGGTGATCTCGGTGGCGTGCAGCAGGGAGGGGATGCTGGACTCCGGGCAGGCGGGCGCTGCGCCAGTTCCTGACGGCCTGCGCGATCCCCTGCGCTCGGAGGGACTCCGCTCGGGGCCCGCGGCTCGGCGAGACGACGTTCCGGTCGTCGATGGAATTCGGCCCATCCGCAACCACTCGGCTGTCCCAGACACCTTGGTTGATCCCGTCGTCGAAGGAACCCCGCTCGTGGCCGCGTTCTGCTCGGGGGGATGCGGACTTTCGGACCGGCGGCGGCGTTGCTCGTCGCTCGCGGCCTGCGTGAGATCGAGGCGCTCGGGAGAACTCCGCTCGGGGCCGAGGGTGTCGTCGTCCTGCCGAAGGAGCTTCGAGGGCGCAACGTGACCGTCGACGCCGCCGCGCCGGGCCCCATCGCGACGGAGCGCGACCCGAAGGAAAAGTCGCGAGGGCTGCGTCTTCCCGCTTCGATTCACGACCGGCAAGGGCGCGACGGTCGGCAGGCCGACTGACGTTGCGGCGCTGAGCAGACGACATGGGCGTGTGGGGCGACGCTCGCCCGCGCCGAGTCAGTCGCCCGTTGCCGGCCAGGACGCGGGCTCCGGCCTTCGGTATCGCCGAGTCTCGGGCTGCGCTCCTGCCGCCCGGCCTGGGGGGGGCGTCCGCGCTCCGCGGACTGTGAATGGGAGTGAACTTCGACTCCCATGATTCAAGGGGTTAAGAACTCCCAAGCCGTACTAATGGTCGCAGTTGGAGCTATAGCTCCATCTCGGAATGAGGGTGAAACCCTGAAACGAGGTTTCGCGGAGTTGGCTGACGGATTTGCGCACTCCCCGTCCAAGTTCCCGGAGCGCCTCCGAGGTGCCTCGCCCCTGCGCCCCGGCATTCTCCGCGTGTCTCCAGGCGCGGGGTCGACCTCCGTGCGCGACTAGACTCGATCGAGCGACGTGAGCACCGAGCCACAACGCGGCGGGGGCGGGGCGGTCCATCGGTTCACCGTCGGGCCGGCGCTCCGGGGTGACCGGCTCGACAAGGCCATCGCCTCCAGCCTTCCCGAGCTCAGCCGATCGCGCGTCCAGGCTCTCCTCGACGCAGGGCGAGTCCTCGTCGACGGCCGCCCCGGTCGCGCAGCTCTCCGCCTCAAGGGGGGCGAGCACCTCGAGGTCACCGTCCCGCCGCCGGAGCCGGCGATCCCCGAGCCCGAGGATCTGCCGCTCACGGTCCTGTACGAGGACCGCGACCTGCTGGTGCTCGACAAGCCCGCGGGCCTCGTCGTCCATCCAGCCGCCGGGCACGCGCGCGGCACGCTGGTGAACGCGCTGCTCCACCACGTCTCGGGGCTGTCCGGCGTGGGCGGCGTGCTCCGCCCCGGCATCGTCCACCGCCTGGACAAGGAAACCTCGGGCTGCCTCGTCGTCGCGAAGAACGACGCCGCGCTCCAGGCGCTCCAGCGCGCGTTTCAGGCCCGGACCGTCGAGAAGACCTATCTCGCCCTGGTGCACGGCCAGCCGCCCGACACCGGCCGGCTCGAGACGCTCCACGCCCGGCATCCTCGCGACCGGAAGCGTTTCACCGGACGAGCGAAGACCGGCAAGCCGGCGGTCACCACCTGGCGGGTGCGCACGCGACTGCACGGGGCCGCGCTGCTCGAGGTCGGGCTCGAGACCGGCCGCACGCACCAGATCCGCGTCCACCTCTCGGAGATGGGACATCCCTTGCTCGGGGACGCCCTCTACGGCGGGACTCGCAAGGGCGATGCGCGAGTGAAGGCCGTCCAGGCGCGACTCGGACGACAGGCGCTGCACGCCTGGAAGCTGGTCTTTCCCCATCCCCGGACAGGGAAGGCGGTGCGCTGCGAGGCACCGATGCCCGCGGACCTTCACGCCGCGACCGAATCACTGCAGCAGGCTCTCCCCTGAGCTGCGACCCCCGTCACTCCAGAGCTGGGCGAGATCGCGCAGGCCGCTGCACCTCGCTCTGACGAGCGGACAACCCGGCTCATCCACGTCACCTCGGAGCCGGGCCGCGGGAGGCCCTTCAGGTCTCTGGCCCGGAATGAGTCGCCACTGCGAAAGGGGCGGCTTCGGCTCGAACAGCCGCGTCGTCGACTCCGGGTGCGAGGCGTACGGAAGCCGGTCCTCGCTGAACATGACCGCAGGCAGCACGAGGACCTCACCGAGCATCCGGCCGGCAGGGGCCCCCGGGGGGGGGCCCCAACCCGCC
>Ga0081540_1003642_pt1 | contig 12088 bp, 9 predicted proteins | sample TabmetS2T1R1_FD_71024 | JGI IMG/M metagenome (GOLD analysis project Ga0081540, IMG submission 71024) | Tabebuia heterophylla rhizosphere microbial communities from the University of Puerto Rico - S2T1R1 | ecosystem: Host-associated > Plants > Roots > Rhizosphere ...
CGCCCCAGCCGCTCGAGGTACTCCCCCGGGCGGCAGCCGTAGAGCTCCTGGCAGTACCCCTCCTCCTCCACCGTCTCGGCCAGGTGCGTATGCAGCGACAGGCCGAGTCGGCGGGCGAGTTCGGCCGACTCACGCATCAGCTCGCCCGTCACCGAGAACGGTGAGCACGGCGCCACGACGAGCTCGGGGTAGCGCGAGGCAAGCCGCTCCGTTTCCTGCAGCACCGTCTCGGCGTCCTCGACGAGCGAGTCGGGCGGGAGGCCTCCATCGGATTCGCCAAGGTCCATCGAGCCGCGTGACGGCACCAGCCGTACGCCAAGCTCGCGCGCCGCCGTCATCTCGGCCTCGATCAGGTCGCCGGCACCGCGCGGAAAGACGTAGTGGTGGTCGAAGACGGTCGTGCAGCCCGACAACGCGAGCTCGGCGAGCCCCGTCCTCGCCGCGACGTACTCGGCTTCCTCGTCGAGCCGCGCCCACACGGGATAGAGCGCCTTCAGCCAACCGAACAGGTTCGACTCCTGCGCCCGCGCGCGTGTGAGCGTCTGGTACAGGTGGTGGTGCGTGTTGATCAGTCCGGGTGCGACAACCGCGCCGCCGAGGTCGACGCGTTCGTCGGCCTCGGGCTCGGAGCCGCCGCCGGTCGCGGCCACGACTCCGTCCTCGACGAGCACCCAGCCGTCCTCGTGCTCGGTCCCCGCATCGTCCATCACGACGACGTAGGCGTTGGCAAAGAGCCGCTTCACGCACGCGACCATATGACCTTCGGCGCCTCATCGACTAACTCAGACCGCCTTGAGCGGCACCAGCTCGAAGCGGTCCACGTCGACCAGCCCGTGGTCCGTGAGCTTCAGGCTCGGGATCACCGAGAGTGCGAGGAAGGCCATCGTCTGGAACGGCGAGGGCAGCGTGCAGCCGAGCTTGGCCGCCGCGTCGATGCAGCCCCGGCTCGCCTCGACCACCTTCGCCAGCGGCGCGTCCGAGATGATCCCCGCGATCGGCAGCGCCAGCTCCGCGCGCACGCCGCGGTCCTCGACGACGACCACGCCGCCGCCGATCTCCGTCAGCCGCCCGATCGCGCGGGCCATGTCCTGGTCGTCCATCCCGACGACGACGATGTTGTGCGCGTCGTGGGAGAACGTCGAGGCGAGTGCGCCCGAGCGCAGGCCGAACCCGCGAACGAGCCCGACCGCGTGCCGCCCGGTGCCGAGGTGCCGCTCGACGACGGCGATCTTGGCGAGGTCGCGGGTCGAGCTTGCGACCGCCTGCCCGTCGACCACCGTCGGTTCCTCGACGAGCCCTTCGGTGACGATCTGGTCGGGGATCACGCCGATCACTCGCGACTTCCCGCCGTCCCACGGGATCGCGAAGTCGCTCGCCGCGACGTGTCGGATGCGGACGGTGTGCTTCACCCACTCGGGCACCTCGACGCGCTCGATCTCGCCAACCTCACGGCCGCGCTTGAGCACCGTCTCCGGCACAAACGACTCCAGGTCGGGTAGCAAGAGCAGGTCGGCCTGGTAGCCGGGCGCGATCGCGCCGAGGTGCCGCAGGCCGTGCCAGGTCGCAGGGTTCAGCGTCGCGAGCGCCAGTGCGTCCTCCGGCTCGATTCCAGCCGCCACCGCCTCGCGCACCATCGCGTTGATGTGTCCGTCCTCGGCGATGTGCTCGGGCTCGCGGTCGTCGGTGCAGAACGCCATCCGCTCGGCGCCGTACTGATCCACCAGCGGCAGCAGAGCGTGCAGGTTCCTAGCCGCCGAGGCCTCGCGAATCAGCACCCACATCCCGGCGCGAAGCCGCTCCCGTCCCTCTTCCAGCGTGAACGCCTCGTGGTCGGAGTAGATCCCGGCCGCTGCGTAGGCGTTCAGGGTCTTGCCGACCACTCCCGGCGCGTGGCCGTCGACATGTTGTGCGCCGGGTAGCGCGAGCTTCGCGAGCTCGTGCTCGTCGCCGGAGACGACGCCGGGGAAGTTCATCATCTCGGCAAGGCCGATCACACGGCGTCGCCGCAGCAGCCCCTCGAGGTCGCCGGGCGAGAACGGCCGCCGCGGCGACTCGAAGCTCGACGCCGGAACGCATGACGAGGCCATGAAGTAGACGTCGAGCGGCAGGTCGCCGCAGATGTCGAGCAGCCAGTGCACGCCGTCGGTGCCGAGCACGTTCGCGATCTCGTGTGGGTCGACGACCACGGTCGTCGTACCGAGCGGGAGCACGAGTCGCGCGAACTCGTCGACGAGCAGCTTCGTCGTCTCGAGGTGCATATGCGCGTCCACGAAGCCCGGCACGACGTAGCGGCCGGCGGCGTCGAGCTCCTCGGCGCCCTCGTAGTCGCCGAGGCCGGCGACGTGCCCGTCGACGACCGCGACGTCGGTCTCGAGCCACTCGCGCGTGAAGACGGAGAAGACCCGGCCGCCGCGGACGACGAGGTCGGCCGGCTCGTCCCCGCGCGCCACCGCCAGCCGTCGTGCGAGGTCGGACATCGGCGCACGTTACCCCGTCCAAGGCGCCGACTAGGCGGCGCCGACCATAGAGGCCGTGCGGGCTGTGCCCGTGCGGCCGTCTAAGTAGATTTGCCGCGTGGACGTCCTGACCCCGCGTTCGCTCGAGGAGGCGCTGGCGTTGAAGGCGGAACGGCCGGACGCGGTGCCGATTCAGGGTGGGACCGACGTGATGGTCGAGCTCAACTTCGACCGCGCGCGGCCGCCGGCGCTGCTGAACCTGAACGAGGTCGCGGAGCTCCGCGGCTGGTCGCGCGAGAACGGGACGCTGCGGCTCGGCTCGGGCCTCACCTACACGGAGGCGATGGGGCTGCGCGAGCCGCTGCGGGCGCTGGCCGAGGCGTCGCGCACCGTCGGTGGGCCGCAGATTCGCAACCGTGGCACGATCGGCGGTAACCTCGGTACGGCCTCGCCGGCCGGAGATGCACTGCCGCCGCTGGTCGTCTACGGCGCTGTCGTCGAGGTGGCGTCGGTACGCGGGGCGCGCCTGCTAGGGCTGGAGGAGTTCCTGGTCGGGCCGAAGCGGAACGCGCTCGAGCCGGACGAGCTGATCCTGTCGGTGCGCGTTCCTGTGCCGGCGCCGCGCCAGACGTTCATGAAGGTCGGGCCCCGGAACGCGATGGTGATCTCGGTCGTCTCGCTTGCCTTGCTCGTGGATGACGGCCAAGCGCGGGCGTCGTACGGATCCGCCGGCCCGCTGCCGGGGCTTGTTGTCGGCTCGGCCGACGACCCGCTGTTCCCGACGAAGGTTGCCGAGGCCGCGAGCCCGATCGACGACGTGCGCGGTACCGCGCGCTACCGGCGCCACGCCCTCCGTGTCCTCACGCAGCGCGCGCTCGAGAGGTGCCTCGCGTGAAGGTCTCGCTGACGGTCAACCGCGAGCAGCGCGAGACCGAAGTTTGGGAGGGCGAGAGCCTGCTCTTCGCGCTGCGCGAGCGGCTCGGCCTGCCGGGCTCGAAGAACGCGTGCGAGCAGGGCGAGTGTGGCTCGTGCTCGGTGCTGCTAGACGGTGAGCTCGTCTGTGCGTGCCTCGTCCTGGCCGCGCAGGCCGACGGCCACCACGTCGTCACGGTCGAGGGGCTCGCGCGGGACGGGGAGCTGCACCCGGTGCAGGAGGCGTTCACGGAGACCGGTGCCGTGCAGTGCGGCTTCTGCACGCCGGGGCTGATCGTCGCGGCCGCCGACCTGCTCGCGCACAACCCGGCGCCCAGCGAGGACGAGCTGCGCGAGGCCCTCTCGGGGAACCTCTGCCGCTGCACCGGGTACGCGAAGATCTTCGACGCCGTCCGCTTCGCCGTGGGCCTCTCGGATGCCAACTAACAGGCTGTTACAAGGACGGACCGAGCTGGAGCTCGGCCGTGTCGGCGAGGTCGTCAAGCGCAGCGACGCCGTGCCGAAGGTCACCGGCGAGTTCGCCTACGCGAGCGACCTGTTCGCGGCCGGGATGCTCTGGGGCCACACCGTCCGCAGCCCGCACGCGCACGCGCGGATCCGCGAGATCGACATCTCGCAGGCGCTCTCGATGCAGGGAGTGCACGCGGTCCTCACGCACGCCGACGTGCCGGGCGCGAAGACGTACGGGCTCGAGTTCGCCGACCAGCCGGTGCTCGCGATCGACCGCGTCCGCTACTTCGGCGAGCCGGTCGCGCTGGTCGCCGCCGAGCACCCGGAGCAGGCCCGGCGTGCCGCCGAGCAGGTGCGGGTCGAGTACGAGCCGCTCGAGCCGGTCGTCGACATGGAGCGCGCCACCGAGCAGCCGCCGATCCACGACGAGAACCCGACCGCCGGCCACGGCTTCCGCGAGGACCCGCGCCCGAACGTCCTGCGCTCGATCGTCGTCAAGCACGGCGACCCGGACACCCGGGGCGACGTCTCCGTCGAGGGCGTCTACGAGCTCGGCATCCAGGACCAGGCGTTCCTCGGGCCCGAGTCGGGCCTCGCGGTCCCGGACGGCGAAGGCGGCGTCGACGTCTACGTCGCGACGCAGTGGCTGCACGTCGACCGCGACCAGGTCGCGCCCTGCCTGGGCCTGGAGAAGGAGCAAGTCCGCATCCACCTCGCCGGGGTCGGCGGGGCGTTCGGTGGGCGCGAGGACCTGTCGATGCAGGTTCACGGCGCGCTGCTCGCGCTCCACACCGATCGCCCGGTGAAGATCGTCTACTCGCGCGAGGAGTCGTTCGTCGGCCACGTCCACCGGCATCCGGCGAAGATCTGGATGGAGCACCGCGCGACGCGCGACGGGCGGCTCGTCAACGTGCGCGCGAAGATCCTGCTCGACGGCGGCGCCTACGCCTCCAGCTCCGCGGCCGTCTGCTCGAACGCCGCCTCCTTCGCCTGCGGCCCGTACCAGGTCGACAACGCGCTGATCGAGTCGACCTGCGTCTACTCGAACAACCCGCCCTGCGGCGCGATGCGCGGCTTCGGCGCCGTCCAGGGCTGCTTTGCACACGAGGCGCAGATGGACAAGCTCGCGGCCGCGCTCGAGATCGACCCCGTGGAGCTGCGGCTGCTGAACGCGCTCCAGCCCGGAGACACGATGCCGACCGGCCAGGTGGTGACCGGCTCGCTGCCGGTCGCCGAGGTGATTCGGCGGGCCGCCGAGCTGCCGGTGCCCGAGCCGGAGGAGCTGCCACGCGACCCGATCCGCCTTCCGGGCGGCGCGGGGAACACGACGCACGGCCAGGGTGTGAAGCGCGGGGTCGGTTTCGCCGTCGGCTTCAAGAACGTCTGCTACTCCGAGGGGTTCGACGACGCCTGCTCGGCTCGCATCCGGCTCTGGGTCGGGCCGGACGAGCAGCTCGCCGCGGAGCTCCGGTGCGCCGCCGCCGAGGTCGGGCAGGGCGTCACCGGCGTGATCCTCCAGGTCGCCCGGACCGAGCTCGGCACCCAGAACGTCGTCCTCCTCCCGGGCTCGACCGACGGCGTCGACTCGGCCGGCTCGGCTTCGGCCTCGCGCCTCACCTGGATGGCCGCGGGAGCAATACGGCTCGTCTGCCAGGAAGCGCTGGAGGAGTTCCGGCGGACCGGCGGCGAGGTCGACCTCGAGCGCACCTACCACCACTCGCGCACGTTCCCGCTCGACCCGGAAGACGGTCAGGTCACCGGCGACCGCGTGCACGTCGCCTACATCTGCGCGGCGATGCGCGTCGTGGCCGAGGTCGACGTCGAACTCGGCCTCTCGCGCGTCGTCTGGATCGGCGCGGCGCAGGACGTCGGCAAGGCGATGAACCCGCAGGCCGTCCACGGCCAGATCGAAGGCGGCACCGCGCAGGGCCTCGGGCTCGCGCTGATGGAGGAGATCCAGACGCACGACGGGCTGATCACGAACGCGAGCTTCACCGACTACCTGATCCCGACGACGCTCGACATGCCCCCGGTCGACGCGGAGCTGATCGAAGTGCCGGAGCCGGACGCCCCCTACGGCGCGAAGGGCGTCGGCGAGCCGCCGACCGTCGTCTCGACGGCGGCGATCGTCTCGGCGCTACGAGCGGCGAGCGGGCGCGAGCTCGCGCGCGTCCCCGTCCGCCCCGACGACCTCGCTGGCCTCTTGCTCGACCGCTGACTCCCGGCGGACGACGATCGCCACCGCGGCGAGGATCAGCAGCGCGCCGAGGATGACGCGCAGCGTCAGCGTCTCGTGGAGCACGACCACGCCCAGTGCGATGGCCACGACGGGGTTCACGTACGCGTAGGTCGAGACCTGGCCGAGCGGTGCGTTGACGAGCAGCCAGGCGTAGGCGGTGTAGGCGACCAGCGAGCCGAAGAAGATCAGGTAGACGAGTCCCAGGAGCGAGCGAGTCGACCAGGTTGCGGGGTCGAGCTCGGAGGCCGGAGTCACCGCGAGCCCGATGACCGCGAGCACGAGCCCGCCGACAAGGGTCTCGTACGCGGTCGCGACCAACGCGTCTCGAGGCACGGCGATCCGCGGGGAGAGGAACGAGCCCAGCGCCCAGGCGAACGCGGCCGCCACGGTCAACAAGAGGTAGCCGAGCGGGCCCGAGCCGCCGCCTGGGCGGACGAGCACCACGATCCCGGCGAAGCCGACGAGCAGGCCGAGCGAGGCGACCGCGTCGGGCCGCTCTCCGGCCGACAGCCGCAGCAGCAGCACCCAGAGCGGCACCGAGGCGATGATCAGCGAGGTCAGGCCGATCGGCACGTGCTGCTCGGTGATGAACAGCACCGAGTTCGCGCCCGGCAGCAACAGGCCGACGAGCGCGGCCGACGCCAGCTCGGCGCGCCCGATCCTGAGCGCTCCCCAGCCGCGGTGCCAGGCGACGAATCCGAACATCAGCACCCCGACCACCGTGAAGCGAACGCCCGCCCCGAACGTGCCGGGAATCGTCTCGCCCGCGAGCTCGATCCCGAGGTACGTCGAGCCCCAGACGATGTAGACGGTCCAGAGGGCGATCCAGACCTGGGCGCGGTGGCTCACGCGAGTCACAACGCCGATGTGTCCGCGAAACGTCCGGCTCTACCGCTTGAGCGTCAATCCGGCTCCGATCCCGAGCAGGACGATGCCGAAGATCTTCCACCAGCTGACGCCGATCCGCTCGGCGCCGAGCAGGCCCCAGCGGTCAATTGCAGCACCCGCCGCGAACTGGCCCGCGAGCAGCACCGAGACGGTCGCGATCACGCCGATCCGCGAGCCCGCGACGGTGATCGCGAGCACGATGATGATGCTCATCAGCGCACCGCTCCAGAGCCAGACCGGCTCGCGCGCGGCCGCCGAGAACTCACCGAAGCTCTGCCGCACGACCAGCATCAGCGCGATCGCGAGGAGCGCGGCCAGCGACGTCGCCCACGCGAGCGCGCCGAGGACGCCGACCCGGTCGCCGAGCTTCGACATCACCGCGACCTGCACCGAGCCTGCTACACCGGCGACGATCGCGAACAGCACGACGAGGACGTTCACGGCGGGCCAGCATCGCAGGCCTTCCGGACACGAAGAGGGCCGGCGCCGGCCGGCCCTCTTCGCGGTGTGGCTGCTACTCGCGTTGCTACCCGGTCGTGACCTTCGTGCCGTCCACGGTCGGGTTCTGACCGAACACCTGCACCTCGGCGACGTGTACCTCGTTCGCCCGGATGCTGGCGTTGCAGTCGGCGTTGTTGTTCGGGTCCAGGTCCTGGTCCCCGTGGTACGAGGCCTGGCCCGTGCACTGGTTGTTCGTGACGACGAACTTGATGTGCGTGGCGACCTGGTTGTTCGAGACGTCGAAGTACCGCAACGTCAGGTCAGGAGCCACGGGCCGCGGGTTGACCGACGGGAACGCATCGGCCGCAGACGAGACGATCTTCGTCCAGCCCGCGTCGATCGAGCCGTCGCACGTCGGGTTCGGGGTGTTCTTGCCCGCCCGGCAGGCGTAGGCGTCGAACGAGCGGAGCGCCGTGAAGCGGTTGTTGGCCGGGTTGCCTCCCGTCGCCGGAATCAGCTGCGCGGAGACGCCGAGCCGCTTGATCAGGTCGCCGTTCGGGTTGATGTCGCCGAGGCCGATCACGAACCAGCGCCCGACGGCATTCGCGCCCGTCTGGCCGTCGTTCGTGGCCTCGTTGTCGTCCTGGACGTTCGCGAGGTTCGTGTTCGTCCCGAGAGCGTCGCCGGCGATCGTCGCGGTCTGCGACGACGAGGCGAAGTTGGGCGCGAAGTGGATCGTGATGTTCCGAACCTCACCAGGCTGCAGGTCACGCACGTTGAACCGCACCGCGCCGAAGCCCGGCGCGACCGCGATGAAGTTGTAGGAGCTCCAGCGCGGGGTGTCCGTGTTCGCGATGAACTGCGCCGTGTTGTCCAGGTTGTTCGTCCCTGGCGTGGCGCTCGGGGTGGTGGACGGGTCGGTGTCGGCGACCTGCGTCGAGCGGGCCTGGTAGTCGCCCACGTAGATCTTCGCGTTCACGGGGACGAGCGTGTTCCCCTTGTTGTCGGCGAAGAAGTTCAACGTCGCGTTGTTCTCGAGCGGCGACGAGAAGTCGGGCGTCGGGTCCGCATCGCCGAGGCTGGCCGTGTTCTGGAACTGGCCGAAGCCTCGTAGCGCGAAGCCCTGCCAGAGCAGGTCCTGGTTCGCCCCGCCGAAGCGGCCCATGTCGGCCGCGAGCATCGCGTCGCGTGCATTGATCATCGTCGGAGCCCGCGGCATGATCACCATCGCGTCGTAGTAGTCCTGGATCCAGCGCCGGTTGCCCGGGCAGGACGACGCGGCGGTCTGGCCGCGGACACATGCGATGTCCTCTGCGGCCCCGCTCGACGGGTACCGCGCGAGGAAGAGGTCACGCAGGTCCATCTGAACGGCGATCCAGATCTCGCCGTCTGCGTGCACCTCGGGCCCGGTCAGGTCGAACCCGTAGTCGCCGTAGTTCAGCGGATCGGTGTCGGGGTTCTGGCCGGGCTGCGGGAACTGTCCACCCATCGGCCGGCCGGCGAGGAAGTCGCGGATGCCGTTGTACCCGTTGCCGGTGACGTATGCGCCTTCGGTGTACCGGTCTGAGCCGGGCACCGGGGCGACGTCCAGTGCGTTCATGACCTCGAGCGCGTCGAAGTCGCCGAACCCCTCGCCCATCGCACCGGCTGCCTGGGCCGGGTTCGCTCCCTGGCGGGCGCCGACGCCCTTGCCGATCAGCCGGTTCTCGATCATGTGGCCGAACTCGTGGGCGAAGACGGCGAAGTCGTAGTCGCCGTCGACGCACGGTGCGTAGAACGAGCCGGCGATCGACTGCCAGAGGAACATGTTCGTCTGCGCGTGGGTGCCGTCGGCGCCGGTGTTCATGTTCGCGTTGTCACGGCTCCCCGTCAGCGCTCCGGCCTGGGAGTTGCCGTTCAAGCCGTCGTTGCCGACCGGGGTCGCCACCGGCCCCCCGGGCGTCGGGAACGGATCGACCGACGTGACGCCGTTGTTGTACTGCTGCGAGTTCCAGTGCCCCTCGTCGAACCCGAGGTAGTACGAGTAGTCGTGCATGATGTTGTGGCCGACGAAGAGGTTGACCGTGGCCGCCGGAACGTCGTTCTGGGCGGGGTTCGCGGTCGGGTCGGCGTTGAGGTTTGCCGGGTTGCACTGAGCGGTGAACCAGGCGTTCGTGAACACGGGCTGGTAGTCACGCGTGGCGCTGGTGGGACGGACCAGCGCGGGGTTGCCGTACGCCCCGTGGGCTCCGCTCCAGAGCCGCGCTTCGTCGACGTTGTTGCCGGTGGTCTGCATGGTCCCGAGGTTGGTCCCGGCGGAGTCGAGCTGAACGTCCCACGGGAACTTCGACGCGACGCCCATCGGGTCGACGGTCGTGGCGTCGGACACGACGTTCGGGCAGCCGGCCGTGGCCGTCCAGCAGAAGAGCTGCCGCGTGTCCGTGCTCGGGTAGTTCCACGGGTATGCGTTCATCGGGTTGAACGGCGGTGTGTTCGTGAACGCGAGCCACGTCGGGTTGTCGGTGGCGTTGTCGACGAGGTTCTGCCGGTAGAGCATCCTCCCGGTGGCCGCGTCGACGATCACGCGGTACGCGCTTTGTGCGCCGACGAGCGTCTTCGTCACGGTCGTGTCGTAGGCGCGGATCGCACCGTGACGCGGTGTGCCGAAGACGGTCGGCTTCACCGTCTGCAGGCCGCTGAAGCCGGAGGCGGCGAGGCCGGTCGACCCATTCGCGGTCTTGCCGAGGGTCGCCACCTGGCCCACGCGTGCGCCGGCCGCGACGGCCGCGTGCCTCCACGCGGCGGCCGGACGGAGCAGGCGCTTGCCGGTCACGGCCGTGTCGGGCGCCAGGTTCGACGAGGCGTACACGACCTTCCAGCTGTGCCTGGCGCGGACGACCGTCACCGTGACGAAGCCGTCCGCCGAGAGGACGCCGCCGAACGTCTGGCGGAAGGTGACGGCGTGCACCCGGCTGCCCCGCAACGCAGCTGCAGTGTCGATGTGCAGGTGCGAGACCGACCTGAGCCGGAAGAGCTGTTTGTGTGCAGCGAGCCAGCTCCGGGCCGCCCCCGCTGCGGACGACGACTTGATCCCGGTGGCCAGGTAGCCGCCGTAGTGGATGACGGAGGCCGGTGTCCCCTGCGAGCTCCAGGACACCCGGCCGCGGATTGCTTTCGCAGCCTCGAGCTGCGCGGCTGTCGGCGCCGCCTTCCCGCGCGCGTCGAAGTCACGCAGGCCGGTCGACTGGCCTTCGATGTGGACCACCGCGAGGCCGCTCGAAGCAAGGGTCAACGCGATGGCTGAGAGACCGGCGAGCGGTAGGAACATGGCTCGTGCTCGCCGGGGCAGGACGCTGAAGCGTCTCAATGCACTTCCCCCCTTTTGGTTGCTTGCCCTTTCGCAACCACACCGCCGCCGCAGTGGGCGAGCGGCTGCGGCGCGGGTTCTACCAAAGGTCGCGGTCCGGCGCGGCAATGGAGCTAGGCTCCGCTGCGTTCCGACGAAAGGGAGTGCTGTCATGGTCAGGGCCTTCGTGCTCTACGAGAGCGAGCCGGATCCCGAGCGGTACGAGCGCCACGCCGAGCTCTGCCGGCAGGTGCCCGGCGGTACCTTTCGCCACGGCAAGGTCTTCGGCGCGCCGATGGGCGAGCCCGCGTACGCCTACTACGCCGAGTGGGAGTTCCCCGACCGCGACGCGTTCAAGGAGGCGGCGCGCAGCGAGGAGTTCATTGCGACCGGCAACGACGCCATGGAGATGGGCGGCCGCTTCCACGTGTTGTTCGCGGACGTGGCGTGACTCAGCCGGACGCGCCGCGGCCGCTGCCGCCTGACGAGCTGGGCTTCGAGCGGATCGTCTACGAGAAGGACCCGCCGCGGGCGACGATCACGCTCAACCGGCCGGACGTGCTGAACGCGTTCGACTTCCGGATGCTGCGGGAGGTCGCCCGCGCCTGTGAGGACGCGTCCTGGGACGACTCGATCCGCGTGGTCGTGGTCACCGGCGCGGGGCGCGCGTTCTGCGTCGGCGCGAACCTGCGCGAGTGGGCGGAGGGGTACCTCGGGAAGCCGAACGAGTACTGGAAGTGGTTCGGCGCCTTCAAGGACATGCACGACCGCTTGCGGGAGATCGGGAAGCCGACGCTCGCCCGGATCAACGGGATCGCCGTTGGCGGCGGCAACGAGCTGCAGATGGCCTGCGACCTCGCGGTGATGGTGGACGACGCGTTCATTCGCCACGTCGGGCCCGAGCACGGGTCCGTTCCGGCCGGCGGGGCGACCCAGTGGCTGACGATCATGGTCGGCGACCGGCGGGCACGCGAGATCGTGCTGATGTGCGAGGAGATCCCGGCCGCCAAGGCCGCCGAGTGGGGGCTGGTGAACTGGGCGGTGCCGGCCGCCGAGCTCGACGCGAAGGTCGACGCGGTCGTCGAGAACCTCGCGCGCAAGCTGCCGCAGACCACGCGCTACGCGAAGCAGCACCTCAACTTCTGGCGCGACCTCGCCTGGCACGAGACGATCAACCACGCCCGCGACTGGCTAGCGCTGTCGATGGCAACCGACGAGCCGAAGGCGGCCATCGAGCGCTTCCTGGAGAAGAAGTGACCTGTCCGGCCCAACCCCCGGTGACAGTCACAGTGACTGTCACTGTTTGCCGGAGCGGACGTGGCTGAGCTGGTGCTCGTCGAGCGCGACGCGCCGATC
>Ga0081540_1003643_pt1 | contig 12087 bp, 9 predicted proteins | sample TabmetS2T1R1_FD_71024 | JGI IMG/M metagenome (GOLD analysis project Ga0081540, IMG submission 71024) | Tabebuia heterophylla rhizosphere microbial communities from the University of Puerto Rico - S2T1R1 | ecosystem: Host-associated > Plants > Roots > Rhizosphere ...
ATTTTGGGATGGCGATAGAGGAATTCCTCGATCTCTCTGGGATAGAGGTTTTCGCCGCCGCGGATCACCATGTCCTTGATGCGGCCGACGATGTTGCAATAGCCCTCGGCGTCGATGATGGCGATGTCGCCGGTGTGCATCCACCCCTGCGCGTCGAGCACGTCGCGGGTCTTTTCAGATTCGTCCCAATAGCCCAGCATGACGCTGTAGCCGCGGGTGCAGAGTTCGCCGCGTTCGCCGCGCGGCACCACGCGCCCCTCGAGATCGACGACCTTGACCTCGACATGCGGATGGATGCGCCCGACGGTGGAGACGCGACGCTCCAAGGGATCGTCGGTCGAGCTCTGAAAACTGACCGGCGAGGTTTCGGTCATGCCGTAGGCGATGGTCACCTCACCCATGTTCATCTCGTTGTTGACGCGCTTCATCACCTCGATCGGGCAGGGCGCGCCCGCCATGATGCCCGTGCGCAGCGATTTCAGGTTGAAGCGCGCAAATTCCGGATGATCGAGTTCGGCGATGAACATGGTCGGCACGCCGTAGAGCGCGGTGCATTTTTCGCGCTCGATGGTTTGCAGCGTGGCCAGCGGATCAAAACCCTCGCCGGGGTAGACCATGGTCGCGCCGAGCGTGACGGAAGCGAGATTGCCCATCACCATGCCAAAACAGTGATAGAGCGGCACGGGAATGCAGATGCGATCCTTTTCTGTCAGCCGCATCGCGCGGCCGACGAAATAGCCGTTGTTGAGGATGTTGTGATGCGTCAGCGTCACGCCCTTCGGCGAGCCCGTGGTGCCGCTGGTGAACTGGATATTCACCGCATCGTCGAACTGCAGCGTCTTGGCGAGTTCAGCAAGCTGCTCGCGGTGCCGCGCGCCGCCCATTTTCGTCACGTCCGCGAAGGCGAGGGTGCCCGGAGATTTGGGTCCGCCGATCTGGATCACCGCGCGCAGTTGCGGCAGCTTTGCCGCCCGCAATTCGCCGGGCTGCGATGCCGCCAACTCCGGCAGCAGCGTGTTCAGCATCTCCATGTAATTGGAGGTCTTGAAGGTGGTCGCGGTGACGATCGCCGCGCAGCCGACTTTCGCGAGCGCGAATTCGAGCTCGCTCAGGCGGTAGGCGGGATTGATGGTGACGAGAATGAACCCCGCCTTGGCGGCGGCGAACTGCGTCAACGGCCATTCCGGCCGGTTCAGCGACCACACCCCGATCCGCGCGCCGCGTTCGAGGCCAAGTGCAAGAAAACCCGCCGCCAGCGCGTCAACGCGCTCGGCAAATTCCTTCCATGTCCACCGCACGTCATGGCTCGGCGAAACCAGCGCCTCGCGATCGGCCCAGCGCGCTGCGGCGCGATCGAGGCAGCCGCCGATGGTGTCGCCGAGCAGCGGCGCGTTGGCGGTGCCGCAGACGTAGCTGTTGAGGGTGTCGGTCAAGTGTACTCCTCCTTGCGCCAGGCGCGCGTGTTACGGGATCGAGACCCTATGTCCGCATCGTCATTGCGAGGAGCGGAAGCGACGAAGCAATCCATCTATCCGTTATGCCGCGGTATGGATTGCTTCGCTTCGCTCGCAATGACGGTCTCTAACAGATGCTTCCTAGGCCGCCTTCTGTCCGGCATCGAGCCCGGCATAAACCCCGCGCTCAAACCCTGCAAAGGCTTCCAGCGCCTTCGCGTCGAAGAACGGCAACAACTGCATCAGGATCACGCCGGCGACGTTGCGCACCGGGTCGATCCAGAAATAGGTGTTGGCGAGGCCGGCCCAGGCGAGGCTGCCGGCGCTGCGGCCTTCCGCCGTCTTGGCGGTGTTGATCAGGAAGGAGAGGCCCCACTTCTTGACGATATCCGGATAGAGATCGACATCATTGGTGTACATGGGCGCCTTTGTGGCGATCTTGCCGATGGTGAGATCGCCGATGTGGTTCTGGCCCATCAGCGCGACCGTCTCGGGCTTCAAGAGCTGGTTGCCGTTGCCGCGGCCCTTGTTGAGGATCATCTGGGTGAACTTGATGTAGTCGGCCGCCGTGCCGTAGAGGCCGCCACCACCCTTGAGGAATTCCGGATTCTGTTCGACTTCGAACGGGATCGGAGCCAGCGCTCCGCCCTCGCCGCGCGCATGCATGCCGACCAGCCGCTGGCGCATGGCGTCCGTGATCTTGAAGCCGATGTCATTCATGCCGAGCGGGGCGAACATGTTATCGCGCAGGTAAGCGTCGAGCCGCTTGCCGCTCGCGGCTTCCACCGCCTTGCCGATGAAATCGATGTTGATGCCATATTCCCAGCGCGTGCCGGGATCGGACATGATCGGCGTTTTCAGCGCCGCGTTCTGGCAAGTGAAGATGTCCGGGGTTCCGGTCTTCTCCAGATATTGCGCGCAGTCGCCGTTGAACAAGCTGTAGGCGAAGCCGGCGGTGTGGGTCATGAGATGGCGCAGCGTGATCGGATTCTTCGCCGGGCGCAGTTTTGGTTCGCTGCTGGCGTCAAAACCTTCCAGCACCTGCGGGTTGGCGAGATCGGGCAAGAGCTTGCCGATCGGCTCGTCCAGCGAAAGCTTGCCTTGTTCGACCAGCTGCATGCCGGCGGCGCTCGTGATCGCCTTGGTCATGGAGGCGATCCAGAACACGCTGTCGGCGGTCATGGCATCGTCCCTGGAAAGGTCGCGCTTGCCGAATGCGCCCTGGTAGATCACTTCGCTTCCCGTCGCCGCCATCGCGACCACGCCGGGGATCTCCTTGACCTCGCTCTTCTGACGCAGAATCTGGTCGATCTCAGCTTTGCTGTGCATGGGTCACCTCCCGCTTTGATTTTTATGGAAGTGGAACGATCTTCCTCCCGGCCGCCTTATCCCGCAAGCGCCGGCCGGCCGTGGGCGGTGTCGCGATCTCGTGATGGGCAAAGAGGGGCTGAGGTGGTGCGGGGCAGGGGTCGTGGGTCTTTCCGGCACAAAACTGCAACACCCCGCCGCGATCTGCGGTGGAGGAGTTGCAATGGCGGTGACCGGCTTAACCATCCACGATATCGTGATTTCGCCACGATTCCCGCCGCCGATTTTTTACAGTAAGGCGTTCAGATCCCAGCACAAACGTTGCGCGTTGGCTGGTCCAAATTAACCAAAATGGTTGTCTTTTCTGCCTGTCGCAAAGGTGCGCAATGATTTCGACTTGGAGTGAATGGAAGCGTTATCCCCGTCCCGGGCGTGGCGAAAATATCGAGGCCCCGATCTCGCCCGGAATTTACGAAGTCCGCTACGCCGGCACCGGCGCGCTGCACTCGTTCGAGGCGGTCGATAACGTTGCCCAGGCTTTGGCGCTTTTGCCGGTCGGTTCCAAATCCTGGTTCGGCCGCCGCGAGCCCGCCAAGCTGCCCGATCTCGAATACCGGACCTGCGCGACATCAACCAAAGCCGACGCCAAGGCCGCCGCGCAACGCATGATCGGCCGCCGCGAGACGTATATGAGCGGCGCGGCGTGATTAGCCCACGTCATTCCGGGGCGCGAAGCGAACCCGGAATCTCGAGATTCCGGGTCTGGTGCTGGCGCACCATCCCGGAATGACAGCGGTCTTCATCGCCCTCAACATTGGTTGAAGCAGGGTTGCCCCAGCCGCCGGTGCATTGCCGCCGATACAGGCCTATACTCGGACCTGACCCCAAGAAAATCCGAGGAGTAACGCCATGAACCCGCCCGTCGCCGCTCGCGCCCAATCCTCCCAGCCCTCGCTGCACGACCGCCTGAAAGACCCCTCGCTGCTGCGCGACCGCTGCTACATCGACGGCGCCTGGGTCGGCACCCCGTCGCGCCCCGTCACCAATCCGGTGAACGGCGTCGAGCTCGCAAAAGTGCCGGCGCTCAGCACCACTGAGGCCACCCAAGCTGTCGAAGCCGCCGAGCGCGCGTTTCCGGCCTGGGCCAAACTGACGGCAAAACAGCGCTCCAACATCCTTCGAAAATGGTTCGAGCTGATCGCGGCCAACCGCGAGGACATCGCGCTGATCCTGACCTCCGAGCAGGGCAAGCCACTGGCGGAAGCGCTCGGCGAGGTCGATATCGGCGGCGCCTATGTCGAATTTTTCGCGGAAGAAGCCCGCCGCGTCTATGGCGAAACCATCCCCACCCAGCGGCCCGATGCGCGGCTGCTCGCGATCAAGCAGCCGATCGGCGTCTGCGGCGCGATCACGCCGTGGAATTTCCCGTGCTCGATGATCACCCGAAAGGTCTCGCCGGCGCTGGCTGCCGGCTGCACCGTCGTGCTCAAGCCCGCCAATGAAACGCCGCTGACCGCGCTGGCGCTGGTCGCGCTTGCGGAAAAGGCCGGCGTGCCGAAGGGCGTGTTCAACATCCTGACCGGCAATTCGTCCGCGATCGGCAAGGTGCTGTGCGAGCATCCCGCCGTGCGCTTTGTCGGCTTCACCGGCTCGACCGAGGTCGGCAAGATCCTCTACCAGCAGGCGTCCGTGGGCGTGAAGAAGCTCGGCCTGGAACTCGGCGGCAACGCGCCGTTCGTGGTGTTCGATGATGCCGATATCGACGCGGCGGTGGAAGGCGCGATCGTCTCGAAATATCGCAACATGGGCCAGACCTGCGTCTGCGCCAATCGCATCTACGCCCAGGACAAGATCTACGATCAGTTCGTCGAAAAGCTTTCCAAGAAAGTCGCGGCGATGAAGATCGGCGATGGTACGGAAGAGGGCGTTGTGCAGGGCCCGCTGATCAACATGGAGGCGGTCGACAAGGTCGAGAAGCACATTGCCGACGCGGTCAAGGGCGGCGCCAAGATCGTCACCGGCGGCAAGCGCCATGCGCTCGGCGGCAGCTTCTTCGAGCCGACGGTGCTGTCGAACGTGAAGCCGGACGCGCTGGTCGCCCATGAAGAAACCTTCGGCCCGCTGGCGCCGGTGTTCCGCTTCAAGGACGAGGCCGACGTGATCGCGATGTGCAACAACTCGCCGTTCGGTCTCGCCTCCTACTTCTATTCCCGCGACCTCGGCCGCGTCTGGCGCGTCGCCGAAGCGCTGGAATCGGGCATGGTCGGGGTCAACACCGGCCTGATCACCACCGAAGTCGCGCCGTTCGGCGGCGTGAAGGAATCGGGCCTCGGCCGCGAAGGCTCGCATCACGGCATGGAGGAATATGTCGAGATCAAATACGTGATGATGGCAGGGGTGTAGCCTCTGTCTATCGTCGTTCCCGCGAGCGCGGGGACGACGACTCTCTCAATCGCTCGCGTCACTCGCAAACGCGCCGTGGCGGCCGATGCCGGAGGCGAAGCGCGTCGCGCCCGACAGCGTTTCGCCCGAGGCGATCACCTCGAGGCCGCCGCGCATCTCGTTGGCGATCGCCTCTTCCTCCGAAAGGTCCCATTGCCGCAGCGCCGACAGCCGGTCAGCGCGCAGGCATTTTTGCGGGAAGCGCGCGATTTCCCGCGCCAGCGCAATCGCCTGCGCCACCGCCTCGCCGCGGCCGACCACGCGGTTGGCAAGCCCCATGCGCAGCGCTTCCTGCGCGCCGACCGGGCGGCCGGTGAGGATCAGGTCGATCGCCTGTGAATGGCCGATCAGCCGCGGCAGGCGGATGGTGCCGAGATCGATCAAGGGCACGCCGAAGCGGCGGCAGAAGATGCCGAAGGTCGCGTCGTCAGCGACCACGCGCATGTCTGCCCATAGCGCCAGCTCCATGCCGCCGGCCACCGCAAAACCCTCGACCGCGGCGATCACGGGCTTTGACAGCCGTAGCCGGCTCGGCCCCATCGGCGCAATCGAATCGTGCCCGCCGAGTTCGCGCTTCTTGTTCGGATCGCCCGCGGCTACGGCCTTGAGGTCGGCGCCGGCGCAGAAATAGCCGCCGGTGCCGGTGAAGACGGCAACGGATGCGCTCTCGTCGGCATCGAAGGCGAGAAAGGCGTCGTACAGCTTGCGCGCGGTCGCGCCGTCGACGGCGTTGCGGCAATGTGGGCGGTTGATGGAAACGATGGTGATGGGGCCATCGCGCTCGACGAGCACGGAATTTTCTTCGGACATGTGGCGCTCCCCTCGATGTTTTTTATTGGCGTCATTCCGGGGCGATGCGAAGCATCGAACCCGGAATCTCGAGATTCCGGGTCCGGTCCTTCGGACCGTCCCGGAATGACCGAGTCAAACAGATAGCTCTGTTCCCGTCACGCGCCGATACGCCTCGAGATACCGCTTGCTCGTCGCATCCACCACGCTGTCGGGCAGCGGTGGGGGTGGGGCGTCGCCGTTCCAGCGGCCGGCGCGGCGCTCGGCGTCGAGATAGTCGCGCAGCGGCTGCTTGTCGAAGGAGGGTTGCGGCCGGCCGGGCTTGTAGACGTCGGCGGCCCAGAACCGCGAACTGTCAGGGGTCATCACCTCGTCGATCAGGATGATGCGGCCGTCCGCCGCGCGGCCGAACTCGAACTTGGTATCGGCGATGATGATGCCCTGATGGCGGCTGATCCGCTCGCCGAAATTATAGACCGTGCGCGCCATGCTCTCGAGCTTCTCGGCGACGTCGTTGCCCAAAATTTCGCGCACCCGCGCGACCGTGATGTTCTCATCATGGCCGGTCTCGGCCTTGGTCGCCGGACTGAAGATCGGCGCGTCGAGCTTTTCGCTTTCGACCAGGCCGGGCTTCAGCTCCTCGCCGGCGAGCGTGCCGGAGGCGGCATATTCCTTCCAGGCCGAGCCCGAGATGTAGCCGCGGATCACGCATTCGACCGGAAAGACGGCGGTGCGCCGGCACAGCATCGCGCGGCCGAGGATATCGGCGCGATGGTCCTTTAAGGCGGGCACCTTGCGAATGATCTCGTCCGCATCGGCGCTGATCATGTGATGCGGCACCACGCCTTCGAGCTGGCGGAACCACCACGCGCTGATCTGGGTCAGCACCGCGCCCTTCATCGGAATGGTCTCGGCCATCACGACGTCGAACGCGCTGACGCGATCGGTGGTGAGCAACAGCACGCGGTCGTCGCCAACGGCATAGATATCGCGCACCTTGCCGCGGCCGATCCGTGGCAGGGGCAGATCGCTGGCGAGCATCGCGTTCATCAGGTCATGCTTTCAGGCCGGCGTCCTCGCGTTGGCGCGAGGGCGCGAATTGGAAAACGGAGCAATAGCTCACTCCGGCAGCGGAATGAACTCGTGTTCCTGCGGAACGGCCGCAAACCGGCCGGTTTTCCAGTCCTGTTTGGCCTGTTCGATCCGCTCCTTGCTGGAGGAGACGAAATTCCACCAGATATGCCGCGGGCCTTCCAGCGCGTCGCCGCCCAGAAACATCATCCGCACAGGCCTCACGGCCTTCACGGTGATGCGGTCGCCCGGCCGGAAGATCAGGAGGCGCGGCCCCTCATAGCGCTCGTTCGCGATCTCGACCTCGCCGTCGACCAGATAGATCGCGCGCTCCTCATGGTCGGGATCGAGCGGGACGCTTATGCCGGCCTGTGCGGTCACTTCGGTATAGAACCACGGCGACACCATGCTCACAGGCGATTTCACGCCAAAGCCGCTACCTGCGATGATGCGCGCGGTGAAACCGCTCTCCTTCACGGTCGGCAGCGCTTCGGCGGCGTAGTGCTGGAACGACGGCGCGATCTCTTCCGATCCCGCCGGCAGCGCGATCCAGCTTTGCAGGCCCAGCATCTTCTGGCCGTCGCGGCGCTGCACGTCGGGCGTGCGCTCGGAATGCGCGATGCCGCGGCCTGCCGTCATCAGGTTCATGGCGCCGGGCTGGATCTCCTGGATGTTGCCTTCGCTGTCGCGGTGCATGATCGAGCCGTCGAACAGATAGGTGACGGTGGCAAGCCCGATATGCGGATGCGGGCGCACGTCCATGCCCTTGCCGGCAATGAACTGAACGGGGCCGAAATGGTCGAAGAAGATGAACGGCCCGACCATCTGCCGCCTGCCATGCGGCAGCGCGCGCCGCACCTCAAATCCATCGCCGAGATCGCGGGTGCGCGGCACGATGACGAGGTCGAGCGCGTCGCAGGTCTTGGGATCGCCGAGCATGGGATCGTTGGAGGGTTGCCAGCTCATTTTCCTGCACTCCAAGTTTTGCTGCGAGCTTAGCATGCATTATAAGATGCGTCCTGCGACGCTCGTCGGAGGATGACAAAAGAGTGATACCGCCGCTGAAGAAGGGTGCCACGCTGCCGCGGCCGGACTGGCCGGGGATCGAGACCGAGCGTCTCATCCTCCGGCAATGGCGCGCCTCGGACGTTGCTGCGAACACAATGATGCTCGGCGATCCCCTCAGCGCGCGCTTCATTACCGCGGACCGCAAGCCTGTGACGGAGCCGATGGCCGGCTGGCGCAACGCCGCGATCATGGCGGGACATTGGGTGCTGCATGGCTTCGGCATGTTCGTGGTCGAAGAGAAGGCAAGCGGCTCGTTCGTCGGACGCGTCGGCCCCTTCTATCCGCCGGTCTGGCCGGGGTTTGAGGTCGGCTGGGGTGTGGCAACGGAATTCCGCGGCAAGGGCTATGCCGTCGAAGCGGCACGGGCCGCGATCGACTGGTCGTTTGCGACGTTCGAATTGGACAGGATCATCCACTGCATCGATCGCGAGAACACGGCCTCTCAAGCCGTAGCGCGGCGGCTCGGCGCGCATCCGGAGGGCGAGACGATGTTACTCAGCCATGCCGTTGAATTATGGGTGACGCGCCGGGAGACCTGGAGCAGCCAGAATTGATGTCGCTTTTTGCCCTCGACCTTGCCTTGCGCGCCGGCACGGTGGCCCTGCTGCTGGTGCTGTCAGCATTGCTGTTGCGCGATTTTTGCAACGCCGTCGCCGGGCGGCTGGCAATCGCGCTTGCGCTGGGCTCGGCCACGCATGCCGTGACCTCAGGAATCGGCGCGACCACGCCGGTTTCGGTCGCGCATGCGCCGCTGATCGCGCTGTCGACCGGCAATGTCGTGGTGCTCTGGCTGTTCACGCGCGCGCTGTTCGATGATGCCTTCAAATTGCGCTGGTGGCATGCATTGATCTGGGCGGCGGTGGCGGCGTTCAGCTTCGTCAATTGCATGTGGATCGCGCCCGGCGGCAACGCGCGGATTTCCATCATCGTGATCAATGTGCTCGCGCTCGGCTTTATTTTGCTCGCGGTCGGGCAAACAATCGCCTCCTGGTCGGCCGACCTCGTCGAAGGCCGCCGCCGCGTCCGGGTCTTCATCGTCGCCGCCGCTGCGCTTTACGGCTGCATGAACGCGATTTCGCAGATCGCGATCTCCAGCAATGGCGCGTCGGACGTCGCGAATGCCGTCAACAGCGCCGTGCTGGTCTTGATCGTTGCCGCGATCAGCTATGCGATGATGCGCGTCGATGGCGCCGAACTGTTTGAGGCGCCTGCGGCCAACGTCGCGAGCGAGGCGGCCGCCGCGCAGGAGCAGGGCGCAGCGGATCAAAAGCTGGTCGGCGCGCTGATGCGGCTGATGGCGGATGAGCGGATCTACCGGCACGACAATGTCAGCATCGGCACGCTGGCGACAAAACTTTCGATTCCCGAATACAAATTGCGGCGGCTGATCAACCAGCGGCTTGGCTACCGCAACTTCAACGTCTTCCTCAACGAGCACCGGATCGCCGAAGCCAAGGCCGCGCTCGCCGATCCGAGCCAGGCCGAAGTCCCCGTGATTACGATCGCGATGGATGCCGGCTTCCAGTCGCTGGGTCCCTTCAACCGCGCCTTCAAGGCCACTACCGGCGTCACGCCAACCGAATACCGTCGCCTCAAGGCCAGCGCGGCTTAGCCGGCATCATATTGGTACCACTGTCGAATTTCGGAATCGGCGAGCCGCTTGGAGCTTTCGGCCAAGGCGATTTCCAAATCCGGCGAGCCGCCAGATGTGAACTCGCCATGATGCCCGGCACGCGCTGATGCGTCATGCCGGAGGCCCCCGTGAAACGACGAAAGCTCATCATCCTCATCCTCGCCAGTACCACAGCCCTCTGCGCGCTTGCCCTGTCGGCCGCCAGCGCCCGCGACGTGCCAAAGGTCGCGACCGGCTTCGTCGCCAACGTGGTCTGCACCGAGACCTTCGTCTCCGGCCTCGACCCCGCGCGTGTGTTCACCGAAACCATGTCGGCCATGCCGGGCACCGGGCTGATCTCCTGGGCGCTCGACTATCGCATCGATCGCGTACGCAAGGACGTCACGGTGACGCTGTTCGGCCTGGGCCGGAGCCACGCGGTTTATCGCGGCGAAGGCCTCGGCTGCTATCTCGATCACGGCGGCGCGGTCGCCGACATCTCCGTGCCGGTATCAGATGCAAGGGCGGCGCTGCTGCCTGACATCGCCGGGCCATCCATCGTCGCGCCGCAAACACCGCAACTGGCTGCCGCGCTCGATCGCGCCTTTGCCGAGCCGGATCAGTCGATGCTGCGGCATACGCGGGCGATCGTCGTCATGAAGGAGGGCCGCGTCGTTGCCGAGCGTTATGCGGACGGCATCAGGATCGATACGCCGCTGCTCGGATTCTCCGCCACCAAATCGGTGATCTCTGCGCTCGCCGGCATCCTGGTACGCAAGGGCGCGCTGAAGCTGCACGAGCCGGTGCCGATTGCAGCGTGGCAAGGCGCCGATGATCCAAGGCGCGCCATCACGCTCGATCATCTGATCCGTCACACCGCGGGGCTCAAGCTCGGCAGTTCGCTGCAGGCGTCGCTGGCCTCCGCGCTGGAGCCGGTCAACCGGATGAAATTCATGGAGCCTGACATGGCAAGCTATGCGGAGAGCATGCCGCTGGAGTCAGCGCCGGGCGCGGCGTGGAACTATCACGACGGCAACACCGTCATCCTCGGCCATGTGATCCGTCAGGCTTCGGGAGGCAGCACGTCCAGAATGATGCGCTTCGCACGGCAGGAATTGTTCGATCCGCTCGGCATGCGCAACGTTGCCATCGAGTTCGACGCTTCGGGCAATGCGGAAGCATCCAGCCAGATGCTGGCGAGCGCGCGCGACTGGGCGCGCTTTGGCCAGCTCTATCTCGCTGACGGCGTAGCCGGCGGCAAACGCATCCTCCCCGAAGGCTGGGCAAGATACTCGGCGACGCCGACGCCAAACGCCTGGGTCGGCCAAGGCGCGGGCTTCTGGACCAATCTCGGCGACAGTTTTGGCGCGTCCTACCGCACCGAACGCGGCTGGCCGCGCGATGCCTATTTCGCCAAGGGCACGATCGGGCAATATGTGATCATCGTGCCGTCCGATCGGCTGGTCATCGTCCGGCTCGGCCGTTCGCCGAACTGGCCGCCGGAAGCTGACGGCGTGTTCGACCTCGTTCGCGATGTGGTTGCAGCGACGGGAAGCAAGGCGAAGCTGGCGGGAGCGAATTGAACATTATGCGGATGAGGCCGCGTCCGCTTCTCCCTCTCCCCGTCCTTCGCGGGGAGAGGGTCGGGGTGAGGGGCTCTATCAGCGAGCTGAGCTCTATCGATAGACCTGTACCCCTCACCCGGCGCTACGCGCCGACCTCTCCCCGCAAGCGGGGCGAGGTTGATCAGCGCACGCGGGCTACTACTGCCGTCCCAACTGCGTGGCCTTCTCGACGCGATCGAATCTCTCCAGCGAGAGAATCGCGTCGGCGAGCTGATCGGCGCGGCCGTTCAGCACCGGGCGGGCGAGCGTGAGAAATTTCTGCTGCATCGCCTGCGCGTCCGGAAACGAATTCGGCTCGCCGGACGGATCGGCATAGAGCCGCTCATGCACGCCGTCATCCGTCGTAATTGAAACGCGCGCGCCAAAGGGGTGGGGGCGGCCGATCTCGAGACGGTCGTCCTGCACCACGTCGAACTTGTCGGCCAGCGCATTGACGGCGGCGTCGCCGAGCCGGTCGTAATCGTCCCAGCCAAAACTGCCCTGGTCGAGCGCCAGCGCGCCGGTGAAGAACATCGAGAACTGTCCGCCGACGATCGAGGTCGGATGCCGCTTGGTGGCGGCGTCGCCGGTCAGCGTGATGCCGTTACGGTGCAGGCCGATCTCGACGCGCTTGATCTGGTCTGGCGTCAGGTTGTGCTCCCGGCGCATCGCGATCAGGGCATCCAGCGCCGCATGGGTATAGCGGCAGCTGGGATACGGTTTCACGCCGATCTTGAGC
>Ga0081540_1003644_pt1 | contig 12086 bp, 13 predicted proteins | sample TabmetS2T1R1_FD_71024 | JGI IMG/M metagenome (GOLD analysis project Ga0081540, IMG submission 71024) | Tabebuia heterophylla rhizosphere microbial communities from the University of Puerto Rico - S2T1R1 | ecosystem: Host-associated > Plants > Roots > Rhizosphere ...
TACCGCAGGTCACGGTGGGCCAGTCGGGTGACAGTGGCGTGGGCGGGCTGCTCACGGCGCTGCTGGGTGAGATGCTGAACCGATCTGCTCCCCAGCCCGCCGCGCCCTCCCCACAATCGCCCGCCCCAAGCAGATAGGACGGTAGCGCCCCGGCCAGGCCGTAGGTGGAATCGCCGCCCGGCATAGCCGTCCTTCCGCCGGACTTGATCACGCCACGCACGCTAGCGGCCACCCGCCGCACAATTCTTGACTCAACAAGTCGGAAATTTCCGGCTATGGTTGCGCCTGCCGCTCAGCAGCCGTTCATCGATCGGCTTCCAGCACTCCCTTGGAGCGCAAATCGGTGTGCCGACCTCGGTCTCGGCGGACCGCTCGGCCGCCCTCTGCTTTGATTCCCCAGGCAGAGGCGACCGAGCTGGTCATGACAAGATCAGCAATGAGTGAGGAGCGGGCGGCAGGAGGGAGTTGAGCCAATGGGTGCGGCACAGACCAAACGCGAGCAGATGCTGACCGAGATCTTCCTGGCTAACCGGCCGCGCCTCGTGCAGATGGCCACGCGTATCATCGGCTGCCAATGTCTTGCCGAGGACGTCATGCAGGAAACCATGCTGAAGATCTGCGAAAGCGTGCTGGAGGCAGGCGAGGTTAAATCCCCGGCAGCTTACATGTTCCGGATGGTGCGCAATCTCGCGATCGACTACACGCGCCGGCGCGTGCGCGAGATCCACCTCGATACGCCCGAGGAGGGCGCCCCCGAGCTGGTCTCTCCCTGCCCATGCCCCGAGACAACCATGGCCCGCTGTCAGGCGCTGCGCGTTGTCCTGGCCGCGCTGCAGGAATTGCCCGAACGCACGCGCCACGCTTTCGAGCTGCACCGCATCGAGGGCATCTCGCAGCGCGACATCGCCTCACGGCTGCAGGTTTCGCCGACGCTGGTCAATTTCATGGTGCGCGACGCCCATAATCACTGCCGGGCCCGGCTGCTCACTCACGAGGTGGATGACGACATCGTCCCTGCTCCCGCAGGGCGGTCGGCCCAGCGTGGCCACGCCGCGGCGCCGTAAGGGTCTCATTCGAAATTGAGGAAGGACGCGCCCTGCAGCACCAGCACTTTGGGCTGCGGCGGCAGGCTCGCCTGCGAGACGACGACCGTCGGGCTCTTGCTGGTCTCAATCTCAAAGCCTTCACCCAGCTTGGCCAGGAATGACTGGAGCGATGCCGGTCCGAATATATGCATCGGAATGACAAGCCGCGCCTTGAGAAGTTTGAGGACCTCCAGCATCGATTCGTGCCTCATGGTATAGGCGCCGTCGACGGGCACCATCACGACATCGAGCTGGCCGATCAGCGCCAGATGCTCTGGCCCCAGCTCATGATGCAGATGACCGAGATGGCCGATGCACAACCCGGCAATCTCGAAGATGAAGATCGAATTGCCGTCCTTCTCGAACTGCCCGGTCATCCAGGAGCGGACATCGGTGGTCACATTGCGGATAAAGACGTCGCCAACATGCAGATTGTGCTGTGCCGGGTGCCCATCGGTGCCCCAACCGCGCAGCACATATTTGATCTTCGGATCGGGATAGTCGGTGTAGTGCGTCGAATGCGCATGGTTCATCGTCACGATGTCAGGTAGCGGTCCGGACCCGGCAAAGCCGGCATAGTCCGTGGCGACGGTCAGGCCGTCAGGCGATTCGATGCGGAACGTTGCGTGCCCGACAAAGGTAATGCGCACCTCGTCCTTGCCGAGCTCGACGGGCTGATAGCCCACATACTGCACGCCAGGCGTGTTCTGGGCGATCGCCATGCAGCGGCTGGAGCTCTGCGCCTGGCCCGGCGTTGCCGCCGCGAGCCAGAGGAGTGCTGATGCGGCGAGGAGAACGACGGTCGCAAAGCGGCGCGCAGCTTGCATGGATTGCGGCTCCCGTTACGCTGAACTTGTGGTTGAGGGTAGCACGCGTTCTCGCCGATTGGCGAGGCAGGGAGCTGTGGCAGACTGGCGCGAACCGGTCACTTGATGTTGAACGCCGCGCGAGCGCTACCGCATCAGCGCGAAGCGGCTGCACACCCTGAACAAGCCGCCGCGATCAGGTTCGCCGAACCAGCAGAGATCTTCGAGCACAAAGGGCGCTTCGGTGAACGGCGTGACCACCGGGCGCAATGCCGCTTCGATCGCATCCAGCTCATGCGGCCTGGCGGGACCGGCGAGGGTGATGTGGAATTCGAATGCGGCCAGCACATGCGGATAGCCGAATTCCTCAAAATATTTGCGTAGTAGAGGGTCGTCGATGGGACCACGGTGGTCGCGGTCCTCATTGCTGAGCGGCGCGCGAAAGTGGTCGAACGCCACAACGCATTCCGCCGCCATCCATTCCAGATCCGCGAGTGGCCGGGTCGGTATCAACGCCAGCCAGCGATCGAAGCGTGTGAGCCGCAAGGGGCCGGTGGTGACGTGCCGCCGCCTCGCACAAAACGCAGCGAGCGCCATGTTCAGTTCCGCCTCGCTCACATCGGGCGCAAGGCGAAACGGCGCTTTCATCGTCGCGTGGAGGCCGTAGCGGCGTGGTGCGACGGTCACGCGCTCGACCAGCTCCGGATCGAGGCCAAGCGTATCGCGGGTCTCCGATAGCACGCCTCGCTCAGGATCCGAGCCGAGCCATTTGCGCCCCAACTCCGCCAGAACGCTCTCCGGCCGGGGCGCCCAGTAAATCGCATAACGCTGCATTCTCTGTTGCCCTCCGGTCCCTGACGACTCGCGCGTCCTGATATACACTCAAGCCATCGCCTTCGTCTCTGCCGTCGCCTGCTTCGTCCCCGCCCGCAAATAACCGTCGACAAGACAATGATCCGCTTCTCGCTCACTCTGGTCGCCAAGCTCTTCGCCGCGATCCTTATCATCATCGTCATTCGCGCTTTGGCTGAGGTGTTCCGCCTCGAATATGTCCGCATCGACCCGCTGGTCACCTACGCCGATGTGCGGCCCTTCATTATCGGCGCGCTCGCTGCGGCGATTGCTCTGGCGTTGTCGCTGCTCGCGATCCAATTCTCGCACCCGCGCAGCGCCATCGTCATCGCAGCGCTGACCGTCGCCGGGCTGTTCATCTACCGGGTCTATTTCATTCCCTGAAGCGGCGGCAAAGGCGGTCCATAGTCGCGCGGCAGGCCTGAGCGAGGGTTTCCCCGGAGACGATCTTGCAGCTTTTCCTCGACATTCTGACCGGCATCACCCTGCCGATCCTCGGCCTGGTTGCGCTCGGCTATGGGGTGCAGAAGCGCTATGGGTTCGATATCCCGACGCTCACCCGGCTGCAGATCTATGTGCTCGGTCCCGTCGCCCTGATCTGGTTCCCGAGCGCCGCCAAGCTGCCACTCTCGACCTCCTGGCCGGTTGTGTGGTTTTCGCTGGCGCAATGCGTGTTCCTGTTCGGGCTTGGCTGGGTGGTGGCGAAATCGCTCAACATGAGCCGCAACGTGACCGGGCTGATGGCGGTCGCCGCCATGTTCTCCAATTCCGGCAATTACGGCATTCCGCTGATCCAGCTCACCTTTCCGGACGACTATCTGCTCTATCAGACCGTGATCTTCAGCCTCCACTCGATCTTGGTGGTGCCGTTGATGCTGTTCGCGCTGCCTGGCTCGACCGAGGGGCATTTCAGCATCTGGCGGGCACTATTTGGCACTCCGCTCCTGCCCGCCGCCGCGCTCGGCTTCGTCCTCAAGGGCTTCGACATCACGCTGCCGCAGGTTCTGGCCATACCATTGAGGCTGACCAGCCAAGCTTTCACGCCGATGGCGCTGCTGCTGCTCGGCATACAGCTCGCCGCGATTCAAGTCCGCGTCGAGCGAACGCCGGTCGTGGTCGGCCTCATCCTGCGCATGGCTGTCGCACCGACGAGCGCCTGGCTGCTTGCGACCTTGCTGGGCTTTCCACCCAATCTGATTGCCTTCCTGGTCGTGAGCGCGGCGGTTCCGGCTGGCGTGCTGATTGCTATTTTTGCGTCAGAGTTCAACGTCGGGCCGGAACTTGCATCGATGCTAGTGTTCATTTCTACGGTCATCAGCGCACTGACCGTGACGGGATGGATCTATGCCGTGCGCTATGCGGGTCTCCAATGAGAGGTAAAGCATGATCGATCTCTACACATGGTCCACGCCGAACGGCCGCAAGATTTCCATCGCACTCGAGGAGATGGGGCTGCCTTACAAGGTGATTCCCATCAATATTGGCAAGGACGAGCAGTTCGCCGAAGACTTTCTCGCCATCAGCCCCAACAACAAGATACCCGCCATCATCGACCAGGACACCGGCATCCATCTGTTCGAGTCCGGCACCATCCTGATGTACCTGGCCGAGAAGACCGGAAAGTTCTGGCCGCAGACCTCGCCTGAGAAATGGCGGGTGATGGAGTGGCTGATGTGGCAGATGGGCGGCGTCGGGCCGATGCTGGGCCAGGTCCATCATTTCGTGAAATACAACCAGGGCAAGGCACCCTATGCCGAGGAGCGCTATCTCAAGGAAGGCAACCGACTCTACGGCGTCTTGGATAAGCGATTGGACAAAGTGGAATACGTCGCGGGCGACTTCTCGATCGCGGACATTGCCATCTTCCCGTGGATCGCACGTTTCGAATGGCAAACCATCGACCTCAACCGCTATCCGAATGTAAAGCGCTGGTATCTGGCGATCGCCGCGCGTGACGGCGTCAAGCGTGGCTACGACGTGCCTGCCACGGGCAATGCCATCCCCATGCCGTGAGGCTCACACCACGTTGACAAGAAATTGTGGTGCATGAGCAGGATGTGATCCGCTTTTCCGGAATTTACTGGCCCTGGATCATGTTAACACGGCGTGGAAGCTTCAATTGCAAATGGGAGGCATTCAAAATGCGCGGTTTGGTGATTGGTACGGCGTTGGCCAGCGTGCTCGGCGTTGGCCTCGCTCTCGCCCAAAGCAATCCGATCAAGGAGCGCCAGGACATCATGAAAAGCAATGACGACGCGACAAAGGTCGTGATCGCCATGCTCAAGGGTGAAAAGCCTTATGACGCGAAAGCGGCAGCCGATGCGATGAAGTCGATCCACGACAAGATCGGGAAATTCGTCACGCTGTTCCCGGAAGGCACCGAGACGGGCGGCAAGACCAGGGCGCTGCCGGCGATCTGGAAGAACAAGAAGGACTTCGAGGACTGGGGCAAGCAGCTCCAGGAAGACACCACCAAGGCACAGGCCGCAGCGGCCGGCGGCGCGGACGCCATGAAGACCGCTCTGAACGACGTCGGCAAGACCTGCAAGGGTTGCCACGACGATTATCGCGCCAAGGAAAAAGAGTAGCCGATGACGCGCCCCCTTATAGCTATCGTGACCGCCGCGTGGCTGTGCGGGGGCGCTTTTCAGGTCTGGGCACAGGACGTCATCGCGACGCAGACCACGAACGTGAAGAACGGCGAGTATATGTTCTATGCCGGCGGCTGTGAGTCCTGCCATGCCGCGCCGGCGACCGACAAATGCGACAATTTACGCAGCAAGGACCCGCTGAAGCTGGTCGGCGGGCGGTGCCTGAAAACGGATTTCGGTACCTTCTACGTGCCGAACATCACGCCGGACAAGGAGACGGGCATTGGCAAGTGGAGCACCGAGGATTTCATTAACGCGATGAGCAAGGGCGTCGCGCCAGATGGCACGAATCTCTACCCGGCTTTTCCCTATGCGTCCTACACGCACATGAAGCGCTCCGACCTGGTGGACCTCAAGGCCTTCCTCGACACATTGCCGGTGGTTCCCTCTCAGGTGCCGAACCATGAGCTGTCGTTCCCGTACAGCATCCGTGCGGGGCTCACCGTCTGGAAGGCGCTCTATCTCGACGACAAGCCGTTCCAGCCCGACCCTAGCAAGTCCGACCAGGTCAATCGCGGCGCCTATCTCGTCATCGGGCCGGGCCATTGCGGCGAATGCCACACGCCTCGAACCAGACTCGGCGGTATGGACAAGAGCCGCTGGCTCGCCGGAGCACCCAATCCGAGTGGCAAAGGGACGATCCCGAACCTCACGCCTGACCCGACGGGGCTGGGCAAATGGAGCGAGAAGGACATTGCCTTCGCGCTCGAGACCGGATTCACGCCGTCTGGCGACAGCATGGGCCACGAGATGGGACCGGTGCAGGAGAATCTGGCCAAGCTGACCAAAGAAGACCGCGAGGCCATCGCCGCCTATCTGAAGTCAATCCCGCCGGTGGCCGGCGCAAAGAAGGAAACCAGCGCAAAAAAGGAATGATGCGCGAAGCGCGTCCCGTCCACGGCGTTCCAAATCGTTGCACTCTAGCGCCGCTTCATGCGGCGGTTCAGACCATCACCTCGTCCAGGAGGGCACGGTAATCCTCGGCGGTGGCCGGGCGCGGATTAGTGGGGTGGCTGTGATCGGCGAGAGCGCGCTCCACCACCCAAGGCAGCACGTCGGTCGATACGCCCAGCGTCTTGAGACCGGCGGGCAGTCCGAGCCGATTGTTCAGCGCCGCGACTTCGGCGGCGAGGTCGGCGCTTGCAGACAGGCCGATGGCGGCCTTCAGCCGCTCATATTTGTCGCCGGCATGCCCGGCATTGAAGCGTAGCACCGGCGGCAGCAGGATGGCGTTCAGCGTGCCGTGATGCAGCGATGGCGCCTTCAGCCCGCCAAGCGCGTGGCTGAGGGCATGCACCGCACCCAAGCCCTTCTGGAAGGTGAGGCCGCCTTCGAGCGCGCCCATCATCAATTCGGTGCGCGCTCCCAGATCGCTGCCTGTTTGCGCCGCGCGCTCCAGGTTGCGCCAGATGCGCCCCGCGCCGTCGAGCGCGATGGCTTCGGCCGGCGGATTGTAGCGCGGCGAGAGCAACGTCTCGACGCAATGCGAGAAGGCGTCGAGGCCGGTGGCGGCTGTAAGCCAAGCGGGAAGGCCGAGCGTCAATTCGGGATCGCAGATCGCGCGCTTCGGGATCAGATGCGGGCTGATGAAGCCAAGCTTGCGGCCGTCATTCAGGGTGAGCAGCGCCGCACGCCCGACCTCGGCGCCGGTGCCGGACGTGGTCGGAATGGCGACGAGCGGTGCGACCGGCCCGATCAGCGGCAATCCACCGAGGATCACGGCATAGCGCTCAAGCGGCCTGTCATGCGCTGCAAGCAGCGCCACGCCCTTGGCGAGGTCGATGGGCGAGCCGCCGCCGACCGCAACGATGCCATCGCATCCGCCCTCTCGATAGGCAGCGAGCGCCGCATCGACAGCAGCCTCGGTGGGATTGGTCGGCACGTCGAGGAATTGCACCGTACCTTCGGGGCAGAGTGCCGCGACACGTCCAAGGAGGCCGGCGGCAGCAATGCCGCTGTCGCTGACGATCAGCGGCCGCTTGACGCTGAGGCCAGCCAGCGCATCGGTCAGCGTGGACACCACGCCGGGCCCGAACTCGACAGTGGTGAGATAGAGAATGGCGCTCATATCGCCCTCTTGGTGTTTAGCGTTTCCAAGAGAACGATGATCGGATGCAGGCGGCGCCGTCAATGGCATGTTGGCTCGCCGCCCTCATGCCACGCCGGCATAAGCATGCGCTCTCCCCTCCGCGCGAGCGCATTGAATTTCCTTCGCCTGCGCCGGATGCCCATCCATGCCGCGACGGCATGGGCCAATGGCGAAACGGCATTTGTGACGGCTTCTCCGGCATGATCCACTGTCAAGAAAAGACATAGGACGACCAAGGGAGCAAAGTTTGAGGACAGTTGAAGTCGCCGTCATCGGCACGGGATGGTGCGGCGGGATCAGAGCCGAGACGCTGGCGAAAAGCCCGCTGGTTGCGCGCCTGCACATTGCCGAGACGCGCCCGGAACGGCTGGCCGAGATGAAGCACGCGACCGGCGCTGCGACGGCGACGGCTGATTATCGCACGCTGCTAGACATGGCCGAGATCGAAGCGGTCTATATCTGTGCAACACCAGAGACCACGCACTATCCGATGGCGCGCGATGCGCTTCAATCGGGCCGGCATGTGTTCCTCGAAAAGCCGGTAGCCCTGGAGCTGTGGGAGGCGGACGAGCTGATCACCATCGCCGCCAAGAACAATCTCAAATTCACCATCGGCTATTCCCAGCGCTTCAACCCGAAATTCGCCTACGCCAAGAAGAAGGTGGCTGACGGCACGTTAGGCGAGCCAGTCAGCGCCTGTGTCAGCCGGCATATCACGCGCGGCCTCGGCAACAAGATCAGCGGCCGGATCAAGCTCTCGCCGGCGGCGATGGAGTCCACGCACGATCTGGATTTCCTGCTCTGGCTGCTGGAGCCGGCAAAGCCGGTTCGCGTCTATTCCCAGGGCGTCCGGCGGGTGATGTATCCCAAGAACGGCGCTTTCGACCAGCAATGGATCATGGTGACGCTCGACAATGGCTGCGTGATCACCGTTGGTGGCGGCTGGATTCTGCCGCCCGCCTATCCGAACTTCTCCACCTGCTGGATCGAGATCACCGGCTCGGAGGGCGCGCTGATCATCGACGACACCCATCGCGACATCTGGCTCTCCACCATGGAGAAGGGCACCGTCTTCCCGCTCTCCACCATGCCGGGCGAGCAGGTGGACCACGTCTACGCGGGGGCGATGGGCCCGGAGACGCTGCATTTCCTTGACGCTGTGGTGTTCGACCGCCCGGTGCAGGTGACGCCGGAGAGTGCGCGCCAGGTGATGGAAGTCTACACCGCCGCCGATATCTCGGCCGAAACCAATGAGCCGGTCGATCTGCCGCTTGCCAACAAAGGCGCAATGGGCGCGAGCGCTGGAGCCGTGGCATGAAGGGGCGAAAGACCAAAGGCATCGGACTTGCCATTGTCGGTGCCGGGCGCGTTGGTCTGTTTCGCGGCGAGGTGGCGGCCCGTCACCCGGCGGTCGAATGGATCGGGATCGCCGAGAAGAAGCCGGAGCGGGCGAAGCTCGTGGCCGAGAAGATCGGCGCCGATTTCGTCACTTCCGATCACCGCGAACTCCTGAAGCGCGCGGAGGTCAACGCCGTCATCATCGCCACGGACGAGCATCTGCATGTCGATCCGATCATGGCGGCCTGCGAGCGCTCCCTGCCGATGCTCATAGAGAAACCGCTCGCCACCTTCCTCTCTGAATCGCAGAGGGTGCTCGGTGCCATCAAGCAGGCTGGCTGTGACGCGGTGGTCGGCTATACCCAGCGTTTCCGCCGCCGCTGGCTTGCCGCCAAAGAGAAAGTGCGCACCGGAGCACTCGGCGATGTCACCATGGTGACCTCGCGCGCTTTCATGAACCGGCTGGTGGCGCTCGACAATTACAGTCGGAGCGATGCTCCCGAGACCATCTCGCCGATGGTGATTTCCGGCACCCACGCCCTCGACATCGTGATGTGGTATCTGGAGGCTAAGACCCCCGTCGAGGTCTATGCGCGCTCGGTCGACAAGGTGCTTGGGCCGCAGCATCATGGCATCGACGGCACCGCCGGCATGATCATGATGAGCGACGGCAGTGTCTATCACCTCAGCATCTCCTGGGCGCTGCCCATCACCTGGCCGGCCTCGGTCTACAGCCTCGAGGTGGGGATCGTCGGTACGGAAGGCGTGCTCACCATCGACGACACGCATCGCGACATCGTCCTGGCGGTCAGCGCGCCGCAGGCTGAAGGCTATCTGCCCGACAAGAGCCGCCTCGTCGATTTCTTGGGCTCCTATCCACCCGGCGACATGGCGCTCGGCGAGCTGCGCGGCCCGATGCGCGAGGAGACCGAGAGCTGGCTCAACCGCGTGGCGCTCGGCGTTGCCACCCAACATGCGACAGCGGCCGAGGCGCATAACCGGCTGATGCTGACCAAAGCGCTGGATCTCTCGGCTGCCCGCAAGGCGCCTGTCCGCCTTCCGCTCGATCCGGAGGAGGAGCGCGCCGCCGCTTAGGATACGACCGTAAGATGGAAAACAAGATCCCGCCCGTGGGATGGAGACGAGACGCGTCAGACTCACAAACGTCATCCCCGCGAAAGCGGGTACCCAGTATGCCGCGCGCTTTCGGTTCAATCGCGATCGCCTGGGTTTACTAGGTTCCCGCTTGCGCGGGAATGACACCAGTAGCGGTTGAGAGGGAGTACCCGCGAGACACACGTCAGACAAGAATGCCGGGCCGCAAGAAACGACAAGCGGCCTGTCCAGGGAGGAGACCATGAAACGCATAGCCAAGACAGCGATCCTGGCTGTCATTGTCGGCGTGTTCGAATTGCTGACAATGCGGCCCGGTCAGGCCGCCGAAGACCCGACGAAATGGCCGACCCAGCCGATCCGCATGATCGTGCCGTTCGCGCCGGGCGGAGCTTCCGACTTCGCCGCACGCCTTTTGCAGCCCGGCCTCTCCGAGGCGCTCGGCCAGCAGGTCGTGGTGGAGAACAGGCCAGGCGCTGCGGGCAATGTCGGTATGGACGTCGCGGCACGCGCGACACCTGACGGCTACACGGTCTTTCTCGGCAATGTCGGGACGATCTCGATCAATCCCTATATGTTCTCCGATCTCACGGTGAAGCCGGATAAGGACTTCATCCCCGTTTCCATCGTTGCCGACACGCCGGGCATCCTGATTGCCAATCCCAGTTTCCCGCCGAACACCGCCAAGGAGATGGTCGATTATGTGAAAGCCAGGCCCGGCAAGATCAATTTCGCCTCGCCCGGCAGCGGCAGCCTGAACCGCCTGGAGATGGAGACCTTCGCACGCAATGCCGGCCTGGAAATGACCCACATCCCGTATAAGGGCGGCGCCGGCCCGGCTGTCGCCGACGTGATGGGCGGCCATGTCGAGGTGATGTTTTCCACCATCAATTCGGCAATCAATCAGGTGAAGGAAGGCCGGCTGAAAGCGCTCGGCGTGACGTCCAAACAGCGGGTCAGCTCGCTACCCGGCACGCCGACGCTGCTCGAGCAGGGTTTCCCCGCCAACGTCTCATCCTCCTGGCAGGGCATTCTGGTGCCCGCCGGAACGCCGAAGCCGATTATCGACAAGCTGTTTGCGGCGATCGTTAAGGCGGCCGCCAATCCGGACGTGCAGAAGCGGATGGAGGAAGCCGGGACGATGGCCGTGACCAGCAAGTCGCCCGACGAATTCAAGACCTACATCACCGCCGATGCCGCCAAATGGAGCGAGGTGATCAAGGTGACCGGGGCGAAGCCTGAATAGCACGCATACGGCCTCCTAAGCGTCGCCCCGGCCTTGAGCCAGGGACCCATTAGCCATCCCTCACGACAAGGGCTCGCGGAGAGGCCAATGAGTCACGGATCGGCCTTCGGCCGTCCGCGACGACGACAGCGGTAGGCCGCCGAAACAGGCACCAGCAGGTGTCACATGTCCTCAAGCCGATAGAGGCGAGGTCGAGAACCATGAACATCCGCAATTCCAGCGATCTGCTCACCGCTTTGCTGTTCCTGGCGATCGGCTTCGCTGCGCTGCTCTATAGCAGCGTGTATTATTCCCTCGGCACCCCGGCGCGCATGGGCGCCGGCTTCTATCCGACGCTGATCAGCGTCGGGCTGATCGTCATGGGCTTTATCCTGCTGCTGCAGGCCTGGTTCGATCCGGATGAGGCGGTCGGCAGGGTCGATCCGCGCATCGTCCTGTTCGTGCTGGCCGGCACGTTTTTATTCGGCTTCCTGATCGACCGGGCAGGACTGCTGATCGCTGCGGCCGTCCTCGTCATCGCCGCGCGCCTTGCGGACCGGGAGGTGAAACTCGGCGAGACGATCCTGCTCGCGGCAATCCTAATGGCGACGACCACGGCGCTGTTCCGCTATGGCCTTGGCATGCCGCTGCACCTCTTGCCTGTCTGATGGTGGTAAGCGATGGGGTTCTTCGATGATCTCGGCCTAGGTTTCGCCGTCGCGATGATGCCGGCGAACCTGCTCTATGGCTTCATCGGCGTTCTGCTTGGCACCATCATCGGCGTGCTGCCGGGGCTGGGACCCGTCGCTACCATCTCGATCCTCCTGCCGATCACCTTCACGCTTCAGCCGCAGCAGGCGATGATCATGCTCGCCGGCATCTATTACGGCGAGCAGTATGGCGGCTCGACCACCGCGATTCTCGTGA
>Ga0081540_1003645_pt1 | contig 12085 bp, 12 predicted proteins | sample TabmetS2T1R1_FD_71024 | JGI IMG/M metagenome (GOLD analysis project Ga0081540, IMG submission 71024) | Tabebuia heterophylla rhizosphere microbial communities from the University of Puerto Rico - S2T1R1 | ecosystem: Host-associated > Plants > Roots > Rhizosphere ...
GTCATTCATGCGAGGCCTCGGGCGGGTCCGGTAAACGGAGCATCACGACAAATTCGGCGCCGCATGGCACGCGGTTTTGCGCCTGCAGTTCGCCGCCGAAGGACCGTGCGATGTGGTTGGAAATCATGAGGCCGAGGCCGAGCCCCTTCCCTGCCGGCTTGGTGGTCACGAAAGGCTCGAACAGACGCGCGAGGACATCGGAGGGAATGGCCGGACCGTTGTTGCTGATCGTAATGCGGCCGCGGGAAACGCGTCCCTCGTCCACGGCGGCGCGAACGACAATCGACCTCCGTTCGACGCTCTCGATCGCGTCCAAGGCATTGGCCAGGATATTGCACAGCAGTTGCTCGAGTCGCGGCTGATCGGCAAGAACTGAAAGACCAGGCTCAATGTCGATCGAGACTTCCACGCCTGCCTCCTTGATACGTGCCGCGAGCAGCTTGAGAACCTCAGCCACCGCATTTTCGACGGAGACAGCCTCGAGCGAGGAACTGGACTTGTAGGCAAAAAGCCGCAGCTGGCCGGTCAGGCGCCCGAGCCGACGGACCAGCTCGCCAATCCGGGTGAGATTGCCCCTGGCATCACCGATCGAGCCGCGGTCGACGAGCAGTATCGCATTGTCTGCAGCGGTCTGCAGGGCCGCCAGCGGCTGGTTCAATTCGTGCGCGAGCGTCGTCGCCATCTCGCCGACCGACATGAAGCGCGACGTGAAGATGAGGCGCTCCTGCCGCGACTTGTGCGCGCGCAACGCTTCCATGCGCTCGGTGATGTTCGTCGCGGTGACGATGCTGCACGGCACGTCCGCGCGCCAGCGCGACGGCATCCATTGCAGCGCGTACCAGCGACCGCTCGCGCTGTCGAACACTTCGCGCTCGCCCTCGGCGTCGCGCTGCGCGGCGTAGTCGTCGAATGCGCTTTCGAACGCGTGTCGCGTGACCGTTCGCGCCGCGCCGAATTCCGCGGAAAAAGCGCGATTTGCCAGCAGCAGCCGCCCGTCGTCGGCGGCGTACGCGGCGCAGGCGACGGCGACCGCATCGAGCAGCGCGCCGGCGTCGCCGTGCAATTCGGGCGGTGCCGAGGCCGGCGCGCTCGAGCGCCGATTCGTGGCACGCTTGGCGGACAGCGGGTTGGCGGAGGTCGCGGTCATGCGCAGGTTTACGTCCAACCGGCAGGCGACGCGTCGAGTATCGACGTGCGCGCCGATGCATCATTTACACAATCGAGGGCACTCCATGCAAACGACTCGTTCGCATCCCGGTCATGTCATCGCGCTGTCATTGCTCGTCGCATCGCCGCATCTCCTTGCCGCTGAGCCCGTCAATGCATCGCCTTCATTGTCGGCGGAGCTCGTGTCCCTGATATTGCCGCTCCTGCTCGTCGTCGCGACGCTGGTCGCCGCGTTCTATCTGCTGCGGCGTCGCTTCGGACTCGCGACACGCGACGGTCCGCTGCGCGTCGTGCAGGTGATCGCCGTCGGTCCGCGCGAGCGTATAGTGCTCCTCGATCTCGACGATCGCCAGATGCTCGTCGGCGTGACGAGCGCGCAGATCACGCGGCTCGCGACGCTCGCGACGCTCGACGAACGCGCGCACGGCAGCATGTTCCGACCCGAGACGGATGCGCATTGAACGAGTTGCGCACGAACGTTCGATCTTCGTGTGAGCACAATCACAAATTGGATACAAAGATGAACTCGCTTCGTCATGCATTCGATCGAAGATGAGGTGGTGAATCGAAAAGACGCTGTGCTAGTCTCGCTCACGCTGAAACCATCGAACAGTTACGCGCGCTGTTACAGGGGCGGTGCGCCACACCAGGGATGACCGCGCGAATGTCGGCATTTTCGCGAACATCCAGGCCCCCGATGGTTGACGATGCCCGCGACGCGATGCGTGGCATGCAGGGAGCCTGGTCATCGAATCGCTGCGGCGGAATGCGCCGCGCGTACCCTGTCGGAGCGCAGCCGTGAACGCGCGCGTCTCGTTCGCGCGCACGCGTCCCGAAGCCGGACAGCGCAGCTACAGCGACGTGATTCTCGCGTTCGGCGTCGTCGCGATCGTCGCGCTGATGATCCTTCCGCTGCCGACGCCGCTGATCGACACGCTCGTAGCGCTCAACATCCTGATCGGCGTCGGCCTGCTGCTGCTGGCGATCTACATCCCGTCGCCGGTCGCGTTCTCGAGCTTTCCGAGCGTGCTGCTGATCACGACGCTGTTCCGCCTCTCGCTCGCGATCGCGATCACGCGGCTCATCCTGCTCAACGCGGACGCGGGGCACATCATCGACACGTTCGGCAACATGGTCGTCGGCGGCAATCTCGTCGTCGGCATCGTCGTGTTCCTGATCATCACCGTCGTGCAGTTCATCGTCGTCGCCAAGGGCGCCGAGCGCGTGGCCGAGGTCGCTGCGCGCTTCACGCTCGACGCGATGCCGGGCAAGCAGCTCTCGATCGATTCGGACCTGCGCTCCGGGCTCATCGACAAGGACGAAGCGCGCCGCCGGCGCCGCCGGCTCGAGATCGAGAGCCAACTGCACGGCTCGCTCGACGGCGCGATGAAGTTCGTCAAGGGCGACGCCGTGGCGGGCATCGTCATCATCATCATCAACCTGCTCGGCGGCCTCGCGATCGGCGTCCTGCAGCTCAACATGCCGATGAGCGAGGCGATGCACACGTACTCGATCCTCACGATCGGCGACGGCCTCGTCTCGCAGATTCCGGCGCTGCTCGCGTCGATCTCGGCCGGCCTCATCGTCACGCGCACCGCGAGCGAGGAGGGCGACCGCCACCTCGGCGAGGCGATCTCGCGGCAGATCTCGAACGAGCCGCGCGTCGCGATCATCGCAGGGCTCGTCGCGATGCTGCTGGTCTGGGTGCCCGGTTTTCCGAAACTCGTCTTCCTGCTGCTCGGCCTCAGCCTGCTCGCGTTCTCGGCGTGGCGCCTGCGCGAGAAGTTCGGCCTGCTGCGCCGGATCCTGCGCGTCGAGGAGCCTTCGGGCGAGCTCGATCGGCACGACGCGCTGTTCGCCGAAGGCGGCCCGGCGCCGCCGCCGAGCCTTCTGCTCGAGATCGATCGCGCAATCGCCGAGCAGCTCACCGCGCCGCAGGTGCGCGCCGCGCTGGTCGACGTCGCGCAACGCGTGCGCGAGGAATTCGGCGTGCCGGTGCCGCAGCCGAGCCTGCGCCTGCGCGACAAGCTCGCGCCCGGCGAATACCGGCTGCATGCGTTCGGCGTGCGCATCGGCGCCGGCACGCTGCGCGCGGACGCGCATTTTCAGCGCGCGCCGCTCGCGCTCCCGGCCGGCAAGGATCTCGCGCCGGCGACGACGCCGTTCCAGCCCGAGCTCGAAGGCCGCTGGCTGACGGGCGCGCGCACGCCGGGCGACGTCAGCGATCTTTCGCCGGGCGAACTTCTGTCGCTGCACGCGCGACAGGCCGTGCAGCGACATCTCGGTCTCTTCATCGGCATCCAGGAGACCGCCAATCTCTTCAACCGGATGAGCCGCGACTATCCGGATCTCGTCAAGGAGATGCTGCGCGTCGTCGCTCCGCAGCGCGTCGCCGACATCCTGCGCCGGCTCGTCGACGAGAGCATTCCGATACGCAACCTGCGCGACGTGTTCGAAGCCATCACCGAAGCCGGCGGCCGCGAGAAGGACATCGTGCTCGTCACCGAGTACGTGCGCGTCGGCATGCGCCGCCACATCAGCGACCGCTACGCGGCAGCGGACCGCACGCTCAAGGTGCTGGTCGTTCATCCCGAGCTCGAGGACAAGCTCCGCAACTCGGTGCGCGTGTCGAGCGCTGGCACGCAGCTCGCGATCGATCCCGAGGTCGCGGCGCGCGTCATCGGCGAGATCGGTCAATGGAAGCGCAACGAAGGCAGTCTCGAGGGCATCGTGATGCTCTCGTCTCTCGATGTGCGACGGCACCTGCGCAAGCTGACGGAAGTCGAGTTCTTCGAGCTGCCGGTGCTGTCGTTCCAGGAGCTCGTGCCGGACATCCGGCTCGTTCCGCTGGGTCAACTCAACGCATGAAGCGACGTTCGAATCAGGCATTCATACAGGGCGCGTAAAACGACCATATGAAGACGAAATATCAGGGGAACTTCGTCACCTTGCGGGCCGCGGCGACTCGGGCGGCCACGTCGCGTTTCGCGGCGTTGATCATCCTTTCGCTGATGGCCTTCACCGCGGCGCACGCATCGCCGATACCGTTCAAGACCAGCCGCGTCGAATACGATCTCAAGGGCGAGCCGCTCAAGGATTTCCTGGCCGGTTTCTTCGCCGACCAGGGCCTGCAGGTGGTGCTGAGCCCGCTCGTCGAGAACCAGGGCGGCACGCTCAACGGTCCGCGCAGCGGCACGCCGGAGCAGGTGTTCCGCAGCATCGCGAACGCGAACCAGCTCACGGCCTACTACGACGGCTCGGCCGTGTACGTCTACAAGCAGAACGAGCGCATCACGCGTTACTTCGCGGTGCCGCCTGCGAAGGTCGAGGATTTCGTGCGCGCGTTCCAGGGCATGCACCTCGGCGATCAGGGCAACACGTTCAGCGCGCGTTCGGACACCGGCCTCGTCGTCGCGACCGGCACGCCGCGCTTCGTCGAGCAGGCGCAGGAGCTGACGCGCACGCTGAAGCAGCAGGAGCTTTCGGCGAACGCGGTGTTCAAGATGTTCGAGCTCAAGTACGCGTGGGCGAGCGACGCGAGCTTCACGGTCGGCAACCGCCAGGTCACGGTGCCGGGCGTCGCGACGATCCTGAAGCAGCTCATGTACGCGCCGGAACAGTCGAGCGGCACCACGAACGGCGGTTCGCGCGATCGCGTCCTGAAACCCGTCTCGATGCATCTCAAAGGCACCGGCCTCGCCGGCATCGGCGAGGATGCGCAGGCGCAGCGCACGGATCTGCCGGTACCGCTCGCGCGACCGTCCGACGACTACGCGCCTTCGTCGCAGCCGATCGAACGCCAGAACCCCGACCTCGGCGCCGACGCGTATCTTCCGTACAAGCGCGACACGCGCATCGTCGCCGATCCCTACCGCAACGCGGTCATCGTGCGCGACACGCCGGACTCGATGCCGCTCTACGCCGAGCTCGTGCGCCAGCTCGACGTCGAACCGCGCATCGTGCAGCTCGAGGCGACGATCATCGACGTCGACCGGCGCAAGCTGCGCGATTTAGGCATCGACTGGCGCTGGCGCAACGGCCGCACGGCGATCGGCTTCGGCACCGATCGCATCGACCCGAACACGGGCCGCACGATCCAGTACCAGGACGATTTCCTGCGCGCGCTCGGCCTCGACAGTGTCGACGCGCTGGCGCAGCGCTCGCCCGGCCTGCAGATCGGCGGCATCGTCGGCGATTCGTACAAGTTCATCGCGCGCATCAACGCGCTCGCCGACGAAGGCGTCACGAACGTCGTCTCGCGTCCGCAGGTGATCACGCTCAACGACACCGAAGCGGTCATGGAGAACACGCGCACGCTCTACGTGCCGGTCAACGGCGCCTACGAGGTCGATCTCTTCAATGTCGTCGCCGGCACGATCCTGCGCGTGACGCCGCACCTCGTCGCGGAAGAAAGCCGCGTGCGCATCCGTCTTCTCGTCAGCATCGAGGACGGCGACGTGCAGATCAGCGCGACGAACACCTCGGGCGCCGTCGTGAACTATCCGACGGTCACGCGCGCGGCGATCAACACGCAGGCGATCATCGACGAGAACCAGAGCCTCCTGCTCGGCGGGCTCGTACGCAATCTCTCCGCCAACAACGTCGACAAGATTCCGGTGCTAGGCGACATTCCGGTGCTCGGCGCGCTGTTCCGCCGCGAGGAGAAGCAACGCGAGCGCACGGAGCGCCTGTTCCTCATTTCGCCGCGGCTCGTGCCGCTGAACCAGATCGCCGAGCAGACGCCGAATCTCAACCGCCCGGTCACGATCGGCACGCTGGAGCAAGACTCGAGCCTGCGCGACAAGGCCGACAAGGACGCCGACCGTCACCGCGACGATCACGTGCGAAGCGTCGAGCAGCAGGGCACGCCGGTACCGCCTGCGCCGCCGCCGGAGCAACCACCGAAACCCTGAGCACGTCACGAGGTCCCCACGCCATGAAGACAGCCACCGACATCGATGACACCTCTGCCGCCACGCTCGTGCTGCGCTTCGTGCGCGGCCTGCATGCCGGCGCCGAGCGCCGCTGCGCCGAGCACGAGGTCATCCTGATCGGCAGCGGCAGCGATTGCGACCTGATCCTGTCCGACGCCGACGTCGCGCCGCATCACTGCCTCGTTTCCGTCATCGGCAGGAATTTCTCGATCCGCCCGCTCGACGCGCGCGTGGAGATCCGCTCGCGCGCGATCGAGCAGGGCGATGCCGTCGTGTTCGACGCATTCACGCCGATCCGCATCGGCGACGCCGCGTTCGCGATCGGCGAAGCGAACAGCGAGCGCTGGCCGCGCAGCGCCGCGGCGGGCGGCGGCGCGAACGCGGCCGGAACCGAAGCCGAGCTCGCGAAGCAGCGACGCCCGCGCCGCTATGCGCTCGTCGGCGCCATCGCGGGCCTCGCCGGCGCCGTCGCGCTCGCGCTTGCATCGACGTCGCTGCGCGCGCCGCCGCCGCCCGACGCGACTGCGCAGCTCGCGAGCGTCGAGCAGGTCCTGCACGATCTCGATCTCGGCCAGATCAAGGTCAACGCCGACGCGCGCGGCGGATTCTTCCTGCGCGGCCAGGCTCCCGACGCGTCGCGCGTCGATTTCCTGAAGCGCATGCTCGCGTCGCGCGGCATCGCGGCCGAGTTCGACGTGCGCAGCGGCGCCGACATCGCACAGGACGTGCACGAAGTCCTGCGCCTCTCCGAGATCGACGCCGCGAGCACGTACCGCGGTCCCGGCGAGGTCGAGATCAAGGGTCACTTCGGTGACGGCAAGGCGCTCGAGGCGGTGCTCGCGTCGCGTGCGATCAAGGACATCGACGGTCTCGGCAAGGTGTCGATGCTCAATCTCGACCGGCCGCGCGAAGAGCCGCGCAAGAAGCCCGGCAACGAGAAGCAGATCGTCTCCGCGGTCGGCGGCAAGGATCCATACGTCATCACGGCGGACGGCTCGCGTTATTTCGCCGGCGCGGAGCTTCCGTGCGGCGGCAAGCTCGTGTCGGTCGACGACGGCCAGCTCATGGTCGACAGCGGCAACGGCGCGGAGGCGACGGAGGCATGCAAGCTGCGCACGGCGATGCGCTGAGACAGCGCGACCGAAACGGCGGCAGGCGCGCGGCATGGAGCTGCGCACGCGGGGACGCGAAACGCGCGACCGCAAACGGGTCACCTTCGACGGTGACTTACGGCGACGGGAGTCGCAGCGACGAAACGCGGCGCGGACGCCGCATCAGCAAGGAGACAGACATGTCCTACAACATCGGCGGCACCAACAAACCCGACGCGATGCACGCGATCAGCTCGCTGACGCAATCTGCGGCGACGAGCGGCCTGCAAGGCACGCGCCGCGCGGTCGACCAGGCCGACGCGAGCAGTTGGTTCGAGGCGATGGCCTCGGCCTGGGGCAACGCGCTCGATCACCAGGCCGGCAACATCACGCAGCTTTCGGATCAGATCAGCCAGGGCGGCGATCAGCCCTCGACGATGGTCGAGCTGACCGCGGCGAGCATGAAGATGCAGTTCATGGCGAACAACGCCGCGACGTCGAGCAACAGCGTCGGTCAGGCACTCGAAACGCTCGGCCGCAAGCAGTGATCGCGCCGCGGCGGCGCACGCGCGCCGCCGCCGACGACGATCCAAGGAGGTTGTATGAGCGAAATCACTCCGGTCACGTTCGATCTGACGCAGGTCAACAGCACGTCGCTCGCCTCGAACGCGAACGTGCCGCGCACGGTGATCGACATCGCCGAATTCCAGAAGAACTACGCCGAGGCGAAATCGGCGAGCGCCAGCGAAGGCGCGCAGGCGTCCAACGCGCCGCTGCCGGTCGGCGGCAGCTCGTCCGAAGGATTCCGTGCGGTGTTGAACTCGTTGAACGCGCTGAACGGCCGCGTCGATCAGCTCGGCTCGACGTCGCGCACCGCGACGAGCAACGGCGACATGACCGCAGGCGACATGCTGATGCTGACGGTGCGCTGCCACGAGTTCCTGTTCCACTGCGAGCTGACGTCCAACGTGGCGAACCGCACGTCGGACGGCGTGCAGCAGCTCTTCCGGCAGCAGTCGTGAGGCGAGCCATGGCCAGCAACATGCGCATCGGCATGCTCGCGGCCTGCCTCGCGCTGACCGGCTGCGGCCGCGCCGTCCTGTACGGAAACCTGAGCGAGCAGCAGGCCAACGAAGTCGAGGCGGTCCTGCTCGCGTCCCACATCGATGCCGACAAGACGCTCGCCGAGAACAAGAAAGGCTGGTCGGTGACGGTGTCCAAGAGCGACTTCCCGGCGGCGATGCAGCTCCTCAAGTCCGCCGGCCTGCCGGCCGAGCCGTTCGAGTCGATGGGCGAAGTGTTCAAGAAGGAAGGGTTCGTCTCCTCGCCGACCGAGGAGCGCGCGCGCTATCTCTTCGCGATGTCGCAGGAGCTCTCGCACACGCTCGAGCAGATCGACGGCGTCGTCGCCGCGCGCGTCCACATCGCGCTGCCCGAGAACGACCCGTTGAGCGAAGGCAAGAAGTCGGCGTCCGCGTCCGTCGTCATCATCGAGCAGCCCGGCGCAAAGCTCCGCGAGCGCGAGACCGACATCAAGGCGATCGTGACCGACGGCGTCGAAGGACTCGAGGACATCAACAAGGTGACCGTGAAGTTCTTCACGCGCGCGCCGGGCACGACGCCGCCGACGGAAGCCGCGGCACCGGCCGCCGCATCGCTGCCGGCCGCACGCGACGTCGGCGGGAGCGCAGGCTGATGGTGTCCTGGGCGGCGCTGCGCACGCTGGCACTCGACGAGGCCGACGCCGGCTGGTTCGGCACGCTCGCGCCGGTCGTGGTCGAGCGTGCGCGCCGCTCGCGGCTCGGGCGCCGGCTGCTGTCGCGGCGGCTCGCCGCGCACGGCGCGCCCGTGCTGTTCGGCACGTTGCCGCGCTCGACGCCGCAGTCGATCGCCGTGAGCACGTGGGCGGCATGGCCGTCGCTGCGTTTGCGCGAGATCGCCTGCGATCTCGGCGCGATCGCGCTGGCGCCGGCGTTGCGCGCCGTCGTGCGGCGCGAGGCGGTGCTGCGCGTTCGTGCGGTGCTCGGCGAGCCACGCTATGCGCTCGCGCTCGCTTCGGCGGGGCACGTCGACGGCGGGTCGGACCGCGAGCATCGCGTGCTGGCGAAGTCGCTTGCGAGCGACGCCGCGCTCGCAACCGCGGTGCGCCGGCTCGGCTTCAGCGAGTTCCTCGCGTTCGCCCGCGCCGTGCATCCGGCCTGCGCGGAACGGCTCCTGATCGGCGAAGCGCCGGGCAGCATTGCCGAGACGCGCCTCGCGTGGCTCGACGGCGCGCGTGTCGCAACGTACTTGGCCGCGCTGCCGGCCGCCAACGAAGGAAGCGTGCACGATGGCGCAAGCAGCGATCATTGATCATGCCCGCTTCGAGCTCGCGCTCGACGGGCGCATCGTGCGCGGCGACGCGTGGTCCGACCTCGCCGACGCGCGCGCATTGCTCGATCGCGCCGAGGCCTGTTACCGCAAGGCCGGCGAGGACGCCTCGACGCTCGCGGCCCGCGCACGCGACGACGGTTTCGAGGCCGGACGCGCGGAAGGCCTTCGCGACGTCGCGGCGACGCTGCTCCGCGTGCAGCGCGACGGCGCGGCGCTGCTCGCGCGCGAAGAGGCGCGCATCGTCGATCTCGCCGTCGCGATCGTCGCGCGCATCGCGCCGCGACTCGACGTCTCCGAGCTCGTGCCGGCGCTGATCGCCGAGGCCGTGCGCGAAGTCGCCGCCGAGCAGTTCCTGCAGGTGCGCGTGCATCCGGACGCCTACGCGGCGGCGCACGCGGAGCTCGACGAGATCCGCAAGGCGGTGCCGGGCGTCGCCGACGTCCAGGTGGTCGCCGATCCGACGCTCGATGCGCGCGACTGCGTGCTCGCGTCGGAAGCCGGCAAGGTCGAAGCCGGCATCGGCGAACAGCTCGCGGCGATCCGCGCCGCGCTGCGTGCCGCGAGCGACGCCGGGAGTCGCGCATGAACGCGGTGCCGAAGCCCGCGTCGCGCGATCCGCTGCTCGAAGCGCTGTCGCGCACGACGGCGGTGCGGCACGTCGGCCGCGTCGCGGAGGCGTACGGCACGCTGATTCGCGCGACGGGCATAACCGCTTCAATTGGGGAGGTCTGCGAGCTGCGCGCGCCGCATGGCGGACGGCCGCTGCTCGCCGAAGTCGTCGGCGTATCGAAACATCAAACGCTCCTAACGCCGCTCGGTCCGCTCGACGGCCTCTCGGGCGCGACCGAGGTCGTCGCGATCGGGCAGCGCGCGACGATCCCGGTCGGCATCGGCATGCTTGGGCGAATTCTCGATCCGCTCGGCCAGCCGATCGACGGCAAGGGACCGTTCTTCGTCGAGGCGGCCGCGCCGATCTACCGCGATTCGCCGAACCCGCTGTCACGGCGCCCGATCGACAAGGCGCTGCCGAGCGGCGTGCGCGCGATCGATGCGGCGCTCACGGTCGGCGCCGGCCAGCGCGTCGGCATCTTCGCGACCGCGGGCGGCGGCAAGAGCACGCTGCTCGGCATGCTCGCGCGCGGCGCCGCGGCCGACGTCAACGTCATCGCGCTGGTAGGCGAGCGCGGCCGCGAAGTCAACGAGTTCATCCACGACAATCTCGGCGAGGACGGCCTGCGACGGAGCGTCGTCGTCGTCGCGACCTCGGACCGGCCGCCGCTCGAGCGCGCGCGCGCCGCTTATGTCGCGACAGCGATTGCCGAGCATTTCCGCGATCAGGGCAGGAACGTCGTGCTGATGATGGATTCGGTGACGCGCTTCGCGCGTGCATTGCGCGACGTCGGCCTCGCAGTCGGCGAGCCGCCGGCGCGGCGCGGTTATCCGCCGTCGGTGTTCTCGGCGTTGCCGCGGCTGTTCGAGCGCGCCGGCAACGACGCGCACGGCTCGATCACCGCGTTCTACACGATCCTCATGGAAGAGGAAGACGGCTCCGATCCGATCGCCGAGGAAGTGCGCTCGATCCTCGACGGTCACGTGATCCTGTCGCGCAAGCTCGCCGCGAGCTATCACTATCCGGCGATCGACCTCTTGTCGAGCGCGAGCCGCGTGATGCCGCGCGTCGCCGCTGCCGAGCATCAGCGTCGCGCCGGTCTTTTGCGCAAGACGATCGCGAAGTACCAGGATCTCGAGCTCCTGATCCAGATGGGCGAGTACAAGCCGGGCGCCGATGCCGAGGCCGATTTCGCCGTGCGCAGCATCGGTGGCATCCGCGCGCTGCTGCAGCAGCCCGCACATGCGCTGGCCGGGTTCGAGGACGCGACGCGCGGCCTCGAGGAGCTGTTCGGATGAATCCGCCGTTCGTCATCGAGGCCTTGATCGTCGCGCGCCGCGCGCGCCGCGACGGCGCATTCGAGCGCGTGCGCCAGTGCCGCGCCGAAGTGCAGGCCGCCGAGGCGACGCGCGATGCGATCGATCAGCGCCTGCAGCGCACGCTCGCGCTGCGCGCCCACTGCATGGCGCGTCTGGGCGGCATGGCCGAGGAAGGCGTCGCCTCGGCGGTCGACTACGGACGCGCCGAGGATCACGTCGCGATGCTCGGTGCGCGCGCCGACGACATCCGGACCGAGCTCGCGCGCGCCGATCACACGGTGGCCATGGCGCGCGCGCGGCTCGACGACGCGATCGCGCTGTTCCTGCGCGCCCAGAAGCGCTTCGACGCGGCGCTCGAGCAGAAGGCACGCTGGGAGAAGGAAGTCGAAAAGGCCGAGCTTCGCGCCGAGGAAAACATCGCGGAAGACATTCTCGTCAACACGCATGGCCGGAGACGATGACGATGCGCACGACGCCGAGCACCGAATCCAGACGCGCCGAGCATCCGCACGAGCGCGAGCCGCTGCCGCGCCTGCGGCCGCCGGCGCCGAAGGCGGATGTGGAACGGTTCCGCGAAACGATGGCGGCGGT
>Ga0081540_1003646_pt1 | contig 12081 bp, 12 predicted proteins | sample TabmetS2T1R1_FD_71024 | JGI IMG/M metagenome (GOLD analysis project Ga0081540, IMG submission 71024) | Tabebuia heterophylla rhizosphere microbial communities from the University of Puerto Rico - S2T1R1 | ecosystem: Host-associated > Plants > Roots > Rhizosphere ...
TACGCCGGTCCAGGCTTCGCCCTTTGCCCCCTTCGCGACCTGCTGGTCCCACGACCAGACCGAGGGTTCGGATTTCACCAGCCAGTACGCCATCGTCATTCCTCCGCCTTGAACGGCCGCGTCAGCAGGCCCTCGATCGCCGCGTCGATCGTGACCTTGCCGCTCAGGATCGCCGCGACTGCATTTGATACCGGCATATCGACGTTCTGCGAAGCCGCCAGTTCGATCAGGACGGGTGCGGTGAATTCGCCTTCCGCGAGCTTGTCGCGGTTCGGCTGCTCGCCGCGCCCTAACGCGATGCCAAGCGCAAAGTTGCGCGATTGCAGGCTGGAGCAGCTCAGGACCAGATCGCCGAGGCCGGAAAGGCCCACGAGCGTTTCGCTCCGCGCGCCGCAGGCGCGGCCCAGCCGGGCGAGTTCGCTGAAGCCGCGCGTCGTCAATGCGGCCAGTGCCGAGGCGCCGAGCTTTCGTCCCTCGACGATGCCGGCGGCAATCGCCAGCACGTTCTTCGCGGCGCCGCCGATCTCGACGCCACGGATATCCGTCGTGTGATAGGGCCGGAAGGTCGACGAGCCCAGCGCCTGCACCAGGGCTGCCGCCAGCTTCTCGTCCTTTGCCGCCAGCGTGACCGCGGTCGGCAGCCCGCGCGCCACGTCGCCGGCGAAGCCTGGTCCCGACAGGATCGCAGGCGTCGCATCGGGCGCAGCCTCCGCGATCACTTCCGTCATGAACTTGTGCGTGCCGCGCTCGATGCCCTTGGCGGTGGCGATGACGGGCGTGGTCTTTTTCAGGTGGGGCGCCAGCGCCAACATGGTTTCGCGCAGATGCTGCGCGGGCGTAGCCATCAGGACGACGTCGGCGGTCGCGGCGGCGATCATGTCACCGGTGATTTCAATGCGACTGTCGATGGGCACGCCAGGCAACCGCGGATTGACGCGCGTCGTTTTCATTTGCGCGGCAGCTTCGGCGTTGCGCGCGTAAAGCGTCACATCGCGGCCGGCTCGTGTGGCGGCGCCAGCGAGCGCCGTTCCCCACGCACCGGCACCGATCACCGCGACAGAATTGAAGGATGCCATGTCAGAATCCCGCGCGGGTGTTGGCGAAGCCGGCCGGCGCGGTCGCGTTGGCATCCAACAGCCAGCGCGCGCGGGGCGGCGCGTCCATCGTATCGGTCAGTCCGAGCGCCATCCGCTCCGCGCCGGCCCAGGCGATCATCGCGCCGTTATCGGTGCAGAGCGCCGGCGGCGGAATGATCAGCGTGGTCTGGGCTTTCGCCGCAACCGCCTGCAACGCGCTGCGGATGGCGTGATTGGCGGCGACGCCGCCGGCCGCGACGAGGGCGCGGGGCTGGCCGAATCGTTCGTGGAACAGCCGAAGGCCGACACTCAGCCGGTCCGCCGTCGATTCCAGCACCGCGGCCTGAAAGCTGGCGCAGAGATCGCTGATGTCCTGCGGCTCGAACGGCATCAGCCGGCTGGCCTCGTTGCGAACGGCGGTTTTCAATCCCGACAACGAGAAATTCGCATCCGGCCGCCCGAGCATCGGCCTGGGAAAAGCGAATCGCTCCGGGTCGCCGCTGGCCGCCGCGCGCTCGACCTGCGGCCCGCCGGGATAGGGCAGCGACAGCATTTTTGCGACCTTGTCGAAGGCTTCGCCCATCGCATCGTCGACAGTGGTGCCAAGCCGCACATATTGCCCGACGCCGACCACCGCCACGATCTGGGTGTGACCGCCGGAGGCCAGGAACAGGCAGTATGGGAAGGCCAGCGCGCAGGTCAGCCGCGGGGTCAAAGCGTGGGCTTCCAGATGGTTGACCGCGATCAGCGGCGTATCGTGCACCATCGCGATCGCCTTGGCGGTGGTGAGGCCGACGATCACCCCGCCGATCAGGCCGGGGCCGGCGGCGGCCGCCACCGCCGACAATTGCGCGAAGCCGACCCCCGCTTCCTTCATCGCCTGCCCGACGATGCCGTCGAGCACGTCGACATGGGCGCGCGCTGCGATCTCCGGCACCACGCCGCCGAAGCGCGCGTGCTCGTCGGTCTGCGAGCGCACGATATTGGACAGGATCCTTCCGCTGCCGTCATTGTGGCGCTCGACCACGGCGGCCGCGGTCTCATCGCATGTGGTTTCGATACCCAACACCAGCATCGGCGTGTCGTTGTCCAATTTTAGTCCTTGCGCTAACGGGTTCATCAACGCTTCCGTAACCCGGTAGCATTACGCGGTCTCTAGGTGCAATCGCCCGGTATTGCCGAAATCTGTTTGGCGGAGATCTGAAAATATGGCCGTTCTCGTCACGCGCCCGCATCCGGACGATGAGACGACCGCCGGCGCCCTCCGCGACCGCGGTTTTGCCGTCCTGCGCGCGCCGATGCTGCGGTTCGAGCCGGTCCCGTTCCAGGACGATGCCGATGCGCGCTACGGCGCCGTCATCGTCACCAGTGCCAATGCACTGCGCGCCATTGCGTCGAATCTCGCCGGCGGCCCGCTCCTGCAACTGCCGCTATTCGCGGTCGGGGAACACACGGCCGGCGCGGCGCGTGCCGCCGGATTTGGCAAGGTGATCGCCTCCAAGGGCGACGCCGGCGCCTTGCGCGATCTCGTGCTCGCCAGCGTCAGGTCGAAACAATTGAAGAAAACCCAGCCGCTGCTTTATCTCGCCGGAGCCGATCTTGCGCGTGACCTCGCCGGCGAACTGGGCGAAAAAGGTTTTACGGTGGTGACGCACACCACCTACCGGATGGTGCCTGCGTCGCGCCTGCCGCAGGAAATCTGTGACGCTTTCGTGGCGCATGAGATCGAAGCAGTGCTGCATTACTCACGGCGCAGCGCGCGGGCGTTCCTGGAGGCGGCGCGTTCGGGCGGCGTCGAAATCTCGGCGCTGGCGCTGCCGCAATGCTGCATTTCGCCCGCCGTCGCCTCGGTCCTGCGGGACGCCGGCGCAAGTCAGGTTACCACGGCGGCTTCGCCGGACGAAAATGCCCTGTTCGAGGCGTTGGGGCGGGCTTTGCGGGCCCAATCGGGCCCTAATCTTTAAGTCTGAGCAGGGTCTTGCCGGAAAACCGGTGCCCCGTTTTCCGGATCATGCTCTAACACGTCCCGGTTCTGGTAAGTTCCGGCAACCTAACGATCGAGGGAACTGCTGTGATGGTCGATGACAGGCCCGAAGAAACTGGCTCGTTGCCCGACAAGGAGCGGCCCAAGCGCCCGCCGCCAACCATCGAGCTGGAGGCGACCGAGGTGTCGACCGAGCCGCAGTCGACCGAGCCGACCGAGCCCCATGCAGCCGAGCCCAATGCAGCCGGGCCTTGGGCGGCCGCGCCCACTGCTGCGCCCGAGCCAAAGCCCGAGTCCACGCCCGAGCCCGTGGCCGAGCCTGTGCCGGAGGCGTCCGCCGCCCCGGCTCCGCGGCCCGTTTCACCCTGGATCATTGCGCCCGTCTCCGGCGCGGTCGCTGCGGCGCTGGTGATCGGGGTCGGCTGGATGCTGGGCTGGCCCGCGGTTCAGCCGGCATCGGCACCGCCCGCGCCACTGCTCAACGCCGCCGCCATCGACGATCTCACCTCGCGTATTGCGGCGATTGAATCAAAGGTCACCAGGTCTACGGCCGATGCCGCCCCGCGCATGGAAGGCATGGAAAAGTCGCTCACTGCGATGCGCGGTGAACTGGCCGCGACGCGCGTGCAGGGCGATAAGCTGGCAGCTGCCGTCAACGAGGTGAAATCCGCGCCGCGCAGCGACGGACCGGCTTCGCCTGATCTCGCCGCATTCGGCGAACGCATTGCCAAGGTCGAGAGCCAGATGCGGGCGCAAGGCGCCGAGATCGCACAGCAAGGCAGCAAGATCGCGGACACCCAATCGGCCGAGGCCAAGCCTCCCGACGACATGCCGCTTCGACGCGTAGTGGCGGCGGCGCTGCTCGATGTGCTGGTTCGGATCGGCGACCCCTATCCGGCGGCGCTTTCGGCGGCGAAGGCGCTGGCGCCCAATCCGGACGCCTTGAAGCCACTCGATCAATTCGCGGAGAAGGGCGTGCCGAACGCCAACAGGCTGAGCACGGAATTGCTGGCGGTGGTACCCAAACTCCTGCCAACCGCACCGCCGGAAACCACCGGTTCGAGCATTGTCGAGCGGTTGCAGGCGGGCGCCGCGAAACTGGTCAAGATCGAGCGCACCGATACCGCCGGCACCGATCGCGGCGCCGTGGTGGCGCGGGTCACGGCGGCGGCGGTCCGAAACGATTTCAACGAAGCGCGTCGGGAATTGAAGACATTGCAGCCCGCCGATCGCACCGCCGCGCAAGCCTGGCTTGAAAAGGCCGATGCGCGCGACGCCGCGCTCGCCGCTTCCCGTCAATTCGCGGCCGACGCCATGGCCGCGCTGGCCAAACCGGCGCAATAAGGATTTCAATGGTCCGGATCATTCTGTTTCTGCTGTTGATCGCGCTGGGAGCGGCCGGCGCGGCCTGGATTGCCGAGCAGACCGGCGATGTCATGCTGTCCTGGGGCAGCTGGCGCCTCCAGACCACGCTGCCGGTGTTCGTGCTGGGGATCGGCATCATCGTCGTCGCCGCCATGATGCTGTGGGCGATCCTGCGCGGCCTCTGGAACACGCCGGAACGCATCCGGCGCGGCCGTCGCGAACGGCGTCACGCCCGCGGCAGGCATGCGATCACGCAAGGGTTGCTTGCGATCGGGCACGGCGATTCATCCGACGCCCGCATGCACGCCGAATCCGCGCGCAAACTTGCCGCGCACGATCCACTGGCCCTGCTGTTGCACGCGCAATCGGCCCAGCTCGACGGCGACCGCGCGGGCGCGCAGCGCGCCTTCCGCGCCATGGCCGAGCGGGAGGACACGCGGCTGTTGGGCCTGCGCGGGCTGTTCATCGAGGCGCAGCGCGCCGACGATCCCGTCGCAGCCGTCATGGCTGCCGAGGAAGCGCTGAAACTTTCGCCCTCGTCGTCATGGGCCTCACATGCGGTGCTCGGCTTCTGCTGCGCCAAGGGCGACTGGGCCGGCGCGTTGAGGATCCTCGACAACAATCAATCTGCCGGGCTGATCGACAAGGCGACCTACCGCCGGCAGCGCGGCGTCTTGCTGACGGCGCGCGCGCTCGAACTCGAGAAGGTCGATCGCGACCTGTCGCGCGACAGCGTGATGGAAGCGATCAAGCTGGCGCCGACGCTGGTGCCGGCCGCGGTGCTGGCGAGCAAGTATGAAAGCGAGGCGCACCAGGTGCGGCGTTCGATGCGCATCGTCGAGACGGCGTGGCTGGCGCAGCCGCATCCGGATCTGGCGGACGCCTATGCCCATGTGAAGCTCGGCGATTCCGCGCGCCAGCGGCTGGTGCGGGTCGAGACTCTTGCCGCCAAGGCGCCCGGACACATCGAAGGCGCGCTGGCAATCGCGCGCGCCGCGATCGACGCGTCCGAGTTTGGCAAGGCGCGTGACGCGCTGGCACCGTTCATCGCAGCGCCGACGCAGCGGGTTGCGCTGCTGATGGCGGAGATCGAGCGCACCGAGCATGGCGACTCCGGCCGCGCGCGGGCGTGGACCCTGCGCGCCGTCCGCGCACGGCACGATCCGGCCTGGACCGCGGACGGCTATGTCAGCGATCGCTGGCGGCCGGTCTCGCCAGTGACGGGGCGGCTCGACGCCTTCCAGTGGCAGACGCCGGTCGCCGCGCTGCCGTCCGACAAGGGAGCCATGATCGAACCCTCGCCGTTTGAGGAAGCCATGCTGGCGACCCCGCGCCGGGCCGTCGTGCTCGAGCCGCCAAAGGACATCGAGGTAGACGAGCCGGCTCCATCACCCGCCGCCCCGGTGCCTTCCGCCGCGCCCGCTGTCTCAGCGCCTGCGCCGGCCGCCGAGCAGGACAATGCGCCGCCGCCGGCCACTGTCGCCGAGGCGGTCCCTGCTGAAGCCGCCCGCCCCGAGCCGGTCACCGCCGACCCGATCCCTGCGCCGACGCCAGTTCCGCCCAAACCTGCCGAATCGGCGCCAAGCCAGCCAGCCCCTCTGTTCCGCTCGCGGCGCGACATACCGAAGGCCATTCCGACCCCGATTCCGGCTGTAATCCCCCTCGTTCGGGCGCCGGACGATCCCGGAGTCGACGACGATGGCCCGGCGGACGAATTCGCGGAACAAATCGGCCCGCCCAAGGCCCAGGCCGGCGGCTGGCGGGGATTTTTGTCCCGTTGGGGCGGCGACTAATCCCGTTTTTCTTGCCAATCGGAGCCGTGCCCGATATCAGGTGCGGGCGTTTCGGGGTCGCTCCCGACCGCTGATTTGGTCCGCCGCAATAGCTCAGTTGGTAGAGCACGTCATTCGTAATGACGGGGTCACAGGTTCGAGTCCTGTTTGCGGCACCACTTTCCAGTCCATCGCTGAAATCAGAGCCGTCGCAGCGCCGGCACGAGCAAATTACTACATCCTCGACCGACGCCCTGTGTGGAGGTGGTACCGCAAATAAGCTCGGGCAGGGTGAGCGAGCTCACATACGCTTTTGGCAGCGGTCCCTAAACTAAGCCGCCGCGCGCAGGGCGCTATAATCGCTCCGCTGAAGGTCGCGCTTCATCCGGTCTGCGGGAGGTGCCCATGAAGATTTTCATCAGCTATCGCCGCGCTGATTCTGCTCCATACAGCGGACGCTTACGCGATGCCCTGATCGCGCACTTTCAGGCTGGCAGCGTGTTCTTCGACGTAACCTCGATCGACGTGGGTGCGACCTTCACAAGTGCCATCGCCGAGGCCATGGCACTGTCTGATGTCGTCGTTGTCGTGATTGGTCCGAATTGGTTGACCGCCGGTTCACCCGATGGTGCTTGCAGGCTCGACGACTCGCATGATGTTGTCCGCAATGAGATCCGGGCCGCGCTCGACCGCAAACTCGAGATCGTTCCCGTACTCGTGGGCGGAGCGACCATGCCGCATTCCGAGGCGGTGCCCGCTGAAATCAAGCCAGCCGTCATACGGAACGCGTTGCGGCTCTCTGACGAACAATGGGAAGATGATGTAAAGCGGCTTGTCTCTGCAATCGAGCGCTCAGTTGCCCGTCGCCGCAGCGCCTGGACCCCAGAGCTAGACCAAGCCGTGGACGCGATACAGCGAAAGAACTATGCGGAGGCAGTCGACCTCCTGTCGCGAACGCTGCCCGATCATCGGACTGCCGAAGCATACTACCACCGTGGACTTGCCTACGACTTTCAGGCCAGCTTCCGCCAGGCCATTGCTGATTACGATGAAGCCATCAGCCTTGCGCCCGAGTGGGCGACGGCGCATCGCCAACGTGGCAACGCGCTTTACAGTTCGGGCGACTATGATGGTGCGTTGACAAGCTACAACCGCGCCATCACGATCGAACCTCAGGAGCCGCTCACGTACCTCAATCGCGCGGAGCTCCATATCAAACTCGGCAACACCGCCGGTGCGATTGCCGATCTCCAGAAAGTCATCGATCTCCGGGCCGACGCCGGGCTCGAGCAGCTCGCCGAGACAAGGCTCCAGGAGGTCCGCGCTCGCTGGTTGGTCGAGCGCGGTTGATGTGCATTCCAAGAGGATTCGCCGAATTGCTCCGAGACCGTCGGTCGGTTGGTAGCTATCGCGTTGAGTACAGCCAGCGCCAGCCGAGATCGGCCGGCGGCAATTGCGCATGCAAGGCGGGTTTTGGCGCGTTGGAAATGGTGAGTAATCTCAGGGAATTACAGACCCTAATTCGTAATGACGGGGTCACAGGTTCGAGTCCTGTTTGCGGCACCACTTTCCACCCGAACAAGTCCGATGGAATGCTGACGCCATCGAGCGTCGGCCGGCTCACGTCGATAACGACAGTGTGAGACGGGCCTATGCTCGCGCCCGATTAACGGGTCCGGGCCATGGGCCGGTCGAGATGCGGCAATCCATTGTCGACGTTCAAGCGGATCAAGCGATTGCTACATCTTTCTTCGACAAAGCTCGGCGAAGCCGCAAAGTAGCAACGGGGCCGATCGATCTAATCAACAATGCAGATTTCGTCCCCAATCCAGTGTGTGGATGCAGGCCATGCTTCGAAAGGTATCGAAACATTTGGCGCAGCTCGGTTATGGTTTCGGGGCAAGCGTAGTAGTAGTCCCAAGCGGAGCGCAAGGCATACTCAAGAGCCAGTTCAGTTGTTTCTCGGCTATCATCAGGAAGGCAATTTTGGATAAACCGCCGCAGCATCAAGGCGGCACCAGTCCAGCCTTGGCTGGACATGAACGATGAATCTTGAATCCTCCACTCTGCCAGAAGCTCTGGCACGATCGTTACAAGCGCCCCTTGTCGAAGGATCTTGAAGAGAAAATCTTTTTCTTCGCAAAGCGTCAGATTTTCGTCGAAGCCCGACACCGAGCGCGCGAGGTCTTTGCAGACAACCATTGCATTCAAATGGACAAAATTATTGAACACCAGATCGTAGTCGTTCGTGAAGTCGTGACCGAATACAATGCGCTCGGATGGTGTGGTCTTTGCGAAATGACATATCGCGACACTGTTTGAGGAGCACGCTGTCAGCATGCGCTCGACGAATTGGGGGTGAATCGGATCGTCGTGATCGTGAAAATGCACGAAGCTGGATGATGCGGCCGCAAGCAATCGGTTTCGAGCGTGAGACTGCCGTTTCATCGGGCCGCCCCTGATGACCCGAAATCCAAGTTCGGTTGCCTTTTCGATCGTATCGTCTGTACTGCCGTCGTCGTGCATCACGACTTCATCGAATGGTCTCGTCTGGTGATCGATGTCGTGTTTCAACTGGTCGAGATAGCGAGAAGAGTTGAACAGCGGCACCAGCAACGAGATCTTCCGTGTCACGGCATATCTCCAGGGTAGGCCGGACTCGTGGGCGGAAGAGCTTCGACAGAGCGATAGCCGGCTCCATTCGCCTCAGCCTCACGCGTGCAATATTTTTGCTTGCCGCGGCGGGAATAACGTTGACTGGTCACCCACGGTATATCGTAGCCTGATGACAAGCGGTACTATTTTGATTTTCATCACATCTCCCCGATGAAGTATTCGGCTCGCTCGTCGGTGCGGGCTCTTTTTTGAGGAGACAGCCCGGCGTCTATCGCGGCGAGCAGCTGGGCATCTGTTCTAGAGTCGTATTGGTGCAAAAGGATTTTTTATGCTCACTGTCACATCGACGGCGATCAACGCGATAAAGGTCGTCACGCCAAAATTGATTGCGGATTCCCGCGGCGCTTTCTGCGAAACTTACAATCAGGAGCGCCTTGCCGAGCACGGCATAGTGGCAAACTTCGTCCAGGACAATCAATCGGCGTCAGCAGCGATCGGCACCATTCGTGGCATGCATTTCCAAGGTCATCCGGCCGCCCAAGCCAAGCTAATTCGTGTATTGAAGGGACGAATTTTCGACGTGGCGGTCGATCTGCGGCGTTCGTCACCGACTTACGGCAAGTGGGTTGCCGAGGAGGTTTCCGCCGAGAACCGCAAGCAGATATTCATACCAGTTGGCTTTGCTCACGGCTTCTGCACCCTGGAAATCGACACCCACGTCTTCTATAAAGCCAGCGATTTTTATTCACCGCCGAACGATTTCGGCATCGCGTGGGACGATCCCGATTTGGGGATTGATTGGCCTGTTGCGCCGAGCATGGCGACGTTATCCGACAGAGATCGCAGGATGCCGGCGTTCAAGTCGCTGCCGTGTCATTTTGAGTAAACGCAATGCGTATCGCGGTCACCGGCAGGTTTGGCCAGATCGCGCGATCGTTGGTCGAGCGTGGGCCAAACGCAAACATGGAAGTGCTGACGCTGGCGCGGCCGGCAGTAGACCTGGCGCGACCGTCCGATCTCGCTGATGTTCTCGGCGCATTGCGACCGCAAGCTGTGGTTAGCGCCGCGGCCTACACCGCTGTCGATCTCGCCGAGAGTGAGCCCGCGCTTGCATACCAGATCAATGCCAACGGAGCCGAGGCGCTTGCGCGGGCGGCGGCGCGACTTCAGATTCCGATCGTACACCTGTCGACCGACTATGTCTTCGACGGTACGCTCGATCGTCCCTATTGCGAGGAGGACGTGCCCCGCCCGATCAACGTTTATGGCTCAAGCAAGTTGCGCGGCGAACAACTGGTTGCTGCCGCGAATCCAAATCACGCTATCTTGCGGACAGCCTGGATCTACAGCCCGTTCGGCAAAAATTTCGCGCGAACCATGTTGTCGCTAGCCGGCAGTCGCGATGAGGTTTCGGTTGTGGGCGATCAGCGAGGCGCGCCAAGTAATGCGCTTGATGTTGCCGACGGTATTTTCAAGGTACTGTGCAACTTGATTGCAAGGCCGGAGGATGCCGCAATCCGCGGCGTATTTCACATGACGGGTGGTGGGGACACGAGCTGGGCGGACTTCGCAATGGCGATCTTCGCCGCCTCCGCAACCAACAATGGCCCTATCAGTCAGGTGAGATCGATCGCCAGTTCGGATTACCCGACACGAGCCCGTCGACCGGTCAATTCGCGGTTGGACAATACCAAGCTGGCGAGGTCTCACGGAGTTAGATTGCCTCTTTGGCGAGATTCAATACCGGAAACAATTGCGCGGATCTTGGCCGAAGATTTTCAAAAGAAGGCTTGATTTCGCCAATTCTGATTTCAACCAACGCGTTACTTCGCCAAGCGGGCAGCGTCTAGAAATGCATCATAGTCGCGGATGTAATCGGCTGGATCGTAAAGTTCCGAAGCAAAGACAAGCAGTGCTGCGTCGGCGCTGTATTGCCACTGTCTCCCCCAGATCATGGGCGGAACATAGATCCCTATGCTCGGTTTGTTCAATTGGAATTCAAGTCGCGTCGTCCCGTCATCGACTGTCACACTGCATTGCCCATATGCGCAAATAAGAAACTGATGACATTGCCGGTGAGCATGCTCTCCCCGAATCTCGCTGGATGGAACTCCTGATATGATGAAATACCGCTTGGGTCGAAACGGAAATCCACGATCGAGCTCCCCGACTGTCAAGTCACCACGAGGATCGTTTACGGAAGGAAAGTGATAAATATCTACGCCTCGAACCAAGGTGGAGGTTATCAAAACTTTGGTTTCTCCGGGTTTCGAATCGCTTTTTATCGGCTCCTGCTCCGACATACCCTGGTCTCCTTGAGTCTCAGATCTTTTCTACTATCAGCAAGGTGCCGATAGTGTTGCAAGAGACGAAGATCGAACAACGTCGAAAACCTCGCAAAACCTGATTTTTGGTCGACGCCGAGCATGCTCGGTTGCCCGGAAGAAACTGCTTTCCGCAGAACCGGGATTGACCGAAATCAACTCGAGATATTGGGAAAACACTGGGCATCAGTACTTGCGGCCAGCACTCATTGCGCACTGGCCTTTGCTCGGAGAAACCGGGCGCGCATTCACGGATCCGTGTGCGTGACCGGCCTCACATCTAGAACGGCTTGCCCCGCATAGTCTCCGCCTCGACCTCAAGGGGAGATTCAAATGCGTAAATTCATTTTGATTGCAGGGTTCGCTCTCGTATCCGTCGCCGCGCAGGCTGGTGATCGGAGTTTGTCGCTCGGTGGCGGCGAGACCACGAAGGTAAGCGCGCCGGCCAAGGCTATCGAGGGGCCGCGAACTGCCGAGGTCCCGCAGGCTGCCGAAGCCCCGAAATATGTCGAACGGCCGGCGGCCGTCGAGCCCAAGCCTGAGACGACGAGGCCTGAGACGACCAGGTCCGAGACGGCCCGATCCGAGACGAGCAGGGCCGCGGCGGGCAACACGGCGAGGGCCAGGTCCAAGGCGGCCGGCATGCAGCGGTATGCTAATCGGCCCGCGAGCGCCGGACCCGGAAGATCCTCGGCCTCGGCCCAGAGAGCTGCGATGATGTCGAGGGGCGCGGGAGCCCACCGCATGCGCTTCGGCATCCGGGCGCGCATCATCAGCGCACTGCACCGTCACGGCATCTACTGGTAATCGTGCCAAAGCAAAACGCGCCTCCCGGATCTGCATCCGAAGGGCGCGTTTTTCGTTGCGCAAGCGGGAGCCGGTGAACGGCTCCCCGCCAATTCTTATTGCGAAACCGTCTGCACCACGCTGCTGATCGGGCGGCT
>Ga0081540_1003647_pt1 | contig 12081 bp, 13 predicted proteins | sample TabmetS2T1R1_FD_71024 | JGI IMG/M metagenome (GOLD analysis project Ga0081540, IMG submission 71024) | Tabebuia heterophylla rhizosphere microbial communities from the University of Puerto Rico - S2T1R1 | ecosystem: Host-associated > Plants > Roots > Rhizosphere ...
GGCCCGATCGTGGTCGGCGCGATCACGGACGCAGTGGGCAGCCTGTCGTTCGCGCTGAACGTCTCGGCCGCGATGCTGGCGCTGGGTGCGATGCTGGCGGCATTTCAGAGGAAGGTGAGAAGGGAAGCGTAGGGTGGGCAAAGCGCAGCGTGCCCACCGTTCAAAGCCGCGCTACTGGAGAGATGGTGGGCACGCTTCGCTTTGCCCACCCTACGACAGTGGAGAGCTCAACTCCCGCTGAACGAATTATACCCCTGGTCTTCCCAGAAGCCGCCCTTGTAGTCGTTGGTGACTTCCATCGAGATCACGTATTTCGGGTTCTTGAAACCGAGTTTTGTCGGCACCCGGATCTTCATCGGAAAACCGTAGGCGCGCGGCAATATCTCGTTCCCGAACTTGAAGGTCATCTGGGTCTGCGCATGCAGCGCGGTCGCCATGTCGAGCGGCGAGTTGTAGCCGTCCTTGTCGGCGCACTGGAACCAGACATATTTCGCGCGCGTGTCGGCGCCGATCAGTTTCAGGAAATCGCGCAACGGCGTGCCGGTCCAGCTTCCGATCGCGCTCCAGCCCTCGACGCAGATATGGCGCGTGATCTGCGTGACCTGCGGCAATTGATAGAGCTCGTCGAGCGTCCAGGATTTCTTGTTGTCGACGAGGCCGCGCACTTCCAGCTTCCAGGTCTTGCCGTCGACGGTCGGCGCATCGTCGAGGTCGTAATAGGCATTGAACGGGAACGGCTTGGTGATGTCCTTTTCCGAGAACGTCGGAGCCATCGCATTGGGGTTGAAGATCAACGCCTGCACGCCGTCATTGAACTTCGAGACCTGCTTCAGCATCTCTTCGGCCGAAAAACTGTCTGATACGTCGCAGCCCGTCAGCAGCGTCAACGCGCCGAGGCTGGCGCCGCCCGTGATGAAGCGCCGGCGCGTCAGGTCCGGCATGGTCTTGACGGCGTCGCGCACCAGAAGCGCCTTGTCGACACCGGGGATCAAAAGCTTGCGCATGCGGCCCATGACCGTGGCTCCCTTGATTAGCGGCCGATGATCATCGCGCGCAGGCTCTTCGGCACCAGAAGTGCGAGCACGACGTGGATCACCATGAAGGCGACGATTGCCGCCATGCAGAAGAAATGGACGTAACGCGCGGCGTTGTAGCCGCCGAACAATGCCGTCAGGTATTGAAACTGTACCGGTTTCCAGATCGCAAGCCCCGACAGCACGATCAGTATGCCGACGATGATGATGCCGGCATACAGCAGCTTCTGCACCTGGTTGTATTTGGTGAGATCTGCGTGCGACAGCTTGCCGGTCAGCGCCGCCTTGGTGTCCGTGATCACGCCCTCCGGCGTGATCGGCAGCAGCTTCTTGCGGAAGCGGCCGGTGGCAAAACCCATCGCCAGATAGATCAGGCCGTTGACCATCAGCAGCCACATCGCGGCGAAATGCCAGAGCAGCGCGCCGCCGAGCCAGCCGCCCAGCGTGATGCTCGGGGAGAAACTGAAGCCGAACAGCGGCGAGGCGTTGTAGATCTGCCACCCCGACATGATCATCAGGACCATCGCAAAAGCGTTGGTCCAGTGGAGCGCCCGCACCCAGGCCGGCTGGATGACCCTTGCCTCGGTGGTGGCTTGCTCGTCGCTGACTGTGACGGCCGACATGGCTCTTCCCCGCTTCTGGTTCGCTATTGGTTATACGCCTGGAACCCGGTTTTCGTTACTGCGAACGCACTATCAAATCGATGCCTTGCGCCTATTGCTTTCACAAAAAAGCGAGCCGGGTCGCCCCGGCTCGCCCCAATCCACGCGCCCCTGTTGGGACCAGTCAAGGACGCGCGGGGAGTTTAGGACGCCGGCATCAGCACGGTGTCGACCACATGGATCACGCCGTTCGACTGATTGACGTTCGAGATCGTGACCATCGAGGTTCCGCCCTTGGCGTCGACGATCCAGGTCTTGCCGTCCTGGTGCTTGACCGAAAGCTCTTCACCCTCGGCGGTCTTGAGCTTCATGCCGTCCTTGAGGTCGGACGCGGCGAGCTTGCCGGGCACGACATGGTAGGTGAGGATCTTGGTCAGGGTCGCCTTGTTCTCAGGCTTCACCAGCGTCTCGACGGTGCCGGCCGGCAGCTTGCCGAAGGCGGTGTTGGTCGGCGCGAACACCGTGAACGGGCCCTTGCTTTCCAGCGTTTCGACCAGGCCGGCAGCCTTCACCGCGGCGACCAGCGTGGTGTGATCCTTCGAGTTGACGGCGTTCTGGACGATGTTCTTGGACGGGAACATCGCCGCGCCCCCGACCATCACGGTCTTTTCCTCCGCGCTGGCGGGCGCGGTGATGGTGGCGGTGAAAGCCAGTGCGCTGAACACGGCGGCGGACAGAAGTGCAATACGTTTGGACATGGAATCTTCTCCCGAGGATTGCGATGGCCGGCGGGGCATCCGCCGGTGCTGAAAACAACGACGCCAGGTCGATTGACCGGGTTGATTTCGTCGTCGTTGGGCCGAGCTACGGGAGGTTTTTCGGCCGGTTTCGGCGAATAAATTATCGTGATGGTTGAAACTTTTGAGGGCACGGACCGTGCGGCGCCCGAGCCTTAGCCCGGATGGAGCGCAGCGCAATCCGGGGTTCTTTTCAGCCGAGCGATATCCCGGGTTACGCGGAGCCTGTCATCGGGCGCGCATTCGCGCGACCCGTTGGCTTCACCCGGGCTACGAAACTCAAAAAGGCTCGGCCGAAGTCTTTCGCAACAATCTAGGCAACTACTTCCAGCGCCTCCGCAGTCGGCCAATTCGCCAGATCGGATCGCGTCAGGCGCACCGCGATTCCGACCTTGCTGAGCGTATGCGGAATTGGGGGGCTGAACTTGGCGACGCCAACGGTGATGGTATCGATCAATGCGAAGCGTCGCAGCAGGCCGATCGCAACGGCCTCCCCGAGCGCTTCCAGCGTTTGATATTTCATCCCGCTGGCGAGGCTCACCGCGGCGTCCACCACGGCATCGTAGCGGATCGATGCATCCAATCTGTCGTCCCGGTGCGTCGGAGCCGGATTCAACGTCGCGTCGATGTCGAAGGTGAACTTCTGGCCGAGACTGCGTTCTTCCTCGAACAACCCATGGTATCCGAAGGTCTGCAATCCGGCGATCTGGATGGTCGTCAACATTGGGCCGCTCCTTCTTGAGAAGGTGGATCGGATTTTTCCGATTGCCCAGGCGCGCGGCTCGATTCCTCGCGCTTCCCGATGGTGCTCCATCTGCGATCGCCAGTCGCGCGAGATGGCTTGTATAGAGGCACAATCGACACGGCTCAAGGGTGAGCCGGGTATTTCGAAGCTGGCTTTGGAGCGCTGCAATGAATGTGGAATTGTACGGCTACCAATAACCGGCATTACTGTGGCCGTACGCAACGGCTTGGTATGGCTGGAACTCTTGTGACACCGGGGAGATGACGCATGAAGAACTCGATCTTCGCCGAGGGCGCCGGCTATGTCAGGGGACGCTTCGTCCCGATCGCCGAGGCTGTGCTGCCCGTCACCGATTGGGGTTTTACGCGGTCCGATGTCGTCTACGACGTCGTGCATGTGTTCAAGGGCGGCTTCTTCCGGCTTGCCGACCATCTCGATCGTTTCGAGCGCTCGATGGCGAAGCGCCGGATCCGGCCACCGGAAGACCGCGCCGCGATCGAGGCGATCCTGCATCGCTGCGTGGCACTGACCGGCCTCTCGGACGCCTATGTCGCGATGGTGGCCTCACGGGGACGGCCACGCGTTGGTGGATCACGCCGGCCGGCCGATTGCGAAAACCACCTGATCGCCTATGCACTGCCCTGGATCGACGTCGTTCCGAAGGATGTGCAGGTGCGCGGAGCGCATGTCTGGATCGCCTCGACGCCGCGCGTGCCCGACGCCTCGGTCGATCCCACGGTCAAGAACTATCAGTGGAACGACCTGACCTCCGGCCTGTTGGAGGCGCACGACGCCAATTTCGATACAGCGGTGCTGTGCGACACGCAGGGGTTCCTGACGGAAGGGCCGGGCTTCAACGTCTTCCTCGTGAAGGACGGAAGGGTGACGACATCAGATCGCGGCAGCCTGCACGGCATCACGCGCCGATCGGTGCTGGAGCTCTGCGCCGAACTCGGCATCGAGGCTATGGTTAAACCGATTCCCCGATCGGCGCTCGACCACGCGGACGAGGTCTTCCTGGCGACGACTGCCGGCGGCGTCATGCCCGCGTCTCGCATCGGCGCACGCATCCTCGGCAACGATCGGCCCGGGCCGATCTCAATGCTGCTCAAGGATACCTACTGGCGCAAGCACGAAGAGGGCTGGCACCGGACGCCGGTCCACCCCCTGGAGGCCGATGCTGGTGAATGAACGGCCAGCAAGCACATTGGATGGATTGAGCCCAGTCCGTGGGATGGGCGGATCAAAGCGATACCTTTCGCCGCAGTTTACGATGGCGATGGGTTTCGCGAAGGCTCTACCCATCCTACGCGCTGGATCTGATGGCAAGTAGTGGAGAGAAAAATGCAGCAAGCGATCAGCGCGCTTCTCGTACTTGGACCGCTTCCGAGTTCTGCGGCTACTGCCGTTCCGACGATGCAGGCATTTGAGGAGCAGTTATCAAAGGTTCAAACGCCGATCACGGATGAAGAGGCTTGCGCATTGATGAAGCTCTTCGGTCCGGACGATTGCTTCGGACTTGCGTGGACCCTGCTGCATCTGATCGAGACGGCGCCCGGTTGGCCGGTCGAAAGTGCATTAGTTGGCCTCGAAGGCGAATGGATAGATCGCCTTCGCGAGCGAGCGGCTTGCTAGCCGTGCGGCGCCCGAGCCGTAGCCCGGATGGAGCGCAGCGCAATCCGGGGTTCTTCTCAGTCCGTAGGATGGGTGGAGCGAAGCGATACCCATCAGTCGCAGTTTACGATGCGACGGATTTCGCGAAGGGCTCTACCCATCCTACGCGCTGCGAGACTGTGACTAGTCGCTACGCCAATCCGTCCGGCCCTTCAGTGTAACGCTGTCAGCAACCTCCCCACCGCGATTGCCTGCTCAAGCGCATCAATATCGCGCGATCTCCAACCTTGCTGAGTGCAGATCCCATGCACCCGCACAGCCGCTTCAAGAGTCGATTTCAAGAGGTCGAGCGGAGACCCCTCGCACTCGTATTGAATACAGTCATCCTTGATGCATTTCATGGTGCAGAGATCAGCGGCTTCGTTCTGCATGGAGATCCGCAGCGGTCCATCCATGAAGCGAAGCTGAACCTGTGAAGCAGCTCCCCTCAATAGGTCGACCTGCGCCGTGAGCCACCAGCCCAAGATCACAACCACGAAATCATCCCAATTCAAGTCTGGAAACTGAAATGGACCGAAGTCGACATATACGACTCCCGTGACAAGACCGCTCTTGAGGACGCTAATCGATTCATCGGTGACCCGAACTTGTGCGCCTGGCATCTATGCTACCTGCCGATTGGATAAAGCGGTTTCAATGTGCGGACCGTGCGGACGCGCGCGGCCCTCTACTCTCCCATCGCCCTGCGTGCGCAGCACCTGAGCCCGGATTGAGCGAAACACAATCGGGGGGCATCGCAACCGATAGGCGGTGTCCCGGGTTACGCTTCGCTTCACCCGGGCTACGGGAGCTCAATCCCTGTTGTGCGGCGTCTGGATAAACCCGCGATTATGCGTCGGGCTGATCAGGATCTCATTCACGCAGACCCGCGGCGGCAAGCTGGCGACGAAGGCGATGGTGCGGCCGCAATCTTCCGGCTGCAGCATTTTGGCCTGTTCCTCCTCCGACGGTACCACCGGGCGCAGCTTCAGGATCGGGGTCGCGACCTCGCCCGGCGACAGGCAGCAGGCGCGCAGGCCGTTGACGCATTCATCCATGTTGAACGAATGGGTCAGCGCCAGCACCGCATGCTTTGTGGTGGTGTAGGCGGGGCCCGGCATTTTCGAGACGTGGCGGCCGGCCCAGGACGCGACGTTGATGATGCAGCCGTCCTTCTGCTTGCGCATCGCCGGCAGCACCGCCCGCATGCAGTAGAGCACGCCGTTGAGATTGATCTCGACGACCTTGTCCCAGCCTTCCAGTTCCATGTCGGCCCAGCTTCGCTTCGGCACGTTGAGGCCGGCGCTGTTGACGAGAAGATCGATCCGGCCATGTTTTGCCACGATCTGATCGGCGGCCTTGTTGACGTCCTCCTTGTTGCTGACATCGAGCGCGATCGCCTCGGCCTTGCCGCCCTTTTTGGTGATATCGGCCACGACGTCGTCGAGGGCGTCTTTCCGCCTTCCGGAAACCACCACGGTCCAGCCATCCGCCGCCAGGAATTCCGCCCCTGACGCGCCGATTCCGCTGCCACCGCCCGTCACCCAGGCCACGCGTTTCCCGCTATTTGTCATGCAAACTGTCTCCGTTGCTTTATGAAGGGCGTTCTTGCTATTCCAGCCGGCGAAATTCTGCCGACCAGCGCCCTCTTAAGGGAATGTTGCATGAACACGACCGCCAACGCCAATCTGTTTTCGCGCCTGTTCGATACGCTCGACGATCCGAACCGGCTCGCGATCGAAATGCTCGACGGCACGCGGATCAGCTATGGCGACCTGATCGCCCGCGCCGGCCAGATGGCGAACGTGCTGGTATCGCGCGGCGTCAAGCCCGGCGACCGCGTCGCAGCCCAGACCGAAAAGTCGGTGCCGGCGCTCGTGCTTTATCTTGCGACGGTGCGCGCGGGCGGCGTCTATCTGCCGCTCAACACCGCCTATACGCTCAACGAGCTCGACTACTTCATTTCCGACGCCGAGCCGTCGCTCGTCGTCTGCGACCCCTCGAAGGCGGAAGGCATCGCCGCAATCGCAGCCAAGGTGAAGGCCAAGGTCGAAACGCTTGGACCCGACGGTAAGGGATCGCTCACGGATGCCGCCGCGAAGGCGGATGGCGCATTCGCAACGGTTGCCCGCGCCAGCGACGATCTCGCCGCCATTCTCTACACCTCCGGCACCACCGGCCGTTCCAAGGGCGCGATGCTGACGCACGACAATCTCGCGTCGAACTCCTACAGCCTGGTCGACTACTGGCGCTTCACGGATAAGGACGTGCTGATCCACGCGCTGCCGATCTATCACACCCACGGCCTGTTCGTGGCGAGCAACGTCACCCTGTTCGCCCGCGCCTCGATGATCTTCCTGCCGAAGTTCGATCCGGAGTTGATCATCAAGCTGATGGCACGCGCCACCGTCTTGATGGGCGTGCCGACCTTCTACACGCGCCTGTTGCAGAGCCCGGCGCTGTCGAAGGAATCGACCAAACACATGCGCCTGTTCATTTCAGGCTCCGCGCCGCTGCTCGCCGACACCCATCGCGAATGGTCGGCGCGCACCGGCCATGCCGTGCTCGAACGCTACGGCATGACCGAAACCAACATGAACACCTCGAACCCCTATGATGGCGAGCGCGTCCCCGGCGCCGTCGGCCATCCCCTGCCCGGCGTCTCCGTGCGCGTCACCGATCCCGAGACCGGCAAGGAAATCGCGCGCGACGAGATCGGCATGATCGAGGTGAAGGGCCCGAACGTGTTCAAGGGCTACTGGCGGATGCCGGAGAAAACAAAAGCCGAATTCCGCGACGACGGCTTCTTCATCACCGGCGATCTCGGCAAGATCGATCCCAAGGGATACGTACACATCCTTGGCCGCGGCAAGGATCTCGTGATCTCCGGCGGCTTCAACGTCTACCCGAAGGAAATCGAGAGCGAGATCGACGCCATGCCGGGCGTGATCGAATCCGCCGTGATCGGCGTGCCGCACGCCGATTTCGGCGAAGGCGTCACCGCCGTCGTGGTCTGCAACAAGGGCGCCGACGTCACCGAGGCGGGCGTGCTGAAGGCGCTCGAGGGGCGGCTCGCGAAATTCAAGATGCCGAAGCGCGTCTTCGTGGTCGAGGAATTGCCGCGTAACGCCATGGGCAAGGTGCAGAAGAACATTTTGCGGGATGCGTACGCGAAGATTTATTCGAAGTAGCTCGGTGCTGTAGCCCGGATGGAGCGAAGCGCAATCCGGGAACGGTCGGTCCATCTGTGCAAGAGTCCCGGATTTCGCTTCGCTCCATCCGGGCTACGCGCGGCTACTGCCCGTTCAACAGGCTGACCACAAACCTCCCACCGACGATGAACATGTACGTGCCGAACGCCATCTCCAGCGCGCGTTTCGACAGCGCGTGCGCGACCTTCACCCCGAGCGGGGCCGTAACAAGCGTGGTCGGCATCACCAATAGCGCGCCGATCAGCGAGACATAGCCGAGCGTGAACGGCAGTTGCAGCGCGGCGACATCGGGAAAGCGCGCGGCGGCCGGCCAGCCGGCATAGACATAGCCGATCGCGCCGGGAATTGAGATCAGTACCGCAATCGCCGACGAGGTCGCGACCGCCTGATGGATCGGCCGGCCGTAGAAGGTCATCAGCAAGTTCGCGAACAGGCCGCCGCCCACGCCCATCAAGGTCGACAACAGCCCGACGAAGAAACCGTAGACGCGCATCAAAAAACCCTTTGGCACGTCGTCGCCGAGCTTCCAGGTTTCCCGCGCCAGCAACAGCCGCGCCGCCGCCGACCACGCCACCACCACAAACACGATCTTGAACAGCCGCTCCGGCGCGAAACGCGCGGTGACGCTGCCGGCGAGAACGCCGAGCACGATCGGCAGCCACCAGCGCCTGAGGATGTCCATGTCGACGGCGCCTCTCTTGTAATGGGCGCGAAACGAGGCGAGCGAGGTCGGGATGATGATCGCGAGCGAAGTGCCGATGCAGAGCGGCATCCGCACCTCCAGCGGCACGCCGGCCAGCCGAAAGCATTCGTAGAACACCGGCACCAGGATGGCGCCGCCGCCGATGCCGAATACGCCGGCAAGAAATCCCGACAGGGCCCCGACCACGATCAGCAGCAGGGCGAGTTCGATGAGTTCCTTGGGATCGAGGCCGGCGATCATGACTTGAGCATTCCAACATTCAGGACCGGCCCGCATCTGCATGGCCGCAGGGAGGCCGTCAGTCCAGCCACGGACGACACTTAGCTGCTTCTGAAATGCGGGAGTATCCATTATCTTTTGCAGGCACCCTTGCGAAATGCGGAAGGATCGATGGACCAGTTGGCGGCCATGGCGACCTTTGTCCGGGCAGTCGAGACCGGCAGCCTGTCGGCGGCGGCGCGGTCGCTGCCGAGCTCGTTGACGTCGGTGAGCCGGCAGATCTCGGCACTGGAGGAGCATTTCGGAACGCGGCTGCTGCTGCGAACCACGCGCCAGCTCGCGCTCACCGACGAGGGCCGGATTCTGTACGAGCGCGCCAAAGCGATTCTTGGAGAGGTGAAGGAGATCGAGGCGGCGCTGTCGCGCGACCGTCACCAGCCGTCGGGCCGAATCCGCGTCGCCTCGCCGAGCCTGATGGGCCGGCTCGTGATCGCGCCCCTGCTCGCGGAATTCCTGCGCCGCTATCCGGCGCTGTCGGTCGACCTGCTGCTGGTCGACCGCGCCGTCGACATGGTCGAGGAAGACATCCATCTCGCGATCCACGTCGGCCGCCTGCGCGATTCGCAACTGGTCGCGCGCAAGCTGGCGGATTTGCGGATGATCGTCTGCGCCTCGCCGGCCTATCTCGCCCGGCGCGGCGCGCCCGAGAGGCCGGGCGATCTGGCGCAGCATGACTGCCTGGTATTCTCGGACGCGCCCGGCAGCGCCGAGTGGCGCTTTGCCGACGGCAGCAAAGCAGGCCGCAAAATCCGCATATCGGGTCGGCTCTGGATGAATAGCCTGGAAGGGCTCGCCGCCGCCGCGAAGGAAGGCGCCGGCATCGTGCGCGTGCCATCATGGCAGGCCGAGCCCGATCTGGCGGCCGGCCGCCTGGTGCGCCTGCTCGCCGATTACGAGCCGGCACCGGCGCCGCTGCACCTGATGTTTCAGCCGTCCCGGCTGGCCTCGCCGAAGATCAGGGCGTTCGTCGACTATTTCGTCGAGCGGTGGCGCGGAACCGATCCGTTTGGATCGCAGCCACCCGCTCACGGATTGATCGAATCATAATTCAATTCTTCAACCGTGCCAGACGGCCGTGGTATACCAAGCCGCTGAACAATCGCGTTTCGTAGCGCGCTAGCAATGAACGGCGGTTCGATTTCAAGCGATTTGATCGTTGCGCGGACTGATTCGACTCCGTAAATAGAATTCATCTACCGCGCATCCCCGAAGGGCCGGCCGCGGTTCCACACAACATAAAGCTGCCGAATGACCGCCAGGATCGAACGACCGCTATCGCCCCATTTGCAGATCTACCGCGTCACCCTGACGATGGCGCTTTCCATCATCCACCGCGCCACCGGGATTGCGCTCTATTTCGGCACCCTGCTGCTCGCCTGGTGGCTGATTGCGGCGGCGTCGGGCCCCGGGGCCTACGCCAACGTCCAGGCCTTCACCGGCAGCATCATCGGCAAGCTGATCGTGTTCGGCTACACTTGGGCGCTGCTGCACCATCTCTGTAGCGGTATCCGCTACTTCTTCTGGGACCTCGGCTACGGCTTTAAGCCCAACGAACGCGAGGCGCTCACCTGGGGCGCGTTGATTGGCGGCATTTCGCTCACGGTGCTGGTCTGGATCATCGCCTACACGGTTGGAGGCGGACGATGAACGCGCCCAGGTCGCCTTCCATGCGCACGCCGCTCGCGCGCGTTCGCAACCTCGGCTCCTCGCATTCCGGCACCTCCGATTTCTGGCGGCAGCGCCTTACCGCTGTCGCGATGACCGTGCTGATCGTGCCTGTCATCGTGGTGGTCTTGATGCTGATCGGCAGCAACCAGGCGGGCGCCAAGCAAATCTTCAGCTCGCTGCCCATCGCGATCATCATGCTGCTCTTCATTGTCGCCAGTGCCTGGCACATGAAGATCGGCATGCAGGTCGTGATCGAAGACTATGTGCACAATGAGAAGATCAAGCTCGCCAGCGTGATAGCCAACAATTTCTTCTGTATCGCGGTGGCGCTGGCCTCGATTTACGCGATCCTCAAAATGTCATCGGGAGTGTAACCCATGGCCTCTGAAGGTAACGGCAAGGCCACCAACGGCAGTAGTCCTGCGACCAACGGAAAATCCTATCCGATCGAGGACCACACCTACGACGTCGTGGTGGTCGGCGCCGGCGGCGCCGGCCTGCGGGCCGTAGTCGGCTGCTCGGAAGCGGGCCTGCGCACCGCCTGCATCACAAAGGTGTTTCCGACCCGCTCGCACACGGTGGCGGCGCAAGGCGGCATCTCCGCCTCGCTCGGCAACATGCACCCGGACGACTGGCGCTGGCACATGTACGACACCGTCAAGGGGTCGGACTGGCTCGGCGATCAGGACGCGATCGAATACATGGTGCGCAACGCGCCCGACGCCGTCTACGAGCTCGAGCATTGGGGCGTGCCGTTTTCGCGCACCGAGGACGGCAAGATCTATCAGCGCCCGTTCGGCGGCATGACCATGGACTACGGCAAGGGCCAGGCGCAGCGCACCTGCGCCGCCGCCGACCGCACTGGCCACGCCATGCTGCACACGATGTACGGCCAGGCGCTGCGCCACTCGGCCGAATTCTACATCGAGTATTTCGCCATCGACCTGATCATGGACGATCAGGGCATCTGCCGCGGCGTGATCGCGCTCAAGCTCGACGACGGCACGCTGCATCGCTTCCGCGCCCAGACCACGATCCTCGCCACCGGCGGCTATGGCCGCGCCTACGCCTCCTGCACCTCGGCGCATACCTGCACCGGTGACGGCGGCGGCATGGTGCTGCGCGCCGGCCTGCCGATGCAGGACATGGAGTTCGTCCAGTTCCACCCGACCGGCATCTACGGCTCCGGCTGCCTCGTCACCGAGGGCGCGCGCGGCGAAGGCGGCTATCTCGTCAACTCCGAGGGCGAGCGCTTCATGGAGCGCTATGCGCCGTCTGCCAAGGATCTTGCCTCGCGCGACGTCGTCTCGCGCGCGATGACCATCGAAATCCGCGAAGGCCGCGGCGTCGGCAAGAAGCACGACCACATCTACCTGCACCTCGATCAT
>Ga0081540_1003648_pt1 | contig 12077 bp, 11 predicted proteins | sample TabmetS2T1R1_FD_71024 | JGI IMG/M metagenome (GOLD analysis project Ga0081540, IMG submission 71024) | Tabebuia heterophylla rhizosphere microbial communities from the University of Puerto Rico - S2T1R1 | ecosystem: Host-associated > Plants > Roots > Rhizosphere ...
CGGGATGCCCACCGCGCCGGCCAGCCGGTCCACCACCATGAAGCCGACGTTGTGCCGGTGCCCCGCGTACTCGCGGCCCGGATTCCCGAGCCCGACGACGAGCCTGGCCCCGTGCACGGACGGCTACTTCTTCTTCTCGTCCTTCTTCGCCGGGGCGCCCTTGCCGCCCTCGGCCGCCGCCGGAGCCGCGGCGCCACCCTTGCCGTCGGCCGCCTTGGCAGCGCCCGCCGCCGGAGCCGCACCCTCCGCGCCGGCCGCCGGAGCGCCCGCCACCGGAACCGCCGCTGCCACGACCGGAGCGACCTCCTCCTTCTCGGGCACCGACACCACCGCGATGGTGTAGTTGACGTGGCTCTTCACCCGGACGCCCTCGGGCAGCTTCACGTCGTTGATGTGCATCGACTGGGCAATCTTCATGTGGCTGACGTCGGCCTCGATCTTCTCCGGGATCGCCGACGGCATCGCATAGACCTCCACCTCGCGGCGGTTCTGCGACAGGATCCCGCCCTCCGTCACGCCCACCGGCCTGCCGGTCAGCACGAGCGGGACGTTCACCTTGATCTGCTCGTTCTCGTGCACGTCGATGAAGTCGGCGTGGAGCATCTCCCGGCTCAGCGGGTCCTGCTGGTAGTCCTTGAGCAGCACCAGGCGCTCCGGCTGCCCGTCGAGCTGGAGGGTGAGCAGGGTGTTCAACTTGTGCGGGGTGGCGATCGCCTTCTTCACCGCGATCGGGTCCACCGCGATGTGGACCGGCGTCTCCAGATGCCGGCCGTAGACGATCGCGGGGACCAGCCCCTGGGCGCGAAGACGCCGCGCCGAGCCCTTGCCTGCGCCGTCGCGCACGCGTGCCGACAGGCTGTTCCGGGTGATTGCCATGATGGGGTGCTCCTGTTCGAGTCTCTGCCCCGGTCCGGCATCCCACCCCATGGTGGGCCCCGGCATCCGGCGCGACCGCCGCTCTACTGCCAACCTTTGCCCCGACCGTCAAGTCGGAGTGAGGCGGGGCTCCCCGGCGCCGGTTACCACCTTCCCCGGGCCTCGCACCCATGCCTCCATCCCGCTTCGTGCACCTCGAGGACGCCCGCCGCCGCTTCGGCCACCGGGTCGAGCGGATGGGGACGCTCCTCGGCGCGGGAGATCCGCTCGCCGACGCGGCGGTGGAGTCGCTGGCCGCGCGCACGCCCGAGGAGAGGGAGCGCCTGGTGGACCGGGCTCTGCGCGGGGACGTCCGCAAGGTGCCGCCCGAGCTGCGCGCGCTGCGGGAGTCGCTCTCGGTGCTCCCGTTCTGGGCCGACCTCGACCGGGCCCGCCATGGAGGCGAGGTGCTGATCCGCACCGGCTTCTTCGGAGGCATCGTCCTCGGGTTCCGCTCGCTCGTGGCCGGCTACTGCAGCCCGGCGGGGAACAAGCCGCTCGCCTTCTCCGGACGGCTCCGCGAGGCGGCGGCCCGGCGGCTCGGCGAGACCAGTCGCTTCGTCAGTCTGGTCTACCGGCCGGGCTCCTTCGCTCCCGGGGCGCCGGGCTGGGTGGCCGCGGCACGCGTGCGGCTGATGCACGCGCAGATCCGCCGGCTCCTCCGAAGCTCGCCCCGCTGGGACGCCGGCGCCTGGGGTGAGCCCATCAACCAGGTAGACATGGCCGGGACCACGCTCCTCTTCTCGCTGGCGCTGGTGGACGGGCTCCGGATGCTCGGCTTCCGCATCGACCGGGACGACTGCGAGGACGTGCTCCATCTCTGGCGCATCGGCGGCTGGGTGCTGGGGGTGGAGCCGGAGCTGCTCTGCGCCACCGAGCCCGAGGCCCGGGTGCTCTGGGAGCTGCTCGAGCTCACCCAGGAGCCGCCGGACGCCGACTCGGCCGCGCTGGCCTCGGCGCTGCTCGAGTCGCCGCTGCACGAGGCGCGCACGCTCGAGGAGCGCGCCCGGGCCGAGCGCTTCCTCCCGGTTGCCTACGGCATCGGGCGCTACCTCATCGGCGACCGGTATGCGGATGCGCTCGGCTACCCGAGGACGCCGTGGCGCCTCGTCGCGCCGGCGCTGCGGACGCTGATCTCCGGCACCGGCAAGCTGGTGGGGCGGCTTCCGGGCGTGGACCGACTCACGCTCGAGGCGGGGCTCCGCTACTGGAAGCGCACGGTCGAGGTCGGGCTCCGGGGTGAGGAAGCCCGCTTCGAGCTCCCGGCCCGCGTCGGCCGAGGCTGAGACAGCGGGGGCGGAGCGTTGCGCGCGCAACGGCGAAGGCCCGCGGCGGGCGCCACGGACGGAGACTTCCGCACAGCGCCCCACGCCGGACCCACCGAGCGAGCGTAGTACCGTTCTCCTCCAGGTGAGCTCGAACGGGAACGCGCTGGAGGGGTGGACCGCCGGACGCTGGCAGGTGGAGCGGCGACTGCGGCGGGGACGGGTGGCGGATGCGTTCCAGGTCAGGGGGCCGGACGGCGAGAGTCGCGTCCTGCGCCTCCTGCATCCGGTGCACGTCGTCGACGCGCGGGCCATCGCCCGGTGTCTCGACGAGGCACGCGCGCTCCTCTATCCGCCGCATCCGGGCATCGTCCCGGTGGAGGACTCGGGTCAGCTGCCCGACGGGCGCGTCTACCTCGTGGGGGAGGACGCGGAGCTTTCCCTGGCCCTCGAGGTGCAGGAGGGACTCCGGCCTGACGCGGTGGTGCGCATCGCCGAGGAGATCGCCCCGGCGCTCGACGCGCTGCATGCCCGTGGGCTCCTCCACGGCCACCTCGAGGTGGACTCGCTGGTGGGCGACCCGCCACGGCTCGCCGGCGTGGGCTTCGGCGTCTTCCAGGGCGGCACCACGCAGGAGTGGACCGGTGGACGGGATCCGGGCCGCCGCGTGGACCAGGGTCTCCTCGGGCGCCTCCTCCTCGCGCTCGCCGGCCAGGGACCGGAGTGGACCGGCATCCGGGCCGTCCTCGAGCGCTGCACGTCGGTGGACGATGCGTTGCCCTTTCCCAGCGTGAGCGTGCTCTCCCGCGCCCTGCGCAGCGCCTGCGGGTCCGACCCGATGGCGGAGACGCGCCATGTCCCCGGCCCACCGCCGACCATGGCGCTGCGCGCGACGGAGAGCGTTCCCGCAACCGTCGGTCCGTACCGGGTACAGGGGCTTCTGGGCGAGGGCGCGATGGGCCGGGTGTTCCGGGCCGAGCGTGACGGCCGGCTGGTGGCGGTCAAGCTGCTCCGGCGCGAGCACCTCCGGAGCCGGCTCTTGCTCGACCGCTTCTTCCGCGAGGCGCGCGCGGTGAGCCGCATCCGCCATCCGCACATCGTCGAGGTGCTCGAGGTGGGCGAGGAGCGCGGCCCGGAAGGGCTGGAGCGCGCCTACTGCGTGATGGAGCTCCTGGAGGGAAAGACGCTCGGGGCGCTCTTCCGCGAGCGCGCGCTCGACGTGGCCCGCACGGTGGAGATCGCCGCCCAGGTCTGCGAGGCGCTCGAGGCCGCGCACGCCACCGGCGTCGTGCACCGCGACGTGAAGCCGGACAACGTCTTCGTCGCCTCCCGCCGCAAGAGCGACTGGGTGAAGCTGCTCGACTTCGGCATCGCCAAGCTCCTGCGCGTGGGCCCGGAGATGAGCCACACCAAAGCCACGGTCATCGGGACGCCCCACTACATGGCGCCCGAGCAGGCCAGCGGAGATCCGGTGGACGGGCGCACCGACCTCTACGCGCTCGGCGTGGTGCTCTACGAGATGCTCGCCGGCCGCCGACCGGGTCGCGTCCGCGGCGGGCCCGAGCCGCTTCCGGCGGACACCCCGGGCGGCGAGCCCATTCCCCGGGCGCTGGCCCGTCCCATCCTGTCCTGTCTGGAGACGGATCCCGCGAACCGGCCGGCTTCGGCGGCGGCGCTTCGCACCGCGCTCCGCGAGGCGGTCGGTACTACTCGAGATACTTCTCGACCAGCGCCAGCACTTCGTCCAGGTCGAAAGGCTTCTTGACGTAGCCCACGACGCCCGGGAGCTGCGCGGCGCGCTCGACGGTCTCGTTGGCGGAGATGAGGAGCACCCGGTCTCCTTCGCGATCCTTCCTCCGTGCAAGCTCCTCGAGGAAGGCGAAGCCGCTCATCACCGGCATCATGAGGTCGAGCAGCACCAGCGCCGGAGGCTCGACCTGGGTCAGCGCCGCCAGACCCTCGGCGCCATTGGTCGCGGTCACCACCGCGTGACCGCCGGCGTCGATCATCTCCTCGAGAACCTCTCGGATGTCCGGATCGTCCTCGACGATCAGCACCGTCTTCGATCGGCTCCGGGCAGGCATCCTCTCTCCGCGACGAGAGCCCGATCCGTCCAGCGGAGCGCGCGTGACCCCATCCGCGCTCCGGGACCGATCCAGCCTTCCGAGTATGGCGGAAGGTTGCCGCCTCCGCCAACGGGCGTCCGCCGAGCCGGTCGCTCGGTTGTGGGAGCATGCGCGAGGAAGGAGGCGTCGGTGCGACGCCGCCTCGCTACACGAACAGCGAGCTCAGGGAATCGCCCGAGTAGATGCGCTGGATCGCGTCGGCGAAGAGCCGGGCGGTGGAGAGCTGGCGGATCTTCCCGCAGGCGGCAGCGGCCGGGCCGAGCGGCACCGTGTCCGTGAACACCGCCTCCTCCAGGAGCGATTCCTGGATTCGCTTCACCGCCGGTCCGGAGAGGATCGGGTGCACCGCGTAGGCGACCACGCGGCGCGCCCCCTCGTTCTTCAGGGCCTGGGCCGCCTGGGTCAGCGTGCCGCCGGTATCCACCATGTCGTCGATGAGCACCGCGTCTCTGCCGCGGACGTCGCCGATGAGGTTCATCACCTCGGACACGTTGGCCCGGGTGCGCCGCTTGTCGACGATGGCCAGCGGGGAGTTCAGCCGCTTGGAGTAGGCGCGCGCTCGCTCGACTCCGCCGGCGTCCGGGGACACCAGCACCAGCTCGTCAGTCGCCGGGAAGTTGCGGCGGATGTCCTCGAGGAACACCGGTGACGCAAAGAGGTGGTCGGAAGGAATGTGGAAGAAGCCCTGGATCTGCGCCACGTGCATGTCCATGGACACGACGCGGGTGGCTCCGGCGGACTCGAGAAGGTCCGCCACCAGCTTCGCGGTGATGGGAGTTCGCGGGACCACCTTCCGGTCCTGCCGCGCGTAGCCGAAGTAGGGGATGACCGCGGTGATCGACTGTGCGGAGGCGCGCTTGAGCGCGTCGCACATGATCAGCAGCTCCATGATGTGGTCGTTCGCCGGCGGAGAGGTCGACTGGACGATGAAGGTGTCCTGTCCGCGGACGTTCTCGCCGATCTCGATCTGGATCTCGCCGTCGGAGAACCTGCCCACCTCGGCCTTCCCCAGCGGGCGCTTCAGGTGCTCACAGATGCGGCGGGCGAGGGGGAGGTTGGAGTTACCAGCGAAGACCTTGAAGTCGCGCGCCGTGGGCATGGGTGAGTGGTGAGGTGTCACCTAGACCAGCGCGGCCCGATGTGGAAGTGCGGCGAGCAGCCGGACCGCTAGGCCGCACCGAGACGGGCGGTGCTGCGCTCGTAGTGGTCGAGGATGACGCGCTCCATCCGCGCACGCATGTCGGTGTTCAGCGGATGGGCGATGTCCTTGTAGGTGCCGTCCTTCCGCTTCTTCGCCGGCATCGCGACGAACAGCCCGGCCGAGCCCTGGATGACCTTCAGGTCTCGCACCACGAAGCAGGCATCGAGCGTGATGGTGACGTAGGCCTTCAGTTTTTCCTCGTCGACCGGAAAAATCTTCACGTCCGTGATGTCCATGGCCGCCCCTCGCTGGCGTGAGCATCCGTTGGGCATCAGACAGAAATCAAGCACCTCCGCCTACCCAGCGTACGAGCAGCCAGAGGTGGAGCGCGCAGACGGTCCCGTAGAGGGCGATGCCCCCGGCCAGGGCCCCGCGGGCGAGTGCCACCCGGGGGGCGTGGCGCTGGAGGATCCAGGCCGCGGTGCCAACGGCGAGCACCTTGCACCCGAAGAAGAGGGAGGGGCTGCCGTCATAGGCCAGCCGCATCAGGGGGTTGAGCTCCCGGGCAACCCCTGCCTGGAGAAAGACATGGGTGAAGACCCCGTCCAGCAGGTTGAGGACCACCAGCAGCCCCGCCGCCATCACGCTCTGACCCAGCACCGCCACCGCCTCCGCCCCGGGCGCCTCTCCCAAGCGCCCGGAGCTGCTGGCTCCAAGAACCAAGCCAGCTCCGAAGCCCCCGGAATCCCTCGGCGCGCCGCACGCTAGAGTGTCCGGCATGCCTGAAGACTTTCCCGTCCCGTGGGCGCCCGGCGTCCGGGTGCTCCTCGCCGAGGAGACCCTCCGGGCGCGGGTGGCCGAGCTGGGCCGGCAGATCACCGCCGACTACGCGGGCCGGCCGCTGACCGTGCTCTGCGTCCTGAAGGGGGCCTCGCTCTTCGCCTCGGACCTGGTCCGGGCCGTCGCGCTGCCGCTCCGGCTCGAGTTCCTCGGGGTGGCCTCCTACGGGAGCGGGACCAACTCCAGCGGAGAGGTGCGGATCACCAGCGACACCGGGACCCCGCTCCACGACCGCGACGTCCTGGTGGTGGAGGACATCGTCGACAGCGGGCTCACCCTCCGCTTCCTGCTCCAGGCGCTGGCGGCGCGCGGCTGCCGGAGCGTCCGTACCTGCGCGCTCCTCGACAAGCCGTCACGGCGGATCGAGCCCGTGCCCGTCGAGTACACGGGCTTCGAGGTCGAGGACCGCTTCCTGGTCGGCTACGGCCTCGACCACGACGAGCGGTTCCGAAACTTGCCATTCGTCGGAGTGGTGGAGCCCGCCCCGACCCCGTGACTTGCGCGGCCGCCCCCGACTCAGATGAACGCGCCCACCATCGCCAGCGCGAAGGCCGGCGTCGGCGGGAACTGCTGGGCCTCACCCTCGAGGGTCAGCGACTGCGGGCCGCCGTACTCCCCCTGGCCGGCGAGCTTCACGTACGTCTCCGAGCGCCCGGTGTAGGTGCTCGAGCCGGTGAAGACGCGGATCTCGGTCGGCCCCACCTCGAACCGGATGATGCGGTCCTGGACGGAGCCGAAGATGCGGGTCTGGCCGCCCTCGCGGATGATGGTGAGCCGGATGTTGGCCCCCACGAACTGACCGCCCTGGAAGGTCGCGTCGATCGGGGTGGGTGTGCTGGCGTTCCCGAAGATGCTCCCGCCCCAGGTGCCGTCGGCGCGCTGGTTGATCTGCACCTTCGGGCCTCGCACGTGGGTGGCGTTGAACCGGGCGCCGTTGCCCGAGGCGACGGTGATGCCGCCCGTGGGCTGGAAATCCGGCGCAGCCCCGGAGCCCGAGGCGCCCTCGGCGCAGGCGAGCGCCACCATCGCCAGCGATAGGAACGTGATGCGGAGTCTCATGTGGAGCTACTCCCCCTGTGACGTCCCTCTGATGGGACGGGTCCCCTCGGCGGCGGAGCATCGCCGAGCGGTAGGGCCCGCCACAAGCCGTCAGCGCGTTCCAGCGTCCGATGCGGGCCGACCTGGCGAAGTGCCGGGTCCGGCGGAGGGTCCGGATCCGGTCGGCGAGGTGGGAGTCGTGCCGTCGGTGGCGTCGGAATCCAGCGTGTAGACCGCTCGACGCAGCGCCTCCTCCAGCGCATTGGAGGCGGGCTCCACGGCGCTGAGCATCCGGTGGGCGGCGCGGGCGTGGCGACCCCCGCTGTCGGAGGCGAGCCGCAGCTGGGTGAGCGCCTCGGCGATGTCGCGGCGGGCCTGGTCCAGGCGGGTCCGGGCCTGGAAGAAGGCCACCTCCGATTCGAGGCTCCGGAGCGTCCGGCGCTGCTCGTCGGTCACTCCGCCGAGCTTCTGCATCCGGCTGAGGGCGACCAATCCCTGTTGCAAGACGACCGGGTCGTCGGAGACCAGCCGAGGCCGGGCCAGGCCCTCCAGGAACTGGAAGAGGGCCCTGTCCAGGGCGTCCCGCTCCTCGAACCGGGCCCCGTCCAGGCCTGCGGCGCCCCCTCCGAGGAGGTCGATGGGCGCGTAGGAGGCCGCGAGGACGGGGTCGGACGGCCGGTAGGGCTCGGAGCCGACCGGCAGCATCCGCCCCTTCATGACCAGGAGCTTCCCGTCCTGGGCCTGGAGGGTGAAGGTCCGGGCATTGAGCTGGCTCAGGAGGAGGCCCACGACCCCGAGCAGGGCCAGGACGACGAGCGTCACCACCAGCCGGGTGAAGGCACGCCCGGCGCGGCGGCCGAATGAATCGGTGGTCGAGGGCATGAGGGTCTCCTGAACGCCGGTATACTCCCGAGTCTGAGAACGACGGCCGTGAACCTGACCTTCCGCCGCCTGGGCGTCAGTGAGCTGCTTCCGCGCTACATCTTCGCCGAGAGCCTCTTCGTCCGGCGTCGTGTGCTGGAGGTGGGCGCGGTCGCGGCGACGGGCGGGGCGTCGGCCGAGTTCCTGGTCTCCCGCGGGGCACGGCTGGTGGTGGCCTGCGACGACGACCTCGCCGCGGTCGAGGCCGCTCAGGTCCGCGCGGGCAGCGAGCGGCTCCGCTTCCGGCCCACCGTGTTCGACGATCTGCCTCCGGGAGGCTTCGACCTGGTGCTGGTCGCCGACCTCGCGCCCTACGTCCGCGCGCCGGCGCTGCTGTCGCAGCTGGCCGAGCAGGTCTCCGGGACCGGCGTGCTGGTGGGCGGCATCCGCAACCCGGCCGGCCTGGCCCTCGCGCAGCTGATGGAGCCGGACGGCGAGGGCGCGCCTCCCACTTACGGCCAGGTCCTCGACGCGCTCGGCGCGCACTTCCCGAACCTCGAGACCGCGACCCAGAGCCCGCTCCTCGGCTACCAGCTGGCCTTCGAGCGGAGCGAGGGGCTGCAGGTCGACGGCTCCCTGGCCGGCTCGGGCGAGGCCGCCTACTTCGTCGTGCTCGGCAGCCGCGAGCGGCTGCGATCGGTGGACCCGACCTGGGTGCAGCTCCCCCCGGCCCCGCTGGCCTTCACCGGTGGCCGGCTGGACGAGGTCTCCACCCGTGCCCGCGAGTGGGAGCAGCGGGCGCGAAAGCTGAAGACCGCGCTCTCCGAGGCGCGCGAGGAGCTGGCCGGCGCCAAGGCAGATCTCGAGGCCAGCGGCGCCGCGCTGGAGCGGGCCCGTGAGGAGGCTGTCCGCGCCCAGGCCGAGGCGGAGGTGCGGGGCGCGGCGGCGCTCCACCCGGTGGTGCAGGACGAGCTCGCCGCGCGCATCCGCCGTCTGGAGTCGGAGCTGCAGCTCGCCGGTGAGCGCGCGGCCGAGGCCGAGCGGCGTCTGACGGCGCGGGCCGCGGAGTCCGAGGCGGCGCGGGTCCAGGAGCGCCAGCAGCAGGCCGAGGTGCTGGCCGCGCAGGAGTCGGTGCGCCTGGAGCGCGCCCGGCGCGAGGAGCTGCAGCGGCAGCTGGACGACGCGCGGACGAAGCTGACCGCGGCCTACGACGAGCTGCGAGGGGTCCGCGAGGAGCTGACCCGCATGCGGACCGACGGCGAGCGGGGGCGGCTCACCCTCGAGGCCCGTGGCTCGGAGCTCGCCGCGATCGAGGAGCGGCTCGGGCAGGCCCGGGAGCGGGAGCTGCGGCTCGCCGAGCAGCACTCCCTGGTCCTCACCGCGCTCGAGGGCAGCCAGAGCGAGCTGGCCCAGGCGAGGAGCCGGGCCGAGGCGCTGGAGCAGCGCTCGAGCTGGCTCGAGGCCGAGCGCGCGCGGGAGGAGCGGGCCGCGGAGGCGGACCGGCAGCGCTTCGAGCAGCAGCTCTCCGAGGCCCGGGCCGCCGTGGAGGCCGGCCCCTCGCTGGAGCAGATGGAGGCCGTCCGCACCGAGCTGCTCGCCGCCTCCGGGGAGCGCGACCGGTTCGCTGACCGGGTGGCCGTGCTGGAGAAGCAGGAGGCCGCGGCGCGGGCCACGGCGGGGGCGCTGGAGGAGCGGCTGGCGACCGCCGAGGCCGCGCTGGCCCAGGCCAACTTCCAGACTCCCGAGGACGCGGCCATCACCCAGGAGCTGGCCATCGCCCGGCAGGCGCTGGAGGAGGCCCAGGCCGCGGTGCTGGCGGCGCGGACGGAGCGGGACCGGGACGTGGCCGCGCTCGGCGCCGAGCGGGACGACGCCCGGGCGGCGCTGGAGCGCGTCGAGGAGCGCGCCTCGAGCACGGCGGTCTTCGCCCGCGACGCGGTGGCCCGGGCCGAGCGCGCCGAGGAGGATCGCCGGCAGCAGGCCATGCGCAACGAGGCGCTGGAGCGGACCATCGGCCAGCTCGAGCTTCAAGTGAGCCGCACCGAGGACCTCGACACCCAGCTGCAGTCGCTGCGCGCCCGTGCCCAGGCGGAGGCCGAGGCCGAGGCCGCGCGCCAGGCCGAGCTCACCGAGCTGAACGAGGCGCATCTCGTGCTCCAGGCCCGGGTCGCAGGCCTCGAGGCGGAGGCGGGGAGGCTCGCGGACGAGGCGAGGAGCCAGCTGGCAGCGACGGAATCGGAGCTCACCTCCGCGCGTGAGCGGCTGGCCGCGCACGAGGCCGCCGGGTCGCAGCTCGCCAGGGAGCGCGACGCCGCGATGTCGGCGGCGGAATCCGAGCTCGCTGCCCTGCGCGACCGGCTCGCCGGACACGAGGCGGCGGCCTCCGAGCTCACCGCCGCCCGGGGGCGGCTCGGCGAGCTCGAGGCCGCCCACGCCCAGCTCTCGGGTGAGCGCGCGTCCGCACAGGAGTCCGCGCGCTCGGCGTCGGCCGAGGTGGCGCGCCTCGAGGCGCAGCTCGCCTCGCTGGAGCAGCGGGTCGCCGAGGCCGAGGAGCGGCGGGAGGAGGTCGACCGTGCCCTCGCCGAGGCGCAGGGCGTGGCCAGCACCGCCGCGACGGTCTTCGAGGCACGGGTGGCCGCGCTGGAGGTCGAGCTCCAGCACACCGCCTCGGCGCTGGCAGAGAGGACCGAGGCCCTCGGCCACGCCGAGCCGGCGATCCAGGAGCTCGCCGCGCTGCGGACCCAGCACGCCGAGGCCACCGCCCGCGCGGACGCCTTCGGCCAGGTGCTGGAGGACGCCCGGACCCGGGTGGAGGTCCTCGAGGCGGCGCTGGCGGGGGCGGCCCAGGCCCGCGCGTCGCTGGATGCGGCCGTCCAGCGGGCGTCGGCCGCCGAGAGCGCGCTCGGTCCGATGCGGGCCGAGCGGGACCTGTTCGCCAGCGAGCGCGACGCGGCGCTGGCCGCCGGAGAGGAGACCGCGGCGCGGCTGGCCGCGCTCGAGGCGGGGCAGGGCGGCGAGGAGCAGGCGCGCGCGGCGAAGCAGGCCCGCGAGCAAGTACAGGTCGAGCTGGCCCAGGAGCGCGCCCGGGCCCGGATGCGCGACGAGGAGAAGGAGTTCGCCGAGGGCCGCGTGGCGGAGCTCGAGGAGCAGGTCGGAAAGCTCGGCGACGAGCTGGCCTCGGTCCAGTTCGAGCGGGACGCGCTCGCCCTGCAGGCCGAGCAGGCCGCGGAGCGGGAGCAGAGCCTCCGGGAATCGCTCGAGTCGGCCCAGGCCGCGGGCGCAGGGCCCGGCGCGCTGCAGCAGATGCTCGCCGATGCGGTGGCTGCCCGGGACGCGATCGCCGACGAGCGGGTCAAGGAGCGCGAGGAGGCACGGGCCCAGGTCGAGGCCGCGCGGGCGCAGGCGGCCGAGATCACCTCACGCGTGGACCAGCTCCAGCGAAAGCTCGCGGCCCAGGAGGTGGAGCTCCTCACCCTCCGCCGGGCGCTGGCCCGGCCTCCGCCGCGGCGCCCCGGTGAGGGCGAGTCGTGAGCGGTCGGGTCGAGCGCGGCTTCAAGTACGAGGGACTGGGCAACGACTTCGTGGTGCTCGATCGCCGGGCCTCGGGCACGGACGTCTCGCCGTCCGCCTCGCGGGCCATCTGTGACCGCCGGCGCGGCGTCGGCGCGGACGGCGTGCTGGTGCTCCTCCCCTCGGCCCGGGCCGCGGCGCGGATGGTGGTGCACAACGCCGACGGCAGCCTCGCCGAGATGTGCGGAAACGGCCTTCGCTGCGTCGTGAAGCACCTCCTGGACCGGGAGCCCGGCCGCGACGCGCTGGAGGTGGAGACCGGCGCCGGAGTGCTGCCTGCGCGCGTGCGCCGCTCGGGGGACGAGGTGGTCGAGGTGGAGA
>Ga0081540_1003649_pt1 | contig 12076 bp, 12 predicted proteins | sample TabmetS2T1R1_FD_71024 | JGI IMG/M metagenome (GOLD analysis project Ga0081540, IMG submission 71024) | Tabebuia heterophylla rhizosphere microbial communities from the University of Puerto Rico - S2T1R1 | ecosystem: Host-associated > Plants > Roots > Rhizosphere ...
TCACCGCGCAGCTGCTGACATGGCTGAGCGAGAAAAAACTCATGCCCGTCGTCGGCCAGGTCTTTTCGCTCGCGGATTTCCGCGACGCCTTCAAGACCATGCAGACGCGCGCCGCGCTCGGCAAGATGGTGGTGCGGATCGGCTGACCGCACAACGAAACCGGCGCGTGACGAGGTCACGCGCCGGGGGAATGCTTGAAAATGAACGATCAGCGGCGCCGACGGACCGGCGGCGGTGGCGGAAGATCGCGGCGCCAGACGGTGCCGCCGTCGAACTGGATCACGAGGCCATCGGGTGTATAGACGGCGCTCTGGATCAGAGCCTCGACCCAGATCCGGGTATTCGGGAAATTCCAGTCGGGCCATGCCCGCGACGGAATACCTGCCTCGGTCACCACGTTCAGCTCCGGCCCGTTCTGCGTGATGTAAGGCTGTAGTCCACCCCGGCACGCCGCGATGCAATTGTATCTGCCGGTAAGATCAGCCGTTTGCGCCGAAGCGCCGGTGGCAGCGAATGCGGCCACGAGGCCGACAGTCAAAGACAGCATTCTCATGAGAAATCACTCCACTACTACACGTAGTGGAAGTTACACCGAATGGCCGACGCTCGCCAATCGGTTTGCGGCAACACGAATAAGCCGCTGATATCAAAAGGTCGTCATGCCCGGGCTTGCCGGCTTCGCTAAAAGCTTCGCCGGCCGAGCGCACTCGTGGCCCGGCGTAGCCTTGGCGGAGACGGGTCCCGGGCATCCACGTCTTTCTTCAAATGATAGCGAAAAACGTGGATGGCCGGGACAAGCCCGGCCATGACGCGGATATTGCGTGCTATCCGGCTGCCAGCTGCCGATCCAGATCGTGCAGCACCTGATAGCACGGCAGCACCTGGGCCACGCTGGCATTCGGCTCGCGGCCCTCGCGGATCGCGGCGAAGAACTCGCGGTCCTGCAGCTCGATGCCGTTCATCGAGACGTCGACCTTGGAGACGTCGATCTTTTCTTCCTTGCCGTTCACGAGATCGTCGTAGCGCGCGATGTAGGTGCCGGTGTCGCCGATATAGCGGAAGAAGGTGCCGAGCGGGCCGTCATTGTTGAAGGACAGGCTCAGCGTGCAGATCGCGCCGTTCTGCGCCTTGAGCTGGATCGACATGTCCATGGCGATGCCGAGCGCCGGGTGGATCGGTCCCTGCACCGCATTGGCCTTCACGATCGGCGAGCGCGCCTGATAGGCGAACAGGTCAACCGTGTGCGCGGCGTGGTGCCAGAGCAGATGGTCGGTCCAGCTGCGCGGCTGGCCCAGCGCGTTCATGTTGGTGCGGCGGAAGAAGAAGGTCTGCACGTCCATCTGCTGGATGTTGTATTCGCCGGCGAGGATTTTCTTGCGCACCCATTGGTGGCTCGGGTTGAAGCGGCGGGTGTGGCCGCACATCGCGACCAGCCCGGTCTTCTTCTGCAGATCGACCACTCCTTGCGCATCCGCAAGCGAATCCGCCAGCGGAATCTCGACCTGCACATGCTTGCCGGCCTTCATGCAGTCGATGGCCTGGCTCGCATGCATCTGCGTCGGCGTGCAAAGGATGACGGCATCGACCTCTTTCAGCGCAAGGCTGTCGGCGAGCTCGGTCGAGACGTGCTTGATGCCGTACTTGTCCGCGATCTCCTTGGTCGGCTCCAGCCTGCGGCCGACCAGCGACACCACCTCAACGCCATCGATGTTCTTGATGCCGTCGAGATGTTTTATGCCGAATGCGCCCGCTCCCGCGAGCGCGACCTTGATCGGTTTGGCCATGTCAGTTGTTCTCCAGGATCAGATGGCCGACGGCGGTGTTGCTCGCAGGCACGTGGTAGAATCTGTGCCGCACCGTCGGCTTTTTTCCGCCCCGCAGGTCGCTCATCGCACCGCGCGCGATCAGCCACATCACGAGCTCGATGCCCTCGCTGCCGGCTTCGCGCACATATTCGAGATGCGGCACCTTCGACAGGCCGTCGGGATCGTCGATCAGCCGATCCAGGAAAGCCTTGTCCCACTCCTTGTTGATCAGGCCGGCGCGCGGGCCCTGCAACTGGTGGCTCATGCCGCCGGTGCCCCAGACCTGCACGTTGAGCGGCTCGTCATAGGACTCGATCGCCTTGCGGATCGCCTGCCCCAGCATGAAGCAGCGCCGCCCCGACGGCGGCGGATACTGCACGACATTGACCGCGAACGGGATCACCGGACACGGCCAGGCCTGCGGCTGGCCGAACATCAGGCTGAGCGGCACGGTCAGACCATGGTCGACGTCGATCTTGTTGACGATGGTGAGATCGAAATCGTCCTGGATCACCGACTGCGCGATGTGCCCTGCGAGCTTGGGATGGCCGATCACCTTCGGCACCGGGCGCGGACCCCAGCCCTCGTCGGCCGGCTGAAACTCGGCGCCGGTGCCGATCGCGAAGGTCGGAATGAAATCGAGGCTGAAGGCGGTGGCGTGATCGTTGAACACCAGGAAGATCACGTCGGGCTTCTGTTCCTTCTCCCATTGCTTGGAGAAGTCGTAGCCCTGGAAAACCGGCTGCCAGTAGGCCTCCGCGGTCTTGCCGAGGTCGAGCGCGGCGCCGACCGCCGGCACGTGCGAGGTGTAGACGCTGGAGGTGATGCGGGCCATTACTTGTTCTCCCCGATCTTGCGGTTGCCTTCGATCGAGCGGCCGCCCTTCACCATCATGTCGCGGTACTGCTCTTCGCTCATGCCGGTCATGCTGCCGGCCATTTGCTGGAAACTCTTGCCGTCGGTGGCGCCGATCTTGGCAAGGAAATAGATGTTGCCGCCGAGCTCGATGCAGCGGTTGAGGTCGCGCGCCATCACCGCCTGCTTCTGCTCCTCGCTCATCGCCCATTCGTCGAGATAGGCGCGCTCGTTCGCCTTGAAGCGGGCGCGGTTCTCCGCCTTCATCAGCGACATGCAGAACTGGTTGAGGTGATAGCCCTGGCGCGACATGTCGGCGTCGAAGATCGTCGTGCCCGGAATATCGGTATAGGGTTTGTCGAGTGACATGGCTTGCCTCCTCAGGATTGCTCGGGCCAGTACAGCCGCATCGGATTGTCTACCAGCAGCTTGCGCTGCGATTCTTGCGTCACCGCAATATGCGGAATGAAGTCGACCAGCAGGCCGTCATCGGGCATGTGGCCCTTCAGGTTCGGATGCGGCCAGTCGGTGCCCCAGAGCACGCGGTCCGGAAAGGTTTCGACGATACGCCGGGCGAACGGTATCACGTCGCGATAGGCGTTCTGCTCGCCGTTCAGCGCGGGCGGGCCCGCGACCGATAGCCGCTCCGGGCAGCTCACCTTGGACCAGACGTTCTGATGCTCGCGCATGAACTTCACGAACAGCTCGAATTCGGGGCCGTCCACCGGCTTGGTAACGTCCGGCCGGCCCATATGATCCACCACGACGGTGGTCGGCAGCGTGGTGAAGAAGTCCCACAGCTCCGGCAAATCGACGGCCTCGAAATAGATCACGACATGCCAGCCGAGTTTTGCAATGCGCCCCGCAATCTCGTTCAACTCGTCGCGCGGGGTGAAATCGACCAGGCGCTTGACGAAATTGAAGCGCACGCCGCGCACGCCGGCCTCGTGCATGGCCTTCAGTTCGGCATCGGTCACGCTGCGCATGACGGTGGCAACGCCGCGCGCCTTGCCGCCGGAATGGACGAGCGCATCGACCATCGCGCGGTTGTCGGCGCCGTGGCAGGTCGCCTGCACCACCACGTTGCGGGAAAAGCCGAGATGGTCGCGCAGCGCATAGAGCTGAGCCCGCGAGGCATCGCACGGGGTATATTTGCGTTCCGGCGCGTACGGATATTCGCCGCCCGGCCCGAACACATGACAATGCGCGTCGACCGCTCCTGCGGGCACCTTGAAGCGCGGCTTTGACGGACCGTCATACCAGTCCAGCCACCCCGGGGTTTTCTCGAACGGCCCGGACACAGGTTTCGACATCAACTTCAACCCTTCACACTCTTCATCAGCCGGCGCGCCGCGGCGGCTCCATGCCGTGCTTCCACTTCGTGGCATTCGTATCCGGCGACGTCAGATATCCGATCAGATCGCGCGCCCCCGCCTCATTGCCGGCCTGCGCGCCGACGCCGCAGACGAACAGCGTCACCGATTGAATCTCCGCAGGCAGCATCCCTGCCACTTCGATGCCCTGCACGTCCAGGAACTCGCTCATCTGCTGGAAGCCGAGTTCGACTTCGCCGCGCGCGATCAGCGTGCCGACGGGAACGCCCGGCGGCGCCTGCACCACCTTCTTCGTGTCCTTGGGATCGACGCCCCATTTTTCCAGCAGCTTGAGCACATGGGTGCCGCTCGGCCCGGTCGAATAGCCGACCGTTTGCGCCGCCAGCACGGCCGCCTTGGTCGACGCCTCATTGGTGAGGTCAGGACGCTTCGTCCCCGCCCGCACCGCGACCGCAATCGAGGACTCCGCGAACCCTGCCCGGCTGCCTACTTTAAGAAAGCCGTCCGCCTCCAGTTTCTTCATGGCATCGTCGGCCAGCACGACAATGTCGAACTTCTCGCTGGCGCGGATGCGTTTGGCCGCGTCGACCCCGCCGACGGCCTCGATCGCAACCGACTTCCCCGTCTTCTGCTGATAGGCGCCGGAGAGCTCCGCCAGGATCTGGCGGGTCGCCATCGACGATATGCCCACGATGTCAGCGGTCATTCTTTGCTCAATCGATATATTTCAGCCCGGCCTTCGCCAGCGGCTCCCGCATCTTGTACATGTCGAGCCCGAGCACGCCATTCGCGAGCTTCTCGCGCTTGTCGGCCTCGTTGGCCTCGCGCGCTTCGGCGGCATCCGCGGCCTGCTGCGCGACCCTGGCGGGCACGACGACGACGCCGTCCATGTCGGCGACGATGACGTCGCCGGGATTGACGGCGGCTCCGGCGCAGACCACCGGGATGTTCACCGATCCCAGCGTTGACTTCACCGTGCCGCGGGCGCTGATGGCGCGGGAAAACACCGGGAATTTCATCTCGGTCAGGTCCATCACGTCGCGCACGCCGCCGTCGATGATCAGGCCCTTCGCGCCGCGGGCGCGAAAGCTGGTGGCGAGCAGATCGCCGAAGAAGCCGTCGGTATTCTCCACCGTGCAGGCCGCGACCACGACGTCGCCGGGCTGGATCGCTTCGGCGGCCACATGCATCATCCAGTTGTCGCCGGGCTGCAGCAGCACGGTGACCGCGGTGCCGCAGATCTGCGCGCCGGGATAGATCGGGCGCATATAGGGCTGCATCAGGCCGACACGGCCCATCGCCTCGTGAATGGTGGCAACCCCGAAGCGCGACAGCTTGTCGACCGCCGCCTTGTCGGCGCGCACGATATTGCGCTTGACGATACCGAGATCATTCATCGCCGCACTCATCTCACTTACCCCTCGCCTTCAGGGCTGCGTCGAGCCGCGGGAACACGCGCCGCGCATTGCCCTCGAATATCTTCTTGCGATCCTCGGCGCTCAACGTCGGCGCGGCCTCGATGTAGCGCTTGGTGTCGTCGTAGTGGAAACCGGTTTCGGGATCGATGCCGCGCACCGCGCCGATCATCTCGCTGGCGAACAGCACATTGTCGACCGGGATCACCTTGGTGAGGAGGTCAATGCCGGGCTGGTGATAGACGCAGGTATCGAAGTAGATGTTCTTGAGAAGGTGGTCCTTCAGCAGCGGCTTCTTCATCTCCTGCGCCAGGCCGCGGAAGCGGCCCCAGTGATACGGCGCGGCCCCGCCGCCATGCGGAATCAGAAAGCGCAGCTTTGGAAAATCCTTGAACAGGTCCGAGGTCAGGCACTGCATGAAGGCCGTGGTGTCGGCATTGAGATAATGCGCGCCCGTGGTGTGGAAGGCCGGATTGCAGCTGGTCGAGACATGGATCATCGCGGGGATGTCGAGTTCGACCATCTTCTCGTAGATCGGGTACCAGTGCTTGTCCGACAGCGGCGGCGAGGTCCAGTGTCCGCCGGACGGATCGGGATTGAGGTTGATGCCGACGAAGCCGTATTCCTTGATGCACTTCTCGATCTCGGGAAGGCAGGTTTTTGGATCGACGCCCGGCGACTGCGGCAGCATGGCGACGCCGACGAAGTTGTCGGGGAACAGCTTGCTCACCCGGGCGCACAATTCGTTGCAGATCCCGGCCCAGGTCGAGGACACTTCGAAGTCGCCGATGTGATGGGCCATGAAGCTGGCGCGCGGGCTGAACAGCGTCAGATCGCTGCCGCGCTCCTTCATTTGCCTCAACTGGTTGTTGGCGATGGAATCGCGCAGCTCGTCGTCACTGATCTTCAGCTCGCTCGCCTTGGGCTTGGCCGAGAGGTCTTTGATGCCCGCGATCTGCCTGTTGCGCCAGTCCTCCAGCGCCTTGGGCGCCGTGGTGTAGTGGCCGTGGACGTCGATGATCACTGTGGCTCTCCTTTATTGGCGGCAGGTTCAATATTCCCGCCTGCTCGTTTCATCGTTAGCCGGCTGTGGCGGGCACCGTGCCCGACGGCGAGCGCTTGCGTGCGCGCGCCGGCCGGTCGAGCGCCGGCGCCTGCAGCGAGGCAACCGTCGACTGCACCAGTTGCTCGATCGCCTCGCCCGGATCGGCGCCGTCGGCCTCGCCGCGCGACAGGCGCGACACGCGCTCTGGCGTCACCAGCGTGTAGTACAGCGCACCGAGCAGGAAATGGCTGCGCCAGACGATCTCGGTGCGCGGGATATGCGGCAGGCTCTCGTGGATCGCATCGATGAAGGCGTGGCTGGTGTCGTCAAAGGTCTGCGCGATGATCTTGCGCGCCACCTCGTTGCCCTCCGCCGACATGATGGCGCGCAGCCGCGTGAAACGCGCTCCACCGCCGGCAAGGTCGCTGCCGGACGAAAATGCCGGCAGTACATAGGCCCGCACGATCGCTTCCAGCCGGTCCTTCAGGTCGCGCACCCGTTTGGCGGCCTCGAGCAGCTCGGAGCGACGGTGGTTCATCGGCACGCAATGGCGCTGGTAGATCTCCAGCAGCAGACCGTCCTTGGTCTTGAAGTGATAGGTGACGCTGCCGGGATTGGCGCCCGCCGCCTGCGCGATATCGCGCACCGACACCGCGTTGAAGCCGTTGGTCGAGAACAGCTCCTCGGCGGCCGCCAGGATCGCTTCGCGCATATTCGGCTTGCGCATCTTCTCCCCGTCCGGCTCGATATTCTATTTGTACGTATGTACAAATCAGAAGCGCCAGTCAACAACAACCTATTGTTGCCGTCCTAGAAGGCGCAGGGCGAGAAAGGCAAGCCGAAACAGGATCTTAAAGACGAGAATGCCCGGGCGACCCCCGGGCATCACGCATCCTTTATGGCGGGCCGGCTTTACTCCGCAGGCGCAGCGACCGCGTTTGGCACCGTCTCCGACCTCGCAAGACCGTACAGGATCGCAGCCACGGCCACATAGGCCAGCGCCACCGGCGGGGTGACACCAAGGCCGCCGCCGATGCCGACGGCTTCGCCGTGCATGAAGCCGAAATAGGTCAGCACCGCGCCGGCCAGCGAGAACGCCGCTGCCTTCACAAAGTCGCGCTCGATCACGAACACGCCAATCGCGCCCAGTATGAGGCCGCTGAGGATCGAGCCGCCGCCCATCACTTCGAGGCCATGATAGATCACGCCCTGCTGCGGCAGCGAGGCAATCGCGGCCGCCTTCACCGCGCCGGCCTTGTCGGCGGCCATCGCGCCGACGCTTTGCGCGGCTGACAGCGTAGCGCCCAGCATGGTGTCGATCTGCAGTTTGGCCCAGGCGGCCAGATGCGGCGTCAGCGCCAGCACGACGGCCGGCGCATGCTTAACCGGCGTGGTCTGGAACGCCTGCGCGCCGATCAGCATGCCGATATAGAGCAGGATCGGCGAGATCGCGACCACGGGCACCAGCGCCAGCAGCACCGAGATGATGCCGAACCAGCTCAGCACCACCACCATGATGCCGGTTGCCGCGGAGTAGCCGATGCGGCCGCCCATCGCCTTCCAGCCGGGATGGCCGATATAAACGGCGTTGATGAAGGGATTGCCCATCAGGCAGCCGATCAGGCTGACGACGCCGTCGGCGGTCAGCACCCGCGTGGTCGGATATTCGTCACCGGCCGCTTCCGCGCTCTCGACATTGTCCATGGCCTCGACGAGGTCGTAGATGCCGAATGGGATCGCGGTAACGAGGATGATGCCGAGGAACTCGAAGCCGTAGAAAACGTGATTGACGGCCGGGATCGGCACCGAGAAGCCGAAATTGGCAAAGGCGTCCCCAACGCCCTTCACACTCAAGCCGCCGAGCCCGAGACCGAACAGGTTGGAGCCCCAGGCGATCAGCATGCCGGCCGCAATTGCGACAAGCCCTGCCGGAATTCCCTTGGGATATTTCACCCCGCCGAACCAGCTCGCGATGATGATGGCAAAGCAGACGAGGCCGATCTGCGGCGTCATGTACATCTCCAGCGCCGGCCGCATCGAAATGAAGGTGACGGAGACGCCCGCGAGCGTGCCGAGCAGCGCCGCACGCGGTGTTATCCTCCTGATGTATGGCGCGATGAAGCCGCCGATCATCAGGATGAAGCTCTGGAAGAACACCCAGACGAGGCCCGCCGACCAGCCCTTCACCGGATCGCCGGTCTTGAGCGTGATCGGCAGCATGATCACGAAGGTGACGATGAACATGTGCGGCACGCTGACGCCCGAGGGCAGCGCGCAGACGTCGCGGCGGCCGGTCTTCTCGGCGAGGCGATAGGCCAGCCACGCGTAATACATCGTCGACAGACACATCATCAGCCCGAGCGCGGGCAGGATGCGGCCAAACACGAGGCTGTCCGGCATTTTCAGCACAAAGCGCAACAGGCCCGTCAACACCAGCATGTTGACGAGGATGTTGGTGCCGAAGCCGAAAAAAGCGTTCCAGTCGCCCGGCGTCCACAGCGCCGGCTTGAAGCCAGGTTTAACGGCAATCGTGCTCGTGCTCATCGTGATGCCCCCGCAGCCAGCGTTTTTGAACTTGTCGGATAGATCGCCTCCAGTATTGCGGCCGAGTCAGCGACCCAGCCGAAAATGCCGCCCTGGGCCTTCACCATCTTCAGGCCCATCTCGTGAAACTCGGGGAAATAGGATGCGCAGCCGTCGGAGATGACCACGCAGCGATAGCCGCGGTCGTTGGCCTCGCGCACGGTAGTGTTGACGCAGACCTCGGTCGTGACGCCGCAGACCAGCAGGTTCTCGATGCCGTGCTTCTGCAGGACGTCGCCAAGCTCGGTGGCGTAGAACGCGCCCTTGCCGGGCTTGTCGATCACGACCTCGCTGCCCTGCGGATAAAGCTCGGGAATGATGTCGTGGCCGGCCTCGCCGCGGATCAGGATGCGACCCAACGGACCGGGATCGCCGATGCGCAGGCTCGGCTTGCCGCGTTCGACCTTGGCCGGCGGCGCGTCGGAGAGATCGGGCAGATGCCCTTCGCGGGTATGGATGACCAGAATGCCGTTGTCGCGGGCCGCCGCCAGCACGGCGGCAATTGGCTTCACCGCGCGCGCCAGCTGCGAGACGTCATTGCCGAGGGTCTCGCCGAAGCCGCCCGGCTCCATGAAGTCGCGCTGCATGTCGATGATGACGAGAGCCGTCTTCGACCAGTCCAGCGTGATCGGCTCCGGCTCCGCGAAAATGAATCCACTGGTTGATCCCCTTGAGCTCGCCATGGCCTGCACGTCCCCCGCGCGAGAGAACTCGTTGGAGAACAGCAAGCAAGGCCTATGCCATTGTGTACAACGCCAGAACGCGCGAGCGACGAACGGAATCCTCTACGATTCCAGCTTGTTGAGTTCGGCAGTTCGATCTGCGCAATCGCGGTGCGAAGCTTTTCCGACGCGCATTTGCCCAATAGTTAAGCGGTAGCGATTCCTGCGACTGAATTGCGCATGCGGCGAAATTGCTGGCATGCTTGTTGCTCATCAGAGGTCGCAGAGCCTTGCACCGGGGGGATATCCGATGACGACCATGACCACCACGGCCGCCGCGCCGTCCAAGCCGCTTTATTCCTCGCTGTTCGTGCAAGTGCTGGCGGCCCTCGTGCTGGGCATTGTGCTCGGCATGGCCGCGCCCGACTTCGCGATCAGCCTGAAGATCCTCAGTGACGCCTTCCTCAAACTGATCTCGATGATCGTGGCGCCGATCGTGTTCTGCGTGGTGGTGCACGGCATTGCCGGCGCCGGCGACCTGAAGAAGGTCGGCCGCGTCGGGGTCAAGGCGCTGATCTATTTCGAGGTCATGACGACGGTAGCGCTCGTGGTCGGCCTCCTGCTTGCCTACCTGTTCGGCCCCGGACACGGCATGAACATCAACCCGGCGAGCCTCGATGCCAAGGCGCTCAGCAATGTCGCCGACAACGCCCACAAGCTCTCGGGCGGCGGCATCGGTTCCTTCCTGCTCAACGTAGTGCCCACCACCTCGTTCGACGCGCTGGCGCGCAACGACGTGCTGCAGGTGCTGTTCTTCGCGGTGCTGTTCGGCGTCAGCCTCGCGCTGGTCGGAGGGGAGAAAGGCGAGAAGATCAGTTCGCTTATCGACGCCGCCTCCACCGTGCTGTTCCGGATGATGGGGCTGATCGTGCGCGTCGCGCCGCTCGGCGTCCTCGGCGCCGTCGCCTACACCGTCGGCAAATACGGCGTCGGCTCGCTCAAGCAGCTGCTGTCGCTGGTCGCCCTGTTCTACGTTTCCGTCATCATCTTCATTTTCGGTGTCCTTGGCGGGGTCATGGCCCTTGCCGGCGTGAACATCCTGAAATTCCTGTTCTACCTGCGCGAGGAGCTGACCATCGTACTGGCGACGGCTTCCTCGGACTCCGTGCTGCCGCAGATCATGCGCAAGCTGGAACGCATGGGCGTGAAGGATTCCGTGGTCGGACTCGTCATTCCCACCGGCTACTCGTTCAACCTGGACGCCTTCTCGATCTACCTGACGCTGGCGGTCGTGTTCATCGCACAGGCGACCAACACGCCGCTGTCCTTTGGCGACCTGATGCTGGTGCTCGGCGTCTCGCTGATCACGTCCAAGGGTGCCCACGGCGTGCCGGGCTCGGCGATCGTGATCCTGGCCGCGACGCTCAACGCAGTACCAAGCATTCCCGCCATCGGTCTTGTGCTGGTGCTGTCGGTCGACTGGTTCATCGGCATGGCCCGCGCGCTCGGCAATCTCATCGGCAACTGCGTCGCCACCGTCGTCGTGGCCGCCTGGGAAGGCGATCTCGACCGCGAGAAGGCGGCCAAAGTGCTCAATGGCGAGGAATTGATCGACGTTACGGCGGGCTAGGTTCGGCTTTGCCAAGGTGCGGCCGGAAATTCTCGACCATCCTGAGCAATACCCGCGCTCCGGCGTCGGCATCCGCCAGTTCTACGTGCTCGTCCGGATGGTGGCTGATGCCGCCGCGGCAGCGCACGAAGATCATGCCGACATCGGCGATGTCGATCATCGCCATGCCGTCATGCCCTGCCCCGCTCGACAGCTCGAACGCCTCATACCCCTCGGCCTTCACAGCCTCCGCAATCTGCGCCTGCAGCCAGAGCGCACACGGCGCGGTGCGGTTTTCATGGGTGATATCGAGCTGCAGCTCCAGCGAACGGCGTTTTGCAGTGGCCTCGATCCGGCGGACGATCTCGGCGACGGCGTGCCGGCGGTGCATGTCGGTCGGCGCGCGCATGTCGATGGTGAAGGAGACCTGTCCCGGGATCACATTGGTGGCGCCGGGCGCGGCGCTGATGTAGCCGACGGTGCCGACCAGCCCGGCCTCGTCGGTTCGGCAAAATTCCTCGATCGTGGAGATGCATTCGGCAGCACCGGCCAGCGCATCGCGCCGCATCGCCATTGGAACGGTACCGGCGTGACCCGCCATCCCTGTCAGTCGCGCCGCAAGCCGCGTCGCGCCGGCAATCGCGGTGACCACGCCGACCGGGAGTCCCTTCTGCTCCAGCACGGGCCCCTGCTCGATATGCAGCTCGACATAGCCAAGCAGCTGGCGTGGCGCGCGGGCGGCCGCGCCGATGTGCTGCGGATCAAGTC
>Ga0081540_1003652_pt1 | contig 12067 bp, 13 predicted proteins | sample TabmetS2T1R1_FD_71024 | JGI IMG/M metagenome (GOLD analysis project Ga0081540, IMG submission 71024) | Tabebuia heterophylla rhizosphere microbial communities from the University of Puerto Rico - S2T1R1 | ecosystem: Host-associated > Plants > Roots > Rhizosphere ...
GCGGCCTCGGCCGCGGTCGCGGCGCGCGCGTTCGGGCCGAGCGCGGCGACCGTGTCCGCCAGCGTTCCCGGGTCGCGCGAGTTGGCCAGGGCGACCTCATGGCCGGCGCCGGTGAACAGGGTCGCGAGCGTGCCACCGATGTGACCGGCGCCGACGATTCCGATCTTCATGCCGCGTCAACCCTGTGCCCGGTCATGCTGTTCCCGCCCGCGCGGTGACGAAGTCGGTGAGCGTGCCGATCGTGGCCAGCGCGTCCAGGTCGAGGTCGAGGTCGGCCACGTCGACGCCGGTCGCGGTCCTGATCTCGGCCAGCAGCCGGACTACGGTCACCGAGTCCAGGGCGAGCCCGCCGGACAGCAACGGGGTGTCCCGGGGCAACCCGGCCGCGGCCGGATCGCCGAGGACCGTGGCCAGGATCCCCGGCACGCTGACAGCGGCCCCTCCTCCGACAGGCGCAAGCGCCGGTCGACCGGCCCTCGTCGCTGGGCCCGACGAAGACGCTTCGCGTTTCCGCCGGGGACTTGAACCCCGCTCGCACTCGCTCACAGATACTCCGTCACGGTGATCCAGTCCGGGTACGCGGGCGCCGAGGTCAGGTCGAGGGCGTAGACGGCGGTCTCGCCGGCCCGGCCGGTGAGCACCCCGCCCGTGAGCGCCCCGCCGGTGGGTACCCCGCCGGTCAGCCCCGCGCCGGTGTCGCCGGCAACACCGCTGTCCCCGGTCGCGCCGCTGTCCCCGGTGGTGCCGGCCGTGGCCGAGTACCCGGCGCGGCGCGGCGATCCGGTGAAGGTGGCCACGTTCGTCGTGCTGGCCATGGTGCTGCTCGCCGCCGCGGTGCTGGTCGGGCTGCTGGCCAGCTGACTCAGGTCGCCGGCCCCCACCAGCGGGCCAGGGCGCTTACCGCCGGGTCGTCCGAGTCGGCCATCGCCGCCCACGGGTCCACACCCGGGCCGGGCGGGTCCATCCCCGCGTAGGACAGCAGGTCGTCCGCTGCCGGAGCGGCCTCGGCGAACTGCGGCAGGCCGCTGACCGTGCCGATGTCGCCCAGGGTCGCCGGGTCGCTCCACGGGTACCCGTCGACCGGCTCGGGCCGGTCCGGCAGGTCCAGCGGCGGCGGGAAGTCCGGGTCGGGCGCGTCGCCGGCCGCGGTGTCGTGGTCCACGCCGAAGATGTGCGCGTCGACACCCGCCTCGGCCGCCGGTCCGTCCATTGTGGACTGGTCGGGGCCGTGGCCGGCCGGGTCGGCGAGGTCCGCGTCGTGTCGCAGGTCCGCCGCGCCGTACGGGTCGTGGCCGCCCGCGCCGTCGTCGTACGGCCCGTACGGGTCGTGGCCGGTCACGCCGGCCAGTTCGTCGCCGCCGTACGGGTCGTGGCCGGGATCGTCGCCGTGCCCCGGGTCGCCCAGGTCGTGCGGTCCCGGGTCGTGCCCGGCGTCGTCGTGCGGGCCCGGCTCGTCTGGCGGCCAGTGCATCCAGTCGTCATGGTGATCCACCGGGTACCCCCACTTCCGCCGCGCCGGCCGGCATCAGCTGCCGTACCCGGGCCAGCATCTCGTCCACCTGTGTCACGCGGGCGCGCAGCGCCTCCCGTTGGGCGACCAGCTCGGCCCGGCGGCGCGCCCGGCCGGCCCGGTCGTCGGCCAGCGCCCGGTCGATCTCGGCGATGTGCGCGTCCAGCCTGGCCAGCCGCCGCTCGACGGCGTCGTCCAGCGCCACGGTCAGCGCGTACTGCAGGTCGGTGAACCGGTGCGCGATCTCGTCGGACAGCGTCGCCCGCGCCTCGCCGACCACCTCCCGCAGCCAGGCCCGCTGCTGCTGGGTGTCGGCCAGCGCCCGCCGCTTCCACACCAGGAACGCGCCGACACCGAGCCCCAGCCCGACGCCGACGACCGGGATGACCAGGCCGGCACCGGCCAGCCCGGCAAGGCCCAGCGCGGATGCGCCGAGGGTGCCGTACCGGCCGGCCATCATGGCCATCCCGGCCGAGGACACCACCACGATCGCCCCGTCGCCGGCCGGGGTGTCCCGGCGCGGCTTGCTGACCAGCGCGTGCCGCAGCCCGGCGTTGACCCGGCCCAGCACCTCCTCCAGCTCCTGCGGCGTGAACACCTGCGCGAGCACCCGCTCACCGACCTGCGCGAAGCGCTGCCGGAGGTCGTTGGACAGCCGGATGGACAGCGCCTGCAGCTCCCCGTCCACGTCGCCGGGCAGCTGGGCGCGCTGTGCCGCTCCCGCCCGGTCCAGCCGGCCCAGCAGCTCCTCCTGCAACTGGCCGGCGTACTGGCGCAGCAGCGCGGTCACCTCCACCCGGGCCCGCTGCGTCTCGGTGTTCAGCGCCAGCGACCACTGCCGCGCCTCGACCCGTTTGCGGGCCGACAGCGCGGCCCGCTCCTGCCGGGCCGTCTGCGCCTGCGCCGGATCCGGTTCCGTCGCCGCGATCCGCCGGCCGAGGTCCTGGTCCACCCGGACCAGCTCGGTGCGACCGGCGCGCAGCACATTGGCCTGGTCCAGCAGGTGACCGCGGGCGGCCAGCTCCACCAGGGCATGCTGCAGGGCGGCCACCCGCGACTCGGCGACCAGCTCACCGGTACCGGGGCCGGGCGTGGTCAGGGCCAGCTCGGCCAGGCGCGCGGACACCGGGTACCAGGGGGCCGCGCCGAACCGGGGCGCCAGGGCGAGCAGCCGGGCGCGGTTGTCGTCGAGGACGGTGCGCCAGCCCGGGTACCCGTCGATCTTGGTGAGGGCGAACACCACCACGTTGACCCGCTTCGCCGCCTCCACCAGGAAGTCCAGTTCGGGCTGGGTGAACGGTGAGGAGGCGTCGACCACGAACAGCAGGGCGGTGGCCCGGGCGGCGGCGTCCAACGCGATCTCGCTGTGGGCCGCGTCCAGCCCGCCGACTCCTGGAGTGTCGACCAGGGTCAGGTACCGCAGCAGCGGCGCCGGGTGGGCCACCTCGACGCGCCTGGGCGGGCGTACCCCGTCGGGCAGGCGGCCCAGCACGGTCGCCCAGTCCCGCAGGTCCCCCGGCGACAACGCGACCGGCTCCTCCCGGCCGGGTACGTGGGCCTGCGCGGCCGGCGTGGGACCGTGACCGAACTCGAGGTAGGCGGAGGTTGCGACGGCCGCGTCGACCGGCGACAGTCCCGGTACCCCGATCAGCGCGTTGACCAGCGAGCTCTTGCCGCGTTTGGTCTCGCCCACCACGGCGATCGCGGGCCGCAGCAGTTCCCGGCCGCGCAGCGCCGCCAGTTCGTCGGCGGCGTCCCGGTCGACCCCGCGCAGGTAGGCCAGGGCGGCGTCCACGGCGGCACGCACCTGGCCGAGCAGTTCGCGGTCCCGGGCCGGTGCGGTCACGGCGTCACCGCCGGCGGCGCCAGCAGCGACTGGGACAGCAGGTGGAAGCCGCGGTGCGCGACCAGCGCCACCCGCGACTGGGCCGGGGTCGCGTCGGCGACCGCGAACGCCCGCCACCGCACGGCCGCCGCCCGCGCCGCGGCACCCAGCTCGCCGGCGGCCACCCCGGACAGGCCGAGGACGAAGCCGGGATCGTCGGACAGCGCCAGGCGGGTCAGCTCCCGTTCCATCGGCTCCGGCAGTGGCACCTCGCCGGTGCTCACCACCTGCGCCGCGGCCAGCAGCCGCAGCCGGTGGTACTCCGGCCGAGCCACCAGCTCCTCAACCGCGTCGCGCAGCGCCTCCCGGTCCGGCGGTGTCGCGGCGGCGGCGATCCGGTCGAGGGAAGCCAGCGCGTTGCCCGCCTTGATCGCGTCGCTGCGCCAGCGGAACGCCTCGTCCAGCGCCTGCCGCAGCCGGGGGAAGCCGGACGCCGCGTGCAGCTCGCGGACCAGCTCCCCGGTTGACAGCCGGGGCGCGTCCAGCAGCCGGGACACGGCCAGCGCCACCCCGTACAGGTCCAACCGCTCCAGCAGCCGGCGGCGGGCCGCCGACGGTACCGGGCACTCCCGGTTGACGAACAGGTCCACCGAGGCCAGCAGCACCGCCCGCTCGGCATCCGGGCAGGCGGTCAGGGCGCGCAGCGCCGCGGTGTCCGCGTCGGTCAGCCGGCCCGCCTCGGTCGTCTCGGCGAGCAGCCCCACCACCGGTACCACGTCGGACAGCACCCGCCGCAGCACCCCGGCCTGGGCGGCGGCCAGCGGCCCGGCCACCGGCCACGGGTCGCCGCCCCCGCCGGCCAGCTTGTCCACCTTGCTGAACAGCCCGAGCGAGTTGACCGGGTTGCCCGACACCCGGGCCGACACCGCCCGGAACGAATCCAGCGCGGCCACGTCGTCGGCGCGCACCGCCTGGGTGAACACGTACACGATGGCCTCGGCGCCGGCCAGCGCGGCCGCGGACGCCTCGTCCAGGTCCGGGTCCAGGGGAGGCTGGGTGAACAGGTACTGCCGGGTGCCGCCGCTGATCCCCGCCGTGGCCGAGGACAGCCCGGGGGTGTCCACCACGATCAGGTCACGCAGCCGGTCACTGGTCAGCGCCACGTCCACATAGGAGATCTCGGCCTGCGGGATGCCCAGCCGGGCCGGCACCATGCCCGCGTCGTCCATCGGCAGCGGCACCCGGTTGCCGTCCCGGCGCACCACCTCCACCCGGTCGGCCGTCCCGTACCGGAACTGGGTCACCACCCGGGTGCACTCACCCGCCCCGGTCGGCGCCACCCGCCGGCCGATCAGCGCGTTGACCAGTGTGGACTTGCCCGCCTTCAGGCGGCCGGCCACGGCCACCCGCAGCGGCTCGTCCAACCGCCGCCGCACCTGCTCCACCCGGGACCGGGACCGGTCCACCAGCCGCGGACCGACCTCCTGGCAGAGGGCGGCGACCCGGGTGGTCAGCGGGCCGGCGGGCATCGTCATCGGTCCCTTCCGCGAGGGAGTTGCACGGTTACCGGGTGCGGGCTCCACACTACGAATATCCTGCCGGCGCAGGATCCCATGTTCGTGCCAGTCAGGGTGGGGGAGGACAGCGTGGGGGAGGCCGACGGCCCGGCGCCACCCGGGGCGCTCGCGGTCGGGTCGCTCGCGGTCGGGGTGCTCGCGGCCGCCGCCGAGGCCCTGTCGCACCGGGGCGCCCTCGTCGTGCTGCGCGGCGGACCAGGCGCCGGACGCAGCACCGCGCTGCGCGCCCTGGGTGAGGCGTTCCGCGGACCGGTACACGCCGGCGGGGGGCTGGCCACCCTGCGCGCGGTACCCGGCTTCGCGCTGGCCCGCGCGGTGCGCGCAAGGCTGCCGGTGCACGACCGGGCGCTGCTGGTCGAGGCGGTACGTGCCAGGGTCGGCGCGGGCCTGCTGCTGCTGGACGACCTGCAGTGGGCCGACCCGGCCACGCTCGCCGCGCTGCCCGACATCGCCACCCACTGCCGGGTCGCCGCCGCGCTGCGCATCCCGCACGCGCTGACCCTGCCCGACCTCACCGGCGCGACCTGGCTGGACCTCCCGCCGCTGACCGACCGCGAAGCCACTGACCTGGCCCGCCACGCCGCGCCGTCGCTGGCCCCGGGTGCCGTCGCCGAGGTGGCCCGCCGCGCCGGGGGCCTGCCGCTGGCCGTCGAGTCCCTGGCCCGGCACGCCACCGCGCGTGCCGCCTCGTCCACCTTGCCGTCCGGTGACGCGGGCGCCACCGAACCGGGCGTCACCGGCCCCGGCGCCCCCGGCCGGAGCGTCGCGGACCGCCCCGAGGACCTCGTGCACGCCGCCGCGGCGGCCCTGGCCGACCTGCCCCGCCCGGCCCGTACCTCGCTGGCCGCGCTCGGGCTGCTCGGCCGGCCGGCCATCCCCGCACTGCTCGGCACGGGACTGGACGCGCTGCTGGACGCGGGCCTCGTGCGGCTGTCCGACGGGCACGCCCAGCCCACCTCGCCGTACCTGGCCGAGGTCGCCGCCGGGCTGCTGGACGACGCCGAGCGCAGGGCCGTGCACCGCCGGCTGGCCGACCTGGTGCCGCCCGGCGAGTCGGCCCGGCACCTCGCCGCCGCCGGCGAGCCCGAGCTCGCGTACCAGCGTGCCGTGGCGGCCGCCCAGGCCGCCGGTACCGCGGCCGAACGCACCGACCTTCTCGTCCTGGCCTGCGGACTGCCCGGCGTCGAGGCCAGCACCCCGGTCCGGCTCGCCGCGGCCGAGGGCGCGCTGGCCGCGGGTCAGCCGCACACGTGCCTTCGGGTACTGGCCGGCAGCGGCGAACCGGCGGCCCTCGCGCTGCGCGGGGAGGCCCACCTGCAACTCGGCGACCCGGCCACCGCATTGTCCACAGTGGACGGCATCGATGCGGGCGTGGAGCCGGCGGTCCGGGCCGGACGCGACCGGGTACGGCTGCTCGCCCGGCTGGCCCTCGACCCGGCCGCCGCCCTGGCCGACGCGGCCCAACTGGCGAGCGCAGCGGTACCGGCCGGCCCCGGCCTGCGCGCCGCACTCGCCGCGGTGCACGCCGCCACCCGTACCCCCGGCTGGGAGCAGGACCTCGCCGCCGCCGCGCAGCACGCCGCCCACGCCGGCGACCAGCTCGCCGCCCGGTGGAGCGGCTGGCTGCTGGTGGAGACCCTGACCGCCGACGGTCGCCTGTCCGAGGCCGCCCAGGCCGCCACGGCCGGCGCCACCGCCTGCGGCGCCGACCTCGCCTACAGCTGGCAGACCCGGTTCCTGGCTGCCCGCCTGTGGTGCCTCGCGCTGCGCGGCGACGGCCTCGACGACGTGCTGCGCGAGGCGACCGAGCTGGCCGACCGCACACTGCCGGCACTGGCCCGCGGGTACGCCACCGCCGCGGCCGGGCTGGCCGAGGCCGACGGCGGCCTGCTCGCCACCGCGCGCTCCCGGCTGGCCGGCGCGCCCCGCCCACCGGACGCGGCAGCCGCCGCCCTCGACTGGGTCGCCCGCGAGGCCGCCTGGCTCGACGGGCAGCCCGACCCGGACACCGCCCAGCCGGACACCGGCCAGCCGCTGGTCGACGGCCTGGCCCGGATCACCGCCCGGTGGGCCGCGTTCGACACCGGGCAGCCGGGACCCGGCCCGGGACCCTCCACGATGGACACCGCCGCGGTACGCGCGACCCTGGCCGCCTGGGCCGACGAGGACCCGGACAACTTCGACAAGGCCGCCCGGGCCTGGCAGGGACTGGCCCGCCGCGAGGAGGTCCGCTGCCTGCTCGCCCACGGGCTGCGGGAGAGCGACCCCGCCCAGGCGGTACCGCCCCTGCTGGCCGCCGAGTCGCTGGCCGAGGCCGCCGGCCTCGTGGTGCTCCTCGGCCGCACCCGCCGCGCGCTGCGCCGCCACGCGGTGCGCCGCGACGTGCGGGGCCGCCGGGCCGGCGACGACCTCACCGACCGGGAGCGGGAGGTGCTGCGGCAGGTCGCACGGGGTGAGCCGACCCGCCGTATCGCTGGACAGCTCGGCATCTCCCGCGAGACCGTGGAGACGCACATCAGGTCAGGAATGCGCAAGCTCGGCGCGCGCACCCGCACCGAAGCGGCAGTGATCGCCCTGGAGACGCTCGGATGAGTACCCCGCGCTACGTCGTCGGCAGCGCCGCCGAGGCGACCACCGCGCTGCGCCGACTGGCCCGCGCCGGCTGGCACACCAGGGAAGGGTTCGCCCTGCCCGACCCGGCCTGGGACGTCACCAGCCAACGGCTGGTCCTCTACGGCCGGGTCGGCGACCCGGACACCGCGGAGCTCGCGGTCCACGCGGCGGCCCGCGGCGCCGGCGTCGTGGTGATCGCCGACCCCGACACCGAGCTGGGCCGCACCCTCGTGGCGGACCTGGGCCGGCTGGGCCCGGTCACCCGGGACCCGGACGCCGAGGTCGCGACCGCCAACCACGGCGGCGCGGTACTGCTGCCCGAGCAGCGCGCCCTGCTGGAGCGCCTGGCCAACGGCGAGACGATCGCGGCGGCGGCGGCCGCCGAATACCTGTCGCTGCGCACCGCGAACCGGCGCATCGCGCAGGCCCGGCAACAGCTCGGGGTGCGTACCACCCGGGAGGCCGTGCTCGCCTTCCTGCGCCAGCGCCGCCCGAGCTGACGCCGGGACCGGGCCGTTAGGGGCGGCGGGACCGGGCCGTGGACAGCGGCCGGTGCGGGTCGATCCAGGCCGGCAGCCGCGGCTCGGCCGGCCTCAGCGGCCGCAGGTGCTCGGCGAGCGCGGCCATGATCCGCTCCGTGGCCTGCGGGACCGTGGCACCGCTCAGGTCGACCGGCGGGCCGAAGTGGACCCGGACCACCGGCCGGTGCAGGACCGCCCACAGCAGCCGGCCGGCCAACCCGCGCGGGGCACCCCACGGCCCGAGCAGGTGCGCACCCCACTGCGCCACCGCTACCACCGGGACGCCGTCGGCCAGCGCCAGCCGGGCCAGCCCGGTGCGCCCCCGCTCCGGCCAGGCGCCCGGGTCCAGCGTGATCCGGCCCTCCGGGTAGGCCAACAGCACCGAACCCTCGGCGAGCGCGGCACGGGCTGCCGGCAGCGCCTCGGTCACCTCCGCCCGGCGCCGGTCGACCCGGATCTGCCCGCAGTGGCGCATGACGGTACCCACGACGGGCGCCCGGAACAGCCCGCCGGTCGCCATGATCCGCGGCGTGACCCGGCGTACCCGGCAGGCCGCCAGCATCACCAGCGGATCCAGGGCGCCGATGTGGTTGACGGCCAGGATCAGCGGACCCCCCGCCGGCACCTGTCCGGTGACCCGCAGCCGGCACAGGGCGAACACCGCGGCCCTGGCAGCCACCAGCAGCAGCCGCCACAGGCGCGGGGGAGTCCACCGAGGTTCACCGGGCACCCACGGATCCTGCCATCCGCGCCGTCAGGGTCGGCGGCGGTCAGGAACCGATGCCCAGCTCCGCCAGCTTCGCCTCGATCTCCGCCAGCTCCGCGCGTAGCCGCTCGGCCTGGTGCTGGGCCGAGGCCCGCTCGTTGGCCACGATCGTCTCGACGGCCTCCTGTACCCCGGCGACGTCCAGCATGGACACCATCTTCAGCGCCTCGGCGGGCTTGATCACGTAGGGCTTGGCCAGCGCCTTCGTGCCCTGCTGCGCGGCGACCGTCCACTCGCCCTCGGTGTAGGCGAGGGTGACGGTCAACCCGGGCGGCGGCTTCGGGCGCGCCGCCTTCGTGGCCTTCCGGGGGGCCGGAACCGCGGCGGCGGGCGCCTCGGGCGTGGCCGGTGGCGCGGCCTCGGCGGGCGCGGCCGCCGGCTTGGTGGTGGGCATGTCCTTCTTCTCCTCGCGGGGTGGGGGGAGTGGCGGCCCGGTGACCTCGGGCTCGGACTGCTTCCGGGCGGTGGCCTTGGTCGACGTGGCGGCGCGGCCGGCCCTGGCGGGCAGCGAACCGCGGGCCGGGACCATCAGGTCGCCGGGGGCGAAGGGCAGCTCGTCCCGGCCGAACCGCACGACCAGGAAGTCGTCGCCGGCGTCCGGGTCGTTGAGCTGCACCACCTGCCCGACCTGGCCGGCCACCTGACCGGCGGACTCGGTGAACACGACCCTTGGGCGCCGGCCGGCCGCGAGCGTGCCCCGGATCGACTCAATGTCCTGTGTGGACAGTCCTCGGCTGGCGGGGCTCATCGCATCCTCCGTACATTCGTTTGATTCCAGCTTCCTACCAGGAGGGACCGACAGTCTCGCGCGACACCCCGGGCGACCGAGTCAGCCTGTCAGGCGGGTCACCTCGTCGAGGCTAGCGAGGCGCCGACCCGGCAGCCCGGGCGCGCGCGGCCCGGCGGACCAGATGGTCGCGCTCGGCGACGTTCGTGGCCCGACGGGCAGCATCCGCGTACGCCGCAGCGGCGGCCGGAAGGTCGCCACCGAGCTCGTGCAGGTGACCGCGGACCGCGTGCCACCGGTGCCGCTCGCCGAGCATGGTTGGTCTCCTGGTGTCGGGGGCAGCGCCTGTCGTGGCCCTTTCACCTGATGAGCGGAGCCGGTCAGAGTTTCTCGACACGGTAGCCCGGCGAGGTAGGCCCAAATTCGATAATGAACATTATGTCAACTAGACTCCAGCGACTCCGCTAGAGCAGCTACGGTCACCTTTTGGTAGGAGCCTCAGACAGCACTGCGTACACCTCGGGACGACTTGCAATGACTACGGTGCGGCCACTCCTCGAGGAGGAAGCGCGTGCGTTGACCCGCTTCCAGCTGATGGAGCGGATCGCGGAAACGCACGAGTACTGGGAGCGCAGGTTCCGAAGCGGCCGCGCGCTCACCAGGGGCGAGTTGGCCGCCGAAGCGGAGTTCAGCGTCGTCCTCTTCGAGTACGTCCGGCCGGGCGGCTCGGTCGCGGCCGCGCTGCGGTTCGTCCAGGAAGGCCGCCACCGCCCGGCTGGCGACGACTACTGGAACCAGCGGGTGGACGGGTCGCCGGCGCGACCGCCGCGCCGGGTGCAGCGGACGCGGATCAGAGGAACACGCGGTCTGCCCTATGGCAGCAAGCTCGTGGACCGGACGACCGAGTACGGCAACCCGTTCACAGTCGAGGAGTACGGCGACCGTGCCGTGCCCGAGTTTCGCGGGTTCGTCCGCGACCGCGGTACCGACCGGGACCGCTGGCCGGGCATCCAGTACCCCAGCACGGCGCAGATCGTCGCCGACCTGTCCGGGTGGGACCTGGCCTGCTGGTGCCAGATCCCCGACGGCCCGTACGTCTCACCAGCCCGGCCCGACGCCTTCGCGCTCGGCCACGTCGACCGCTGCCACGCCGACGTGCTGTTGCGCGTCTCGAACGGCGGAAAGCCCTGATGACTGTGCGGGGCCCCGCCGCCGCCACCGCCGGGATACGGTACCGGCGGTGGGAGCGGTTCCACGCTGGCGGAAGGAGGACGGCATGTCCTTGGCCAGGTTCGTTGGCGCGCTGGTCCTGGTCGCGGCCGCGACCGCGACCACGGGGTGCGGCGGTGGGGGTTCGAACGACGCGGGCGCGACCCGCAGCCCGGTACCGCACCCGACGGTGGCCTCGGAGTGCCCGTCGCAGTGGGAGGGCGGCAAGGGTAGGCAGGTGTGGTTCACCGACGCGGCGGGCGCTTCGATCGGCGGGGTCGAGCTGGGCGGCGGCACGACCGGCGTCGTGCTCGCCCACGAGGCCGACGCCGACTCGTGCAACTGGTTGCCCTACGGCTCGACACTCGCCGCCGCCGGGTACCGGGTGCTGGCGTTCGACTTCTCGGGTGCCGGGGTCTCCCCCGACCTGCCCGACAACGACTCGCACGACGGGAACGTGCTCGGCGCGCTGGCGTTCCTGCGCCACGAGGGCGTCACGAAGGTGGTGTTGATGGGTGCCTCAATGGGTGGCACTGCGTCGCTGCTGGCGGCGTCCAAGGCGTCGCCGCCCGTGGCCGGTGTGGTCAGCCTGTCCGCGCCACTGGCGTACGAGGGCATGAGCGCGTCGGGCGCGGTGGCCAAGCTCGCGGTGCCTGCGTTGTTCGCCGCCGCCGAGGATGACGCGGACTTCCCCTTCGCGGCCCGTACGCTGTACGACGCGACGCCGGGCAGCGCGAAGACACTGCTGATCGCCCAGGGGATTCCCCTGCACGGCACCGCTCTGCTGGCGCCTGGCCTGGACGAGACCGTGAAGATCCAGGCGGCTGTCGAGGACTTCCTCAAGGCACACGCGCCGGTCTCCGGCTGACTCCGGGACGGGTGGCGCCGCTGCCCGTCTTCGTACCTCCGGCAGCCGGGACGTCGGCTGGGAGGCGTCCGACGCTCAAGGCACAGGCTATTGCGGCTGCGTCGCCCTCGAGAACCAATGGATGCGGAGGGCCAGGTGCTCAGTCCTGGGCGAGCACGTGGAGGCGTCGCACCGTCAACTCGTCCACCTCGAGGCTGCCGATGCGCATCTGGTCGATTTCGGCTCGACGGATGGCGAGCCGCCAGATGGCCACGGCGCCCAGCGCGGTGGCAGCGACCGCGGAGGCGAGGACAGCGGCGAAGCCGATGCTGCGAGCGGCGGTGGCAGCCGCTCCGGCGGCAGTCGCCCCGATTGCCTCCGCGACCGGCCTGTCGCGGAGATCTACGCCATGTCCGTTGCTGTGTGGATGATGCATCTCTGGTCCTGCGGTATGACTCGCACCCGAGTGACG
>Ga0081540_1003653_pt1 | contig 12065 bp, 12 predicted proteins | sample TabmetS2T1R1_FD_71024 | JGI IMG/M metagenome (GOLD analysis project Ga0081540, IMG submission 71024) | Tabebuia heterophylla rhizosphere microbial communities from the University of Puerto Rico - S2T1R1 | ecosystem: Host-associated > Plants > Roots > Rhizosphere ...
ACCCCGGCCCTCGTCGTCCATACCTACGGGTATGGCCTCCTCGTCCGCCTTGCGATGCATCCATCTGATCTCCGGCATCCACCGAACAACTTCCGGTCGTGACCACTAGCCGGCCGGCACTCCGGCGTCGGCCGGCACGTCCTCCTTCTTCGCGTTGATCAGGAACACAGCGCAGAGGAGCGCGGCGGTGAGCAGTGCGGCACCCCAGACGAACGCGACGTGGTAACCGTGTATCAGCGCGGTCGGCGTCAACTGAGCGATTTCTTGCGGTGTGTGCGCGTTCGCGACGAGGTATGCCGTGACGGTGGATGCAAACACGGTGTTGAGCAGGGCTGTGCCCAATGAGCCGCCAATTTGCTGCGAGCTGTTCAACACGGCGCTGGCGACACCCGCGTCATGGTGCCCGACGCCGATGAGCGCGGTGCTGGCGGCTGGGATGAACACCGCGGCCAGGCCGACGCTCATCAGCAGCTGGGCCGGCAAGACGTACGTGGCGTACGGCGTGTCGTCACCGATCCGGACGAGCAGCAGCATGCCGACTATCGACAAGATGAGCCCGGGGATGAGCAACGGTCTCGGACCGATCCTTGGCAGTAGCTGGGCGACGACGCCCGCCGCCACGATGATGCCGCCGCTGAACGGGAGGAACGCAAATCCGGTCTTCAGCGGACTGTAGTTGAGGTTTATCTGGAAGTAATAGGTTAAGAACAAAAACATCGCGAACAGGCCGGCGCCGACGAGCAGGAACATCAGGTAGGAACCGCCGCGATTGCGATCGAGCACGATGCGAAGTGGCAGTAGCGGATTGGTCGTCCGTTGTTCCCAGACGACAAACGCCACCAGCAAGATCACAGCAACGATGAGGAAAGCAACCGTCGACGGGGCCGTCCAGCCCCGCACGGCCATGTCGTTCGGATCCGAGGGATGCTTGGCCTTCGCTGCTTCAGTGAAGCCGTAGACGAGTGACACCAGACCCAGGGTCGAGAGCACTGCACCCGGAATGTCGTACCGAGTGTCACCGGGAGCCTTGCTCTCGTGGACTTCGTACACCGCGAAGGCGGCGGTGATCAGCGCGATCGGCGTGTTCACGCCCAGGCACCACCGCCACGAGGCGTACTCGGTCAGTACTCCTCCGACGATCAGCCCGATCGCAGCGCCTCCGCCGGAGATTGCGCCGAACACTCCGAACGCGCGGGCCCGCTCCTTCGGAGCCACGAACGTTACCGTGATGAGCGACAGTGCGGCTGGAGCGAGCAGGGCTGCGAACGCGCCCTGCAGGCCACGGGCTGCGAACAAGAAGCCTGCGGTAGGAGCGATGCCGCCGAGCGCGGAAGCCAGGGCGAAACCGATCAGACCGATGATGAAGGTGCGCTTTCGACCGGTGTAGTCGGCGATCCGGCCGCCCAGCAGCAGCAGGCCGCCGAATGCCAGGGTGTAGGCGGTCACCACCCACTGCCGGTCCGCCGTCGAGATGCCAAGATCACGCTGCGCGGTCGGCAACGCCACGTTCACGATCGTTGCATCCAGGACGATCATGAGCTGGGCGACGGCAATCACGCCCAATGCGCGCCAGCGCTTGGGATCGTCCGACTGCATGCCCATGGGGTGGTCGGACGAGACGGTGCGTTCAGCCACGGCTACTCCTGAGGCGCCAGGGACCGCTACCGAGGCCGGCGTGCGGGCCGATCAGTCTGTGCTCAGATGCTAACGAAGGTCGCCGACGGTGGAATAGCCGAATAGCGGAATGCGGAAGAGGACCGGCGGCCGTCTGCGTTAATTCCCCGCTAGCTGGGCGACGACCGGAGCGAAGCTTGTCAGGCTGCGCTGCGCCACGTTGATATAGCTGATTCCGAGCTCGTCGCGACGCTGCTGCAATCGGTCACACACCTCGTCCACGCTGCCCAGGAGCGCGTGCGGGTGTTCGGTCAACTCCAGAGGGGTGACGCCGAAGCGAGCGGCCATAGCCTGTACCGCCTCGGACGGATCGTCCTCGATGGCCACGAAATAGGCGGCGACTTCGAGTTCGATGTCGTCAAAACGGTCACCGGCGCCAGCCCGCACCCAATCGAGCTTCTCGCGGGTCGCCGACAACGTGGCACTGGTGACGCTCGCCGCTCCTAGCCGTCCGGTCGCGTTGTTGAAGTTGAGACTGACGATGTCGGCTAGTCGACCGGCCAGGCGGAGGATCCGCGGAGATCCGCCGCCGATGAAAATCGGTGGATGTGGTTTCTGCACCGGAATCGGTCGGCCGGCGAAGCCGTGGGCGTGCACGTACTTGCCGTCGATGTTGATGTCGTCGCCGCTCCAGTGCGCCTTCAGCACACTGACCACCTCGGCCAGGCGCTCGATACGGACACCGGCACTATCCATCGGTATCCCGATCCCGTCGTACTCGGCCGCGACCCAACCCGCGCCGAGACCGGCCTCGAGGCGGCCCTCGGACAGGAGATCGATCGTCGCCAGTTCTTTCGCGAGCACGACCGGGTTGTGGTAGTCGACGCACGAAACCCGGCATCCCACCCGCAGGTGCTCGGTGACCGCCGCCGCTGACATCATGGCGCTGAGCGGAGCGACGTCCACCGGGCGGTGCCCTGACGTCGCCGAGATCTCGCCGGGGCCGAAATAGTGATCGGTCGTGAACAACGTCGAGTAGCCGAGGTCCTCTGCTTGACGCGCCAACTCGGTCCACTGCTTGGCCGATGTCGCCTCGAACGCCTGCACTGAGAAACGGAAGGGGCGCGGCATCACGGAATTCCTCTCCGTGCCAGCGCCGGTTGCGAGCGAGTCGCGCCCGCACTAGTTAGGTGTCATTCCGCGCTGGCGTCGTCAGATACTAACAGGTGACGATGCCCAGTATCTTTCCGTCGGCTGGGTGCCTGGCGGCGGGTGAGGAGAGCTATGACGAGCAGATTTTCCGACATCGACTGGATTCTCTGGTCCGGCACGGTGGGGCTCGAGCGGCCGATTCCGGAACGGGTCGAGGCGGCCATCGCGGCCGATTTCACCAGCGTCTCGGTGAGTCCGCTCGACATTCACCGGGCCGAGCAAGGGGGTACATCGGCGAAGGAGATCGGCCGGATGATCCGCGATCAAGGTTTGCGGATCATCGTGGACCCGGTCATGAACTGGCACCCATTTTCCGGGACATCGGCGTCGCGATTCGCCGCGATCTCGGCCGAGCAGTCTTTGCGTTGGGTCGAGGCCCTCGAGGCCGTCTCGCTGACCGCGGTTGCGATGGACGAGGCCGACGTACCGGTCGAGGCCCTGGGTGGTCCGTTCGCGGAATTGTGTGACCGCGCGGCAGGTGTCGGTGCCCAAGTTCATCTGGAGTTCATGCCGATCTCGTGCGTGGCCACCCTGCGCCAAGCCTGGACCATCGTGCGTGACGCCGATCGGGCTAACGGCGGCATCGTCTTCGACACCTGGCATTTCTTCCGCGGAGATCCGGACTTCGATCTGTTGGCGACGGTCCCGGGTGACCGGATCTATTGCGTTCAGATCGACGATGCGGCCGCCGAGCCACGTTCCTCATTGCGCGACGACACCAAGAACCGGCTCCTCCCCGGGGACGGCGACCTGGACCTCGCTCGTGCCGTCCGCACGCTCGCCGAAATCGATGCGCTGCGCTGGGTCGGGCCGGAGGTGATTTCCCCGGCCCTGGAGGCGATGCCTGCTGTCGAAGCGGCGAGGCTCGCCGGCGGCAAGGTTCGGGAACTGATTGCTACCGCCCTCGAGTAGCAGTCCTGTCATCGCTGAGCTGGAGTGCCGCTGTTCAGCGGCCTTGTTCGGGACGTGTCAGCGATCTTGTTCGGGATGCGGGATGGGCCGCGTCTGTCGCGCCAGGAAGAACTCGGTAGCCATATCCCGCACCGTGTCGTATCCGAGAAGGAACTCGTCCTGCGCCGCTCCGGGACTCAGGTGGCCGTTTTGCAGTCCGTCGAATGCTTCGCGCATTCGCTGCAATGCGGATTCGAAGAGGTCCCGATCCTCGGGAAAGTGCGTACCGACCACCTTGACCGCTCCCGTCCCATCGGCTGCCCGTCCTGCAATCGCCGACGCTACCGAAGGCCGCGTCGCTAGTGGCTATCGCGTTGAGCGAGGGGCTCCGTCGTCCAGGTACTCTGCGCGAGGCTGCCAATCGGTGTGCGCCGTCATCGACCAACTCAGCGGGGTTACTGAGACGACTCCATCACAGACGATGGCTCGGATGTCGCTATTGACCTCCAGCTGATCCGCGTCCACCTTGGCGGCGATTTGCAGTCGCAGCGGATCGGTAGGTACGCGTGTTCCCTCCGGGAGGCTGTGCACGTAGTAGGGCTGGCGACTCTGGACCGTCCGGCGAATCTCCGTGCTGGGAGTCGCCTCGCGCGGGATATTGACGTTCAGTACGGCGACGTCAGGAGGCAGGCCGTCGGCGAGTACTTGACGCGCGAGCGCTCGGGTGAAGTGCCGTGCTGCGCTCCAATCGAGGTCATCGAATTTTCGCCAGGACGCAACGTCGACCTGGACCGAGGCCGCGATTCCAAGGACACCGTGGGCCTCCGCCTCGAGCGCCGCCGAGACCGTGCCGCTAACTCCAAGCGCGCTGCCGACGTTTTCGCCGTAGTTGATCCCGCTGATGCATAGATCCGGGATCCGGTCCGCCAGTTCCAGCAGCGCGTGGGTTACGGCAACAACCGGCGAACCTACGACTGAGTAACCCGGTACGGTGCGCCCGGCGACGCGCAGGTCGTGACGCGTAATCGCCCCAGTGTCGTCTCCGGTCACGAAAGCGCGACTCATCGACGTCTGCTGAGTCGCGGGGGCAGCGATCAGCAGGTCGCCCAGGTCGCTGACCGCTTCAGCGGCGGCGAGCAGGCCCGGTGAGTGCAGGCCGTCATCGTTGGTGACCAGAATGAGTGGCCTCATCGTCAGTGTCCAGCTGGCACCAGATCCCGAACGTAGAGACCCGGAGCCTCCTCGCGGGCCGGGTGATCAGGACTGCCGAGACGGTCGGGTGCCGGGACCGTTCCGTCTGACCGTTCAATCACCCAATCAGCCCAGTGTTCCCACCAGGTGCCGGGGTGCTTGTCCGCGGCGTTCAGCCACGCCTGCGGATCATCGCCCGGCTCGCCGCCAGCGAAAAAAGTGGCCTTCGGGTTCCCGGGCGGGTTGACCAGGCTTTGGATGTGCCCCGCATTGCTGAGGACGAACGTGCTCGGACCGCTGAACAGCTGCGTCGTCCGATAGCAGCCGGTCCAGGGCGTCAGGTGGTCGGTCGTTCCGCCGGTGACGAAGGTCGGAGTCGTGATCGTCGCGAGGTCGACTGGCGTTCCGAGCACCGTCATTTCACCCGGTCGACACATCACGTTGCGCTCGAAAATATCCAGGAACTGGCCATGCAGCCGGGCCGGCAGGTTCGTGCCGTCCGCGTTCCACGCGAGGATGTCGAATACCGGCGGCTTGTTTCCCATCAGGTAGTTGTTCACCCAGTAGTTCCAGACCAGTTCGTTCGGCCGCATCCAGGTGAACACGTTGCCCATGTTCCGCGCGCTGATGACTCCGGCGCGCTGGGAATTCCACCGCGCCAGCGCTAGCAGCTTCGGCGAGGAGAATGCACGGATCGGTGCCGCCTGACCGAAGTCCAGCAGGGTGACGGCGAAGCTGGCCGTGTGCACGCGCTCGTCCCCTAGGGCAGCCAGGTGGTTGAGCACCAAGGTTTGCAGAATGCCTCCGGCGCAAAAGCCGATGAGGTCTACCTCCGGGGAGCCGGTGATCTCCCGGACCGCGTCGATGGCCGACAGAACCCGGGCCGCATAGTTGTCGAGGTCCCAGTCGCCTTCGCTCTTCGTCGGGTTGCGCCAGCTGAGCATGAACGTCTGAAGTCCGCGGCCGACCGCGTATTCGACGAAACTGCGTCCGGGCCGCAGATCAAGGAAGTAGTACCGCCCGATCGGCGGTGGTACGACGAGCACCGGGCGGGCGTGCACAGTTTCGGTCGTCGGCTGGTACTGGATGATCTCGGCGTACACGTCTCGATCGACAACCGCGCCAGGAGTGACGGCCAGATCCCGGCCGACCTGATACGCCTCGCGGTCGACCGTTGACGGCATGCCGCCGTTGTGGACCAGATCGCCGAGCCAGTTCTTCGTCCCGCGAGCCAGGCTCAGACCACCCGTCTCGAACGCGCGCTTAACGGCAGCGGGGTTGCCCAGCAGGTAGTTCGTTGGCGCCGCGGCGCTCTCCACCATGCCCAGAACGAAGCGGGCGGCCGTCGTCTGACGACCGTTGCGGCCCAGATCGTCGAGCACCTCGTCAGCGAACTCGCAGCCGGCCAGGTAGCTCTGACCGATCCGACGGTAGATCGGGTGGTCCGACCAGGCTGGGTCCTTGAACCGCCAGTCCTTCGGATCGGGCGCGACGTCTGACGAACCGACGACAATGCGGGCAAGCTGGCCGGTCAGCTTGCGACCTTTACCACCTACGGTCCCCATCTGAGCGAACGCTTGGCCGAGATCACCCACGGCCTCCCCGAGCACCGGCATTCCGACCGGGTCGGTTCCTGCGATCGCGTCGGCCGCGACCTTGGTCGTGGGATCCTCCGGCTCGGGAGGGGCCGGCGCCTCCGTCAGCCGGGCGGCGGCCCGGCGTGCTGACGTCGCCCGGCGCGGCCGATTCTTGTTTCGGGCTGACCCAGCTCCCTCGCTCGAGGTCACGGCCGCCTCCTTTAGTTTAACTAGTCTCCCTCTAGTTTAGAGGAAGCCGATGCCCACACTGGCCGAATGGGCCCGTGATCTCGGACATGCCGGTTCCGAAAGTCAAGGGCCAGGATCGCGTCCCGCGTTACCGCCCGGTGTACGCCGGTGGCCGTTTCTCGCGGAAGGCGCGCAACGCCTCGGACATGTCCTGCGTGCCGCCCGCCAAGGTCTGGTTGCGGTTCTCCAGCTCGATGGCCGCCTCGAGCGACGGCGCGTCGACGTTGACTTGTACGACGCGCTTGGTCAGTGCCACGCCAAAAGGGCTGTTTTCGGTGATCATTTCGGCTACCCGAAAGGCCTCATTGAGCAGTTCCTCCGCCGGCACGACCCGGTTCACCAGGCCGATACGGGCGGCTTCATCGGAGTCGACGAATCGACCCGTCAAGAGGATCTCGTAGGCATGGCCCAAGCCCACGACACGGGGCAACATCCAGGAGCTCCCGCAGTCTCCGCCGGTGAGCCCAACCTTGATGAAGGCGGCGTTGAACCGCGCGGCGGGTGCCGCGATCCGTATGTCGGCCGCCAACGCCAAGGAGAAGCCGGCCCCGGCGGCGGCCCCGTTTACCGCGGCGATAACTGGCTTGGCGAGTCGTTGGAATGAGGTGATCGCCTCGGCCCACGATTCTTGTTCGCGCAAGAATTGCGAGGCGGTCATGTCGGGCAACGTGCTGGCGTCCTCCAGATCCAAGCCCGCGCAAAACCCGCGTCCGGCTCCAGTAAGTACCAGGACCCGGGTCGATTCGTCGGCGGCGATCTCCTGGCTGAGCTGGAACAAGTCCTTGAACGCCTGGAAGCTGAGCGCATTGCGCCGATCGGGGCGATTGAGCGTGGCCACCGTGATCCCGGCCCGCGGCCGATCCACTAGGAGCGTCTCGTAGGTTGCCATTGCGTCTCCTTCGATGGTCCGACGGGCGATGCCGCGGGAGTCCGGGCCGATGCTGCCGGCCGAGGCCGAGCGGGCGGGTGAGCAGCGTACCTGCCCGGATTCTGCTCGACTACAGATCAGTTGCCACAGTTTCTTGACGTCGACCACAGTTCGTTCGAGGATTGCCGGAATCGCTACCAGCCCATCGAACCGGAGGTGCGTCGCGGTGACCGAAGCTCCTGACTCGACTGGACAGCTGGACGCAGAACACGATGCCCTCGTTAACCTCGTGATCCGCGGAATGGTGCGCGGTGCCCCGGACGATGCGACGAAACGACTTGTTGAGCAGGGCTTCGCGATAACCAAGGGCCCGATCACGATGGCGACGCCACAAGGCACGGCCGAAGCCGGGAAACTCTTGCGCGTTCCGCCCGGCAGCGAGAAAGAGCAACAGATCGACAAGCTGTTCGATGGGTTCCTGCCGATCAACCGCAGGCTGCGTGACGTCTGCTCGGCCTGGCAGACGCGCCCCGACGGCACGCCCAACGACCACAGCGATGTCGTGTATGACGACGGCATCCGCGAGCGGCTCGATGAGGTGCACTCCTCGATCGGCCCGATCCTTCGCCGCCTCGGGGGCGTTTCCCCGCATCTTGCGGGCTACCGTCCCCGACTGCAGGCCGCGCTGGACAAGTTCGACGACGGCGAGGACGCGTGGCTGGCCTCGCCGCTGATGGACTCCTATCACACGGTGTGGATGCACATGCATCAAGAATTGATCTTGATGCTTGGCCTAACGCGAGCCGAGGACGAGGCGCGCGAGGAGCGACTCGTTCAGGAGCGGTCCGGGTGAACGAGCACCGCTGGCAGATCAACGCCGTGGCGCACCGGGCGTGGGGTGGGTCCAGATGACGGCGGCCCAACAAAGCGCGGAACGGGACGCCGAACTCCGCGCGCTCCGCGAAGCGATTCAGGATCTTGTAGAGGGTTGCGGCGGCCTCGCGCCGGCGCGTCGTCAACTCGACTCAGGGTCTGGGTACGACGAGCCGGCGTGGCTGCTGCTCGGCCGGGACATGGGCATGGCCGGCCTCGGCGTTCCGGAGAACGTCGGCGGTGCCGGCGGTGGCCTGGCCGAACTGACGGTCGTGGCGGAGGAGCTCGGCCGGGCGCTGCTACCCGTTCCGTTCCTCTCGTCGACGGTCGTGGCGGGCCAGATCCTGGCGCGCTGCCCGGACGCGCCGGACCTGCTCGGCCAGATGGCCGGCGGGGAGGTGCGGGCCTCGTTCGCCGGGGTAGACAGCGACGGTCGATGGCGGCCGGATCGCCTGGCGGTTCGGGCGGAGAACGGCGCGGGAGCATGGCGGTTGTCGGGCACGGCCGAGTTCGTCCTTGACGGAGCGACTGCTCACCAGCTCGTGGTTGCGGCGACCACGCCCGATGGATGCGACCTGTTCCGTGTCGCCGGAGCCGACCCGAACGTGAAGCGCCGGGCCTTGGAGACATTGGATCCGACCCGCGGCCAGGCTGAGGTCAGCTTCGACGGAGCGAGTGCCACCGCGTTGACGAGCGGCGGTGGTGGCGCGGACGTCGTTGGCGGCGCGCTGGACGTGGTGCTGGTCGTGCTGGCGGCCGAACAGGTGGGTGGTGCCGCGGCGAGCCTCGACATGGCCGTCGACTACGCCAAGATGCGCCATCAGTTCAGCCGTCCGATCGGCAGCTTCCAGGCGATCAAGCACAACCTGGCCGACCTGCTCCTCCAGGTCGAGATGGGCCGCTCGTCGGTCGACCGTGCCCTGCTCGCCGAGCAGGACCCACAGCAGCTGGCCGAGGCCGGTGCCGTGGCCAAGATCTGGTGCAGTGACGCGTTCGTACAGGCCGCCGCGGAAAACGTCCATGTCAACGGCGGAACCGGGTTCACCTGGGAACACGACGCTCACCTGTTCTTCCGTCGCTCGCGGGCCGACGAGGTGCTCTTTGGTGACGCGTCGGTACACCGCGAACGGTTGGCCACGCTGCTCGGCTGGTGACCGTAATCGACGCTGCCATGCCGGCGAGATGATCTTGGGCTTATCGCTGCTATCTGGCATTAAGGCCAAGATCACGACCGACGAAGCGCTGCTCGTCCGCCCTAGTGTCCCGTTAGTGAGGTTCTTTGCCCGGATGCGCGGATCCAGGCGGATGGATCGCAAGGCGGAGGAGGAGACGAATGGCAGCGCCATTCGCGACGACGACAACGAAGCGAGTCGCTGCCTGGGCCGTGCAGACGAGTAAACACACCTCGCTAACGGGACACTAGGCCATATCGGAGCCACCAGTGCGATCAGATGATTCCGCGATGCCCGGGCGGCCTACGGGCGTAGCTCGTGGCTCAAAGATGGCGGCGAACCGTGCAATGGCGGAGGCAGCCGACGGCGTAGCGGCCGCAGGCCCATATGCCCCGCGATCTCCGACGATGAAGGACGTGGCGGCCGCGGCCGGGGTTTCCAAAGCGCTCGTCTCGATGATCTTCCGGGAGGCCGCTGGTCCGAATGCGCAGACCCGAATCCATGTCCTCGAGACCGCTGCGCGCCTCGGTTATCGACGGAACCGCACTGCGAGCCTCCTCGCCCGTAGACGCGGCAAGCACCTGGGCGTGGCCATGTCTGTCCACAGCGCCTTCCATGCCGAGCTGGTCGACAACGTGCAAGCAGTCGCTGACGAGTTGGGCTATGAGATCGTGCTCAGTGCCGTGACTCGGACTCATGACGAACAGCGCGCGATCGACACATTGCTTGAATACCGGTGTGAGGCGCTATTGCTCCTGGGGCCGGAACTGCCCGCGGCGGCGTTGAACGCGCTGGCCGAACAGGTTCCGGTGGTCGTCATCGGCCGTCGCCTGCCAGGCGGTCCGGCCGACGTGGTTCGCACGGCGGATGCCGAGGGGCTGCGGCAGGTCGTGGACTATCTCGTCGCGCTGGGGCACCGGCGGATCGGGTATGTCGACGCAGGGTCCGGCCGGATATCCGCGGATCGACGGCACGGCTACCAGAGCGCGATGCGGCGGCACGAGCTCGCTCGGCAGACTGTCCACGGTGGTCCGACCGAGGCCGACGGCGCTGTGGCCGCAGAGCAGATCCTCTCGCTCGATCCGCGGCCGACGGCGATTGCCGCCTTCAATGACCACTGCGCCGTTGGGATACTCGACCGGCTGCGGCGCTCCGGCCTCGAGGTTCCCGCAACGGTGTCGGTGGTCGGTTTCGACGACAACCCAATATCTCGGTTAGCCCTTCTAGATCTGACCACCATCAGCCAGGAACCAGAGGAACAGGCGCGCCTGGCCGTGCGAGCAGCAGTCGACCGGCTGGAGGGGCTCCGCAGCGAAGTACGGGACACGGTGCTCAAGCCCCGACTCGTCGTGCGTGGAAGCACTGCTCCGCCACCCGCCGCGCCTTGACCGGCCGGCCCGTCCGCAAACCGGCGCTCGCAGCTTGCGACGGCGAGCTGGCCGTCAGATCGGGACGGACAGTGAGACTGCGAAGTCCGCAGCCGGGTCAGTCCACCACCGTTTCATCGTCAACCCGGCCCGGCGCAGCTCATCAACGACTCCCGGTCGCCGGAACTTGGCGGATATCTCGGTCCGCACCTCCTCGCCCTTCTCGAAGGGAATCCGCAGATCGATCGCACGAATGTGCACAGTCTGTGCGACCCGTGATCGCAGCCGCATCTCGATCCACTCGTTCGTCGCGTCCCAGATCGCGACATGGTCGAACCGGGCCGGATCGAAATCCGCGTCTAGTTCCCGGTTGATGACCGCGAGCACGTTCTTGTTGAACGCCGCGGTGATGCCGGCGGCGTCGTCATACGCGCTGATCAGCCGCGGCCCGGACTTGACGAGGTCGGTGCCGAGCAAGAACGCATCGTCGGGTCCCATCGTGCCCCGCACTCCGCGGAGGAAATCGACGCGCGCCACCGGCTCCAGGTTGCCGATCGTCGAGCCGAGGAAAGCGACGAGCCGACGCGGATGACGCGGCAGCAGGGTGAGATGCCGCTCGAAGTCACCAACGATCGTCTCGACCTCGATGGGGCGAAACTCGGCGGCCACCGCGCGACCGGCTTCGGCCAGCACGACCGGGTCCACGTCGAACGCGACGAACCTACGCAGCGTCCCCACCTCGCGTAACGCCTGCAACAGCAGGCGCGTCTTCTCCGACGTCCCGCTGCCAATCTCCACCAGCGTCGTACTGCGCGTGAGTGCGGCTATCTCGGCGGCATGTGCGCGCAGGATCGCCCGCTCGGTGCGGGTTGGGTAGTACTCGTCCAAACGTGTGATCTGATCGAACAGATCGCTCCCGACCGCGTCGTAGAAGTACTTCGGCGGCAGCGCCTTGGGCCGCGCGCCGAGCCCGGCGCGGACGTCGGCGGCCAGCGCAGCAGTCTGTTGGGGCGCATCGAGATGCGTCGTAGTCATGAGCCGGCCCCCTGAG
>Ga0081540_1003654_pt1 | contig 12058 bp, 10 predicted proteins | sample TabmetS2T1R1_FD_71024 | JGI IMG/M metagenome (GOLD analysis project Ga0081540, IMG submission 71024) | Tabebuia heterophylla rhizosphere microbial communities from the University of Puerto Rico - S2T1R1 | ecosystem: Host-associated > Plants > Roots > Rhizosphere ...
CGAGCAGCGTGCGCAGCCGCATGGTCACCTTTAGTCCTCCTCCGGCTCGTCGACATAGACGAGGCCCGCCTTCGCGAGCGCCTCGCGCATGTTGTACATGTCGAGGCCGAGTTTTCCCTCGGCAAGCTGTTTGCGCTTGCCGTCCTCGTCCGCGATACGCTTCTCGCCTTTTGCGACGACATCGGCGGCATCCTTGCGGCGGATCACCACCACGCCGTCGTCATCGGCCACCACGGCGTCGCCCGGCATCACATTGATGCCGGCGCACACCACCGGCACGTTGACCGAGCCCACCGTCGCCTTCACCGTGCCCTTGGCCGAGATCGCCTTCGACCACACCGGAAAGCCCATCTCGCGCAGGGATTTTGCGTCGCGCACGCCGGCGTCGATCACCAGCCCCTTGACGCCACGCGCCATCAGCGAGGTCGCCAGCAGATCGCCGAACATGCCGTCGGTATTGTCGGCGGAACAGCCGACCACCAGAATGTCGCCGGGCTTGCACTGCTCGACCGCGACATGGATCATCCAGTTGTCGCCGGGATGCGCCAGCACCGTGACCGCGGTGCCGGCCGCTTCGCCGCCCGCCCACACCGGGCGCAGATAAGGCTTCATCAGCCCGAAGCGGCCATAGGCCTCGTGCGCGGTGGCGACGCCGAGCGCGCCCAGCCGCTTCACCAGATCAGCGTCAGTGCGCTTGATGTTGCGGACAACGACCGTTTTCATGCTAGTTCCTCCACTGCCATCGGGAACAGCCGCTGATAGGCCTCGCCATAGGTCATGGCCTTGCCCGAGTTGCGGCCGCCCTGCATGCCGCGCTGAAGCGCGACGCGTTCGTAATAGGCCCACAGATGCTTTTGCGCCGCGAGGATCTCGAACGTCTTGCGCTTGATGTCCCAGACCTCGTCGATGTTGAGGATCACCTGCGGCTTGAAATTGCACATCTCCGGCTGATGCGGCTCGAACAGGAATACCGGCGGAGCGGCATAGGTGTATTTGGCGCCGGGCTTGTGACCCATCGCCTGCGCCACCACGCGGGTTTCCTGGGCGAAATGCGCCGCGTTGGGATGATCGAAATTATAGGGGTCTTCCAGCGCGTGGGTCAGCACAAAGGACGGGTTGAGCTCGCGGTAGATATCGACCATGCGGTCGAAATGCGCTTCTGTCAGCCGCAGCGGATAATCGCCGGCGTCGAAGAATTCGATTTCCGCCCCAAGCATCTCGGCCGCGCGCTGCGCCTCGTCGCGCCTTCCGGCCTTGACCTTCTCCATCGTCGCGCCCGCCTCCTTCCAGGCGAACTGGCTCTCGCCGCGCTCGCCGAACGACAGGCAGGCGATCTTGATGCGATAGCCTTTCTTCGCATGCAGCGCGATCGCGCCGCCCGCGCGCCAGACGAAATCGCCGGGATGCGCGGTAACCACCAGGCCCGTTTTGCCAGCATTGCTCATGAATTTCCTCCTTGCCTTGCCATTCTCTCCGCGGGACCTACTGCTTTGCAATTCCCGCCCGCTCGATCACCGCAGCCCATTTCTCGATATCGTCCTTGAGCCGGTCGCGGATTTCTTCGGGCGAACTGGCCCTGGCTTCGATGCCGAGATCGAGCGCGCGTTTCTTCAAGTCGGGCATGTCGAGCACCTCGCGCAGCGCGGCGTTGAGCGTCGCGATCACTTCCGGCGGCGTGCCCTTTGGCGCAAAGATCGCGTTCCAGGACCGCGCCTCGAAGTCGCCGCCGCCCGCTTCCTTCACCGTCGGAACATCTGGCAGGAATAGAGTGCGCACCGGACCCGATGACGCCACCGGCGTCACCGCCTTGTCGGCAATATGCGACTGCACGGCGCTGTAATTCTCGATCGCCATCTGGATGTCGCCGCGCAACAGCGCGATCAGGACGTCGGGCGAACTGCGGAACGGAACAATGGTGACATCGACGCCGGCGGTCGACTTGAGCAATTGCGCGGCAAGGTTCTGAGTCGAACCGACATTGATGGTGCCGACATTGAGCGTGCCGGGCTTTTCCTTGGCCGCCTTGATGACGTCACCAAGCGTCGCATAGGGCGAGCCGCTTTGGGTGACCAGGATGAAGTCGAAATAGCCCATGCTCGAAACCGGAACGAAATCGGTCACCGGATTGAAGGTCAGGTTCTTGAATAGCGACACGGAGATCGCAGTGCCGTTGCTGAACAGTGCCAGCGTATAGCCATCGGCGGGCGACGACAGCACGGCGCGCGCAGCGTTGATGCCGCCGGCGCCCGGCATGTTCTCGATGACGAAGCGCTGGCCGAGCCTTTCGGTGACGAGCCGCGCGGTGACGTCGGCGACGCCGCCTGCGCCGAACGGCAGGATCAACCGTACCGGCCGGTTGGGATAGCCCTGCGCGGCGGCAAAGTGCGGCATCACGAGCGGCGCAGCGAATGTCATCGCCGCGGCGATCATGCAGCGCCTGCTCAAGCTGTTTCCCCGGCGCCTGTCTGCCATCGGCCGCCTCATCTCAGAATTCGAACAGCCGCGCCGGATTTTCGACCAGGATCTTCTGCTGCAGTTCAGGCTCCGGCGCGAACAGCGGAATCAGATCGACGAGGTCGCCGTCATTCGGCATCACCTTGACGTTCGGATGCGGCCAGTCGGTTCCCCAGATCACGCGGTCCGGCGCGGTCTCGACGATGCGGCGTGCGAACGGCACCGCGTCATGGAACGGCGGCCCGCTCGATGACACCCGCTCGCAGCCGCACACCTTGACCCAGCATTTCTCGTCACGCGTCATCAACTCGATCAGCGTGCGGAACGGAAGCTGGTCGAGCCCGTCGGCCGCCTTGACGCGCCCCATGTGATCGATGGTGTAGTTGACAGGCAATTTTTCCAGCATCTGCGCATATTCCGGCAGATCGATCGCGTCGAAATGCAGATCGATATGCCAGCCCAGCGGCGCCACCATTGCGACGATGCGATGGAACACCGCCATATCGGGCACGCCGCCGAGATGCCGCACGAAATTGAAGCGGCAGCCGCGGAAGCCGCCCTCATGCAGGTCGCGCAGGCCGCGCTCGGTGATGCTGTCGTCGATGTTGGCGACGGCGCGAAAGGTGCCGTCGCTCACGGCGATGGCATCCAGCGCCACGCGGTTATCCGTGCCGTGCACGCTGGCATTGACGATGACGGCGCGGCCGATCCCGAGCTTTTTGTGCAACGCGCGGAAATCTTCCAGCGGCGCATCCGGCGGCGTATAGGGCCGCCCCGGCGCATAGGGGTATTTGTCGCCGGGCCCGAAGATATGGGTGTGCGCATCGCACGCCAGTGCCGGCAGTTTGAACTTCGGTGTCCGCGTATCGGGGTCCGGGCCTGGAATTGTCGGCTTCTGCATGGTGCCTTCTGCGATGGCTGGCGCGCGCTTCATCCGCGCTCTTGAGCTTTAGGAAACGGAATCTTCTCGGTGCGTCCCGAGGACGGGCTTTGTGGGCGACTGCGCCGGCTTCGTCCGGCGCGACGCAGCGTCCAGGTGATCGACGTCGGATGCCTGCAATGAGGCAACCGTGGACGAGACCAGTTGCTCGATCGCTTCCGCCATGTCGGCGCCATCGGCTTCGCCGCGGGACAGCCTCGCGACCCGCTCCGGGTTGACGAGGGTGTAATAGAGTGCGCCGAGCAGGAATTGCGAGCGCCAGACGATCGTCGTGCGCGGCAGATGCGGCAGGCTTTCCCCGATCGCCTCGATGAACGCGTTGGTGGTGTCGTCGAAGATTTCAGCGATGATGCGGCCGACCACGGGGTTGCCTTCCGCCGACATCACGGCTCGCAGCCGCGTGAACCGCGCCCCGCCGCCGGCCAGATCGCTGCTCGATGAAAATGCCGGCTGCACATAGGCGCGCACGATCGCCTGCAGCCGGTCCTCGATATCGCGCACGCGCTTTGCGGCGACCAGGAGTTCGATGCGGCGCTTGTTCATCGGCCCGCAATGTCGCTTGTAGATTTCCAGCAGCAGGCCGTCCTTGGTCTTGAAATGATAGGTGATGCTGCCGGGATTGGCGCCCGCCTCCAGCGCAATGTCGCGGATCGACACGGCATTGAAGCCGCGGGTCGAGAACAGCAGTTCGGCCGCGCTCAGGATCGCTTCCCGCATATTGGGATTTCGCGTCATGGCATTTGCTTTCCGTTCGCCAGTTTTGTACGTTTGTACAAAATAGCTGGTCCGGTCAACAAATATCTGGCCGCGCAAATGGCATCGCGATCGGACCGGGACCGACAGAGAGAGAGCGGCCGGATGCGCCGGAACATCGTTGAGCTGGTCAGCGCGCGGTTCGCTCGCGGCGAGTTGTCGTGCACTTGAATTTCTCAAGCGATACGTTGGACAAGGGAAGGACTTCATCAGATGCACCGCCGAAGCAATATCATCCGCGGCATTCTCGCCGCCGCCGTGCTTTCATTGGCCGGCTCCAACGTTTATGCCGATCAGTTTCCGACCAAACCCGTCCGCTTCCTTATCCCCTATGCCGCCGGCGGCGCGGTCGATGTTTTGGCGCGCACCATCGGGCAGTCGTTGTCGAAAACCTGGGGGCAGCAGCCGGTGATCGAAAATCGCCCCGGCGCCGGCGGCATCGTTGCGTCGCAGGCGCTGACGCAGTCCGCACCCGACGGCTATACGCTGATCCTGGTGGCGAGCGGCCATCCGCTGAACCAGTTCATCTATCCAAAACTACCCTACGATACCTTCAAGGACTTCACGGCCATCAGCGAGATTGCGTATTCGCCGCTCGCGATCGTGGTCTCCAAAAGCAGCCCGATAAATAATCTCGGCGAATTGCTGGCGATCGCGCGAGAGAAGCCGGTGTCGTTGGTGTATGGCATGTCCGGCAACGGCACCTCGGCGCACCTGGCCGGCGAGCTTCTCAACTACATGGCCAAGATGAAGATACAGGCGATCCCCTATAAGGGCGGCGCGCCTGCCATCGCCGCCGTGATCGCGGGCGAAATACCCGTGAGCATCAATCCGCTGCCGGAAGTCGTCGGCCAGATCGAGGGCAATGCGGTGCGCGCCCTTGCCGTGACAACGGCCCAGCGATCGAAGGCGTTACCGAATGTTCCAACCGTCGCGGAGTCAGGCCTTCCCGGCTATGACGCCGCGGTCTGGTGGGGCGTTCTCGGCCCCGCCGGCATGGCGCCCGATCTGGTCGCCAAGATACAAGCCGATCTCGCCGCGGCGCTAAGGGATCCGGTCGTTCTGACCGCGCTCGAGAAAGTGGGCGCCACGCCGGTCGGCAGTTCGCCAAAGGATTTCGATGCCTACATCCGCGCCGAAGCCGCGAAGTGGGAGCCGGTCCTCAGGGAGGCGGACGTCAAAGTGAACTAGAGCCTTGTCGGTTCTGATTGAATCAGAACCGGGCTCCAGCATTTTGTTTTGACGCGTTTTCTTTACGCGAACCGGCATCCACTTCGCTCGAAAACGCTCTAAGGCACGGGCATCATCGCGCATTCGCGGGCGCGTGGACGTGCCAGAGGTCGGCGCGCCAGTGCAGCACGATCGCCAGCATCATCGCGAGACCAGCGGCGGCGTAAAGTGTGCCGGTGGCGGCGAAGCCGATCATGTCGATCAGGCTGCCGGCGGCCAGAAGGCCAAGCGGCAGGCCGTAGATCACCATCATGCGGACGCCCATCACCCGGCCGCGGAAATTCTCGCTCGCGCTGCGCATCAGGATGACGGCGATCGAGATCATGGCGAGGCTTTGCGAGAAACCCGCCACCGTCAGGCACGCGATCGCGGTCGGTACCGTCTGCATCTGCACGAACACCAGCAGGGTCACGTACCAGACCACGGTGGCGCCGATCATCAGCCGCGCCACCCTGATATCGCGGATCAGGCTCAACACGATCGAACCGGCCAGCGAGCCAATCGCGAAACTCGCGGACAGATATCCGAGCCCGGTCTGGTTGGTGCCGTAGATCGCCTTGGCGATATAAGGCAGCAGGCCGTTCGTGAGCGGGTACGCCGTGAGGTTGGCGAGGAACGCAACCCAGAGCGCGGCCTGCATGCGCGGTGTGGTCCAGACATAGGCCATGCCCTCCTTTAGGTCGCGCAACGGCGAAGCTTGCAGCGCCGCATCGACAGCCTTTCCCGCAGAACCCGGTTTGGCCGGCGCCACTACGCAAAGTGTCAGCGCGGTGGCGGTAATATAAAGGCAGACGATCGCGACATAGGCCGGGCCCATCCCGAGCGAGGCAAACAATCCCGCGCCGCTCAGCGCGCCGGCAATGCGCGCCGTATCCATCGTGGTTCGCGAAATGCTGATCGCCCCGATCAACTGGTCGTGCGGCATGATGGTCGCGACCAGCGCGCCGCGCACGCCAAGATCGGACGGCCGGACGATGCCCATCAACGCGGCAATCACGAACACATAGAGCGGAGCGAGATAGCCCGTCAGCGCCAAGGTCATCAGCGCGGCGGCCAGCACCGCGTAGGTCGCCCGCATCATCGCCAGCAGATGGCCGTGACCGATGCGATCACCGACGACGCCGAACATCGGCGCTACCAACGTACCGATATATCCCAGTGAGGCAAAAAAGGTGAGCAGCAGGACCGATCCGGTCTCTACCAGTACGTACCAGCCGAGAATGAGCAATTCCATCTCGAACGCCCACGAGGTGAGCAGATCGGCAGGCCACTGAAATCGGTAATTGCGGATCCGGAACGGTGCGAGCGCGGACGGCCGCACGGGAACGCTCAAGAGGCACTGTCGCGTTGCATCGCGTACCACCCTGCCCTGTTTCTTATTATTGCCTCACCGTCGATAGCAAGCCGCGCCCGGCGTTTCAAGCCGCCGAGACCGCCTTGCCGCGATGCGAGAGCAACAACCGCCTGACCTCGGCGGCCGGTATTGCGGGACTGAATAAATAGCCCTGCATCTCGTTGCAGCCGAGGATGTGCAGCAGATTCCTCTGCTGCGCGGTTTCTACTCCCTCCGCCGTCGTCGTCATGTCGCTGGCGGCCGCGATGTTTACGACGGCCTGGACGATCGAGGACGAGGTGCCGGGACCGGCAATGTCACTGATGAAGGAGCGATCGATCTTGATCTTGTCGAACGGAAAGCGCTGCAGGTAGCTGAGCGAGGAATAACCGGTGCCGAAATCATCCAGCGCAATCCGGACGCCCAATTTGCGCAATTGGTGCAGCACCTCCAGCGCCGCTTCCGCGTCCCGAATGAGTACGGCCTCGGTGATCTCAAGCTCCAGCCTGCTTGCCGCAAGCCCGTGCGCCGCGAGCGCCGCGGCCACGTTCAGTGCCAGCGTCTGGCTCTTGAACTGAACCGGCGAAACGTTGACCGCGACGCGGACGTGATCCGGCCACTTGGCAGCCTCGGCACAAGCGGTATCGAGCACCCACTGGCCGAGCTGATTGATCAGGCCGCTGTCTTCCGCGATCGGAATGAATTCCGCGGGCGAGATCATGCCGCGTTCCGGATGCCGCCATCGCAGCAGCGCCTCGCAGGACGAGATGTTGCCGTCCTCGAGATTGACCACCGGCTGATAGTAGGTCTCGAGGCCGCCATCGTTGATCGCCTGACGCAGCTCCAGTTCGAGGCTTCGCCGCGCCTTGGCGCGGGCTTCCATGCCGGCCTCGAAGAAGCGGTAGGTCCGCCGTCCGTCGCCCTTGGCGCCGTACAGCGCGAGGTCCGCGTTCCTCAAGAGCTGGTCGAGATCCAGCCCGTCGCCGGGCGCGAGCGCAATGCCGATGCTGGCATCGGTGGTGATCAGATGTCCCATGCACTCGAAAGGCCGCCTGATCGTCGAATGGATTTCATCAACGAGCCCGGTGGCTTCCGATCGGTTCCTGATACCGGTCTGAATCACCGCGAATTCGTCACCGCCGAGTCTTGCGGCTATATCGGTCTCCTTAAGGCAACCACGCAGGCGCTCGGCGACGCCCTTCAAAAGCTCATCGCCGGTCGGATGGCCGAGGGCGTCGTTGACGCTCTTGAACTCGTCGATGTCGATATAGAGCACGGCGAGCTGTTCGCCCGGCTGTACCGCCTTCACCGCCTGTTCGAGCCGCTCGCGGAACAGCACCCGGTTCGGAAGATTGGTCAATCCATCGTAATGCGCGAGATGGGCGATCTTCTCCTCGGCGCGCCTGCGCTCGGTAATGTCTTCGATCGTTGCTACCCATCCGCCGCCTTTCAGGGGCCGGTTGATGATCTCGATCGCCCTGCCGCCCGGCGCTTCCGTGAGCTGGCGCGTGGTTTTCCCGAGCGACATCTTTTGGATGATCGCGCTGCAGAATGCGCCGACATCGCCGTCGAACGAGCCTGTCTCCTTCCGATGGCCGATCAGCCGCTGCATGGTGCAGCCGGGCCTGGCCACCTCCGGCGACAGGCCGAACATGTCGATATAGGGCTGGTTGCAAGTGATGACCCGTGCGGATGCATCGTAGAGAACAAGACCTTGCGGGATATTGTTCACGGCAATGGAGAGGTGACGCCGCTCCGCCGCCAGCCGCTGATCGGTCAGCCGATGACGCCGCAGCAGCAGGCCTGCGATCACGGCAAGAATGGAAACCAGCGCAAGCAGGACGCGTTCACGAACGCCCCACGCCGACGTCGCAATATTGCCTGCAAACGCCGCCGCGATCAGGACGCAGCAGAAGGCAAACCGCCGGATCGTTCCGGCCATATCAGCAGGACCAGCAGAACCGCCCGACGATTGATGGCCGTTGTCGATGCTCACCCGAGATGCCCTTGGACTGCGATCCGGCGCAGGAACAGAATCCGGTTTGCCGGTTTTGCCCGCGATGCCGATCGTGCCTGCGCCATTGTTACGCAGCACAAATGGAAGGCAGGTTACAACTTGCAGTTAGCGATCCGTTACCGACCACACGGGCTGGTTCCAATACCCGCTCCCGTACCGGAAGTTATCGGGACGCCCGGGCGGTCGGTGCTCTCGTTTGGGATGGTAAACGAAGGATTAATTCAAGGCCGGCATCGCGCGCGCTCGCAAATGCAGGAAACTCCTGATTTTCCTGCGTAACTCGCGGCTCTCGAGGGGGACCGCACTTCGTTGCAAAACAAATCCTGACCGGGATGGCGCAGATTTAGCCGATACGGAACTGCGCCGGTTTAACCGTTTCGCTAGTCGCGACCGCCCATAATGGGCCAGACCAATTTTCATGACATCCAGGTTCAATGCTGTGACATCCTTCGGACGTGTGATCTCGGTGCGCGGCTCCCTCGCCCGGGTCGGACTTCTGGCAAACCAGATGGCCGTCTCTGAATTTCGCGCCACCGTCGGCCGCTTTGTCAGCATCCGCTGCGGCGCCTCCACCATCGTCGCCATGATCACGGAAGTCTCGAGCGAGGATCAGCCGAACTCCGACACATACATCGCGAGCGCATCCGTCGACCTGCTCGGCGAAATCCTCGGCGGCGACCGTCCCAAATTCCAGCGCGGCGTGACCAACTATCCGACGATCGGCGACGCCGTCGACCTCATCACCCAGCAGGATCTGCGCACCGTCTACGCGCCGAGCGGCTCGGACCAGATCAACGTCGGCAACCTGCAACAGGACCGTTCCGTCATCGCCTATGTCGACGTCGAGGAAATGCTTTCCAAGCACTTCGCCGTGCTCGGCTCCACCGGCGTCGGCAAATCGACCAGCGTGTCGCTGCTGCTGAACGAGATTCTCAAGGCCCGGCCGAACCTGCGGATTTTCCTGCTCGACGTCCACAACGAATATGGCCGCTGCTTCGGCGACCGCGCGCTGGTGCTCAACCCGCGCAACCTGAAACTGCCGTTCTGGCTGTTCAATTTCGAGGAGATCGTCGACGTGCTGTTCGCCGGCCGCCCCGGCGTGCCCGAAGAGCTCGACATCCTCGCCGAAGTCATACCCCAGGCGAAGGGCATCTATACCCAGTACCAGAACTCCGACAGGCTCGGGCTCAAGCGCGCCGATCCCAGGACGGGCGGCTACACCGTGGATACGCCGGTGCCCTTCCGCCTGGTCGACCTGATTTCGCTGATCGACGAACGGATGGGCAAGCTGGAGAACCGCTCCTCGCGCATCATCTATCACAAGCTGATTTCGCGCATCGAGACCGTGCGCAACGATCCGCGCTACGCCTTCATGTTCGACAACGCCAATGTCGGCGGCGACACCATGGCGGAAGTGGTCAGCCACCTGTTCCGCCTGCCCGCCAACGGCCGGCCGATGACCATCATGCAGCTTGCCGGCTTCCCCGCCGAAGTCGTCGATTCCGTGGTCTCCGTGCTGTGCCGCATGGCGTTCGATTTCGGCCTGTGGAGCGACGGCGTGTCGCCGCTGCTGTTCGTCTGCGAAGAGGCGCACCGCTACGCCTCCGCTGACCGCAACATCGGTTTCGGCCCGACCCGCAAGGCCGTCTCGCGCATCGCCAAGGAAGGCCGCAAATACGGTGTCTTCCTCGGCCTCGTCACCCAGCGTCCGGCGGAACTCGACGCCACCATCATCTCCCAGTGCAACACGCTGTTTGCGATGCGCCTTGCCAACGAGCGCGACCAGGCGCTGCTCCGCTCGGCGGTGTCGGATGCGGCTGCGAACCTCTTGTCGTTCGTGCCTTCGCTCGGCACCCGCGAAGTGCTGGCCTTCGGCGAAGGCGTGGCGCTGCCGACGCGCCTGCGCTTCAAGGAGGTTCCCCTCCACCAGTTGCCGCGCAGTGAAGCCACCATCGCGTCCGTGCCTTCGGTCACCGCCGGCCACGACATGCATTTCGTCTCGGCGGTGCTGGAACGCTGGCGCGGCGCCACCTCGAATCGCGACGCGCCGAGCAGCGATTCCGCGGCCGAGCGAAACGGCTCCCGCGTCATGACGCCGGTGGAAGCGCCGATGCTGCAGCCGTCGATGGGCCTGGATCCCGATCGCTTCTCGCTGCTGAAAAAGCCGCTGCGCTAGCGGGGCGGCTGCGCCCAACAGGCGGTATCGACCTCGCCCGAAAACACGATATGGTTCCGGCAATGCCGCCTTCCGCGGCGCCAGCCGGAACCCGTTCATGACCGAACCCACCGCGAAGCGCTTTCCCACACCGTCTCTCGACAAGCTGCCCGAGGACATCCGCGCCCGAATTCTCGCGGTGCAGGAGAAGTCCGGTTTCGTCCCCAACGTCTTCCTGACGCTGGCCTACCGCCCCGACGAATTTCGCGCGTTCTTTGCCTATCATGACGCGCTGATGGAGAAGGACGGCGGCCTGACCAAGGCCGAGCGCGAGATGATCGTGGTGGCGACCTCGAGCGCCAACCAATGCCACTACTGCGTGATCGCACATGGCGCGATCCTGCGGATACGGGCGAAGAACCCCGTCATCGCGGACCAGATCGCGGTCAACTACCGCAAGGCCGACATCACGCCGCGACAGCGCGCCATGCTCGACTTCGCCATGAAGGTGAGCCAGGAGGCCAACAAGGTTTCGGACGCGGATTTCGCCGAGATCGCCGGCCACGGCTTCAGCGATGACGACATCTGGGACATCACCGCGATCGCGGCCTTCTTTGCGCTGTCGAACCGACTGGCCAACGTCACCGCGATGCGTCCGAACGACGAGTTCTATATGATGGGACGGCTGCCGAAGTAGTTCAGAGCCTGGAGGTCATCAGCGTTGCTGGACTGGACCGAAATCATATTGCGTCTCGGTGTCGCTACCCTCGCAGGCGGCCTGATCGGTCTCAACCGCGATCTGCACGACAAGCCGATCGGATTGAAGACGCTCGGGCTGGTCAGTCTCGCGACATCCATGCTGCTGGTGATGGTCCATTCGAGCGACGTCAAGATCGTCTCGGACGCCGGCAGCCGGGTAATTCAGGGAATCCTGACCGGGATCGGCTTCCTCGGCGCCGGGGTCATCGTCCACGCCGGACGTCATTTCCGGGTTCGCGGACTGACCAGCGCCGCCAGCACCTGGCTCGCGGCCTGCATCGGGATAGTCTGCGGCCTCGGACAATGGCGGCTGGGGACAATTGCCCCTGGTCTAACCTTTCCGATCCTTACCGGCCGGGGCCCGGGCGGGCGCCGGGGGGGCAAACGGCCCCGCCGCGGAGGGCACGGGGGCGCCGC
>Ga0081540_1003655_pt1 | contig 12058 bp, 11 predicted proteins | sample TabmetS2T1R1_FD_71024 | JGI IMG/M metagenome (GOLD analysis project Ga0081540, IMG submission 71024) | Tabebuia heterophylla rhizosphere microbial communities from the University of Puerto Rico - S2T1R1 | ecosystem: Host-associated > Plants > Roots > Rhizosphere ...
ATCTGCGGATAGATTTCGGTGACGGCGTCCATCATGTGACGCAGCATCACGTCATTGGCGTAGGAGCGCGCACCGCGCGAGGCCTGGATGATGACGGGGGCATCGAGGGTCGAGGCGGCGTCCATGATCGCCAGCGCCTGCTCCATGTTGTTGATGTTGAACGCGGGCACGCCGTAATCGTGTTCCGCCGCGTGATCGAGCAATTGACGCAACGTGATGCGGGCCATGTGTCCTGTTCTCCGGGTTGTGCTGCGCGCCGCCGGGCGCACCGAAACGGGCTTTATCGTGCTCTTAGAACCTCGACGCCGGGCAATGGTTTCCCTTCCATCCATTCAAGAAACGCGCCACCTGCGGTCGAAACATAGGAAAAATCGCCGCCGACGCCGGCCTGGTTGAGGGCCGCCACGGTGTCGCCGCCACCGGCGACCGAAATCAGCTTCCTGGCCTTGGTGCGCGCGGCCGCATGGCGCGCGGCAATCACCGTGCCGCGGTCGAACGGGGTCATCTCGAAGGCGCCGAGCGGGCCGTTCCACACCAGCGTCGCCGCATCGTCGATCGCCGCATGAATGCGCGAGATCGATTGCGGGCCGACGTCGAGGATCATGCCGTCGGCGGGAATGGCATCCAGACCATAGGCATGCGACGGCGCATTGGCCGCGAAGTGATAGGCGACCACGGCATCGACGGGAAGGATGATGGCGCAGTTGGAAGCGGTTGCTTTCTCGACGATGCGCAGCGCGGTCGGTGCGAGGTCCTTTTCGCACAGCGACTTGCCGACGCCGACGCCCTGCGCGTGCAGGAACGTGTTGGCCATGCCGCCGCCGATGACGAGCGCGTCGACCTTGGTGACGAGATTCTCCAGAAGGTCGATCTTGGTCGACACCTTGGCGCCGCCGATGATGGCGATCACAGGTTTGGTCGGCGCCTCCAGTGCCTTGCCGAGCGCATCGAGCTCGGCCTGCATGGTCCGTCCCGCATAGGCCGGCAGCTTGTGGCCGAGGCCTTCGGTCGAAGCGTGCGCGCGGTGCGCGGCGGAGAAGGCGTCGTTGACCCAGATGTCACCGAGTTTTGCGAGTTCCGCGACGAACGCCGCGTCGTTCTTTTCTTCTTCCTTGTGGAAGCGCGTGTTCTCCAGGCACAGGATGTCACCATCCTTCATCGCCGTGATGGCTTTTGCAGCGGGTTCGCCAACACAGTCCTCGGCAAACGCGACCGGCTTCTTGACGACTTTCGAGAGCGCATCCGCCACCGGCCTCAGCGAGTCCTTGGCATCGCGGCCCTTGGGCCGGCCGAAATGCGCCAGCAGGATGACCTTGCCGCCCTTGTCGGAAATTTCCGTGATGGTCGGCGCGACGCGCTCCAGCCGGGTGGCGTCGGTGACGCGGCCGTTCTCCATGGGCACGTTGAGGTCCACGCGCAGCAGCACGCGCTTGCCCTTTAAGTCGACGTCATCGAGGGTGCGAAAGGATTTTGTCATTGGCCGACTCGAACTCTAGGCGGTCGTTCCGGGGCGCCTCGAAGAGGCGAACTATGGGGCGCACTTGCGCCCCGGAGAACCTCGAGATTCCGGGTCTGGTCCTTCGGACCATCCCGGAATGACAGGCAACAAAACGTGGATGGCCGGGACAACTGGCTCGAAGACGCGCTTCGCGCTTTAGCCCGGCCATGACGACTAACGACGATTAGTTACAGCAGCTTGCCCATCGCCACGGCCGTGTCGGCCATGCGGTTGGAAAAACCCCACTCATTGTCGTACCAGGACATCACGCGCACCAGCGTGCCGTTGAGAACCTTGGTCTGGTCCTCGTGGAAGGTCGAGGAGTGCGGGTCGTGGTTGAAGTCGATCGAGACGTTCGGCGCCGTGGTGTAGCCCAGAATGCCCTTGAGCTGCTGCTCGCTGGCGCGCTTCATCGCCGCGTTGATTTCCTTGGCATCCGTGTTGCGCTTGGCGACGATCTTGAGGTCCACCACCGAGACGTTCGGGGTCGGCACGCGGATCGCGACACCGTCGAGCCTGCCCTTCAGTTCCGGCAGCACGAGGCCGATCGCTTTCGCAGCACCCGTGGAGGTCGGGATCATCGACATCGCCGCCGCGCGGCCGCGATAGAGATCCTTGTGCAGGGTGTCGAGCGTCGGCTGGTCGCCGGTATAGGCGTGGATCGTGGTCATGAAGCCGGTCTCGATGCCGACGGTGTCGTTGAGCACTTTCGCCACCGGCGCGAGGCAGTTGGTGGTGCAGCTTCCGTTGGAGACGACGAGGTGCTGCTTGGTCAGGGTATCGTGGTTGACGCCGTAGACGATGGTGGCATCGGCGTTATCGGCGGGCGCGGAGACCAGCACGCGCTTGGCGCCGGCGGTCAGGTGCGCGGAAGCCTTGTCCTTGGCGGTGAAGATGCCGGTGCATTCCAGCGCAATGTCGATGCCGAGATCCTTCCACGGCAGTTTTGATGGATCGCGCTCGGCGGACACCTTGATCTTGCCATTACCAAGGCTGATCGAGTCGCCCTCGACGGTGACGGTGCCGGGGAATCGGCCATGCACGGAGTCGAAGCGGAGCAGGTGGGCGTTGGTCTCGACCGGGCCGAGATCGTTGATGCCGACCACCTCGATATCCCTGCGGCCGGACTCGGCGATGGCGCGCAGCACGTTACGGCCGATGCGGCCAAATCCGTTGATCGCGACGCGGACTGCCATGCTGGTTTCTCCTTCTAAAAGCTGCTGCCGCCCCGCGGGATTTCCCTCGCGGAGTTCTTACGGCGGAACGCCCGGTTCGGCCGGGCGGGAACGGTCAAGATGGGAACTTAACTAGTCCTTTTTCCCGGAAATCTCAACCGAATCAGCCCCTCAGCCCAAGCGTTTCAGGGCAGCGTTAACGGCGGCCTCGGCAGTAATGCCGAAGTGCTTGAAAAGGTCCTTGGCAGGGGCGCTGGCGCCGAAGCCGTGCATGCCCACGAATTCACCATCCTGGCCGATCACGGCGTCCCAGCCCCAGCGCACGGCGGCTTCGATGGCAACCTTCGCCGGGGCGTTACCGATGATGGCCTTTTTCCGCTCGGCGGGCTGCGCCAGCAAAAGCTCCAGCGAGGGCACCGAGACGACCCGCGCTGGAATGCCACGCTCGGCGAGCTGCTTGTGGGCCGCGGCCGCGATCTCAACTTCGGAGCCGGAGGCGAAGAATGTCACCTTGGCGTCACCTTGGGCTGGGACCAGCTCGTAAGCGCCGTGGGCGCAGGGATTGTCATTCGGCGCCGTAGTGCGGAGCTGCGGCAGGTTCTGGCGCGTCAGCGCCAGCAAGGTCGGACCATCGGTGCGGTTCAGCGCCAGTTCCCAGCACTCGGCGACTTCGATGGCGTCGCAGGGCCGGAACACGCGCATGTTGGGCATGGCGCGAAGCGCAGAGAGATGCTCGACCGGCTGGTGGGTCGGACCGTCCTCACCAAGGCCGATGGAATCGTGCGTCATCACATAGACCACGGCGGTGCCCATCAGTGCCGACAGCCGGATAGCGGCGCGGGCATAGTCGGTAAAGATGAGGAACGTCGCGCCGTTCGGTGCAAAGCCGCCATGCAGATGGATGCCGTTCATGGCCGCGGCCATGCCGTGCTCGCGGATGCCGTAATGGATGAAGCGGCCTTTTGGCGTCTTGTGCGAGAAGGCGACGGCCGACTTGGCCTTGTTGTTGTTGGAGCCGGTCAAGTCCGCGGAGCCCGCGACGAATTCCGGCACGGCCGTGACGATCGCCTCGATCGCGGCCTCCGAGGATTTGCGGGTCGCCGCGACCAGCGGCTTCTCCAGGAGCGCCTTCTTGTGCGCGCGCATCACTTTCGCAAGCGCCGCCGGCCGCTCATGGCGCATGCGGCGCTGGAATTCGCTCTGCTTGCGGTTGGACAGTGTCGCGAATGCTTCCTGCCACTCTTTCCGTGCCGCCGCGCCGCGCGTACCTGCTGCGCGCCACGCCTTCAGCACGTCTTCCGGCACGGAGAAGGCGTCTTGCGAAATGCCGAGTTTTTCCTTGGCACCCTTCAGCTCATCCGCGCCGAGCGCCTCGCCATGCGCTTTCGCCGTGCCGGCCTTGTTCGGCGCGCCATAGCCAATAGTGGTCTTGCAGTCGATCAGCGACGGCTTGCCGGACTTTTGCGCCCGCGCGATTGCTGCGGCAATCGCCTTGGGATCCTGTCCGTCGATACGCTCGGCGGCCCAGCCGGCGGATTTGAAGCGCTTCACCTGGTCGACGGAGTCGGCCAGCGAAATCGGGCCGTCGATGGAAATGCCGTTGTCGTCATAGAGCACGATCAGCTTGTTGAGCCGCCAGTGGCCGGCCATCGCGATCGCCTCCTGCGACAAGCCTTCCATCAGGTCGCCGTCGGAGGCGAGCACATAGGTGTGGTGGTTCACGACCTTCTTGGAAAATTCCGCGGCCAGCATCTTCTCCGCCAACGCCATGCCGACAGCAGTCGCAATGCCCTGGCCGAGCGGGCCGGTGGTGGTCTCCACGCCGGAGGTGAGGAAGTTTTCCGGATGCCCCGGAGTCTTGGAATCGAGCTGGCGGAAATTCTTGATCTGCTCGAGCGTCATCTCCGCATTGCCGGTGAGGTACAACAGCGCGTATATCAGCATCGAGCCGTGGCCGGCCGACAGCACGAAGCGGTCGCGGTCCGGCCATTTCGGATCGGCCGCGTCGTATTTCAGGAACTGGGTGAACAGCACGGTCGCCATATCGGCGGCGCCCATCGGCAGCCCCGGGTGACCCGATTTCGCCTTCTCCACGGCGTCCATGGCGAGCCCACGGATCGCATTGGCCATACGGGTGTGGTCGACCTGCGTCATGATGAAAATCCGCCTGAAATGAGGTGCTTGCTGGTGATACGCAACGCTAGCGTGCGCGCTGGTTTTGGGCCTGGGAGGCCGGGGAGTCGGCCGCTGATAGCACCTCGGTTCCGGGAGTCCAAGGCAAGGGAACGCGCAAAATGAGGGAAAAGTTGCTTGCGGCGTGATCCCGGAGCCGAGGGTCCGCGCAGAGCATGGTCCGGAAAAGTGTGAAGCGGTTTTCCGAAAAGATCATGCCCAAACAACAACCTAAAGCGCGATGATAATTCATCCCAATCTCATCGCGCTTTAGCGCAAAGTGGGCACTGTTTTTCGGCTGGGATCATGCCCATCAATCGGTGCATAGCTTGGAAGTGGCGTTGCGCCCGCCGATTCGGCCACGTAAGCTTCTTGCTCTAAGCGCTTGCCGAACCGTAGTTTTACCGGAGTGGCGAGCCGAGCCAAATGTGCGTGTAATCCTCAGACCATGAACGAACGCCCCGCCAACGGTTCCGGGAATGCCGACACCTCCGCCTTCGACCTGGAGGCCGCGACACGCCGGCTGATGTCTGCGCTGGACGCGCTGGAGCATGCGGTCGAGCGGCGCCGCGATTCCGACCGCGACGAGAACGAGCTCGCCAGCCGCATCCAGGCGCTCGGCGTCGACCGCTCGCGGCTGGCGCAGGAACTCGACAATTCGCTGGTGAAGACGCGCAAGCTTGAGCGCACCAACCGCGAGATCGCCGAGCGGCTGGACGCTGCGATCGGCAATGTCCGCGCCATGCTCGACGGCGGAGGCGAGACATGAGCCACATCAACGTCACCATCAACGGCCGGCAATACCGCATGGCCTGCGAGGAGGGGCAGGAGGTGCGGCTGCTCAAGCTCGCGGAAGCCCTGGAATCGCGGGTCACCGAGCTGCGCGGAAAGTTCGGCGAGATCGGCGACGCGCGCCTCACCGTGATGGCCGCGCTCACTGTCTGCGACGAACTCCTGGATGCCAATGTGCGCCTGCACGCGATGGAGCAGGAGCTTGAGACCGCTCGCAACATGCGCAGCGCCGCCGTCGACCGCGCGCGGACGACGCAGACGGCGGTGGCCAATGCCTTGAACGCAGCCGCCGACCGGATCGAGAAGACCACGCAGGTCTTGAACCGTACCATCGGCGGTGGGATCGCGATCGGGTAGGGCTGCAGTGCGCACTCATCCGGCGGCGTCGGCCAACAGACTGCGGGCGATGATCAGCTTCTGAATCTCGCTTGTCCCGTCGAGGATGCGGAAGGCGCGGACATGGCGGTAGAGCCTTTCCACCACTTCGCCCTTTGTGACGCCCATGCCGCCAAAAATCTGGACGGCGTCGTCGATGATCCGACTGGCGCTTTCCGTCGCGTAGAGCTTGGCCATTGACGATTCCCGGCCGCTCCCGCCGCCGGTGTCGGAATTCCACGCGGCGCGGTAGACCAGCAAGGTGGCCGCATCCAGTTCGGTGGCCATCTCCGCAAGCTTCGCCTGGATCATCTGGTGATCGGCCACGGGTTTCTTGAAGGCCCTGCGCGACAGGCTGCGCTGGACCGCCTCATCGAGGGCGCGGCGAGCGAAACCGATCGCTGCTGCGCCAACCGTCGGCCGGAAAATCTCCAGCGAGCGGAGGGCGATGTGCAAGCCTGCATCGGCTCCGCCGATCAATCGGCTTGCCGGGACGCGGCATTCTTCAAGCCGCCAGGTGCCGACCGTATGCGGTGACATCACCTCCAGACGCTCCTCGACGATAATGCCGCCGTCGTCCCGCTCGATTGCGAAGGCTGCGATTTCGCTTCTGCCGTTGCCGCGCTCCAGCCGTGCGAAGACGACATAGAGGTCGGCGAGGCCGCAATTGGATGTCCACGTCTTTCGGCCGTTGATCACGAAGTGGCTGCCGTCTTTCCGCGCCGACGTGGTGATCGCCTGAACGTCCGACCCGGCATCGGGTTCGGACAGCGCAAAGGCGGGCAGCAGCACGCCTGCAAAGTAGCCGTGAAGATATTTTCGCTTGAGCTCCGCCGAGGCTGCCAGCATCAGCGGCAACGCACCGAGCCATGGTTCGGACAAGGCGATATCCGCCATCGCAGAGGACTGGCCGCAGATCTCGCGCAGCAGGCATATGGCGCGAAGATCGAGCGCGGCGCCTTGGCCGTCGGACGTTGACGTCGATCGCAGCCAGCCATCGCGTCCCAACGCTGCGAAAATCGCGCGCGCTGCCTTTCCATCGCCGCCCTCATCAGCCTCATACGGCTTCAGATTGGCGACGGCCCACGGCGCGAAGCGAGTGGCGAGGTCGAAATGGCGCGCTTCGAACAAGGGCCAACGCACATGCGGGATAGACAAGGCTTAAGCCCCTGTTGTTCTCGTTTAATAACAATGTTATGCGTCAAATACATTGTTTCCAACCACGCGAAGAGTCAATGCCTGTTGTAGCGCCGACGTATCAGGAAACGCTCGACGTCCACCGCCGGCGGCTCATCGTCGCGGCGGCGCGCCGCGTGTTTGAAGCATCCGGCCAGGAAGGCGCGTCTATTAGGGCAATCGCCCACGCGGCGGGCTGCACCACAGGCGCGATCTATCCACTCTTCCGATCCAAGGAGGAGCTGTTCGCTGTCGTGCTCGGCGAGTCGCTGGCGGCGCTTACGCAGGAAGTGCGCGCAGCGATGGACGGCGTCGCGGCGCCCGCCAAAGCCCTTCGGCGCGGGACGCTTGCGATCTACAAATACTACGATGCGCATCCGTCCGAGCTGACGCTGTCGCTGGTTCTGTTCAATGCAGACCGCAGCAAGAGCGTCGGATCCGGCGCGGATGACGTGCTCAAGCAGAAACTGGACGAACTGCTCGCGCTGCTCGCCGAGCAAGTCCGCAAGTCCGCCGCCAAACCGTTCCTGCCGATGGTGAGGCTCGAAGCCACCGCGCTGATTACCTATCTGGTCGGATTGCTGGTGCTCAAGCAGGGCCGCACGATTGACGTGCTCGGCAACAAGGCGTCGGTCCTGCTGGCGCATTACACCAAGAACATGGTTGCGCGACTGGGCGGCGCTGTTTGAGGCGCAGTAGAGGCCTCTCGCTTCGGGAAAGGAGAATGGCAATATCGCGGGGGACTACCCGGCGAGCGCCATCCCTTACCGCTGGCGGATTGCCCGCTTCATCGCTACATTGGGGCTGCGAAGCTGCGTTGCGCGTCAGGAGCCATATATCCCCGGGGCCTTATCGATCCTTTAGGGAACTGTCCCTGGCCGGGCCCGTGGGCTCGGACATATGGTGCCCACCTACTTTCGTAGGGAACTCCGGGATCGAGCGCTTCAACGGCATCTGCGGCTTCGCACTTTACTTTGGCCGTTGCACTTTGGCCGTTTCAACCATGGACGCAGCACCTTCCAAGGCTGACCTGCGTAGCGCCGCGCTAGCGGCCCGCGACGCTTTGGGCGACAAGAAGCGCGAAGCTGCAGCCGCCAGGATCGCCAAGCGCGGTCTGCCGATCAAGATTGCGGCAGGCACCGTCGTCTCAGGCTATTCGCCGATCCGCAACGAGATCGATCCGGCACCGCTGATGCTCAAGCTTGCTTTGGCCGGCGCGCGGCTGGCGCTGCCGGTGGTGAATGCGCGCGGCAAATCGCTGACCTTCCGCGCCTGGTCGCCCAGCGACCGCCTCGTGCTGGGACCGCTCGGCATCCCCGAGCCGTCGCCGGCGGCCGCCGAACTGATCCCCAATATCATGCTGGTGCCGCTTGCCGCCTTCGATCGCACCGGCCATCGCATCGGATATGGCGCAGGCCATTACGACCACAGCTTTGCGCATTTGCGCAAATCGAATGCGGTGACGGGAATTGGACTTGCCTTTTCGGTCCAGGAAACGCCCTCGATCCCCGCTCTGTCGCACGACGTGGCGCTGGATTTTGTGCTAACGGAAAGAGACGTGTTCGATTTCCGGAGCAAATAGGTTTGCGCATCCTCTTCATCGGCGACGTCGTCGGCAGGACCGGCCGCACCGCCGTCTCAGAATATCTCCCCGGCATGGTCAAGGACTGGTCGCTCGATCTCGTCATCGTAAACGGCGAGAATTCGGCCGGCGGCTTCGGCATCACGGAAGCCATCTACGGGGAATTGCTCGATGCCGGTGCCGATGCGGTTACGCTTGGCAACCACGCCTGGAATCAAAAGGAGGCGCTGGTCTTCATCGAGCGCGCGCCGCGCCTGATCCGGCCGTTGAATTTCCCGCGCTATAATCCCGGCCGCGGCACCGCGCTGATCGACACCAAGAACGGCAAGCGCGCGCTCATCATCAACGCCATGGGCCGCGTGTTCATGGAGCCGGGCAACGATCCCTTTGCCGCGGTCGACCGCGAGCTCGAAGCCTGTCCCTTGCGCGAAGCGGCCGATGCCATCGTGGTCGATTTCCATGGCGAGGCGACCAGCGAGAAGCAAGGCATGGGTTTCTTCTGCGACGGCCGCGTCAGCCTCGTCGTCGGCACGCACACCCATGTGCCGACCGCCGATCACCAGATCCTGCCCGGCGGCACCGCCTATATGAGCGACGCCGGCATGACCGGCGATTACGACTCCATCATCGGCATGCAGAAGGAAGAGCCGATGCGCCGCTTCACGACCGGCATCCCCTCGGCGCGCTTCGAGCCGGCGGGCGGCGAGGCGACGCTGTCGGGCGTTGCGGTGGAGACCGACGACGCCACGGGCTTTGCCACGAAAATCGCGCCGGTGCGCAAGGGCGGCCGGCTCGCGCCGGCGATGCCGGACTTCTGGTGAGCCTAACCTCGTCGCTTCGCAAGACCGGCGACCGGGCCAGGCTCGGCCCGGTACAGGCGCCACCGTCCCGGTACGCCCTTGAGTTGGTGGACGCCGCGATCCCTGAAGGGAATTTCGGACTGCTGCATCAGGTCCTTGACCGCGCGTGAAACCAGGATTTCGCCGGCACGCGCCTTCGCAGCCACGCGCGCGCCAATGTGGAATGCGAGACCGACCACCTCGGTCCCCGTCACATTGTATTCGCCCGCATGCAGGCCGACCCTGATTTCCAGCCCCAGCGTGCGGACGGCCTCGCGGATCGCGGTCGCGCAATCAACCCCGGCTGCCGGCGCCTTGAACGTCGCGAGCAGGCCGTCCCCTGTCGTCACGACTTCCTTTCCGCGCAATGCCTTCAACTCCTTGCGAACGGCTGCGTAATAGTGGTTCATCACCCGCGTCCAACGGGCATCGCCGAGCCGCGCGGCTTTTTCGGTGGATTGAACGATATCGACGAACAGGATAGTGGCGAGCGCTTGCTTGAGGTCTGGATCACGAGCGGCGGAGCGGCGCCGCATCGCGATTGATCCCGCCAGCGGCTCATAGCGATGGTTGCGTCGCCGCGCGATGGCCGATTTGGCATAGTCCGCGGCCTTCTGCACCGTACGGCAACGGATTGTCTTCTCTTGGAAGCGCGTCCAGTAGACCTTCCGCCCGTCTCCGATGCCGAGGACCTCGACAGCGCCCCATTTGAGGAAAATGGTCGAGCCTGCCCGTCGAATGCACCACGCCTTCGACGTGTAGCCGGAAACGTTCGACTGAAGGACTCCAATGCGAAGGAAATTGGGCATGTGCGTGCAGCCGAATCGAAGGACCGGTCGGGGCTACCATGAAGGCAACACCTAATCATGTCGGCAGCGATACTGCCAACCGAAAGTAGCGCCGGATTTCCGTTCGGGCTTTACTCCGCCGTCTGCTTGCGCAGCTCCGCAACGTCCTTTGCAGTGAGCTTCGATCCCCTGGTGCCGAAACGCGCGGTGACATAGTTCGCCACCGCTGCGATCTCGTCGTCGGTATAGGCATGGCCGAACGCCGGCATTGACAGCGCGCCTTCGGGCGTATGCCGCTTGGTGCCTGAAATGACGATCTGCGCCACATTGGTTGCGGCGGGATCATTGACCGCCCAGGCGCCGGTCAGCGTCGCGGTTGGCGACACCGCGCTTTCGCCGCTCCAGCCGTGGCAACTGACGCAGGCCTGCTGGAAAACGATCTTGCCGCGTGCATCCGCCGTTGGGCCTTCCTTGTGCGAGGAAGGTGCCGCGGGTGCCCTCGATGCCGGCAGGTCGGTGGAGGCGACGGCCGGCACGCTGCGCAGATACGCTACGATCGCCTTGATATCCTCCGGCGCAAGCTTGCTCAGACTGTGGTCGACGGCTTCGCCCATCGGGCCCGAGGCGGTGCCGCGGTCCTTGGCGTGGCCGGTCGAGAGATAGGAGACCAGGTCGTCGTCGCTCCAGCCGCCGACACCGGTCGCCTTGTCGGAGGAGATGTTGAACGCGTGCCAGCCCGCGGTGATCGCGCCGCCGAACTTCTTGCGATTGTCGAGCGCAAAGGCAAGGTTGCGCGGCGTGTGGCATTCGCCGCAATGCGCCAGCGCTTCGGCGAGATAGGCGCCACGATTCCATTCCGGCGTCTTCGAGGTATCCGGCATGTAGCGCGTATTCGGGCTGAACACCGTGGACCAGAACCACATCGCCCAGCGCTGGTTGAACGGGAAGGTCAGTGTGTTCTCCGGTGCCGCTGCGCGCACCGGCGGCAGGCTGAACAGATAAGCCTTGATCGCCAGCGTGTCGGCGTCGCTCAAATAGGTGTACGAGGTGTACGGCATCGCCGGATACAGCATTGCGCCGTCGCGCCGCTTGCCGTGCTGCACGGCGTTGAGAAAATCCTGGTCGCTGTAATTGCCGATGCCGGTTTCCTTGTCGGCAGTGACGTTGGTGGAATAGAGCGTGCCGAACGGCAGCTTGAAGCCGAGCCCGCCGGCATATTCCTTGCCGCCGGCTGCGGTGTGGCAGACCATGCAGTCCGCTGCGCGCGCCAGATATTCGCCGCGCTCGACCGCGCTTGCTTTCGCCAGCGAAGCCGGCACGCCGGTCGGATTGGCCCCGCGGTAATCCGCAAGCTGAACCTTCGCCCCGTCGGCAAAGGCGAGCGGCCCGGGACCGCGGATGATCCACACGGCGATGCCTGCGACGATCAGCGCAATCACCGCGAGACTAAGGAGAATGCGCAGCGTTCTCATGCCTTCCTCCCCACGGCGAGCAGCGAGCGATCGATCGGCAGCCGCCGCAGCGCGACGCCGGTCGCGGCATAAATCGCATTGCGCAGCGCCGGTGGCCCGGCATTGGCGCCGGTCTCGCCGATGCCGCCGGGCGGCTCGCTGCTCTTCACCACATGCACCTCGATCTTCGGAATCTGGTCGATGCGCAGC
>Ga0081540_1003656_pt1 | contig 12056 bp, 11 predicted proteins | sample TabmetS2T1R1_FD_71024 | JGI IMG/M metagenome (GOLD analysis project Ga0081540, IMG submission 71024) | Tabebuia heterophylla rhizosphere microbial communities from the University of Puerto Rico - S2T1R1 | ecosystem: Host-associated > Plants > Roots > Rhizosphere ...
GGCAGGAACCAATCGGCACTTTCGGGCACATCTCTTGCGAGGGTAAGCGAAAGGCGGTTCATGCGTCCCGAAACGTGACAGATCAGCGATGACAGGCAGAGGCCATCCGGAAGTGATCATTGACGCGGAGTTCGTGGAGATCCCGGCCGCCTCGGTCCAGCTTGTGCCGCTTTCCCCCCGCGCGGACGTTCCGCCAAAAGCACCGCTGAACAGGCCCGACGCCAGCTTTGTCACCCAGTTGATTGCAACTGCGGAGCACGTGCCCCAGACCTGCTGCCTGCGCCGAGGGTCAGACGCCGACGCGCAGGCCGCCTATGGCCCGCACTTCTGCGAACGCCGCAGCGTGACGCGGCGGACCAAACAGATCATCTGAAGATTGGAAATCAGCGTGGCGGCGTGTCCGGCGACGGGTGCCCGCCGTTGCCCGGCTGGATGCCCGGCGAGGTCACGGCCGGCTGGGCCAGCGACGGCTCGGGACGATCGAGCAGCACCGATTCGGCTACCGATGCGGCCGACGGTACCGGCGCGGCGGGAGCGGGAGCCGCAGGAGCCGGCGCCGGGGCCACGGCAGGCTCGCGCCGTGGCTCGATGTCTTCCGGCTCGGCCTCGCGCACGGCGCGCCGCGTAACGGGAGCAGGCGCGGCAATGTAGCGACGCCGGCGCAGCGTCACCCCGGTCAGGAAATCGACCAGCGCAAACAGCGTCAGCAGGAAGAACGTGGAGGTGCCGAATTTCGGCAAGAGCAGGAATTCCGCCGCTGCCGCGCCGAACACGATCAGCGACAGCAGGTGGTCCATGAGAAATTTCGCGCCTGGCCGCGCGCCCTTGACGATCTCCATCAGCAGCATGAGCGCGGCAAAGGCGAGCAGCATGTCGCTGAGCGAGATCGCCCATTCCGTCCCCGACATCAGCGGCAATCTCACCACCGGCTCGCTGAGCGAGACGTCGCGCATCAACAACACGACGATGTTGTAGACCGCGAGCGGAATCAGGAGCAGCGGAAAACCGACCATGGCCAGAGGCCCCTTTGCGAAGGGAAGAAACGCCTATTCCCGAGGTCGGATCCACCCCACCCCGGGAACCGTCTTAACGCACTCGATGGCCGAATTCAGGCAGGGGTTGCAATGCCCACTGCTTTCGTCAGGAAGCGTTTACGCTTCCTTCTTGGGCTTCAGCACCTGCCGGCCCTTGTACATGCCGGTCTTGAGGTCGAGGTGGTGCGGACGGCGCAGCTCGCCGGAGTCCTTGTCCTCGACGTAAGTGGGCTTCTTGAGCGCGTCGGCCGAACGGCGCATGCCACGGCGCGACGGCGAAGTTTTTCTGCGGGGAACAGCCATTTCGGTATCCTCTAGGGGTATCGCGGAGGCATCGTCCAAATAAGACGGCCCGCAGCTCACAAAAGCGCGGGCTCAAGATGCCGACAGGCCGCGCTTATAGAGGAAGGGCTGGCGTAAATCTAGGGCTGCAGAGGGTAAAAATGGCCCCAAATCGGCTCAAAATCCGCGATTCTCGCTCCAGCATCGTTGCAACGACGAGGCTGGCGCCCGGGTCATGTAAATCCCTGCAAGGCGCCGCACGCCGGGCCGCGGGTTGCGGGCGCTGCGCTTGATCGGGTTGGGCAGGATGGCGGCGAGCAGGGCCGCCTCGCGCGGCGACAGTTCGGAAGCCGGCTTGCCAAAGGCGTAGGCGGCCCCTGAGCCGACGCCGAACTGGCCGGACGGGCCGAGCTCGGCGATGTTGAGATAGATTTCGAGAACGCGCGGCTTTCCCAGCACGAGGTCGATCCACAGCGCCAGCGGAATCTCCAGCGCCTTGCGCACCACGCTGCGTCCAGGCCACAGAAACAGATTCTTCGCCACCTGCTGGGTGATGGTCGAGCCGCCGCGTATCACCTCGCCGTCTTCGGCATCATCCATCACCTCGCGCAGCGCGTCCCAATCGACGCCGCGGTGGCTGCAGAATTTGGCATCCTCGGATGCCACCACGGTGCGCGGCAGATAGGGCGACATGGCATTGAGATCGACCCATTGCCGCGATACCGGCGCGCCCTTCAGCCAGCGCCAGGCCATCAGCGTCGAGACCGGATGGCCGACGCGATAGAACGGCGCCACCAGGTAGGGCAGCAGCAACAGCAAGAGGATGATCAGGAGCAGGATGCGGACAATGCGCAAATGGAAAGCTTCTGGTTCGGATATCCGGAGCCACATGGTCCCGAGGGAAACGACATGGTGACGACATCAGGCGGATTTTCCAGCCCTTTTAGGGCGTCCTGAGGCCGCATCCGCCAATTGACGAAGCCCGACTCATCAACGATTGTCCGCCCCCGAAATCGATCTAGAGACGTTCCAGGAGCCCTTCTGAATGACGATCGCCGCCGCCGACTTTGCCAAGCGACTGGACCAGACCGCCGAGGACACCGAGCGGCTTTTGGCGGAGCTGTTGTCGGACACGCTGCTGCCCGACGAGATCGCCCGCCCGAAGCGGCTGATGGACGCCATGCGCTATTCCAGCCTCGGCGGGGGCAAGCGGCTGCGGCCGTTTCTGGTGGCCGAGAGTTCGGCCGTGTTCGGCGTGCCGCGCGAGGCCGCGCTGCTGGCGGGCGCGGCGCTGGAATGCATCCACTGCTATTCGCTGATCCATGACGACCTGCCGGCGATGGACAATTCCGATCTGCGCCGCGGCCGCCCCACTTTGCACAAGCAGACCGATGACGCGACCGCCATCCTTGCCGGCGATGGTCTGCTGACGCTGGCCTTCGACATCGTCAGCCGCGACGAGATCCATCCCGATCCCAAGGTGCGGTTGCTGCTCACCCGCGCGCTGGCGCGCGCGTCGGGCCTCGGCGGCATGGTCGGCGGCCAGATCCTCGACCTTGCTGGCGAAGGCCGCTTTGGCGACCGCGAGCCGGTCGACGTGGCGCGGCTGCAGCAGATGAAGACCGGTGCACTGCTCCGCTACGGCTGCATCGCCGGCGCCATCCTGGGCGAAGCCTCGCCAAAGGAATACCAGGCGCTCGACGATTACGGCCGCGCGCTCGGCGAAGCCTTCCAGATCGCCGACGACCTGCTCGACGTCGAGGGCGACGCAGCAGCGCTGGGCAAGCCGGCCGGCGCCGATGCGGCGCTCGGCAAGACCACCTTCGTCACCCAGCTCGGCATCGAGGGCGCCAAGCAGCGCGTGCGTGACCTGCTCGCCCGCGGCGATTCGGCGCTGTCGATCTTCGGCGCCAAGGGCGATGTGCTGCGCGCCACCTCGCGCTTCGTCGCCGAGCGGAAGAATTAGCGCATGATCCGGAAAAGTGGGCACCGGTTTTCCGACAAGATCATGCGCAAACAATAAGGATTCTGCCATGGCCGAGGGCAAGGAGTTCGACGAGCGCCTTGCCCGCTTTTACAAGCTGCCGATGTTCCTGCGCGTGGTGGTGTCGCGGCCGCGCACCTTCATCGCGCTGGGCATTGCCCTTGTGGTGTTTCTCCTGCTGCCGGAGTCGCGGCGGCTGGTGACGCGGGCGCTGGTCGGCTGGGATTTGTTCGCGACGATTTATCTCGTGCTCGCCTATATCATGATGTATCGCTGCGACCACTCGCACATCAAGTCGAGTTCGCGGCTTCAGGACGACGGCCGCATTCTGATCCTGATCGTGACCCAACTGGGCGCGCTCGCCAGCATTGCGGCGATCGTGTTCGAGCTCGGCGCCTCCAAGAAGAGCGTTCCCGGGCTTTCGCTTGCGGTGGTCACGATCGCGCTGTCCTGGGTCCTGGTGCATACCAGCTTCGCGCTGCATTACGCGCATGACTATTATCGCGGCAGCAAGCCGGGCGGTCTGCAATTCCCGAGCGGCAGCAGCGGCGAGAAGCCCGACTACTGGGACTTCGTCTACTTCTCCTTTGTCATCGGCATGACCGCGCAGGTCTCCGACGTCGGCATCACCGACAAGATCATCCGCCGCACCGCCACCGTGCACGGCATCATCTCGTTCGTATTCAACACGGCGCTGCTGGCGCTGATGGTCAACATTGCGGCAAGCGCGATCTGAACGAAATTGGCCCCGCTCGCGCGGGGCCAATCTGATCCTGATCGATGCCGTGGACGGTTACGGGCAAACACCCGACATGATGGCGCTGTAGGAATTGCAGCCCTGCTGGCGTTCGGCGCCGGTGAGCACCTGGCCGCGCTGTCCCAGGCCCGCTCCATTCGGCGTTCCGGCACGCCCGCCATAGGCCTGCCTGGCTTGCGGAGCCTGGAAACCCTGCGCACCCTGCACACTCTGCCGTGCCTCCGGAGCCGGCCTCGACTGCGGCTTCTCGCGGCTGGCCACCGGCTTCTTCTCGCGACGCTTCTCGCACTCATTGTCATCATTGAGGAACGAGCCCTCGACGCAGACAATCTTCACGCAAGTGTCGCCCTGCGACTTGTAGCCGTGATCGCAGACCAGCGGACAGACCCGCGTGGTCTTGGTCTTGATCGTGTCGAGCGCATCGGTCGAAGCCAGCTTGGTATCGAGCTGGGTCTTGGCGTAGCGGTTGAACAGCGTCAGCGAGCGCTGCGAGGTCGTGTTCCAGTTGCCGTCAGCCTCAGCGGAGAGGCAGCCGACACGGCGCAGCTCGGTCTGCACCGACTTGGTGACATCGGCCTGCGGCGCAGCCGGGCTCAGCGAGGCAAGATTCGGCTGGCTGGCTGAGACCGGCGGCGAGAGCGCGGCAACCCTGGCGCCGGCGTCGGCCGCAGCCTTCTCGGCCTCCAGACGCTTCTGCTCGGCGGCGGCGGCCTGGGCCTGGGCGACTTCCTTGGCCTTCTCGGCCGCGATGCGCGCCTGCTCGGCGGCCCTGGCGTCGGCCTCCGCCTTGGCCTGCGCGGCCTTCTGCGCGCCCTCGGCGGCAAGACGCACGCGCTCCTGCTCGGCAAGACGCGCCTTTTCGGTGGCGGCAACGCGGGCTTCTTCCGCCGTGACCTTTTCAAGCTGCAGCTTGGCGAGGCTCGCATAGAAGCCGTCGGGGTACTGCGCGAGGAAGGCGTTCAGCGCGGCCTTGTTGCCGATCTGCAGCGCAAGCTCATAGTCGCGGCGCATCTCGCCCTGCGGGCTGGCAGCCGGCGCGGCAGCCGCAACCTTGGGCGCGGGCACCAGCGGCACGTCTTCGCCGCCCAGCGAACCATAGACGAACGGCTCCTGGCGGTTATTGGTGGTCTTCAGCACGTCGTCGCGCACGTAGCCGAAGGCACGGCGCACGTCGAGGCCGGGCGTGGTGAGGTGCTTGGACAGCGCCGACGTGAACGGGCTGTTCCGGCCGTCACCGTCGGCCGCGGTGGATCCCGCCTTCGCCGAATAGGCGATCAGCAAGTTCGGGCTGTTCGGCTCGATTTTGGCCAGGCCCTGGCCAATCGCGCGCGAGGCCACCGTGCGCTTCATGTTCTTGGCAAAGGGATTGTCGCGGCAGGCGTCGAGGATGACCAGGCGCAGCTTCTTGGCGGGTTCGACGGCGAGCAGCACGCGGTCGAGCGACAGCGCCTCGTCATACACGTCGGTGTCGCGCTCGAGCTTGGCGTCCACGGGAATCAGGTAATTGCCGCCATCCACTTCGATGCCGTGACCGGCGTAATAGACCACCGCGATGTCGGCATCGCGGGCACGGTCGGCGAAATCGCGCAGCGCCCGGCGGGTGTCGGCGGCCGACATGTCATGGCGACTGTCGACCACGTCGAATCCGGCGTCCTTCAGGGTGCCGGCGATGGTGGTGCCGTCATTCACCGGATTGGGCAGCCGCGGCGCGTTTTGATAGGCCGCGTTGCCGATCACCAGCGCCACGCGCTTGTCGGCAAGGGCCGGCCCGCCCGCCAGCAGCAGCGCTGCGGCGAGGAAGAGGGAATAGAATCTTGAACGTCCGAACAGGTTTGTCATGGCGACACCGCAAAAACTGGCATTTCCTGGCGCCCAGATTAGCAAGGGCCGAAACCGGGCTTTGTGAGGCCGATCACCTAATGGGCGAACCGGTCTCCTCTTGGATTTAGTACCCCGGAACGAGGGCGGGTTCGCCAGAATTACCTTTGCATTGGCTCCAGTTTCCCTTGAGGTTCCCGCTCCGTGACGTAACCCACACTAGATGCGGCAATCTGGCCGGCCTGCCGGGGCCGGCGCGGGGAATCGGAGCATTCCCGGGCCGGAAAGCCAGCCTTCTGTTCTTGTCATTGGACCCGGCGCGCCCGTCCCGCTAACCATACGCCGGGCGCCGCACACCGGCTCAAAACATCGCGCATGGGGAGGACTTATCGTGAGCACCGATCGTTCCACCGTCGAAGCCGTCGTGAAGCATTACTTCGATGGACTTTATGAAGGCGACGCCGACAAGTTGGGGGCCATCTTCGATTCCACCGCGGATCTGCGCTGGCTGGAGAAGGGCGAATTGCAGGTGCTGACCGTGCCGGACTGGCTCGAGCGTGTGCGCAAGCGGCCGTCGGCAAAAGCGGAAGGCAAGCCGCGCGAGGATTTCATCGTCACCATCGACCGCTCCGACGACAACACCGCGTTCGTGAAGGTGCGCTGCCAGCTGCCGCCGCGCTATTTCACCGATTACCTGGTGGCGATGAAGCTGAAGGACGGCTGGAAGATCGTGTCGAAATCGTATCGCTACGATTTGAAGGAGTGATTGGCAGGTCGGATTAGCGCAAGCGTAATCCGCCCTCCTTGCGGTTACATTGCGGCGGATTACGCTTCCGCCTTCGCTCGTTGAGCTACGTCGGACGGGTCGCTAATTTGCCCTACGCGACCCGCACTGCGCGATGACCTGCGCCGCGACAAATTCCCGCGGATCACGCGCAGCACATTGGCCGGTGAGAGCAGCAGCGCCGGCGGCGCCTCGAGGTTGGCGACGCGTACGAACGCGGTTGCGAGCGCGGCGTCATCGCGCGCGGCCAGATGCAGCTTGCCGATGTACCAGTTGATGAAGCGCATCTTGACCGAACGCGCACCTTGCACCTTCGGGTGCCGAAGGTCGTTGCCAACAGCGATGTCCCAGGGGATGTCGATCACATCCGCGGCGGCGGCGAAGAAGCGGCGTGCCAGATCGGTATCGCCTCGCTCCAGACATTGCTGCAGCAGCGCCGCCTCCTGCGCCGCCACCGTCATGCCCTGGCCGTAGACGGGGTTGAAGCTGCACACGGCATCGCCAATCACGAGATAGCCCCTCGGGAAGTCGGTCAGCGTTTCGTAACGCCGGCGCAGATTGGCGGGATAACGGTAGCTGACGAAATCGGAAAGCGGCTCGGCATGCGCGACGATGTCGTAGATTTCCGGGGTCGGCAGCGAGCCGGCATAGGCAGCAAACAGCGGCTCGTCGTCGGGCGCGTGATCGCCGAAGAATCCGCCGATCGAAACGATCCAGCGGTCCTCAGTCTGGTAGAGCACCGCGCCGTTGCGCCAGTTCGGGCCGCTGCCGGCGACGACCACCGCCAGCTTGCCGTTGAGGTCACCGGGACGGCGGCGATAGATGCGCGTGGTATAGCCTATACCGATCTCGATCCTTTCCTCTTCGGGCCTGATATAGCCGAGGCTTTCCAGCCACGCCGGGCTCAGGGAGCCGCGCCCGGAGGCATCGACCACGAGATCGGCCTCGATGATCTCTTCGACATTGCCGGCCTTGACGCGCACGCCCTTGATCGCGGCATTGCCGTCGCTCGCGATGAGGCCTTGCACCGTGCAGTTCTCGATGGCGCGGACGTTCGGCAGTGCCAGGAGCCTGCGCCGCACATGGCCTTCCAGCACGGGGCGCGAGGCGAGCAGGCCGATCAAATCGCTCGGCGCGCTCTTGATGGTAACGCCGTGGCCGATCCAGTTGACGTCGCCGGCGATGTCGCCGCGCACGCCGCCGGAAGCGACCACCTCGTCGGTCCAGCCGGGAAAGAATCGTTCGATCAGTTTGCGGCCGCGCGCCAGCAGGCCATGCGCGTGACGCCCCTGCGGCACGCCCTTGCGCGGGATATCGGAGACCGGAAGGACGTCGCGCTCCAGGAGCGTGACCGTGCCGTAGAAATCCGCCAATGCCCGGGCCGCCAGAAGGCCCGCCATGCTGGCGCCGATCACAACCGCCCGCTCGCCGATCCGCTTCATGGGTAGATGCTCCTCTGATTTGCTTGATCTGATACGGCGCGCAAAGCGGCCGGTTTTCCGTGAGAGGGGTCACAGGGTCACGAAAATGTCAGGCGCGGGCTGAAACCGCAGGCGCATTCAAGTGGGGCACGTAAGTGAGCCCGGCCAAATGGATTGACCGCGCCCCCTGTTCCGGGCGAACTGGCAGGCATCATGGAAGCCAAGTTTCAGATTTTCCTGATCCTGCTGGCCGTATTGGCGGGCACTGCGCTATTGGCGCGGCGGATCAATATCGCACCGGCAATCCTGCTGCTGCTCGCCGGCATTACGCTCGCCTTCGTGCCGGGCATGCCGGAACTCGAACTGCCGCCGGAATTGGTGCTGCTGCTGGTGCTGCCGCCGCTGATCTATTCGGCAGCGGTGGCCATGAGCTGGCGGGAATTCCGCTTCAACCTGCGCGTCATCTTCCTGCTGGCGGTCGGCTGCGTGATCTTCACCGCCTTCTTGGTCGCGGCCGCCACGCATTACCTGATCGGCCTGCCCTGGAGCGTCGGTTTCCTGCTGGGCGCCATTGTCGCCCCGCCCGACGTGGTGGCGCCGCTTGCGATCGCGCGCAAGCTCGGCCTGCCGCGCCGCATCCTCGTCGTGCTCGAGGGCGAGGGGCTGGCCAACGATGCAACCGCGCTGATCCTCTATCGTTTCGCGGTGGCGGCGATCGCAACCGGGATGTTCTCGCTGCCGCAGGCCACGGGCAGTTTCCTCGCCATCGTCGTCTGCGAGATCGCCTTTGGTGCCGCGGTCGGATGGGTGTCCTTGCGGCTACGCCATCACGCGCACGATCCGCAGGTGGAGATCACACTGTCGCTGATCACGCCCTATGTCGCCTACTGGATCCCCGAGCATCTCGGCGGATCCGGTGTGATCGCCACCGTCGTCTGCGGCCTCTATGTCAGCTGGAACGGGCCGCTCTTGATCTCGGCGGCGACGCGGCTGCAGGGCATCTTCTTCTGGGATCTTTTGATTTACCTGATCGAGGGCCTGTTATTCCTGCTGACCGGCTTTCAGCTGCGCTCGCTGCTGGAGAGGTCCAAGGCGTTTCCCCTGCAAGAAATCCTGTTTGCGACCGGCCTCGTCATCGTGATCGTGATTGTCGCGCGCTTTGCCTGGGTCTTTCCCGCGACCTATGGGCCGCGCTTCCTGAACAAGCGGCTGCGTGAGCGCGACCCCTACCCGCCCTGGCAAAATGTGTTCGTGATCGCCTTCACCGGCGTGCGCGGCGCGGTGTCGCTCGCCGCCGCGCTGGCGCTGCCCTTTGCGCTCGCCAATGGCGATCCCTTCCCCTATCGCGACCTGATCCTGTTCGTCACCTTCAGTCTGATCCTGGTGACGCTGTTCGGCACCGGGCTTGCCCTCCCGCCGGTGGTGCGCTGGCTCGGCGTCGCCAGCGACGGGCGCAGCGAGCATGCCGCCGAGCACGAGGCCGAGATCGCCGCGCGTCGCGACGCGCTGGCAACGGCGCTGGAAGCGCTGGAAGCCAGGAGCAACGATCCCGAAATGTCGGAAGAGGTGCTGAGGCTCCTGCGCGCGCGGCACGAGACGCGCGCCAGCCAGTTGCCGGAGTCACTCGACCCTGACCGGCATGAAGAGTCGGCCGTCGGCGCCGAGCTCACGCGGGAACTGATCGGGATCGAACGCAAATGCATTCACACCTTGCTGCGCAACGGCAGGATCACCGACGAGTCGCGGCGGCGGATCGAGCGCGATCTTGATCTGGAGGAAGCCAGCCTCGCCAACCGCGAGTATCGCAAGATCCCGCTGTGATGCTACCGGCAGACCGTCAGCGCCGGTGCGAGGCGGATCTCTGCGACTGCGCCAGCTTCGAAGCGGCCTTGCCCCCCTTCGGCTTGGAATGCGCGACCCGCGCCGCGGGTTTCGCAACCGGCGATGATGGCTTTGCCACAAGCAGCGGCGCGGGTCCGCGGGTCGCGCAATAATCCAGCACGGCCGACGATACCGCGCTGGCGACCTTGTTCCGGTGCTCGTCGGACGCCATCACCAGCTCCTCATCGCGGTTGATGATGGAGCCGCTCTCCAGCAGCGCCGCCGGCATGGTGGTGTTCTTGAGCACGATCAGTTCGTCATAGCGATAGACGCCGGCATCGCTGTCGAGCAACGGATGCTGGTACTTGCCCATGAACCACAGATCGTATTGGCGCGCGAATATCAGGCCCTGCTCCGCCATCTGGTTGCCGAGCGAGCGGGCGAACCGCAGGCTTTCGCCGTAGCGCGGATTGTGATGGGAGACGAACACCGAATAGCCGCCGAACAGATCGTTGAACTGGCTCTTCTTGCCCTCGAACTCCCATCTGTCCGCATAGATGTCGGGCACGGAATCGTGGTGGATCGAGAGGAAGAGATCGGCGCCCTTCTTGTTGGCCCGCGCGACGCGTGACATCAGGCTCGGCCGCGCCTTGCCTTCCGTGATCATGACCGCAGCCTCGATAAATCCGTCCGTCTTCAGACGCTCTTCGATTCGCCTTGCAAGCTTGAGATTGTATTCGAACTCGGGAACGCGCCGCGCGCTCATCGCGCCATAGGATTCGGCGGTGTGCCCGACATCGATGATCATCCGGAATTTTGCGCGATCGCATTTCGAGTCTGATGCCGATGCTGACGATGCCGAGGCCGACGCAGCCGCCGTGACCTCATTCGCCGGCGCGGCCTGTACGCTGCCGAACGACAGCAGTATCGATACGAGCAGCAGGCCGAGCGCGCGGCCGCGTGGCGCTGCCCCTGGGGAAGAATTATCGCGCTCGCCCTGCGCCAAGGCCTACTCCGCCGCTGCAATCCTGGGCGGGCCGACGAAACCCGCAGGATCTCCGAATCGCTCTATCATAACCGCACTCAGGTCTTTGGTCTTGCTGGTGACGCAGGCTCCGGAGCGCACGGTGTAGCGGTCCTGGTGCTTGAGATGCGCGGGCGGGGTGCCCTGCTGCAGCGCGCGCGCCGCCTCCATCACCAGTTTCCGAAAATGCATGATGCCGAGATCGGTGGGGCCGAGATGCTCCCGGGTGCGGTCGGCGATCGGGCCCTGGCTGTCCTGCACGGCGGCGTCCTGCTCGGACACGCCCTTGATGCCGGTGTAACTGTTCGTCTTCTGCAGCTTGCGGTCGATCAGATAGTCGTTGCCCTTGTGGCGCAGCGGCACGTAGTTCTCGTCGACCACCGCCATCACGCCATTGCCGCGATCGTAGCCATCGCGTTCGGCCTGCGTCAGCGGACGCTCCGGATTCCACGCGTAGGTGTAGATCCAGCAATTGGTGTCGGTGACGGGAACGAACGTCTGGCCGAAAATATTCTCGCCGGGCATCGAACTCGGCGCGTAGGCATGCACCGGCATCAGATACTGCGCGATGCGCCAGTAGATGTTGTCCGACCCGGTGAGGCGGCCGCCGGCGACCGTCAGGCCGGCGTCGTGCGGATTGATCTTGATCACCGGGCGCGGGTCCTCGGCGATCCAGCGCATGTGGTCGGTCGCAACCCGCGTCAGCGGGTTCACGAAATGCTTCTTGATGTCGAGGATCTCGTTCTCCTCCTTTTCAAAGGAGAGATGGGCGAAGGTGAAATGCGCCGTGTCGATCGAGCCTTCCAGCGCCTGCACCCAGTTGCAATCCTGCCATTTCTTGGAGACGTAGCGGTGCGAGGGCGGCAGCAGCGCCATCTCCAGCGCGGGCAGTTCCGGCACCTCGCCCGCCGGGCCCATATAGGCCCAGATCATGTCGCCCCACTCGCGCACGGGATAGGACTTGATGCGGATGTGGTCCTTGGCATTGAGGTCGGGATAGGAGGTCGGCATGTCGACGCAGCGCCCGTCGGTGTCGAACTTCCAGCCGTGATAGACGCAGCGGATGCCGCATTCCTCGTTGCGGCCGAGCCAGAGATTGGCGCCGCGATGCGGGCAGTACTGGTCGATGAC
>Ga0081540_1003657_pt1 | contig 12055 bp, 9 predicted proteins | sample TabmetS2T1R1_FD_71024 | JGI IMG/M metagenome (GOLD analysis project Ga0081540, IMG submission 71024) | Tabebuia heterophylla rhizosphere microbial communities from the University of Puerto Rico - S2T1R1 | ecosystem: Host-associated > Plants > Roots > Rhizosphere ...
GAACACGATGCCGACGAGCGCCGCGCACACGCCGGAAAGCGCCACCGCGACCACGAACGGAATGCCGTCGATGCGCAGGATCAGATTGTAGCAGGCGAACGCCCCGACCGCCATGAAGCCGGCCGACCCGAGCGAGAGCTGGCCGGCGTAGCCCATCAGGATGTTCTGCCCGAGCGCGACCAGCGAGAGAACGAGCCACGGGATAAGAATGGCGCTTAGCCAGTAGTTGTTGGCGGCGAACGGCAGCAGTACCGCCGCGAGCAGCAGGATGACCATGCCGACGCGATCCTGGCGCAGCGGAAAGATCTGCGAGTCCTGGGCGTAGCTGGTGTGAAACTGTCCGGCTTCTCTGTAGAACATGTAAGGGAGTCTCCAGGTTGCGGGACGTCAGACGCGACGGATGATCTTTTCGCCGAACAGCCCCTCGGGCCTGATCAGCAGGAACAGGACGGCGAGCACATAGGGAGCCCAGCCCTCGATGCCGCCGCCGAAAAACGGACCGATGAAGACCTCGCCGATCTTCTCGACGGCGCCGACGATCAGGCCGGCGAGAATGACGCCCGGCACCGAGGTGAAGCCACCGATGATCAGCACGGGCAGCGCCTTGAGCGCGACCCATACCAGCGCGAATTGAACGCCGCTTCGCGCGCCCCACAGCATGCCCGCCACCAGCGCGACAACGCCGGCCGTCGCCCATACCAGCATCCAGATGTGTTTCAGCGGAATGCCGATCGACAGCGCCGCCGCATGGTCGTCGGCGACCGCGCGCAAGCCGCGCCCGACCTTGGTGTGCGAAAACAGCAGCGCCAGCGCCGCCACCATGATGCCGGCCACCACCGCCGCAGTGACGTCGAGCTGGCTGACGAGCATACCGGTTGCGTCCATCACCCAATTGATCGGTTCGTCCCGGATGCCGAGATCGAGTCGCCGCACATCCACGCCCCAGGCCAGTTGCGCGACACCTTCGATGACGAAGGCGAGACCGATCGTTGCCATCAGCAGCGTGTCCTCGCTCTGGTTCACCAGGGGACGAAGGACGAAGCGTTCGGTGCCCATGCCGACAAGGATCATCAGGCCTACGGTGACCGGAAGCGCCGCCCAGAACGGCAGACCGAGCTCCATGAACCCGACAAAGGACAGCACCGCAAAGAACACCATCGCGCCTTGCGCGAAGTTGAACACGGACGAGGCCTTGTAGATGAGCACAAAGCCCAGCGCGACGAGCGCATACATGGTGCCGGAGAGAAGGCCGCCGACCAGAACCTCGATGAAGAACCAAAAATCCGGCATTGCCATTCCTTCAGTGTGGAACGCCGAGATAGGCGTCGATGACGTTCTGGTCGGAACGCACCTCTTCAGGTGTGCCGTCGCCGATCTTCTTGCCGTAGTCGAGCACGACGACGCGATCGGAGATATCCATCACCACGCCCATGTCGTGCTCGATCAGCACGATCGTGGTGCCATAGTGATCGTTGACGTCGAGGATGAAGCGGCACATGTCCTGCTTCTCCTCGATGTTCATGCCGGCCATCGGCTCGTCGAGCAGCAATATGTTCGGCTCGGCCGCAAGCGCGCGGCCCAATTCCACACGCTTCTGAAGCCCATAAGGCAGCCGCGCGACCGGAGTCTTGCGGATGTGCTCGATCTCAAGAAACTCGATGATCTCCTCGACCGCCGCGCGACTTTCGCTCTCCTCGCGCCTGGCACGGGGAAGCTGCAGGGCAACCTCGAGAAAGCCGGCGTGCATGCGCAAATTGCGGCCCGCCATGATGTTGTCCAGCACCGACATGCCCTTGAACAGGGCAATGTTCTGAAAGGTGCGGGCGATACCGCGCCTGGCGGCGTCCGTCGGCCTCATGCCCGCCAAACGCTCACCTCGAAGGGTGATGCTTCCCTCCTGGGGAACATAAACGCCGTTGATCACGTTGAGCATCGAACTCTTGCCGGCGCCGTTCGGACCGATAATCGCCCGCACCTCGTGCTCGAGCACGTTGAAGCTGATGTTGGTCAGCGCCTTGACGCCGCCGAACCGCAGCGAGATCGAGTCGAGTTCGAGGATGGGAGCACCGACCGGAAAAGCGCGTTGCGACGATTGCAGAATGGCCGAGATGTTCACGCTGCACTCCTGATTTGCGCAGGTGCAACGACCTTGGCGTCGCCGATCCTGATGTCCGCCTGACCGCCCTCGATATCGATGCGCACTTCCTTGCCGCCCTGATGCATGGCGTCCACCAGCGGCCGGTAGCGTTCGGCGATGACGCCGCGGCGCAGCTTGCCCGTTCGTGTCAGCACGCCGTCGTCGGCGCTGAGCTCGCCATGAAGGATCACGAAGCGGTGGATCTGAGACTTCGCCAGCGCCGGCTCCTGCGCCAGTTCGGCATTGACGGCGGCGATCCAGTCGGCAATCAGCCCATACACCTCTTCCTGCGAGGCGAGATCGGCATGGCCGGTGTAGGAAATGCTGCGCTTGTCCGCCCATCTGCCGACGGCAGCCATGTCGATGTCGATGAGCGCGCAGACCATGTCGCGCCCGTCCCCGAAGGCCACGGCCTCCCTGATGTAGGGAGCGAATTTGAGCCTGTTTTCAAGCAGCCTGGGCGAAAAGACGGTGCCGTCCTTCAGCGCGCCCAGATATCTCATCCGGTCGATGATCCGCAGATGCCCGTCATCACCCAGATAGCCGGCGTCACCGGTATGGAACCAGCCGTCGGCATTCCTGGCCTGCGTGGTGGTCTCGGGATCGCGGTGGTACTCCTTGAACATGCCGGCAGAGCGCACCAGGATTTCACGCTGCGCCGTGAACTTCAGTTCGACACCGTCAGCCACCGGCCCGACCGTGTCCGGCTTGACCTGTCCGTCACGCTGCATGGCCACGAAGAAGCCGGTCTCGGTCGAGCCATAGAGTTGCTTCAGATTGACGCCGAGCGCGCGGAAGAAGGTCACCAGTGCAGGCGCGATTGCGTCGCCGGCAGTGAAGGCGACCCGCACCCTGCTCATCCCGAGCACGTCTCGCAATGGACCGTAGATCAGAATCTCGCACAGCGCGGAGATGAGGCGGTCGCCGAGCGTGCGTTCACCGACGCGCTGGGCCACGGCCATCCCTGCCTGGTACAGGCGCTGATTGAATCCCCCCGTATCCTCCATTCGCATGGAGACTTGAGTGAGCAGCGCCTCAAGCACCCGGGGAGTCGCCAGAAAGTAAGTCGGCCCCATCTCGCGCATGTCGGCGAGCATGGTCTCCGAGGATTCGGGACAGCAAACACAATAGCCCACGACCATGGGCTGGACGTAGCCGAACAGGTTCTGGCCTATCCAACCCGGCGGCAAATAGGCCATCGCCACGTCGTTATCGGTCAAATTTTCCGCCGCTGCGGCGACCCGGCCACGGTCGATGAGCGATTGATGGGTAAGAACCACGCCTTTGGCCGGCCCGGTCGTGCCTGAGGTGAAGAAGAGAAACGCTGCATCCTGGCCGGCGCTGCGTGCAGACTCGGCCTGCGAGACGCCGCCCTTTGCGGCGAGTTCACGGCCCTGCTGCAGCAGGGCATCGTAGCTGACAAGCTCGGGCCGATTGTAGTGCCGCATCCCCCGATCCTTGTCGTAGATGATGCAGCGAACGGTTGGACAACGCGGCAATATCTCCAGGAGTTTGTCGACCTGCTCCTGGTTCTCGGCGAAAACATGGGTGATCTCGGCGCTCTGAACCGGCGACACCATCTCCTCGGCAGTCGCATCCTGATAAAACGGCACTGCGACAGCGCCCAGCCAATGCGCCGCACACATCGCAGTATAGAGCCGCGGCCGATTGTCGCCGACGAAAGCAACATGGGCACCGCGTTGCAAACCTCGCGCCGCCAATGCAGCGGCCAGCGCGGCGGTCTCCTCTGCCAGTTCGCGCCATGTCACGGTACGCCAAATGCCGCGCTTTTTTTCCCGCAGGGCCGGACGTTCGCCGCGCTGCTTCGAATGGTGAAGCAGAAGTTGCGGGAAAGTATCCAGTTCTACTTTTTCGATCGCCATCTACCCAGTTTCTCCAAAGCCTTGCGGCGGTCGAGCCGCCTGATCCGCTGCCGCACGCGGACAAGACTCCGCGCGACGGCCCGGCATCACGTTGTCGATAGTGAAGAGATCGATGTCGTTGGCATCGAGCGTTGGCGCCACGTCGGTATCGGCGGCATTCTCGACGCTTTTGCAAAACGGCCCCGAACGCGCGTCACAAGGTCGCACCTGAGCAGCGCGTCATCGACCATCAGGATCGATGCTTGCGCCAGCCACGGTCCAAATCCAGGATCGCCTTGCTTGTCTTGGCTTTTCCCTGCCGCTTCCCTCCGCACAGAACTGTCCCCGGCTCCCTGCGTCTGTTCCAACCTTATCCGTGCTGGTCCGGCACGTACAAGTGGTATCGTTCAAGCAAGGTGGGTCTGTTGGTCACACCGCATTCTCACGGTCTAGCCTCTCGCGGTACTAGGCGCGATCAATGCCGATACGAAATCATTCGATGCAAAATCGAAATTCCTCGTGAGCGGAATAGCGACAATTCGACGCGACTTATCCCGTTATATTTCACTGTAAACAGCACGGGACGGATTTTGATCGGCTGTACGACCACGCCAGCAGGCTCTGAAGGCTGCCAGTTGGTGTATGCTGCATGCTGTTGTTTCGAAGTCGCGAAAGTGGTCCGTGCTCCCGGCACGATGAAGCCACGCGCGAGCTGTTCAGCCGTTGCACGTGACTACGTTGCATGTGACTACCAAGAATAATTTCGTAGAGCTGCTAACCGGGCTGCGGATAAATCTGCAGCAATCCTGACGCCGCGTCGTGTGCCCGTTGCGCGATTTCGCCGGCACTCGGGCGATCGGCCACGTGAAGCATCAGGTCGGTCATCAGGTCGCCCCACAGCAACCCCGCGAATTTTTCGGCCATGGCGTCGGGATCGCCAGCTAAAAGCCTGGCCGACTTGGCGCTTGCCATAATCTCGCGCAATGCATCGCGCGTCGGCCTGCGCGCGATCGATTCCAACGCTTGCGCCACCTTTGGCGCGTGCGCCGCTTCGGATATCGCGAGCCGGAACACGGCGACGACGACCGGATCGGTGGTTTCCGTCAGAAGTTTTATTCCAAAGCCGGTCAGCACCTTGGAAAGGATTTCCCTGTCGCGCAGTTCCGGTAGATCGAGCGGTGCTTTCAGCCGCTGGGCGCGCTCGGTAATGCATGCGACCAGCATCGCTTCCTTGCTGCCGAACAGCGCATAAAGTTCGCGCTTCGAAACCCGCGCGCGGGTCGCGATCTCCAGCGTGCTGGTCTGTGCGTAGCCGCTCTCCATGAACGCCGAGAGCGCAGCGCCAAGGATCCGCTTCCGGGCTGCAGGTCCATCGTCCCCCTCTTCGCTCGGCTTGATCTTTGGATTCATCGACTTTCTTTTCTGCTTGACGTGGTACCAGACGGTACCATATATCGGATTTGACGGTACTAATCAGTACCAATCCCGACGACAATGTAAAGGAGCCTGCCATGACGAAACCAGTGCTCGTGACCTCGGCGGCCGGCGGCACGCAGGGCCGGACAGGCCGGCATGTTGCTGAAATGCTGCTCCAGCGCGACGTCCGCGTCCGCGCTTTCGTGCGCCAGATCGACGAACGTTCCGATCGCCTGAAATCGCTCGGCGCTGAAATCTTCGTCGGCGATTTCCTCGACGTCAGGTCTGTCGAACAGGCCGCAAAGGACGTCTCGTCGATCTACTTTGCCTATCCGGTTCAGGACGGATTGGCAGACGCGACGGCGGCGATGGCCCTTGCCGCGCGCAAGCATGGCGTTTCCCGGCTCGTCAATCTCGTGATGTATCAATCGACGATCGATGCACCGACGCCCCGCATGCGCCAGAACTATCTGTCCGAACAGGTTTTCGAGTGGGCGGGCGTCGATCCGGTGCATATCCGCGCCACGGTTTTTTACGAAAACGTCGCGCGCCTGGTCGGCAGGAGCTTGCCCGCGCAGGGCAGCATCCGCCTGCCGCTTGGCAACGAAAGCACCATACTGCCGTTGATTTCGGCCGAGGACGTCTCGCGGGTAGCCGTCGGCTTGCTCACGGGCGTCAAGCAGGCGAGCGGAACGGCATATCCGATCATCGGCAGCACCGTCTCCATCAAGGAGATCGTCGGCACCTTCGCGCGCGTCTTCAACAGGGACATCCACTACGAAGAGATTACCGACGAGCAATGGCGGAGCGAAGTTCTCGCGCGCGGCTGGAACGCGCATGCGGTCGAACATCTGTCCTCGCTCTGGAAGTCGCTGCGGGCCGCCAGCCTTTCCGAGGAAGCCGCCCGGTTCGCCGTGACGGACACGATCGAAAAAATCGGCGGCGCCAGGCCGAAGACGTTCGAGCAATTCGTTCGCGAGCAGCGGTCGGAACCGGCGGCGTCACCCGCCGCTGCGAGAACGACGGCCTAGCCGGAAAAGGGAAGACACCCACGCCTGGTTGACGCTGTTCAGCATCAAACCCGAAGCTCTCGCAGTTGGCTCGATCTATTTCAGCACAGTTGCGCCCTTCTACGGAATAGCCGGGTTCGGATGCTGCTCTATTTCTCCGGTCAGGGGACGGGACGCGTGGCGCGGCCGGTGCTCGGGGGGAACGGTCCGATCGCTCGTGGCGGCCGGAGCCGGCTGGGTCGTCGTCGCCGATCTTGGCGGGATCGTAGGAGTTCTTCGTCGCGGTTGCCGCGGGCTCGATCGTTTCGGGTGGAATTGTCGGATGTGCGCTTTGGCTCCGTGGCTGGGGGCCAGCCGGTCAGCCCCGGAAATGGATCCGGGGCGAGATGGCTTAGGCGGCGGGGCAGACGTTGTCTCGATCTGAGGGTATGTCCGAGCGATACTAACGTTATAAGATATTATGATTGCAGCAGCATGTTTGATGTTTCCTCCCTGAAGCAGCGCAGTCCTTGGCGGGCAGCTCAAATTGTTACGATGATGTATTATTCATCCGGTAGAGGGAATGTGAACTCCGGAGAATGGAGCTAGCCGGTCTCTTTGATTGTGAAGCTAACGTCGGCAGCTCAACCGTCATCCCTTGCTCGGCCTGCGCATCTGCGCTCCTTGTCGGGCGCGGAGTTCGGCCTCGAGTTTGAGCTTGTCCAGCAGCATGTCGGTCACCAGCCGCCGCAACTGTGAATTTTCGAATTCCAGGTGCTTGATGGTTTCCGCTGCACTGGCATTGTCCGACGTCACGGGCTGAGGAGCGTTCTCGCTGCGTCCGGCATGTTGATCGGAATCTCCTCCGGAGTTACTCAGCTTCTTCCAGCGGTGATAGGTCATAACACTCACACCAAGAGCCTTCGAAATCTCCCGCTGCGTCTTGCCTTTTGCCGCCAGCTCGTTGGCTTGCGCCAGCTTGGCCGTTATTTCCCCAGAAGCGTGTCTCTTACCAACCATCTGGTCCTCTTCGGCCCGAACCTTACTTGACCACCATTCAGTTTAGTAAGCTAGAATCCCCGTGCTTTTCAATAGAGTTACCAAGAATTCCCTGCGCGTCATACGTCGCTCCCCGGTCGGTCCCGATGAGTTGATCGTGAAGCAAATACTGACCGATCTAGATCTCCACCAGGGATTTCGTTCGGTGATATTGCGCTACTTCAATGCCGCTAGCGCTGACGGAAGGACGATTGCAGCCGCGCTGGTGGCCGACAACGGCGGCGAGGTTTTTGCGATCGGCCGGTCACCCCGGCATGACCTCCGATTGATCATCGACACCGCTTGGAACCGGGGCGCCAATCCCGAGCCGAGGCAGAACGAGGCCCCCAATCTCACAGCGCCGCCCAGCTCACGCCATGATAGACAGAGCGACCCGAAGCGTTTGGGATCCGGCTTCGTAAGGGGGGACGCGTCATGAAGTGCTATGAATTGCAGGGGCCCGACGGCGCCGAAGGCTTGACGCTGGTCGACAGACCCGTTCCACAGCCCGGCGCGGGCCAGGTACTTGTGCGGCTCAAGGCCGCGACACTGAATTATCGTGATCTGCTCACCGTCAAGGGCGGCTATGGCTCGCGGCAGAAGTTTCCGCTGATCCCGCTGTCCGACGGCGCCGGCGTGGTCGAGTCGGTCGGCGCCGGCGTCCGGCCATTCGCGGCCGGCGACCGCGTCATAGGCAGCTTCTTCGAGAACTGGCTCGGCGGCGAACCGAGCGAAGCCAGAATGAGCGCGGCGCTCGGCGGCGCCGTTGACGGCGTGCTCGCCGAGTACCGCGTCTTTCCTGCGCACGCGCTGGTCAGGACCCCGCAACACCTCAGCGACGTCGAGGCTGCGGCGCTGCCCTGCGCCGGTGTCACGGCCTGGAGCGCGGTGGTCAAGCTCGGCAACATCAAACCCGGCCAGACCGTTCTGACGCAGGGGACCGGCGGCGTCTCGCTGTTCGCGCTGCAATTCGCGAAGCTGTGCGGCGCGCGCGTCATCTCGACTTCGTCGAGCGACGCCAAGATCGAGCGGTTGAAGACGCTGGGCGCCGATGTCACGATCAACTACAAGAGCACGGCCGATTGGGGCAAGAAGGCGCGGGAACTGACCGGACACGGCGTCGACCTTGTCGTCGAGGTGGGAGGCGTTGGCACCTTGAACGAGTCGATCAGGGCTACCAGGATCGGCGGCACCATCGCCTTCATCGGCGTGCTCGCCGGCCCGCCGCCGGCCAATTCGCGGCTACCCTTGATGGTGATGCAGCAGCAGCGGCTGCAAGGCGTTACCGTCGGCTCGATCGAGGATCTCCAGGCGATGTGCGATGCGATCGCCGTCAGCGGAATCAAGCCGGTGATCGACAGGACGTTTGCGTTCGATCAGGCGAGGGACGCATTTGCACACATGGCGAGCGGCGCGCATTTCGGAAAGGTGGCGATCGCGATCGGATGAGGCGCGGTGAACCGCGACGGCTCCGACGTATGCCATCAATGTCGGACGTAGTCGGCCGGATCGCCGTTGCCGGACAAAACCTGCGCGGCGCCGCCGATACCACGACGGAACGCCTCGTCGAATGTGACGCCGCGAACCTGCCAGCGATGGGTGCGGCCATGCCATTGCATCTGCCAGTTCGTGGCCCATCCGAGTGCGCGGTCATCCCAGACCAATCGCCCGACCAGAGTATTTTCTCCACCCAGTTCGGCCGCAAGCGGTGTCAGGCTTGAGGTCGGCGCTGTCTGAAGATTTTTGCCGTCGAGACCCGATTTCTCCAGCGCTGCTGCGCCGGGCAGCACAATATCCATGCCTCGCCTGTCGGCCGCTGCAAGCAACGCGTCACGTTGCAGGTCGGACCTCGTTCCATCCGCGGTTACGATATAGTCCTTCGCGCCCTGTTCCATCTCGGCAAAGACTGCAAGGCGCGGACGCTGTGAGAGCCAGGGCTTGAGGCCGAGCGTCTTGAGAAGATCGTCGATCTTCCTTTCCTCAAAATCGACCGTCAAATCATACGGCCGATCGCGCGTGCCCTGCTCGTCGCGAATGGGCTTGCCCGAAAACTGATCGTGATAGTTGAATGCCCTGACGTAACTCCCCGCACTCGACTTGTAGGCTGCCAGGCGGCGGTCACCGGCGAGTTTCTGCGCGCCCGACACCTTGATGAGGACGTCCTCCAGACACACGGCAAAGCCGAGCATGCGATTGGCCTCGCCCTGCCCCGTGACGACGGTCTGCATACGGTAGAGATCGGCTCCCGGAGCCGCCATCGCACCGGCGCACCAGGTCAGGACAAGGAACGTGGTGACCATGGCGCGAGTTGCGCCACGGCGTCTCAATGCAGGTCGGCCTCTTGCCATCGTCTGCACTCTTACTTCTTCCGCCGCATCAGCGCGGCAATGAGCGCGGTCAGACCGAACTCCCACCGTTCGCAATCGCCGCTGTGGCGCATGCGGTTGGTCAACCGGCCAAGTTTTGGCGTGGCGACCGTCACCAGATCGCCTTCGACATGCGTGAACCCCTGCCCCTTTGCGGCGCGGTCCTGGATCGGTGCGAACATGGTGCCGAGGAACAGCACGAAACCATCGGGATATTGATGGTTCTCGTTGATGGTTTGGCCAACGATATCGGTCGGGTCGCGGCTGATCTGGGTCAGCGAGGATGCGCCGTGCAGCACAAAGCCTTCCGGTCCTTTCACCTCCAGCGAGATCTCCATCTTGCGCACGTCATCAAGTGTGAACCCTCCGTCGAAGAAGCGCACGAACGGTCCGATGGCGCAGGAAGCGTTGTTGTCCTTTGCTTTCGACAGCAGCAGCGCCGAGCGTCCCTCGAAGTCGCGCAAATTGACATCGTTGCCGAGGCTGGCGCCGACGATGCGGCCGTCGCTCGTCACCACCAGCACCACCTCCGGCTCCGGATTGTTCCATGTCGATTTCGGATGCAGCCCGGCATCGACACATGTGCCGACCGCGGACAACACGGGAGCCTTGGTGAACACCTCGGCGTCGGGCCCGATGCCGACCTCGAGGTACTGGCTCCAGGCATTCTGCGCCACCAGCACGTCCTTCACATGCTGCGCCTCGGCCGAGCCCGGTTTCAATCGAGAGAGGTCGGTGCCGACGATCCTCGTGACCTCGGCCCGGATCGCTTCCGCCGAGTCCGGATTGCCGCGCGCCCGCTCCTCGATCACGCGCTCCAGCATCGATATGGCGAAGGTCACGCCTGCGGCCTTGATCACCTGCAGATCGATCGGCGCGAGCAGCCAAGGTTTGGCAGGATCGCGATTGTCGGGCGGCGTGTTGTTCAAGAGTTCCTGCAGCGCGCCCACCCGCTCGCCCCGCGCGGCGCGTAGCGCGCTTGCGGGATCGCGCTCGCCGGCAAGCTGGCTCGCCGTCGGGAAATCGTCTGTGATGTCGAACACGCCGTCCTGCCGGATCGCCGCCACCGATGGGCTGGCAAGATCGGGACGCCAGATCCGCCCCATCAGGGCGGCGTCAGCGAAATCGTCGGGCAGAATGAAAGCAGCGTCGGTGGTGATCGGCATCTGGTGGTCCTCAAGGGGGTAGCGTTCAGGCGAACAACGTGCATAGAAGCGGACCACTCGATGGCCTGCAAGGCGTTAGCTCCACCGTCTTCGACATCTCATCACCCCGAACGCATTGCGACCCGCGTGGTCAAATCGTCGCAACCTCATCGCGGCGCAACATGCAAAATGAGACTACCTGTCAAGTTGCGGCAGGCAGAGCCACGTGCGCTGCCCCAGTCATCGGCTAGCTTTCGCTCCGGCGGTTCCGGTCGCGTGTGCCGGCTGCACGACAGGCAGCCGGCTGCGAACGGCACGGAACGACCTGACGATACAAAAAGCGATTCTAAAGGGAGGGGTTCGATGTTTAAAAGCTGTGCGGGACTGGTCGCGCTGAGCAGCCTTTTGCTTTCCGGCGCCGCCATCGCTCAAGAGAAGATCAAGGTTGGCGTCACCGCGACGCTCGAAGGCACCTATACGGTGCTCGGCGAGGATGGCATGCGCGGCCACCAGACCGCGCTCAATACGCTCGGCAAGAAGGTCGGCGACAAGGAACTCGAATTCATCGTCGCATCGACCGATGCCACGCCGGACTCCGCCGTTCGCGCCGTGCGCAAGCTGATCGAGCAGGACAAGGTGCAGATCCTGCTATCGCCCTTGTCCGGCGACGAAGGCATTGCGGTGAAGAACTTCGCCAAGACGCACCCCGAACTGACCTTCGTCAACGCCGCCTCCGGCGCGCAGGAGACCACCTACGTCGATCCGTCGCCGAACTTCTTCCGCTTCAACATGGACGGCGCCCAATGGCAGGTCGGCCTCGGCAAATACGCCTATGAAACCAAGGGCTATCGCAAGATCGCAACGGTCGGCGAAGACTACTCGTTCATCTACACCCAGGTGTTCGGGCTGGCGCTGGAGTTCTGCGGCGCCGGCGGACAGATCACCAACCGGCAATGGGTGCCGCTCGGCACCAAGGACTTTGCCTCCGTCATCGCCGCCCTGCCCGATGATGTCGACGCGATCTATCTCGGCCTCGGCGGGGCCGACGCGGTCAATTTCCTGAACCAGTATCAGCAGGCAGGCGGCAAGGCACATCTGATGG
>Ga0081540_1003658_pt1 | contig 12053 bp, 10 predicted proteins | sample TabmetS2T1R1_FD_71024 | JGI IMG/M metagenome (GOLD analysis project Ga0081540, IMG submission 71024) | Tabebuia heterophylla rhizosphere microbial communities from the University of Puerto Rico - S2T1R1 | ecosystem: Host-associated > Plants > Roots > Rhizosphere ...
TGCAGCTCCGAGGTGGCAGCCGAAGCGCGCGGGGATGCAGCTGCCGGGTCGGCGCGCAAGGGACTGGCCGAAGCGCGAGGTCCGGTGGAGAACCGCCAAAATGGGTCGCCCAGCTATTGACTCAGTCCCATAGTATGGGAATACTCAACTCTGCGGACGACGAGGGCACCGGCTGACTCGCAGCAGGAAGCGCCGGCCTCGGCCCCTTCCGCGCACGTCGGACCCGGCGGAGGCTGGAGGAGCTAACCCATGACCGTCGACAACCCGATCTCGACTGCGCCGTCGAGGAGCAACCGCAGTGACCAGCGTCTGACCGATCTGAAGTACCGGTGGCCAGCCCGTTACCGGGCTTCGTGGGCAGCGTTACTCCTCGTCGTCATCGGCGCTGCTGTCGTTGCGCCGCACGCCCTCAGCGGTCCGTCCATCACGTTGGTGACCGCCTTGGCGGGCGTGCTCGCGATTGCAGCGTTCGGCCAGGTGCTGATCGTGATAACCGGGGCGATCGACCTGTCGATCTCTGCGATCGTGTCGGTTGCCGCGGGAATCGTCGTCCACTACGGAGGCAGCGGCACGAACGTCTGGCTGTTGGCGCTCGCCGCCCTCGGCGTATCCGCCCTCCTCAGCCTCGTCAACGGGGTCCTCATCGTCGTCCTGCGGCTGAACGCCTTGATCGTCACGCTGGCGACCGTCGGCATCCTCACGGGATTGATCCAGCTATGGACCGGCGTGGCGCTCTCAGCCAGCGCCCGGACGCCACAAGCGCTCGTCGACATCGCTCAGGCCCAGGTCTGGACGATCAACGCCGTGTTCATCGCCGCAGTCGTCACCGGGGCGTGCCTGGCGTTCATCCTCAACAAGACACGGGGAGGGAAGTCCATCGCCCTCGCCGGCTCGAACCCTCGCGCCGCAGAGGTGCTGGGCATTCGGGTCAAAGCCGTTCACATGACGGCCTTCGCCCTTGCCGGGCTGCTCTACGGACTCGCCGGCGTGCTGCTTGCCGGCTACGTCGCCACCCCCGATGTGCTGTCCGGAGCCTCGTACCAGCTGTTGGCCATCACCGTCGCGGGCGTCGCGGGAGTGCTCTTCACCGGGGGGCCCGCGAGCATCGCGAGCGTCATCAGCGCCTGCCTGTTTCTCGTCCTGCTCGATCAGGTCCTTTCGATCAAGGGGATGTCCGCGGGGGCGCGCGTCGTCGTCCAGGGCCTGGTCCTCGCGATAGCCGTGGCAGCCATCACCGCGAGTCAGTACGGCGCCGCCCGGTTCACCAGGCTGCGGATCCGCCGACCGACCCCTTAGGCGGCTCCACGGCAGCACCGCCAGTCCCCCATAAGTCGGGCCTGAATGCGCCACGAGGCGCGGCATGCCCAAGCCATCGAGAGGTCACCATGTCAACCACATCGACGCACCCCTGGGGACGACGTCCTCGTCGATACGCCTTGGCGTGTGCCACAGCGGCCGCCACCGTCCTCGCGCTCGGGGCATGCTCCAACACCGCCGGTGGTGGTTCCTCCGCAGCGCAGCCGGAAGCGTCGGCCAGCGGTTCCTTCACCGTGCCGGAGGCGTCAGCCGAGGCGCGCCAGGCGGCCATCGAGAAGGGCTTCCTGAACAAGGACCTGAAGTACGACGACCTCAACCCGGTGGTCCAGGCCGCGATCAACAAGGTCGCGACACCGTTGACCGCTGCCCAATGGAGCAAGTTGCAGGAGTGCCTGAAGGGGACGTCCTGTGACACAGGCAATGGAGGCAAGCTCACGGTCGGGTTGGCCTGGGACGGGATCAACCCGTGGCGTCAGACATCGCGGGCCGAGACGACCGCGGAGGCCATCCAGTCCCCCGAGGTCGGGAAGATCGTGTACAGCCTGGGCGAGGACGTCCCGAAGCTGCTGGCCAATATCAACAGCATGATCGCGCAGCGCGTCGACATCGTCATCATCAACACCGTGTACGGGGCGGCCGTCCTTCCCGCCGTCCAGGCGGCCAAGAACGCGAACGTGGCCATCATCCAGGTCGGCTCGCCGCTGCCAGACCAGGTCGTCTCGCAGTTGGCGGGGCAGGCGAGCGAGGACCTCTGCACGCCACAGACGCTCACTGCTGAGCAGCTGATCAAGGACTTTCCCAAGGGGGGCGGCTATGGCCTCTACACCGGCGTCCCGGGCAACGGGAGCGCCGCCGTGTGGCAGCCCTGCCTGACCAAGAAGCTGGACGCGGCGGGCTGGACCAAGGTCATCCAAGGGTTCACTCAATGGACCGAACAGGGTATGGCACAACAAGGCAATGCCCTGTTCGCCTCCGGCAAGAACCCGGACTACATCGCCTACGACTACACCCTCCAGGACTTCGCCGCCCCGTACCTGAAGGCCGGGAAGACGCCTCCGGTCATGGGCTCCGACGCCGAGAACTACTCCCTCCTCGCACAGGTCAAGGAGGCCAAGAGCAAGGGCGTCGACATGAAGGCCTACATCTCAACCGGACGCGCATGGTTCCCTCGTGCGGGTGTCGACTACGGGATCATGCTCAAGGCCGGCAAGAAGATCTCGCCCTTCATGATGCCGACTGGCGCGGCGTCCCTCGAGAGCCTTCTCACGAACTCTGACCCGGCGATGCCGGCGAACGCGCCGATCCCGACCTATTTCACGGCGCAGCAGGAGCAGTGGATCCTCTCCGCTCAGGGCTGAACCACTCCCCCGTGTGCTGACCCCGGCCGGCCCGCGCCTGCGGCGTGGCCGGGAGAGCACGACAACACCTAGGAAGGAGCAGCATGGACACGAGCGCTCTCGTCGACGACAGCACCCCGATTCAGCAGCGATCGCAGATCCCTGCCCTGCAGGTCATCGGCGTAACGAAGTCCTTCCCGGGCGTGCGCGCGTTGTCGAGTGTCCTCTTCGACTGCATGGAGGGAGAGGTCCACGCACTCGTTGGCGAGAACGGCTCGGGCAAGTCGACAATGATCAAGGCTGCTTCCGGCGTGTACGACATCGACGAAGGTCAGATCTTCATCGGTGGACAGGAGCTGGGTCGCGGAGGCGTGCAACGCTCGCGTCGCCTGGGCCTGATCACGGCCTATCAGGACACCTCGCTGGTGAACGAGCTCACTGTGGCGGACAATATCGCCCTGTCCTTCAACGCCATCGGTGAATCCAAGCCTACGGACGTCCTGGAGTACCTCGGCCGGTTCGACCTGCCTTTCAGGCAGACGGACCTCGTCGCTTCTCTCGGCCCCGGTGCTCGTCAGCTCCTCGAAGTCGCTCGCGCGATGGCGCACAAACCCAAAGTCCTGATGCTCGACGAGCCTACGGCTGCGCTAGACCTCCGGCTCGCGGACAAGCTCGAGGAGATCATCAGACAAGCACGCGACGATGGTACGGCCATCGTCTATGTGAGCCACCGTCTTGCCGAGGTGCGCCGTCTCGCAGATCGGCTGACAGTGATCCGCGACGGCCAGATCCAGGGCACCTACGGCCATTCGGAGTGGGCTGTCGAGGAGATCGTCGAACTGATGGTCGGCTCCCCCACCTCCCTGGAGTTCCCGGACAGGGCACCCCCTGCCGAGCCGGCCACTCGTCTCGAGCTCAAGGAGCTGACGGGGCAGGGTTTCGGCCCGGTCTCCCTCACGGTCGGCTCAGGGGAGATCGTCGGAATCGCGGGGGCGGAGGGGAACGGCCAGAGGCAGCTCCTCCGGGGAATCATCGGGATGGACGTGTCGGGCGGCTCCGTCGCGGTCGACGGCAAGGAGCTGTCCCGGGTTTCTCCCGCTCACGCGTTGAAGTCTGGGATCAGCTTCCAGAGCGGTGACCGGGTCAGGGAGTCGATCTTCCCCTCCGCGTCCGTGCTCGACAACGCCACGAGCCAGTACGGCGCAGAGTCCGGTCCGTCGGGGACCTCCCTGGCTCGGAGGCTGCTGCCGGCGTTCCGCAAGGCGAGCAAGCGGCTGAACATCGTCGCAGCCTCCCCGTACATGCCGGTGGAGGGCCTGTCCGGTGGTAACCAGCAGAAGGTCGTCCTCGCGAGGCCGTGGTTGCGCGCACCCGAGGTTCTCATCGTGGACGAGCCGACGCAGGGGGTTGATGCACGAGCTCGCCTCGACATCTACGAGGTGGTCTCCAGTGCTGCCCAGACCGGGGTCGGAGTTCTGGTCAACTCCTCAGACTCCGGCGAGCTCGCTGGATTGTGCGACCGCGTGTACGTCATGTCACGCGGGGTCGTGGTCGAGGAGATCGACAAGCCCGAGTCCGAGGGCCAGATCGTCCGCAGCTTCGTGGCGGCGACCGACGTGTCGGAGACGCAGGTCTCCCTGCGCAAGAGCGCCGGCCTTCGATGGTTCGACCGTTTGGCCGTGCACACCCCCATCATCGTCCTGCTCGTCCTGATCGCGGCTTTGGCGCTCTACACGGGCAGCCAGAGCCCGGTGTTCTGGAACACCTTCAACCTGAACAGCTGGATCATCCTCGCCCTCCCGCTCGCCTTCGTCGCCCTCGCTCAGCAGTACAACCTCATCTCGGGGCTCTTCGACATCTCGATCGGATCGGTCATGAGCCTGACCGTGGTGATCTTGTCGTACACACTCCCCGACATGTCGCCCGGCGCCCTGCTGAAGTCCGTCGTCGCGCTCGCGATCACAGTCGTCGCCGTCGGAGCCTTCAACTCGCTGCTCATCGAGACGCTGCAAGTCACGCCGATCGTCGCGACGGTCGCCTCATTGGGGGTTGTCCAGGGAGTCGCCATCTGGCTTCGCCCGGAATACGGCGGCCTGATCGCTCCGGACCTGAACCGCGCCATCGCCCTGGGCATCGCCTTCGTCCCGACGACGTTCATCGTCGCCGTGGGATTGGCGATCGCTCTCGAATGGTGGCTGTACACGAGCCGGCGTGGTCTCGCCCTGCGAGCGACGGGACTGCGGTCGGAGTCTGCCCTGAGGGTGGGATGGCGGGTCCGACGGATTCGTACCGGCGCCCTATTCGTCTCCGTCCTGGGTGCAGTGGTTGGCGGAGTGATCCTCGCCAGCCAGGCAGGCGCGGGCTCGAACGCTGTCGGCGCGACGTACGCGCTGCCGACATTCGCCGCGGTCTTCCTCGGTGGTGCCGTTATGACGGGGGGACGGGGGTCGTTCGTCGGGGCGCTGCTCGGAGCCTTGTTCCTGTCGCTCATCAACAACGCCGTGCCGTTGCTGGGGATCCAGCCGGCCTGGGCACAGATCCTCAACGGCCTTGTGTTGCTGATCGCCATCGCGGCGTACGCGGGGCTGGACAAGGCGCGCCTGCGGGCCCTGAGAAATCGCTGACCATCTGGGCCCCTTCGAGGAGAGGACGCCTGGACCTGTTGCCCCGACACCCTCCAATGTCCTCACGCACGATTCGTTGATCAGGCCGGCCCGGCCGGTCCGCTGGAACTGGGCGGGCGGCCCCATGCGCCCCCCACCCGACGAAATTGGTTCCGCGTCCTTCGGCTCAGACTTCGCAACCGACACCAGCTATGGCGGGAGGGGTACCGGTAGGTGCTAGCAACGATCATGTACGGAGAACGTGACGTTCGCCTGGAGAAGGTCGCGGATCCGAGGCTGGACGCCAGGGCGGAAGCCGGTGGCATGGATGCGGTCGTGCGCATGCTCGCCTCGTGTGTGTGTGGCTCCGACCTATGGGCATACCGCGGGGTTGAACGGCTCGACCAGCCACGTCGGATGGGTCACGAGTACGTCGGGGTGGTGGAGCAGATCGGCACCAACGTGACGAGCGTCGAGCCGGGTGACTTCGTGATCGCGCCGATGTACGTGTGCGACGGCACCTGCCTGAACTGTCGTCATCACGTCAGCGTGTCCTGCCTGGGAGGCGGATTCTGGGGTAGCGAGATCCGCGACAAGGGCTTCGCGGATGCGGGCCAGGGCGAGCGTGTTCGGGTCCCTCTGGCCGACGGAACCCTCGTCCCGGTCCCGGGCGGCGCCCCCGATCCTGCACTGATCCCCAGCCTGCTCACCCTGTCCGACGTCATGTGTACCGGTCACCACGCTGCCCTTGCCGCCCGGGTGAGACCGGGTTCGACGGTCGCGGTGATCGGCGACGGCGCCGTCGGGCAGTGCGCGATCATCGCCGCCCGACGGCTCGGGGCAGCACGCATCGTGGCCATGTCCCGGCACGAGCCCCGGCAGAAGCTGGCTGTGGAGTTCGGAGCCACGGACGTGGTCGAGTGCGTCGGCACCGCCGAATCGATGGACACCGCGGTTCGGGCGGTGCGCGCCGGGGGCAAGGTGGGCTACGTCGGCGTCCCCGCCGGTGGAGCCGCGCTGGACATCGCCACCATGTTCCCCGCCAACGTCGGAGTCGACGGCGGTCTCGCGTTCGTCCGGGACTACATCCCCGAACTGCTGCCCGACGTCCTGGACGGCACCATCCAGCCCGGGAAGGTCTTCGACCTCGACCTGCCACTCGCCCAGGTCGCGGACGCTTACCAGGCCATGGACGAGCGCCGAGCGATCAAAGTGCTGCTGCGGCCCTGACTGTCTCAGGGCGCTGGCGGTTGAAGGATCGGGTCGCCCCTTCGGCATCCTTGAGCGCGGGAAGGAGACCCCGCGTTGGATGGCGACTGTCTCCCACTGAACCCGGAGGTTCACCGCGCTGGACCCGCCTGTCCCTCCGGCCGCAGTAAGGAAGGCGTTGGCCGGCACGACCCACTGTCGTACCGGCCGACGCGTCGGTCTCCTCACGCCTACACCGTCTGGCCGCCGTCAGCCACCATGGCGTGCCCGATCACGAAGGAGGCTGCGTCGGAGCACAGCCATAGCACCGCCGCGGCGATCTCCTCAGGACGGCCCAGCCGTCCGATCGGCTCCTGCGCCACCATGCGTTCGTAGCCGTCGGCGGTACCGCCCGAGAAGCGCTCGATCATGGCGGTGTCGATGATGCCCGGGCAGACGGCGTTGATGCGGATGCCCGAGGCCGCGTAGTCCAGGGCGGCGTCCTTGGTCACTCCGATAACTCCGAATTTGGAGGCCGCGTACGCGCCACCGTTGCCGAAGCCTTTCAGGCCGGCCCCGGAAGAGGTGTTGACGATGGCGCCGCCGCCCCGCGCGAGGAGCAGGGGGATCTCGTGCTTCATCGACAGGAATACTCCGCGCAGGTTCACTGCGATGATGCGGTCCCATTCGTCCTCGGTGAGCAGGTGCAGTGGCGTGCCGGACTGTTCGATGCCCGCATTGTTGAATGCGACGTCGAGGCCGCCGAGTTCGGCGACAACCCGGTCCAAGCCCGTCCTCAGCTGTTCGGAGTCGCGCACGTCGAGAGTCAGCGCGACCGTGCGGGTACCAGCGGCCTCGACCAGACTCGCCGTCTCTTTCGCCGCCGCCTCCGTCAGATCGGCCACAGCGACGTCGGCGCCCGCCTCCGCGAACGCGATCGCCGTTGCCCGTCCGATCCCACCGCCGGCTCCGGTCACGAACGCAACCTTCCCCGTGTAGAACCCGTCACCTCGTGAGGCGTTCATGCCTGTACTCCTTCTGGTGTGTAGTTGAGCGTGCAGCCCGGCATTTCTCCTGTCGAACCCCGGGTGTGATGTGTCACCCGAGCAAGCGGGCGAGCCTTGCGCAGTCGCCCACGTCCTCTAGGTGCTGCGCCATGTGAAGCGCCTCCCCGACCCCCTGCGCAGCCGGCGCTGGGACGGCGACGGTCGCGCAGTCCACGAACTTGCGGGCGAGGTCCGGCCAGGTCAACGGCGCCTCGGCGTTCCCCGGAACCCGGCACCCCGTTCGTTCGAAGCGTCGGCCGTCTCGCAGCACGATCTCCACCCGACCGGTTGGCAGATCCAGATCCCAATTCAGCGAGGCATCGGCAACGGGCACGACCTTCTGCGCCACGGCCAGGACGTCTGGTGACCGCAAGCCTGCATCGGAGAAGTCCGACACGCCCACCTCACGGCGGACGGCTGCCACTGCGACCAGGAACGGCAAGCTGAACTTGGCGTCGATCAGCGTCGTCGGCGCCTTTCGGACCTCCAACGGCTGGCACATCACCTCGTGGTAGTCGCCGACGTGGACCCGGATCTCATCGATGTCTTCCGCGGCGATGTTGTTGTCGACAACCAGCCCGATGATGGCGCTGATGTGGCTGTGAGATGTTCCGACCGCGGGCCACAACTTGTACAGGGTGGTCGATCCCCGGAAGTTGCGGCCGAGGTCTGTCAGCATCGCGTCGCGGTCGTAATGGCCCCCGAAGTACGTGGTGAACACGCCGCGCTCGCCCTCGAACAGGTGCTCGACCCCGGTCACCCCCTTATCGGCCAGGAGCGTGGCGAGGACGGCACCCTTGGCGGAGAAGCCGGCATACAGGGCGCGCAAGTTGCTCCCGGCGCCGGCCACGACCTCCATCACGCCGCTCGACTGCATGCTGGCAATACCCAAGGCGTGCGCCACCTGTGTCTCGGTGAGGTCGAGGACGTGGCTGCTTGCGGCGGCGGCCGCGAAGACTCCGAGGACTGTTGACAGGTTCCAGTCCTTGCGCCATCCGACGTTGCGGCGCATCCGAGCGAAGATGTCTTGTCCCACTGCCACTGCGGTGATGAGCTCCCTGCCACTCACGCCGCCGCGACGCTCGGCGACGGCCAGGGCAGCGGGGACGATGGAACTGGCCGAGTGCTGTCCCCACGGGGTCTGGTCGTCGAAGTCGAGGCAGTGCGCCATGGCACCGTTGGCGAAGGCGGCCCACAGGGCCGGCACCCGGTCACCGAAGGCGAGCACAGTGGACTCCGGTTGCCCGCCGACCTCGCGCACGAGCTCGATGACGCCGTGGACCGCTGGCTCCATGCCGCTGGCCGCGAGGATGACGCCCAGGGTGTCGAGGATGCTCTTCTTCGCCGCGTCCCGGGCAGCGGGTGGGAGCTGGTCGTAGGTGGCACTGACGATGTGGTGGGCGAAGTGCTCGACAAGGTCTCGGTGGGGCACAGTCATCGTCGGTCCCATTCAGTGGTGGTCAGTCCCGCGGTCGGCCGGGCGCTTCGGCCAGGGCTGCGCGGAGCCCGACAGCGTTCGGTTCGATGCAGGCCACCGACCCTGACCACCCTCGGGCGGCGACGCCGCCGGCCTTCACGGCCCAGCCGGGTATGCACTGCCCTACTGGCTCCCAGCGAGACCCGGGGCCCCGTGGGCCGCGCGGGCGAGGGCGGCGTCAACGGGGGCGTTGTCGACGTAGATCCTCTGATCGGTGAACTTGTCGTCGGCCACCGTCAGCACCGTGCAGGCGTTGATCGAGATCGTCGTCCCGTCGACGAGGTTCCAGACGCCGACGGACTCGTAGAGGATCATTCCGTCGTCCTGTTCCCACACGTTGACCAGGTCGTGATGGAGCGAACGGACCCTGCCCAGCACCTCTGCGAATGCAGCGATGACGTTCTGCCGGCCGGTGATCGTCGGGCTGTTGCCGAAGGTCAGCGTCATGTCCTCGTCGTAGTAGGCGCCGTAACGAAGCGGGTCGTTGGTCTCCATCGCGGCGTAGTACTCGGTGAGGAGGTCGAGAGTGGCTTTGCTTGCGGACACAGCTGGGGCTCCTTGTCTCGGTGATCGGTCCAGTGCGCGGTACCGAGTCAGCGGCGGAGGGTGACCACGCAGGCCACGGGTTCGAGCGGTGCCGCCCCTGGGTGCGTCGACACGCGACTCACCGGGTCAGCGGGAAGGAGGTGTAGACGAATGTCGCGTCGACGGGGTGAGGGTTGCGCAGGTCGTGCACGCTCGCCGGAAGGACGATCGTGTCCCCCGGCTCCAGGGCGACTTCGTCATTCTCGAGGATCACGTCGAGCTGCCCGCTGATCAGCGTGATGACGTGCATCGAGTCGTCGTAGTGCAGGTCCACGCTGCGGTCCGCCGAGGTGGGCGGGACAGTGAGGACCCTTACCACCGCCCCGCTCGGGGGCGCCGCCAGGCCGGTCGACTCCTCACGGACTCCGTCGTCGTTCAGCCGCGCCGGGACCCGGCCTTGCCACCATGCCTCCTGGATCGTCACTCCGGTAGGAGGGTGGGCAAGAGCCATGTCACGCGCGTCCCTGACCACGGCCGACCGTCCTCGCTGATCCAGTCCCACGACGACACGTCGATGTCGCACGTCCATGCCTCGCCGTCCTTCCAACCCGTTCGGGTGAAACGGGGGCCACCGTGGCTGCGTCAGCGCACCACGCTGATGTGCACGGCCATGACCGTGCATGGCGCCTCGGAGCGGTTGCGCCACGCGTGCCAGGTACCACGCTGAACGACCGTGTCGCCCGCCCGGACCAAGGTCTCCCCCGTCTCCACGACCGCCCAGATCTCTCCGGAGATGACGGTCACGATGTCGATCGTGTCGGTCTGGTGCATCCCTGGGGTCGCCCTGAAATCGTGCTCCGAGGCGCCGTCGTCGGCGTCCGCCTCACCTACTCCGGCCTGCGCCAGTGCTGCGCCATATCCACCCTCGTAGTCCCACTCGCTGTCGGGTGGGAAGGTGCTGATGTCGCAGTAGTAGCCCGCAGGGGGCGGCGGGATGGTGGCCGCTTCGGTCATCGCGTTCTCGGCCATCACCGGGGTGGGGACGACGTCAGCACCCCAGATCACGTTCCGGGTGAACGCCGGGGTCGCCAGCCGGGCCTCGACGTCTGCGTCCGAGATGATCGTCGAGCGCCCTGAGTCGTCCAGGCCGACGAGGACCCGACGGGCGCGTGCCTCGAGGTGTTCTCCAGCCATGCTCGTTCGTCCTCATCCCCGGACCGGGCCCGGGCAGTCGCCAGGGTGGTCTAGAAGGTGTGCAACACGGCGCGGAAGAACTCGGTGGGCTCAAGCGCCTCGAGCGGCACCGGGCCCTCGTTGGCCACGAACTCGTACCCGCTCTGCGGGCCGTACTTCGAGCCGCCGGCCGTGACCTGACCGGTGATCTGGAAGAGGATCTCGATCGAGGGGTACAGACCGGCCTGGTACACCGCCCCCGCGTCCAACCGCAGGAACCCCAGCTTCAGGTTGCGCTCGGTGAAGGTCCCCACCCACTTCTCCTGCACACCCGCATCACCCTGCTCCAGCCACGCGAAGGCTGGGGGGTTCATCGCGATGACGTCGGTGTACCGCGGCTCCGCGAACTCCAACGCGTGCCCCATAGCCCGCTCGAAGATTGCCAGTGACCCATCCACCGCCTGCTCGACACCCTGCTCGTCGGTGTAGTGGTACAGGCCTTTGCGGAACTCCCCGACGGTGGCCAGCTCGGCGTTGACCGCCTCACGCAGCGCCACGCTGAGGTACCCCTGACCACTGGCACCCCCACACTGCAGCACCATCGTGCGCAAACCCTCGGAACGCTCCTGCGGGCCGTAGTACACGCTCTCGGGGAAGTAGCCCACCCACCCCTGGGGCAGCGACTCGGTCTCGGAGTACGGCAACGTCCCTTCGATCACGTACCGGATCTGGTCGAAGTTGTGCCGGTGCCGAGGAGTACGCCATCCACCGCTACCGGTCACTCCCAGGTTCAGGTCGTAGTTGTTCGGCGACCCGTCCACACCGAACAACAGGTGCTTCTGGTCCAGCTTGCCCTCACGCATGCTCCCGACCTGCTCGCTACCGGTCTCGGCCGCTGTGCTCACTCGCATGTCCCGCTCCCTCGCCGTCGCACCCTGTCCCACCGCAGTCACAGTCATGGGCGCCAGCATCCGGACACACCTGCGTCTTGCACGCCATCCGGAGCCGAGCTGGATGAAACAGTATCCCACATGACAGGATATCTTCAACGGCATCGAGGCGGCGCAAGGACGGCGCTCGGTCAGCCCGCATCGAATGGAACATCGGCTCCGCCCCAGTGGCCACCCGGATCCTGCTCCAGGTCGCGCACGACGTCGCCGCAGCCGGGGAGTTCCGGTTGGCGTTCGCGCAGAACTGCCGGCTCGCCGCGCCATGGCGGAGATCGCCACCGGCGACTCGGCCGCCGCCACCGCCGGCTTGGCCGAGGACCGGGAACTCGCGCGCCATGAGAGAGCAGCAGCTCCCTCTCGCGCGATACCGCCTCGATCTGGGGGGGTGCCGGGCTCACGCACGGCACGTCTCGCCTTGCGGTCAGAGGTTGGTCATA